>OCZU010000533.1_pt1 | contig 26056 bp, 25 predicted proteins | sample 1539001 | NCBI WGS metagenome assembly OCZU01 (sample SAMEA3539306, study PRJEB22396) | soil metagenome | biome: tundra; feature: field; material: soil | place: USA | collected 2010-05 | depth 0.15 m | reverse complement strand
AGGTCGAGATTGGCTTTGCAAACCGCTGCTTTTAATTTTTCCAACATAACTTTTAACGCAGAGACGCAGAGAAACGCGGAGTTACGCAGAGAAAACAAATCATTTCTTCTCTGCGACTCTCTGCGTTCTTCGCGGACTCTGCGTTTGGATTTTTCACCGTTTCATTTATCCAGGCAAACTCTAATCGAGCGTCTTGGTGCCGAAGATAAACCACGCTTTGGCAATCCTGTCGTTCTGCACTTCGTAGATCGCGACCAGTTCAATCTTCCCCGTGCCTTCGGGAAACGTGCGCGTCACCTCTTCGTGATCAATCACCGTGTTTCCCGACACAATGCGATTGAGGAGTCGTGCATGAAGATTCGGCTCTTTGAATCGGGCGACGAAACGCTCGCGAATCTGCGCCGAACCACTCGCCAGCAGCTTGGACGGATGCTCGAATTGCTGGGCGTCCTCGGCATAGATCGCCATCAAGGCATCAAGGTCGCGCGCGTTGTAAGCATCGAGTTGCCGCTGAACTATTGTTTCGGGATTCATTTTTTCGCGGTTGCGTCGCTCTCACTCAATTTCAACAATGCTAGTCCATACTGGAGCAAACTTACGAGGTGCGGAAGTAACGCCAATCACAACAAGTATCTTGTCTCCAGACTTAAAGCCCTCGAACGATTGGCCTCCTGGCAATGGATGCAACGTTGCATTTGACAGTTCGAATCGTGTCTTACCGGGCTGCCACGTCAGCTCAAACTTGTGTGTCTTGGTCTGGGCCACCTGCACTGAATTGAGAGGCTTGTCGCGAAGTTCTGGAGGAATATCGAAGTTGTAGTCGGTAGCATCAAGAATCAAGCTGGATGATGCGCGAATGCGGTATATCTCGGGCTTCGTGCCGGCTGGATAATTCATCATCTGGTGTCTGGAATCCACCTTAACGACGGGAATATTCGTGTCCGCCGCCTGCAGGGCTAAGTTTCCGACGCACATGATAACAATAGCGAAAGAGTGACGCATGGTTCGATGCCTGACGTTCTTCTTACTGACGAGCTCGCGCGCGAATTTCAATCAACTCTTTCATCACATCGAACAAATTCCCGTTCCACTCCTTCGTACCAAGAGCGTCGTGGAGTTTGCGATAGATGCGATAGAGTTGTTTGTAAATTGCGTGCGCCTGCGGGTTCGGTTTGAACACGCGCGGCTTGAGGCCGGTCATTTTTTTCTGCGCGGTCGCGAAATCTTTGTGCGCGCCGGCCACGACTGCCGCCGCGATGGCCGAGCCAAGCGCGCAGGTTTGTGCCGAGCGCGAGACTTTCATCGGACGGCCCGTCACATCCGCGTAGATTTGCATCACCACAGGATTTTTCTCCGCGATGCCGCCGCAGTTGACGACCTGCTTGATCTTCACGCCGTACTCCTCGAAACGATTGATGATCGTCAGCGCGCCGAACGCCGTCGCCTCGACAAGCGCGCGGTAAATTTCCGCCGGCGTCGTGTAAAGCGTCTGGCCGATGAGCAGGCCGGTGAGCCGCTGGTCCACGAGGATCGTGCGGTTGCCGTTGTTCCAATCGAGTGCGAGCAGGCCGGATTCGCCGGGCTGCAACTTCGCCGCATCAGCGGTCAGCGCCTCGTGGGTTCCAGCTTTGCCGAGCGGTTGGACGTAATTCACGAACCAGTTGAAAATGTCCCCGACTGCCGATTGACCGGCTTCAAGTCCGAAATTTCCCGGCAAAACGCTGCCATCCACGATGCCGCACAAGCCGGGCACGTCCGCGAGCTTTCTGGTGTTCGGCGAAATCGCGATGTCGCATGTGCTCGTGCCGATGATTTTCACAAGCGTTCCGGGCGCAACGCCAGAACCGACCGCGCCGAGATGCGCGTCGAACGCGCCGACAGCGACAGGAATGCCAGCGGGCAAGCCGGTTCGCTCCGCCCAATCGTCAGTCAACCCGCCGACGGCGCGATCAATCGAATGAACCCTCGGCGTAAGTCGGGCGCGGAGCTTGGCAAGCTTCGGATTGAGCTTGGAGAGAAATTGCGCGTCGGGATAGCCGCCCCACTTCGCGTTCCACATTGCCTTGTGGCCGGCGGCGCAAACGCCCGCGATGAATTTGTCCGGATGCTCCGTGCCCGTGAGCGCGGCGGGAACATAATCCGCGAGTTCCTCCCACGAATGCGCGGCGTTGAAAACTTCCGGCGCGACGCGAAGGCATTTGAGAATCTTGCTCCAGAACCATTCGCTGGAATACGTGCCGCCGCACTTGGCGAGATATTGCGGACGCATTTTCTTGGCGAGCCCAGTAATCTCAGCGGCTTCGTTGACGCCGGTGTGGTCTTTCCAGAGCCACGCCATGGCAGCGGGATTGTTCGCAAACTTGTGGCTGAGCGCGAGCGGTTGGCCATTCGCATCCACCGGCAACGGCGTGCTGCCCGTTGTGTCCACACCGATGCCGATGACCTGGTCGGCGCTGAATCCTTTCACAGATTTTTTCGCCAAGGCGAGCGCTTCCTTGATGGTGATCTCCGCGCCGTTGACGTAATCGGCGGGATGTTGCCGGGCGAGATTCGGGTCGCGGGCGAGGATCACGCCCTGCGTGCCGTGCGAGTAAGTCCAGACGGCGGCGGCGACTTCCGCGCCGTTGGCGACGTTGACGATGAGTGCGCGAACCGAGTTCGTGCCGTAGTCCAATCCAATCGTGTATTTCGCTGACATAAATTTCATCTCAATCAATGGAGCATCGAGCGTCCATTACAGTGGGGAAACGGCGGCAGCGCGAAAGGAGCGCGGGCTTTAGCCCGCTTCAACGCTCGCACGACCAACCGTCACCGATCGCCCAACCACTGACCACGTTGAAGCGGCATAAATGCCGCGCTCCTAAGCGCGACCACCCCATCGCAGCTCTGCGTGCCGTTTCAAACCCGCCAAATCACACTGTCCAGCCTTTGCTTAAAGCGTAATAAACTTCGTTGTTACGCAACGTCTGCTGAAAATCGCGCACGTTCGTCTGGGCATCAATGATCACTAACTCGATGCCCGCCATCGTTGCGAAGTCTTCGATCATTTCGGTGGTCACTGCCTGGCTGAAGCCGGTGTGATGCGCACCGCCCGCGTAAATCCACGATGCGCAGGCGTCCTCGAAGTTCGGGCGGCATTTCCAGACCGCCTGCGCGACGGGCAGCCTGGGCATCGGTTGCGGAGTTTTGACCACGTCCACTTCATTCACGAGGAGACGGAAACGGTTGCCGAAATCCATCAACGCCGCGTTCAACCCCGCCCCGACAGTTGTGTTGAAGACGAGTCGCGCGGGATCGGCCTTGCCGCCGATTCCGAGCGGATGCACTTGCAGCGAAGCTTTGCCGTCCGCAATCGTCGGACAGATTTCCAGCATGTGCGAACCGAGCACGAGCTTCCCTGCCGGGTGCATGTGGTAGGTGTAATCTTCCATGAAGGACGTCCCGCCTTTGAGGCCGGACGCCATGACTTTCATCGCGCGCACGAGCGACGCCGTCTTCCAATCACCTTCGCCCGCGAAACCGTAGTTGTCGGCCATGAGCCGTTGCGGCGCGAGGCCGGGCAACTGGACCAGCCCATGTAAATCTTCAAACGTAGTGGTGAAGCCCTTAAAATTTCCCGCGGTGAGGAACGCGCGCAAACCCAGTTCGATGCGGGCGGCTTCGCGGATGGATTTGTGACGCTTGCCGCCTTTGCGCAGATCGGCGGCGACTTCGTAGGCGGCTTCGTATTTTTTGACGAGCGCGTCAATTTCCTGGTCCGTGACTTCTTTGACGAGTTTCACCAGATCGCCGACGCCGTGAGTGTTGACGGAGTAACCGAACTTCAATTGCGCGGCCACCTTGTCGCCTTCGGTGACGGCCACTTCGCGCATGTTGTCGCCGAAGCGGACAAACTTCGCGCTCTGCCAATCGTGCCATGCCGCCGCCGCGCGCGCCCATGCGCCGAGCTTTTGCTGGACGCTCGCTTCCTGCCAGAAACCGACGACGACTTTGCGGTTGAGGCGCAAGCGGCTCATGATGAAACCGTGCTCGCGGTCGCCGTGCGCCGCCTGGTTCATGTTCATGAAATCCATGTCAATCGTGGACCAGGGGATGTCGCGGTTGTATTGCGTGTGCAGATGGCAGATCGGCTTGCGGAGCTGCTTGAGTCCGTTGATCCACATCTTCGATGGGGAGAATGTGTGACACCAGGTAATGAGGCCGATGCAGTTTTTCGCGTTGTTCGCGGCCTGACAAAGAACGGTAATGTCATCCGACGTGGTCATGACCGGCTTGAACACGACCTTCACCGGAATCGCGGACGCGGCGTTGAGCGCTTTGGCGATTTCCTGGGAGTGAACGGCAACAGCTTTGAGAGTTTCGGGACCGTAAAGATGCTGGCTGCCGGTGACGAACCAGACTTCAAATTGTTTCAGGTTGATTTTCATATTTCAGATAAACTCATTGATGAGGTTTTCCAAAAATTCCTGGCGTCCGCTGACGTTCGCTTTGGCGTCGCCTTGTTTCAAAATGTAGGTTTCGAGTTCCTTCATCGTGGTTTTGCCGGATTCGATCTTGGCGCCGATGCCGCTGTCCCACGAGGCGTAACGGTTCTTCACAAACTCCGCGAGACGACCGTCCTTGCGGATGGCGGCGGCGATTTTCAATCCGCGCGCGAAGGCGTCCATGCCGCCGATGTGCGCGTGGAAAAGGTCAACCGGCTCGAAGCTCTCGCGGCGAACCTTCGCGTCAAAGTTCACGCCGCCCGTGGTCAGGCCGCCATATTTCAAAATCGCGAGCATTGTGTGCGTCGTGAGGTAAATGCTCGTCGGGAATTGATCCGTGTCCCAGCCGAGCAGTTCGTCGCCCGTGTTGGCGTCAATCGAGCCGAGCGCACCGGCTGAGCCTGCGACTTCGAGTTCGTGCTGCATCGTGTGACCCGCGAGCGTGGCGTGGTTGGTCTCGAGGTTCAGCTTGAAGTGCGGGAGCAAATCGTATTCGCGCAGAAAGTTCAGGCAGGCGGCGGCATCGGAATCGTATTGATGCTTGGTCGGCTCTTTCGGCTTCGGTTCGATGTAGAATTGACCTTTGAAACCAATCTGCTTTTTGTAATCCACGGCCAGATGCAACAGCTTCGCGAGATGATCCAGCTCGCGCTTCATGTCCGTGTTCAGCAGCGTCATGTAACCTTCGCGGCCACCCCAGAAAGTATAGCCCGCGCCACCGAGTTCGTGCGTGACCTCCAGCGCCTTCTTGATTTGCGCGGCCGCAAAGGCGAACGCGTCGGCATTGCAGCTCGTGCCGGCGCCATGCATGAACCGCGGATTGGAAAAAAGATTGGCCGTGCCCCAGAGCAGCTTGATGCCGGTGCGCTTCTGTTCTTCTTTGAGAACCTTGGCCACGGCGTCGAAATTTTTATTTGTTTCGCTCAATGTCTTGCCTTCCGGCGCAACGTCGCGGTCATGAAAGCAATAAAACGGCGCGCCGAGTTTCTCGATGAACTCGAACGCAACGCGCGCCCGGTTCCGGGCATTGGCGACGGAGTTTGAGCCATCGTCCCACGGACGCAGCGCCGTGCCCGGACCGAATGGATCAGAACCCGTCCCGCGAAACGTATGCCAGTAAACCACAGCGAAGCGCAAATGGTCGCGCATGGCCTTGCCTTCGACCATTTCGCCGGCATTGTAATGTTTGAATGCGAGCGGATTTTTAGAGCGAGGCCCTTCAAAAGAAATTTCATCAATGTTCGCAAAAGCTGTTTTCATTGAGCCGGATTCTAAAGATCGCATCATGTGGAAAAAAGAAAATTCAGTTGCCGTGACAACGATACTGCCAGGTGGAAAAAGTCAGGCTCGACCCGGGCGACCGCAGCTCATATATTTTTAAAAAACAGCGATGAGGAACGATGGTTCTCATTTTTTGATTGAATTTGCGGCAATTCCTCCGCTGAAACTAATCGTGTCAACCCCAAAACCCCAACCGCGCCAAACGGCGCGGCCTGTTTTCGCAAAAAGGAGATTGCGCTGCTCCTTTCCTCCCGGCCTCGCACCCACTTGCATCACGAGCTATTGAATTCGCACCCCGGTCTCTGCTATTCTTTGCACATGGGACGTCAATGGTTACATGCCAAACGGCTGGTTGCGGGCCTGAAAAAAGGCCGCACCAACGGCAAACTGGTACGAGAAATAGCGGTGGCCGCCAAAATGGGCGGGGCTGATCCGACGATGAACGCGCGCCTCTTCACCGCCGTCGAAAAGGCGAAAAAGGAAAGCGTGACGAAGGACGCTATTGAACGCGCGATCAGGAAAGGCGCGGGCATTGGCGATGAAAAGCTCGTGATGGAGCATATTGCTTTCGAGGGCTACGCGCCGCACAAAGTGCCGGTGATTGTGGAGGTTTACACCGACAACGTGAACCGCACCGCGCCGGAGGTCCGCGTGCTGTTCAAGAAAGGCCAGCTCGGCACGACCGGCAGCAACAAGTTTTTGTTCGATCATGTTGGTCTTGTCGAAGCGCATCATCCCGATACGAATATTGACCGCGAAGCCGCCGCCATCGAAGCCGGTGCGAATGAAGTTGAACCCCTCACGCACCGGCAGAACGACGACATTCCCGAAGACGCGGCGGGCGCGCGGTTCATCTGCGAACGCAACGCGGTGCATGCTGTTTCCACCTGGCTGTCAAAAAATGGCTGGACGGTCGTTACCAGCGAACTGGGTTACGTGCCAAAGAGTTTTCCCGAACTCAGCGAAGCGCAGCGCGGCGAGGTGGGGGAGTTTTTGCAGACGCTCGACGATCATGACGATGTTCACCGCGTCTGGGCGGCGGTTAAATAACTCCGCCGACTCAAAAAATTCGCCGCTTCGAGGTTTGCCCCCGAAGCGGCGTTTGTTTTTCAAAAAAGAAATTACTTCGCGCCTTGATCAATCCATGCGCGGACGAGGCCGACCTGTTCCGGCGTCAGCGGTTTTGGGGGCGGACCTTGATTGCGCTGGCCGGGGCCACCAGCGGGACCGTTCGTTCCCTGCATGCCACCGGGGCCACCGGGGCCACCGGGTCCGCCGGGTCCGCCGGGTCCGCCGGGTCCGCCTGGCCCACCGCGACGGCCCTTCCCGGGTTTTGGCGGCATGGCGGTTTCGGGATCAAGTTGCGCGACGGCGATTACGAGGTCGCTCTTTTCACTCTTGCCGGGTTCGATGACCTTGCCTTCCTTGCTGCCTTTGAGCGCGCCCTCAAGGCTGTCCAATCGCAGTCCGGCCTTTGGGCGTTCCGCGCCGTGGCACCGGGTGCAGGAGGAGGCTTCAAAAATGGGTTTGATGTCTTTGGCGTAAGTAACACCTTGCTGGGTGGAAGCAGGAGGCAGTTTGCTGAGGTCAACGGCTGAGCCGGTTGACGCAACTACGAGCGCCGCAATGGCGGCGAGACGGATTGCAATGTTCGTGTGTGTTTGATTATTCATTCTTTGTCTTTTAATTAGTTTGGCGTTCAGACGTTTCGACAGCCTCCGCGGTTACAACGAATCCAGTGGTCGCTCGCGGCCAGCTTTTCAGGGGAGAGTTTGGCCCAATTATCAGCGAGATTGCAAGCGTAGTTAGCTCTTCTGAAAAACCCGCTGGCGACATTCTCCGCAAACGGCAAACCACGCATTGCGGTCTGTCGTGACAGAAATTCGTAACGGCCTTTCCCGCGACGGGTGGCCGCGAGCTGACCCGTCACAAATCAATCGACCGAACCAGCGCATCCAGCGCTTGATGAACCCGCCGATCATCGAACCCATTTTCGAGCCACGGCAAAAGGTGGACCCGCCGCCGTCCGATCCTCTCGCCAAGAAATGCCAAATTGCCCTCGCAGGAATCATCGGGTTTCTTCTGCGACACCAGCACGACCTGCGCGTTTCGAGAAAGGCCACGCGGCAGTGCCGCCAGCGCCAGCAGCACCTGATTGATCGCGCCCAGCCGGTTCGGAGAAACCACCACCGGCACGGCGCGCAACGCTTTGATCAAGTCGCGCGAATCGAAATCCTCGCCCAGCGGACTCAGCACTCCGCCCGCGCCTTCGACGATCAAAATTGGAAAGCGCCTTTGCATCCGCCGCGCGTGCGCCACCACTTCCCGCAGCTTCACCTTGCTGTTCTCAACTCGCGCGGCCAGCAATGGTGCAATCGGCGCGCGGAAATGCCACGGATTGATTTCATCCACGGTGAGCGCACCGCCCAGCGCGGCATGAAGCGCCTTCGCATCGCCACGTCCGCCGGAGCAAACCGGCTTCAGCGCCGCGACAGACAAACGCTTCGCTCGCAAGTGTCGTGCAAGCACGCAGGCAAGCACGGTTTTGCCCGTGCCGGTGTCCGTGCCGGTAATGAATAGGGTCAGCCGTTTCACTACCCTTCATGCAACATGAATGTGCGGGTTGAAGCGAAGCAAAACAGCAGGGCGGGTCAAAGTCGCGATGCCATTTCCGCAAGTCCCGGCTTGCTTTCAACAACATTCCTGCGAGTATCTGCGCGGTGACGCCGCGATTCGTGCTCGTTTTTGCCGATTAAATTTACGCGCAGATTGAGCGGAGTTTACAATAAAGACGGGGGCTAACTTGTAATAATTATGAAGGGAAATTCGATGGACCTGGAAAATTCCAAATCGGAAAAACTTTTGAATTACCTGGCCGTCAATGACCCAAGTCACCGCACACGCTCGCTGAATTCGCCGCCCCTCATCGGCGTCCTCAAGGGAACGGGCATTGGGCCGGAGGTCATTGATTGCTCCCTTCAATTGCTCGCGGCGGTGCAGGACGTGACGGGAACAAAGTTTGACCTTTGGCACGGCGGACCGATCGGCGAGGAAGCCAAAACGCAATTTGGCCGCTGGCTGCCCAATACCGTCGTCCAATTCTGCGCGGAGGTTTTTGGACGGGGCGGCGCGATCCTCAGCGGGCCTGGAGGCGGCCGCTACGTTTACGACCTGCGCAAACAATTCGATCTGTTCTGCAAATTTGTCCCGGTCCGCCCCTGGCCCGAACTCGCGCGCGCCGGAAACATTTCTCCGCAACATCTCCGCGACGTGGACCTGCTCATCGTGCGCGACAACACCGGCGGCCTCTATCAAGGCGAGTGGCAAACCCACAGTACCGACGACGGCCAGGTCGCCGAGCACCGTTTCAGCTACAGCGAACTGGAAGTCCGGCGGCTCGTCGAAGTCTCGGCCCGCGCGGCCGCGCGCCGACGCGGGAAATTGCACGTCATCATCAAGGACGGCGGCGTGCCGGGCATCACCGCGCTCTGGCGTGAAGTCAGCCTGGCGGCGGCGGAGAAGCACGGCGTGGCGGCGGAATTTATGAACGTGGACTTCGCCGCTTACGAACTCATCCAGCACCCGGCGAAGTTCGATGTGCTGGTGGCGCCGAATCTGTTTGGCGACATTCTCGCGGACATTTCCGGCGTCCTGCTCGGCTCGCGCGGCGTGACTTTCTCCGGAAATTATGACGCCGCCGGCAACGGCGTTTATCAGACCAACCACGGCTGCGCGCAGGATCTGGCCGGCACGGACACCGCCAACCCCGCCGGACAAATGCTTTCGCTGGCCATGCTCCTGCGCGAAAGTTTCGGTCTCGACGAAGCGGCGAACCTCATGGAAGAATCTCTCGCTGAAATCTGGCGTCAAGGCTGGCGCACCGCCGATCTGGCCGAACCGGGCTGCCGCGTCATCGGAACGCAGGCCATGACCGACCGCGTGGTTCAACAGGTGCGCCGGTGCGCTGAAGTTAAAGAGCTGCATGAAACCCGCGTTGCTGCTGGTTGATCTTCAAAACGATTTCATCTCAACGCCCGGGCTTCAACCGGGAGCTGAAATCCTGATTGACCAGGCAGCCCGGTTCCTCGATGCCTGCCGCGCCCGCCGCATTCCGGTCATTCACGTTTGGACTACCGTTCGCCGCGAGGACGACCGGCGCCTGCCGCACTGGAAAAAGAACAACCGCTGGCTCTGCGTCGCCGGCACTGACGGGCACAAGCCGCCGCCGGTGCTGCAGCCGCTTGCCGGTGAAACCCTCATTCACAAAACCGGCTTCAACGCCTTCGCTGGCGGCGAACTGGAAACTGCGTTGCGGAAAACAAACTGCGACGCCGTCGTCATCGCCGGATTGCACCTGCACGCCTGCGTTCGCACCGCCGCCGTGGAAGCTCTGGAACGCGGCTGGCCGGTGTTCATCGCGGAAAATGCCGTCGCCAGTAACGACCCCCTCCACGCCGCCGCGACCCGCCGCTGGCTCTCGGAACGATGTGTTTCCTTTGAGACTGCGGGCGAAATTCTCGCGCAACTTGATGAAGGAGCGCGGACAGCCTTGTCCGCGAGTTACTGCGATCCAGTGAAGGAACCCGCGGACAAAGCTCTCCGCGCTTCTTTGATTCACCGCTCGCCGCGCCGCTGCGACGAAGTCCTGTTTAAGGTACCTGTGGCGAGTGGGCAGGAAACCGCAGTCGCCACAACCGCCGCGCAAAACGCCTGGAGCGATTGGCGCCGGACCACTTTTCTTGCACGCCAGGAACCGCTGGAAAATTTCGCCGCTCGCCTGACAGCCGCCGCGCCGGAGTTGGCCCGGCAAATGGCTCTTGAACTTGGCAAGCCGATTTTCCACGGAATGGAAGAAGTCCGTCGCGCCGCCGCAAATGTTCGCGACGTCATCCGCCGTGCCGCCGTGTTTGGAGTTCCGCCTTCAGGCGGCAACGCGCAAGAACCGCCTGAAGGCGGAACTCCGAACCAGGCCACCGGAATCGTCCGCCACCGGCCGCTCGGCGTCATTGCCGTCGTTTCGCCGTGGAACAATCCGGTCGCGATTCCTGTCGGCAAAATTGCCCCCGCGTTGATTTATGGCAACTGCGTCGTCTGGAAACCCGCGCCCTGCGCCACGCGCATTGCGGAAAATATTTTGCAACTCCTGCTCGCGAGCGGAGTTCCTGCCAACGCCGTTCGGCTCGTGACCGGCGACCACGCGACCGCGCAACAACTTGCCGCGAACGAAAACATCAACGCCGTCACCATCACCGGATCACTGCTCGCGGGTCATGCGCTGCAGGAAATTTGCGCCCGGCGCATGGTTCCGCTGCAGGCCGAACTCAGCGGCAACAACGCCGCGATTGTCTGGGACGACGCCGATCTGGCCCCTGCTGCCGCGCAAGTGGCGTGGGGCGCTTTTGGTTTCGCCGGACAACGTTGCACCGCCAACCGCCGCGTGATCGTTAGCGCCGCGCGCTTCGAGAATTTTCTGCGCGCACTAAGATCCGCCGCTGAAAAACTTGTCTGGGGCGATCCCTTGGAATCAGCCACCGAAATCGGTCCGGTCATCAACCTGGCCAAGCGGGACGAGATCGCCGCCGCCGTTGCGCGTGCGGAAGCCAGTCGGGATGCGCACACAATTATTCGCCTTCATGAAAACCTCGCCGCCCAGCCGTGGGTCAAAGCCGGAGCTTATGCCCAACCCGTCATCGTTTGTTGCGATCAGACAAATCACCCATTGGTGCAGGAGGAAACGATGGGGCCGTTGGTCGTGGTGCAGCGCGCGGAAAATTTCGAACACGCGCTCACATTGTGCAATGGCGTCCGGCATGGCCTCGCCGCCGCTTTGTTCAGCGAATCACGGGAATTGCGGGAAAAGTTTCTCGAAGAAGCGCGCGCCGGCGTGCTCAAGCTCAACACCTCAACCGCCGGCGTGGACACGTCATTGCCATTCGGCGGTTGGAAAGCTTCGAGCATCGGCCCGCCGGAACATGGCGACGGCGACGCGCTTTTCTACACGCAAATGCAGGCGGTTTACGGCGCGACCGGAGGGTGATAAATCTGGCTTCTCAAAAATAATTCCCCGAAGATAAAGCCATGCTTACCGAATCCGAAAACCAGTTTCTCACGCGCGTCGGCCCGGGGACGCCCATGGGAAACCTCCTGCGGCGGTATTGGATTCCGGTTCTCCAGTCAGCGGATTTGCCGGAGAACGACGGGGCGCCGTTGCGGGTGCGGTTGTTGTGCGAGAACCTGGTTGCCTTCCGAAACACCGACGGTCAGGTCGGGCTGATGGATCACGCTTGTCCGCATCGCTGCGCGTCGCTGTTTTTCGGACGGAATGAGGAGAACGGGCTGCGCTGCCTCTATCACGGATGGAAATTTGACGTTCAGGGACGATGTGTCGATGTTCCGAATGAGCCGCCGGGAAGCAAGTTTAATGAACAAATCCGCATCACCGCGTATCCGTGCGCGGAAAAGAATGGCGTCATCTGGACTTACATGGGGCCGAACCGCGACAATCCGCCGCCGCTGCCGGAGTTGGGCTGGGCCATGGTTGAACCAAAGCAGCGCGGCGCGTTGCGCTACCAGCGCGCGTGCAACTGGTTTCAGGCCATGGAGGGTGATTTCGATTCTTCGCATTTGAGTTTTCTCCATCTTGCCTTTGATCCGAAATTGCAGAACACCGCGAACGAAAAAAAGGCGGGCATCGAGTATTATCGGAACATCGCGCGCATGGACCAACAGCCTTTGCTCGACGTGCGGGACACCGACCTGGGCGTGATGTATGGCGCGCGGCGCAACGCCGACGAGGGAAAATTTTACTGGCGCATCACTCAATTCATGCTGCCGTTTTACACCAGCGTTCCCGGCTTCGGCGGAAAAAATCGCGACAAAGTCTGGGTTCCGCTCGACGACGAACATACGATGGTCTGGGAACCGCATTGGTCCACCACCCGCGAACTGTCCGAGGAAGAGCAAAAAGGCTGGAAAGATCGCGTTCCGCCCAGTGGTTTCGTGCCCGACACCGACGACTGGCTGGGGCGTGCCCGGTTCGCCGCCGACGCGGGCAATGATTATTTTTTGGATCGCGAAAAGCAAAAACATTCCAATTTCAGCGGCTTGGAAAACGTCACCCCCATCCAGGACGCCGCGATGCAGGAAAGCATGGGGCCGATCTGCGACCGCACGCGGGAACATCTTGGTGCATCGGACGCCGCCATCGTGCGCCTGCGCCGCCGGCTGATGAACGCGGCCAAGGAACTGCACCAGCACAAGCAGGTTCCGCCGGGCGTGGAGAATCCCGCGCTTTACCACAAGCACGGCGACCAGATGCTGCTCGAAGAGAAGGATTCCTGGAGCGAACATTACGCGGCGAAGATGAAGGCGGACTATGCCTCCCCTTGATCTCAACCCCACGACAGCGCCGGCGTTGAACGCGGCGCTGTCCCAAGCGGATCCGTTGTGCGAATCCATTTCAGGCCGTTTTGTCCGCGTCGCATCCCGCTTCGCCGGACGAACGGCCATCAGCGCGCCCGATGCGGAATGGACTTACGCGGAATTGGATCAACGCTCAAATTTCATTGCCGGCGAAATTCTGAATCGTCGGGGCGGGAAATCGGAGCCGGTCGCGCTGCTCATGGAACACGGCGCGCCGCTGATCGCCGCGATTCTGGCCGCACTCAAGGCCGGGAAAATTTATCTCGCGCTTGATCCAAGCCACTCGCCGGAACGGCTCGCTCCGATGCTCGTTGATTCGCGCGCCCGGCTCGTCGTGACGGACAAAACCAACCTGGCGCTGGCCAATTCACTGGCCGGCGGGCAATTGCAGGTGTTGCAGATCACCGACGACTTGGCCGCGACCTTCACCCCCACGAACTTGCCTGAAATTTCTCCCGAAGCCGGCGCGTGGCTCATGTACACATCCGGCTCGACCGGCCAGCCCAAGGGGGTCTGGCAAAATCATCGCAGCGTCGGGCATCACTCGGATGTTTACAGAGAGTTGATCCGCCTCACGCCCGAGGACCGCTTGTCCTTGCTGACCTCATGCAGCCTGTCCGCTTCCGGCTCGCCTCTGTTTGGCGCGTTGCTCCAGGGCGCAACGGTCTGCATGTTCCACGTCCGGTCACAGGGCGTCGAGCGGCTGGCTGGCTGGCTACGCGAACAACGCGTGAGTGTTTATCACTCCGTGCCGACGGTTTTTCGACATCTCGCCCGGTCGATAAAGGACAAAAAAGTTTTTGAGCATCTGCGCGTGGTCCGGCTCGGCGGCGAACCCATGTTGCGTGGCGATGTGGAGCTTTTCCGTCGGCTTTGTCCCGATCATTGCCGGTTGATGAACTCGTTGAGTTCGACCGAGACCGGCCTGATCAGCGCGTTGTTGATGGACAAACAAACCGCCTTGCCTGACGGGCGTGTGCCCGTCGGCCGCGCGCCTCGCGGCGTCGAAATCTTGTTGCTGGACGGACAAAATCAGCCCGTCAAAGCCGGCGGCGAAGGGCGAATCGTCGTGCGTGGCGCGCATTTGCGCCAGGGTTATTGGCAGCAGCCGGACGCCACCTCGGAAGGGTTCCGTGCGGATCCTCGCGACCCACGAACGCGAATTTTCATCAGCAATGATCTGGGGAGATTTCTGTCCGACGGCGCATTGGAGCATCTGGGCCGCGCGGATTCGATGGTCAAAATTCGCGGCTTGCGCGTGGATCTGGCGGAAGTGGAAGCAGCTCTGCAGGCGGTGGATTTATTTGACGCGTCAGCGGCCACCGCGCCGGAAGAGGCCGCCGGCGAACGCCGGTTGATCGCTTACATTGTTCCGCGCGCCGGTGCTGACGTGTCCGCACAAAACTGCCGGCGCGCACTGCGCTCGTCCCTGCCGGAGCACATGATGCCCAACGAGTTTGTGTCGTTGAGCCGCTTGCCACAGACGCCGGGCGGCAAGGTTGACCGGCGGGCGCTCCCGTTGCCGCCAGTCCGGCAGCCCGGGCAGCAGGACGACAAACCGCGTGATCGTTTTGAAACCAAACTCGCCGAAATCTGGCGGAAGACGCTGGGCGTGAATTCCCTTGGCCGCGGCGACGATTTCTACGAACTCGGCGGCGATTCCCTGCGCTCCGTCCAGGTGCTCGTTCACATCGAGGAAATGTTCGGCGTCACTCTGCCTCCGTCCACGCTCATCGAACATAGCACCATCGAAAAACTCGCGGCAGTGGTCGCCAATCATTCGGTGGTTCAAACGCGCGGCCCGTTGGTGCGGCTGCGCGATTCGACCACGGGGCGACCGATATTTTTTGTGCATAACGGTCACGGCGACGTCACGACCTACGCCCAGCTCGTGCGGCGGTTGCCGGATCGTCCCATCCACGGTTTTCAATCCATCGGCCTTGGCGGCGAAAGCTGGCCGCTCACCAGCATCCCCGACATGGCGCGGCGCTATCTTCGGGAGGTCACGAGTGTTGATCCGACCGGCCCATACCTTCTCGCCGGCACCTGCATGGGCGGATTGGTGGCTTTTGAAATGGCGCAACAACTCGTCCGGTCGGGCCAGCCCGTCGGCCTGGTGGTTTTGATTGCCACACCCGCCCCGCCATTCAGCGGGCGGCGGCGCCGATGGCACGAACTGACGATGGATCCATTGCGCGACTGGCTGCGCATCCTGCGCTGGTCCGTCATCCGCGCCGTTCGCTCAAGCATCAACACCCGCCAACTGCCTGCTTACCGCCATTTCATCGCCAGCATGAACAACCGCGCGCGCCGGCGTTATCGTCCGGGTGTTTATCCTGGGAAAATCACTCTGATCACAACGACCGATGCCAGCGGACTAGAGGAAGATCGCCGACTGCTCATGGGTAGATTCGCCCGCGAAGCGCAAACCATTGCTATTTCCTGTCCGCGTCTGTCCTTGTTGAATTCGCCGGCCGTGAATGAATTGGCGAAACATTTTCAAGCCTGTCTTGAGACGGCCGAATCACCGGCGAATCCGAAAATCCACACGGGCACGTAGGAGCGCGGACAGCCTTGTCCGCGCGAACCCAGGTTGTGGAACTCGCGGACAAGGCTGTCCGCCCTCCGCGAAATCGCCCGATTCAATGGTTCAACGGCGCGCGGCAAGAAATTTCTCGGCGTACTTGCCCAGCAAATCCGCTTCGAGATTCACCGCGTCGCCCACTCTGCGTTCGCGCAGCGCAGTCACCTCGAAGGTGTGCGGAATGATCCAGATGCGGAAACTTTTCTTGTTCACGCCCGCAACCGTCAGGCTGATGCCGTCCAGCGCGATCGAGCCTTTGAAAACCACGTAACGCATTACGTCCGGTGGCGCGGCAATGTCGAGCACGTGATCCGCGCCCGATTTCTCCCAGCGAATAATTTTGCCGAGACCATCCACGTGCCCGGTCACAAAATGGCCGCCGAGTTCGCCGTTCGCGCGCAGCGACCGTTCGAGATTCACGAGCGAACCGGGTTTGGCGAATTGAAAATTGGTCCGCTTCCAGCTCTCCTGCAGCAAATCAAATTGAATCAGCCTGGATTTTCCGCGTGGCGAAATTTTCACGGCGGTCAGGCAGCAGCCGTTGATCGCAACGCTGCCGCCGATTTTCAGTCCGCGTCCGCAAACGTTCGCGCGCACGGTCATTTCAATGGACCTTGCCGTCGGTTTGATGCGCTCGACAGTCCCGGCTTCTTCGACAATGCCTGTGAACATTTTGGAAAACTTAGAGCCGATGCGAAGGGCCGTCGAGCCGTGTTTTGGCAATCATCATACACCGCGTGACAAAAGACTCCGGGTGGAACGCCGGTGTCCGTTCCGTGACGAAGCAGCGGCCGCGTCCAACGTGCCGGATCGGAGACCGGCGCTCCGCGCACTGCAAACTACGCGGCAACTCGCGCGGTCAGGAGCAGGTCCGCTCCGAGCTTGCGCCACTCGACCTCACGAAGCTGAATGACCTCGCTCAAACTTTTCACGCCGTCGCCCGCGACGCCTTTGCGCGAATCCCGACCGCCCAAAATTTTTGACGCGTAGAAAAATGCGACGCGATGCGCGAAACCGCCCAGCAGAAATGACGCGTTCACTTCCCCGCCGCCTTCGACCAGCAAACTAGTCACGTTCTCCGCGCCGAGTTTTTTGAGCAGCCAGTCCAAATCAATCAATGGTGGGTGACGGGTGACGAGTGGCGGGTTCCTGACCGTCGGCGCGACGAGCACGTTGACGCTCTTCCCCAACGCGTCCAGGCGATTCTTCGGTGCCTGCTTCGTGACCACGATCGTTGTCAACGCCGCAAACTCGTCGCTTACAACCCTTGCTTTCAGTGGCGTCCGCGCCATCGAATCCAGAACGACTCGCCTTAGTATTGGGTGTTGAATGTTGAATGTTGAATGTTGAATGTTTCCCGGGTTGGTATTCGCTCGCGCGGTTAAACTCGGATCATCCGCAAGAATGGTGTTGATGCCGACGAGAATGGCATCGCGGCCCTGGCGCAATTTCATTCCGTAAGCGCGGGCTTTTTCGCCGGTGATCCATTTCGATTCGCCCGAAGCGGTGGCGATTTTTCCATCCAGCGTCATCGCGGCTTTGACGGTGACGAACGGCGTGCGGCGGACGATCCAGTGATTAAACGCTTCGTTCAGCCGCGCGCAATCGCCGGCCAGTTTCGTTTGGAGTTCCGCCTTCAGGCGGTCCGGGCCGCGTAAACGCGGAACTCCAAACGGAGCAGCACCAGGATGAATCACCGCAATTCCAGCGCGCCGCAAGATTTTGAAACCGCGCCCGGCGTGCTTTGGATTCGGATCAATCGCGCCGACGATCACGCGCTTGATTCCGGCAGCGATGATGGCGTCAGTGCAAGGCGGTGTGCGACCGTGCGTGCAACATGGTTCAAGCGTCACGTAAAGCGTCGCGCCCTTGGGATTGCGAGCGTGCTTCTGCGCGTCGCGGAGCGCCTCGATTTCCGCGTGCGGCCCGCCCACGGGCGCAGTCCGCCCGCGCCCGATGATTTTGCCGCCCTTCACCAGCACCGCGCCCACGGTCGGATTCGGCGAAGTCGTTCCATAACCGCGGCGGGCGAGGCGGAGGGCGAGGCGCATGAACTGCACAACGGCAAATCGGTGACGTGAATTATTTTTCATCGCCGGTCCCGCGCCGGCGCGGAATTATTGCGCAATGACAATACCGCAATTCGCCCCTCCGTTCCTGTGACTGCGAGGTCCCACAATGAATCGTCCTGCGGGCTGTTTTCCCACGCGACGGTGAATTGATCCTTCGCTTTGCCCATCGTCATCCGCACGCGTGATACGGTGTTTGTGCCTTCCCGAAATCCTGATGCCACTTCGATTTGCGTCGCCCGCAGTTCTCTCAGGATGGCCGGCAAAGATTTGTCGTTGCCGGACATCAGGCGCGTCTCTGTCGCGTCGCGCGGTGTCGCGCGCAAAAGTTTTTCGCACGCATCCGCAACGATGGCCAATTCGCTCTGATCCCGGCTGATGAAATCCGAATAGCCGACGGGCTTCTCGTTCATCACCAGCACGACGACGAACACCGAAACGAAAATCGCCACGATGAGAATGTTTTGCCGGCGACTCGGTTTCATGCCCCACTCCTTGTCCTAAAAAAGCGATTCGGCAAACCGTTTCGCCCGGACAGCAAAGTCCTGCCATCGAGGCGGAGGGCGAGGCGCATGAAATGGGTGTCAGTCATCGTCGTGCACATTAGCCGCTGACGGGAAAAGGCTCAAACGGAAAGGGCGGCGGAATAAGAGTTGACTCCGGCGAAGCGCGCTTTACTCCGATACGCCCTCGGCAGGTGCCGCGCCGGGAAACCATTCCGTATGATGATCGCCTTGGCGGCCAAAGTAAGTGACCCGTTTGCCGCGCAGGAACGCAAAGTAACCTTGCACGCCCGCCTCCATCGCACGGCGAGTAAAGTCGCGATAAGCCAGTCCATTCTGCTGGCTGTCGCGGATGTTCGCGCACAAGTCTTCGCCGGAAAACTCAGCCGCGACTCGCGGCAAGCCTTCGTAGCCGATCGGCATCACAACGACATCGCCATCCGCGCCGTAAAAGGTCTTTCGCAGCCCGACGTAATCCACGTGGTAATATTCCACGCCAGCGGCGAGCAATTGGCCGACGACTTCCGGGAAGGAGATTGTGCCAGCAAGAGTTTTGCGGGCGGTTTGGGTGATGATTTCAGTATTCATGATTGTTTTGGATTCGGCGAAGTCGTGCCGTAACCGCGCCGGGCGAGCCGGAGGACGGGGCGCATGAATTGGGTGTTGAACCAAACCAACTCAAAGAATAGTCGCCTTCGTTTCCCCATGGAGCGACATCGCGAATCGATCTGAGTTGAAATTGAAACAACATGCCTGTCAGCTTGATTTCATTCCTCAAACAACGCCTGCGCGAATTGTTTGGCGTCGAAGGGTTGCAGGTCGTCCGGTTGCTCGCCCAGGCCGATGAATTTGATGGGCAGGCCGAGTTCCTTCTGGATCGCCACCACCATGCCGCCTTTGCTCGTGCCGTCGAGCTTGGTCACGATGAGGCCGGTGAGCGGAACGGCCTTGTGGAACTCGCGCGCCTGGTTGAGCGAGTTCATGCCGGTGGTGGCGTCGAGGACGAGCAGGACTTCGTGCGGCGCGCCCGCGAGCTGCTTGCCGATCACGCGATGCAGCTTCTGCAATTCCTGCATCAGGTTGTGCTTGGTGTGCAGGCGTCCGGCGGTATCAATGAAAAGATAATCGGTCTTGCGCGCCTGTGCGGCGGTGACGGCGTCGTGCGCCACGGAGGCGACGTCCGCGCCGTAAGAGCCGGCGATGACTTCAACTTTGAGGCGCGTGCCCCAGAGTTTGAGCTGCTCGATGGCGGCGGCGCGGAAGGTGTCGCACGCGGCGAGCAGGACGGATTTCTTCTGCGACTGGAAAAAATGCGCGAGCTTGGCGGCAGTGGTCGTCTTGCCGGTGCCGTTGACACCCACGATGGAGACAACGGTCGGGCCGTTCGATGCTTTGAACAGTTCAGCTTTGTTTGACGAAAGACTTTTTTCAACTTCGCCGCGCGCGATGGCGAAGACGTCCAGGCCCGCGACGCCCTGCGATTCGTAGGCAAGCTTGACCGCGCCCACAATCTGCGTGGTCATGGCCGTGCCGAGATCGGCGGCGATAAGGGCGTGCTCCAGTTCTTCGAGCGATTCGCCGGTGAGTTTGGGCGAACGCGTGACGATGCGTTTGATTTCGTGCGTCAGCTTGCTGTGGGTTTTGGCAAGGCCGGCTTTGAATTTGGCGAAGAGTCCCATTGGGAATTTACGATTGACGATTTGCGAGTGAGGATTTGAAGCCGGTCGCGTTCTCCTTCACCTCACCCCGGCCCGCTCCCCTCCCGCTGGGAGCGGAGAGGGAGAAACACTCGACGCGCTGCGTTTATTCCGTGCAACGTATAACTTTTCAACGTGGACATAATCCAGCTTTACCGTGCCGATGAGCGGTTTGCCTTTGCTGAGGCCGTGACAATCCGAGCCGCCGGTGACGAGCAACGCGTGCTTTTTCGCGATCTGCAAATAATGCTCCGCCGTCGCGGCGGGATGTTTCGTGTGAAAACATTCGATGCCGTCCAGCCCGGCCTCCACCAGATCGGGAATGACTTCGTCGGAGCGATTCAGGCCGGGATGTGCCATGACGGCGAGGCCGCCGGCTTGATGAATCAGTTCGATGGCGGTGAGCGCGGACATCTTGGCTTTGGGCACCCAGGCCGGACGGTTTTTTTTCAGGAACCGCTCGAACGCTTCGTCCAGGTTTGCCACCAGCCCGGCTTTGACCAGCGCGCGGGCGACGTGCGGCCGGCCCGGTGAACGGCAGTTGGCCAGGGCGAAAACAGCGTCGGCTTCCAGCGGCACGTTGAGTTCGTTGAGGCGCGCGACCATTTCGCGAATGCGGTTTTGGCGGACCGCCTGGAATTTGCCAATCTCAGTGAGCAAGGTCGCGTTTTGCGTGTCGAGGAAATAACCGAGGATGTGAATCTCGTTGCCGTTCTGTTCGGCGGTCAATTCCGAGCCGGGGATGAATTCGATTTTTGCACCCGCGCACGCCAGCGCGGCGCGGGCGCAACCTTCAACCGTGTCGTGGTCGGTCAGCGCAATCGCGGCCAGGCCGTGCCGGCTGGCGTGCGACACCAGTTCCTCCGGCGAAAATGTGCCGTCGGAAAAATTCGTGTGCAGATGGAGATCGGCGAACATGATTCAAATGCGGAACGCGGAGTGCGGAGTGCGGAATTTCATTTCACGATCCTTGCCGGCCGCAGCAACTCGCCTTTCACCTTGTCAAGAATGCCGTTGACGAACTTGCCGCTGTCCTCGGTGGAAAACTTTTTCGCGATGTCCACCGCCTCGTTGATGCTGACGATGGGCGGGATGTCCTCGCGGTAAAGCATTTCGTAAATCGCCAGCCGCAGGATGTTGCGGTCCACGGCGGCGATGCGGTGCAGATCCCAGTTCTTCGCGTATTTTGTGATCTGTTCGTCCAATTTGTCGCGGTGCTCGATCGCGCCGCGAATCAGCGGTTCGGCGAAGATCCGCATCGCGGCCTCATCGGTGGTGGGTGGCGGCAATTCCATCGTCTCGCCCCAGGTGGCCGCGCCCTTCTCGCCCGCGATGGCGGCCGAGCGCTGGGTTTCCCAGAAACGATCGAGCGCCTCGTCCAGGTTTTCCGGCGGGTTCAGATCATGCTGAAATAAAAATTGCACGGCGCGTTCCCGCGCCTCACGTCGCTTTCCCATATCTCAGGAACAATGCCGGAGAAGACGCGGTTGAGAAATGAAAATTTTAGCCGGGCCGGCACCGCGCTGAAATCAATTCCTTGCCAGAAAACGATTCGCCATTGAGAATCGTTCCTGCGCTTAGGTTAAACGTGTCTGAAACATGAACGCCGATTCAAAAATCGAACGTCCCGGTCCTCCGCCGGATGGCAGGAAACCGCGTGGCGGCGCGCCCTTCACCGAGGCCGGCGCCTGGCGGGACATGGGCGGCGGCTGGCAGCCGTTGTTCGGAAGTTTTCGCGGCGCGGGCTTCAGCTTCGAGTGGCACGATTTTTTTGCGAAACGCGAATTTGACTGGGCGGCCACTTTTCATCCGGGCTGCGTCGAGCTGTGTCTGAATCTGGACGGCCGCGGTTTTGTGGAGAGTGACGGAAGGCGGACGGAATTCGCGCCCAACACGGTCGGATTCTATCATCGCAAGGATGAACCGTTGACGGCGAAACGCGCGCCGGGCGAGCAGCACCAATTTCTCACGGCGGAATTTTCCTGTCCATTTCTCGCCCGGCATCTGGCGGGCATGGAATCCGTGTTGCATCCGCTCGTGCGGGCGGCCGTGGAGGATTGTCCGTGTGAACTTGTTTCGGGAACCACCGTCCGCCTCACGGCCAGCCAGCAGCAACTCATCACCACGCTGCGGCAGCCGCCGGTTTATGCGTCGGCGCAGCCGCTCTGGTATCACTGCAAAGCGCTGGAACTCGCCGTAACGTTCCTGCTCCAGCCGCCGCTGGAAAAGGAAATGTTCTGCTCGCGGCAGCAGCGGCTCGCGCAGGAGCGCGTCGAGCAGGTCATCTTTCTGCTGAAACAAGATCTCGCCGAGCCGCCAACGCTGGAGGAACTGGGACGCAAGATTGGTTGCAGCCATTTTTATCTGAGCCGCATTTTTTCCGCGCAAACCGGGCAGACGATCACGCAATGCCTGCGGCAGCTTCGCATGGATCGCGCGGCGGAGTTGCTCCGCGGCAGGGAACTCAATGTCACGGAAGTCGCGCTCGAAGTCGGCTACAACAGCCTCAGCCATTTCAGCGCGGCGTTTCACGAAATGTTTGGCTGCTGTCCTGGTTTGTATCCGGTTTCGACGCCATCGCAATTATTGGCGAAGCGGGGAAAATAACACTTTGTTCCGGCTAAGGTTCCGGCTTTTTGGTCAGTCGTAGTCTTCGGATGGCTCGACGAGGCCGGAAGGTAAGCGGGATTGTGGATGCGTTGGGACAGATTGGGCACAAAAATTTGCGCAAACGCTCCGTCCCCGTGAATGGAATCGTATTCTTCCTGGGTTGCCCCGGTATTGTGAAAGAGAAAATCCGAGAATGCCGGCGGCGTGTGGCAGGCCACGCAATTCCCGACTTTGCCGTTTTGAATCGTGTTTGCCGACAACGGACCGGTGCCGCCTTCGGTGAGGAAAATTTTCAACCCGGCCAGTTCGTTGCTGCCAAATTGGAAAGATTGGGGCTGAGTCTCAAATGCGCCATCCGCATCCGTCACGTATTGAGGATTGGAATTGATTGACCCATCCGAGCAGCCGCCGGCTGTATTTGATCGGCGTTTCGTTTTTCGCGGGCTTGCGCGGCAGGCTGTTTTTTTGGAGGAAAACATCGTAGGGTGAACCGTTGAATTCTCCGTTTTCGTCCTGCGAAAAGACCAGCCCTTCCATTTACGCCGGCACCAGTTTGGCGACCGCTTGCAGGATCTGATTGTCGTTTGCGCGGGCCACATTCAAACGGTATTTGCGCGGCAGCAGAAATTCCGGCCGAATGCTCGAGTCGGTCCCGGTCAGAATGGTGCGGTAAGAAAAGCTGCCGTATTCCTGTGCCAGATCGCCGGAGCCGTCGTCGTCCCGGATGATTTGTGCGATGTGTTTCTGTGCGGTTTTCCCTTCCAGCGGCAGCCAGCCGTAGTTGCGCCCCGTCATCGTGGCGATGACCAGGTCGGCGGCGGTGGCGAACTGGCCGTCGAAATGCAGGAACAGCGGCGTGCTGCGCGGAAGCAAGGAATCGAACGCGGTCTGTTTGAGGACTCGCGCCGCCGCCGCTGGCCGGGCTAATTTCCTCTCCGAAAATATTTGATAAAACCAGCAAGGTTATCAAAAAAAACAGCACTGGAGGGAATTTTTCTCATTGAGTGATTTTGATTTGAGGTTTTGATTGTCAAGAAAATGCCTTGTGGAAAGTCAAAAGGGGTAAGCGGCCGGAACTCTCACCCATAAGCGCTGGTGTTCGTCCGGGGATGCCGGGAATTTTGGCAGGTCGCGCCGCGCCGGCCCCAGGGTGACTTTGCCCCCGGGGTCGAATGTCGAACCATGACATTTGCAGTAGAACGAATGATCCGTTTCGGCGATGAGCTTGCATTTTCTGTGGGTGCAAAAGGCGGAAATGGCGAGCAATTCTTCGCCCTTGCGGACGATGAAAAATCCCTCGTCCCGGAAGCGTCCATACACGCCAGCGGCGGTGTAATCACCCACCGGTCCCGCATCAACCATCCACTGGGCCGGGCTGGCGACGGGGCCGCCGGCGTCCACAGCTTTGCAACCGGAGACTGCGGCGGCCGTCAAGACTAGAAACTCTCTTCGATTAATATTCAAAGCCATTGGCAAAAGCCTTTTCAATACTCAAAAACCAGGCTGGTGAAGATGCCATAATGCACGTCTTCGCGAGCATTTTTATCATTTGGAAAAATATAACCCAGCCCCAACCGCGGTGGCCCGCGCCCAATGGCTTTGAGGTTGACACGAAAGGCCGCGTTGCCAACCAGGCTGTTGTGTCCGGGATCGTCTTTGTTCAACTGTGTTTCTCCGCTCAATTCGAAGACGGGTATCAACTGTTGCACACCGGGCAAGGGCAGCTGCTGGTGTGGGATCGTGTAACCAAAAACAAAGCCATATTCAAAGGTTTGCAAACCGCCGTCGTCTCCGGGGCCAAAAAGCATGGAATAACCGAAGACGGATTGAAGGGTAAAATTGCCAACCTTCAGATCGTTAAAAATTTTTGGAACAAGCTCGGTGTTCTTGCCGACGGACGACTGAGTTGGAACGCCGACTTCGATGGCGGCGCCAAAGGTCGAATCCACCAGCCCGCTGCGCGAGACAAATTGATAAAGCGGGTAGCGCGCGCCCAGATCAATATTGCCGATGCCTTCAATGGTTTCACCCGGCGATGTGTCGCGCTCATAATGTAATTCCACTTCCACCGTCATCAGGCCGAAACCCTTCTCCCATTCCGCCGTAACCTCGTCCCCCCGCTGATCGCCGGCTTTGGTGTGCAACCAGTCGAGCCGGGCTTCGTTGATTTCCAAATCCGAGTCGTCCACGAAAAACGGCTCGGGATAAACTCCCTGGCCATACTCGCTCCGGTGATCGAGCCAGTTGAACAGACCGTATCTGTTGCTGGCGTCCCCTGACGCAGCCTGCTCATCCGCCCTGAGTTTTGTGGAACTTAGCGCCGCTACAAATCCACAGAAACAGACTGCCCACAAAATATTTTTCATGGGGGCGAAAGTATTTGAACCCAGAACGTCCCGCTGTCGCCCGCTTGCCATTTTTTGGCGGTGCGTTGCGCCCACAAGAACGGCGCTGAACTATTTCGGTGGATTCTGCGTGGCAGATTTTTCGGTCAGCGGCTTCATCGTCAGCGGATCGCGCAAGGGCAGCTCGGTGAATTTCCCGCTGCTCAGTTCGGTAAGCTTCACCGGATGATTTGGATGGCCGAGTAGAATTTCGCTCTCATTGCCGACGACGAGAATGGCGAGTCTTTCCGGGGTCAGATATTTCTTCGCCACGCGCTGCACGTCGTCCGCCGTGACGGCCGCAATCTTTTTGCGATAGTTTTTCCAATACTGCGGATCGGCGGCGTAACGGCCCGTGAATTCCTCCTGCGCCAGCACGGCGGCGACCTGCGCCTTCGTCGCGAAGTTGCGAGGGAAACGCTCAATGTAGGCGCGCCGGGCGATGTTTAGTTCGCCGTCGGTCACGGGAGCATCGGTGATTTTCTTCAATTCCTCCAGCACGATGGACGCGGCATAGGCCACGGTGCGGGACTTGGACTGGAACAGCGCGGTGAACGTAAGCGGAAAATAAACCCCGCCGGAAAAACGCGACCCGGCGGAATACGCCAGACCCTCGTCGGAACGGACACGGTTCAAAATGCGCGAGGTAAATCCGCCGCCGCCGAGGATGTCGTTCATGATCGTCACGGCGTAAGCATCAGGATTATCGCGCTGGATGCCGGGAAGAAAAATCGAGACGCGGCCCTGGTTCACATCCGGCTTGTTGACCAGATAAATCCCGGGCGCGCAGAAAACGGTGTTGGTGGGAATGGGACTCGGCCCGGCAGCGCTCCCTGTTTGACCGCTGAAAAGCGTTTCCAATTTCGCGATCATCTCCGTGCGGTCGAAATCGCCGCTGACAGCCACCACAAAATTCTGCGGCTGAAACCAGCGATGATGAAAACCGGCAATGTCGTCGCTCGTGATGGATTCAACGGACGCAGCGGTGGGATACCGGTTCATCCAAAAATTTTCACCGAGAG
>OCZU010000532.1_pt1 | contig 26057 bp, 17 predicted proteins | sample 1539001 | NCBI WGS metagenome assembly OCZU01 (sample SAMEA3539306, study PRJEB22396) | soil metagenome | biome: tundra; feature: field; material: soil | place: USA | collected 2010-05 | depth 0.15 m | reverse complement strand
GCCAGGCCCGCGTGTCCAAGATGGAACACGGCGACGTCGAGCGGATGCAGGTCGAGTCCATCGCTGCATACGTCACCGCGATTGGCGGCCACCTGCGCTTGGTCGCTGACTTCGGCCAGGCCACGACGACGTTCATCGACTACACCGAGGCGCTCACCGCCTGAACACCGTTCATGGGTGAACCTCCGCGTCACGGGCGTCGGGCCGATCCGCCGGCGGCAGCTGCCCAGGCTGGCGCCCGGCGATCATCGAGGAGTACGGAGCGACCGTTCCGCTATCTGCAGGACTCACGGCACGGGTCGACGAGTTCGCCAACTTGCGCGTCGCACCGGGTGGATGAACGTCGTCATCCAAGTGGAGCATTTCATGTCTCCCGAGGGAGTGCTCCGGCCCGGCCATGCGACCAGTTCATCATCGGCACCGTGGATCATGGCCAGGATGCTCGACGCACTGAACCTTGAGCCAGGCATGCGGGTGCTGGAGGTCGGCACTGGGACCGGCTGGAGTGCCGCGCTCATGGCGACAGCCGGCGCGGTTGTCACCACCATCGAGATTGACACGGAACGAACTAGAGACGGTGGCCTGATCGTATTCCCCTACATAGGCAAACACCCGCGTGGCCGCGCCGCCCTGGCTGTCTCCAGCAGCGTCGCGTCTGGCGAATTTATCGATGAAGCGGCCCACATGCCGCTCCGGAGCCAGGCCATCCCCCCGATGCAGCTGAAGAAAGTTCGGCGAGCCCAAGCCGGGCGTCGTCGTGCGGATCAAGATCGGACGGCATGACCAGCGAGTCACGTCCCACCGCTAGGGACAACGCCGTTCATGGCCAGTGGCCGCACTCCACAGTCTCAGGACGAACTGACCGCCAAGGTGTGCAGTGCCCGCCCAGTACGGCCAGCAGTTCGCCCTTGTCGTCGGGAAGCTCGGCTGTCCGTGTCAGCACCTTCCCCCGCGGCCGTTTCAAGATCATTTTGAAACATAGCGCTGGCCGTCTCCGGCTGATGTGACGGTCCAGGTTAGATCAGCGCCATGGTCTGCTCGGCGTTCCTTGCAAGGTCGTCGAAGCGCCCGGTGAAGGCGTTATAGGTCATGGCGTCGAGACCGATGTGCAGCTGGTAGCAGCGGAGCCGGAATTCGAGCCCTGCGGGCAGCCCGCCGCTGGCCTTCCAGTGATGGTTGAGTTCGGCGCGGATGTCGATGCGCCGCCAGGCGGGGAACCAGGGCCACCAGTAGAGGAGCCAGGCCGCGTCGTAGAGCCAGTCACCATATGCGGCGTTGCCCCAGTCGATGACGCCGCTGATGCCGGAGGCGTTCACCAGCACGTTGTGGTTGAGCAGGTCGCCGTGGATGATGTGCCGTGCACCGGGCAGCGCGGCGGCCATGGACTGGAGTCTGGCGTGGGCCTTCGCGAATGCTTCGGCTGCGGCCGGCGAGGTCTCCAGGGCTGGCCGCCAGCCAGCGATGCGATCGTGATCATCGGCAATCGAGAGCAGGGCCGCTTGCCAGCTTGGATGCGGCCCGGCGGAATCAGGGGCCCAGATCCCGAAGCCGGTGCTGCAGGCGACGTCGATGCCGCGGAGGGCATCGAGTGCCGATAGCAGGTGCGGCAGGACCGCGCGCATGCCGGCTTCGTCGAGCTCGTCGAGAAGCACGCCGAAGGCCCGCGCGGAGACGGCGAAGTAGCCGTGCGCCGTTCTGCCAAGTTCCGTCACTGCCGGGATCGGCAGACCGGGAGTGCTGAAGCGGGCCATGACCTGGTCCTTGGCGAAGTCGTCGCCGTAGGCGCCGAAGCGCGCAACCGCGGCCTGGCCGTCGAGGGTGAATGCGTAGGCGCGAGACCATTCACCGGCGCCGAGCAGCGTGAGTCCGCTGGCGCGATCTCCGTACCGGTCCGCAATGAAGCGCCTGGCGTCGGCTTCGGGCATGGTGGGCTTGTCCATCGGGGCAACACTAGGCGCCCTTGACTGCGCAGGTCATTCCGGTATTCAGCTGCCTGGCAGGGCCGAGCCGAGATGCCTCGCTGGCCGGCCAGGACGAACCCGGCCCGCCCGGTGGCCGATGCCAGCGGCAGGGGGGATGAGCTCGCAGCCATGCCGGCGGGGTCGGCCTGGACTTTAGCGCTGGCCTTTTCCGGTTGATGTGATGTGACGTTCTGTCACGATCTGGTGTAGGCCCGGCGTGCTAATCATGAAGTGAGGCGAAGCACGGTAACACGAGGTGTCTTCCTTACGGCCACCTGCTCAGCGCGACATACTGCAGGCCTGTCCCCTCCGGTTACGTTCCGGCATTTGGAACTGAACACACCGACCTGACCCTGCAGCTGAGGACGTTCGGCGAGCCCAAGCCGGGCGTCGTCTTGCGGGTCAAGATCGGACTACACGGCCCGCGAGTCACCTCCCGCCGCTAGCGACAGGTCTCCGGAAGAAGTGACCGCCAAGGTGTGCAGTGCCTGCCGGTACTCGACCAGTACAGCGAGCAGTTCACCCTTGTTGTCGGGAAGCTCGGCGGTGCGTGTCAGCAGTTGGCGAGCATGGACGATGGCCGCATCGCCAATGGCTTTCTGGGATCCACTACTCATGGGTGATAGTCCTCCAATACGTTTAACGCTTGTCCACGGGTCAGCAGTTCGCACCAAACGACTTTTTGGCTATGGCTGGTGCGCCTGAATCCCCACCGGTGGCTGATGGCGTCGATGACGGTGAATCCTCTGCCGCTCTCTGATTCGTCGTGAGCTTCACGAGGCTGTGGGTCGGCCGGGCTCTGGTCCCATACCTCGATGAGAAGGCGCTCACGGTCGGCCAGCAAGCGCAAGGCGATTAAGCCAGCTCCCTGCGGTGACCACGACGCCTTGACGGCGTTGGTCAACAGCTCGCTGACCAGCGTCTCGGCATCGTCAATCAGGTGGTCAAGCTGCCATTCCCGCAGCACATGCTTGGTATGCAGCCGTCCACAGGGTACGGCCGTCGCCAAGCCTGCCAGTTCCAGGAAGCTGCAATGCGGCCAGTCTGAGGACCCGTGCACGGCTTGTCCTCCTTGATCGCGCCAGACGGCAGTGCCGGCGCCGGAGCCATGCCCCGTTGAAATGGCATCGGGCGCTCCACCGCGTGATGCCGAGACTGCGGGTCTGCCGCTCATTGGATCTCCCTTCCAGCAAGGGGGCCTGGCTAGATGAACGAGAGTCAGAGGGTCTCGCGAGAGACCCAGATGCCACGGACCACCAAGGACCGCCGGCTTGATTCGCAAAAGCGAGTCAAGCACGACGAGACGTCAATCTGCAAGACTTCATAGCGAAGTCTCGAAGAGAAAGACCCGGTACAGTAGAACCATTGCGAAGCGTGCGCAGGGATGCTTTCATATCGAGTGAGAGCATCACTCGCTCAGGAAGAAAGGTGAGCGATGCCCGAAGAGACCACCGGCTCGACCGTGCCGCGCAGGCAGCTCGGCCGCTACCTCCGTGACCTCAGAAACAGCCAGCGACTGACCGTCCGGGCGGCCGCCGGGCGGCTGGAGTGGTCGGAGGCCAAGATCTGGCGGATTGAGACAGGCCAGGTCTCGCTCCGCAGCCTCGACGTGGAGGCCATGTGCCGGATCTACGGTGCCACGCCTGAGCTGACCGAGGCCCTGATGGGACTCGCCAAGGAGACCAAGGCTCGCGGCTGGTGGCATGCCTACGGCGACGTCATCCCCGAAGGCTTCGACGTCTACATCGGCCTCGAAGAGGCAGCCTCAGGCTTCTCGTGGTACGAATCGGAACTCATACCCGGCCTGGTCCAGACTGAGCGCTATGCCCGCGAGATCATCGAGGCAGACAACCCCGGAGTCGACGCGGACGAGATCGACCGGCGCGTTCGCCTGCGGATGGCCCGCCAGGCGCTCCTGACACGAGTGACCGCCCCGCCGCATCTGGCCATCGTGCTCAACGAGGCCATCATCAGGCGCCCGGTCGGCGGTGTCCGCATCATGGCGGATCAGCTCGACCGCCTGGCCCACATCGGCGAGCTGCCGAACGTGTCCCTGCGGATCATGCCCTTCAGCGCGGGACTGCACCCTGGCGTCATGTCAGGATCGTTCGTCATCCTCCGCTTTCCGCGCAACGGCGAGGGCAAGGAAACCGAACCACCGACCGTCTACGTCGACGGCTTTACCGGCGACCTCTATCTCGACAAGCCAAACGAGATCGGCCGATACGACGGCGCCTTCACCGCCATCCGGAGCACGGCACTCGACGAGGGTGCTTCGCGAGACCTGATCCAGACAGCAGCAAGGGAGTTCACCTAATGAAAGCTACGGACCTGCCAGGAGCAGTCTGGCAGAAGAGCCGCTGGAGCAATGGGCAGTCCAACTGCGTGGAAGTCGCGCGCAACCTGCCCGGTGCAGTGCTCGTCCGTGATTCCAAAGATCCAGACGGACCGGTGCTGCTCTTCACGCCTTGCGAGTGGGGTGCGTTCACCCATGGGGTGAAGGAGGGTAAGCAGACCTAAATTCACCTGCCGCCAGCTCAAGGGCTACCTATCCCAGGGATACCCGTGGAAAGGCTCCTGAGTGAGCCGGTTATGAAGGTCCCGCAGCGCCCACTCCCAGAAAGGCTGAATGAATCCGGCCAGCTCGACTGGTAGGTCATGGTGCTCAAGTTCTACCGCTGTTGTTCCCTGGCTGTGACGGCGCAGGCGGAGGTGGACGGTAGTTGCCTGGCGGGGGGCATCCTGGATGGGACAGCGCGCTTTGGCTGGTTGATGGCGGGGACGGTGATCTCGCCCGTGACCAGGTCGTGGTGTGCCTTGCCCAGTATGGGTGCGTCGGTCCCGACTCGGATCTTCGTCGTCCACGACCAGGTATACGCCAGATGCGTGAGCGGTTCCTCGGCCACGAAGGCCCCCCAGACCTCCAAGGCTGGTTCGTTGTGGAGGTAAATGTGGAAGCGGGCCGGATCGGTGCCGCCGCCCATCCCGACCAGTTCCATGGAGCTGATACCAGGTTCCATACTTTCCTAGCGGTTGCTGGTGCCACGGTCTGGGCGCGGACCATGGTCAGCTCTCCGGACAACTCAGGCGGGTTGATCCGGGCTACCAGTTCCGCGAGGCGCTTAACTCCCGTTGCGGCAGCGAGGTCGAGTGCGTCCAGGGCGGGCTCGGCGCGCTGCCGCTCCTCGGTCATGAGCAGGCGTCCATGCGCGTCCATCAAGGTCAGCAGCCGAGGCGGATGTGACTGGGTAACGGGCCAGAGGAGCAGGTGGTGTTCCTCGGTTGAATGTGTCTGGCTGACCTGTTCCCGGTGTCGGGCGTGCACCCGGAGCCTGTAGCGGCCGGGTCCGTCGATCGCAAGTTCGCCGAGCTCGTCGTGGCTAGGACCGGCCCAGTCGCACACCGAGATGGTGCCCTCGGCGCACTCAAGGTCAGTCTCGGCCACCACATCCCAGCCGGGATAGATTTCGGTTGGAGCAGTGGGTGCGGTGCGGGCGGTAACAGCGATACGACCCGATTGCAAGCCGGTGATTACAGCTACCGCCTGTGGTCCGAGGCTGAGCAGCAGAGCAGGAATGGTTTCCTCGCCCGGTTCGATGTCGGGACCTGCGGCTACCCAGTACTGCGAGTAGTCCACCGAAACTTTCGCCACCTGTCGCCCCATGGCTATCATGATGGTCTCAGCTCCCTACGGAAGCATCTAGCTCCTGATCCCCACGAAGAAGGGATCGCCGTCGATGATTCGATTCTTGAGAAAGAAGCTGCCGAGAAGGCTGCCGACCTTCGAGTTCTGGCTGGCATTGATGGCCCTGGCCTCGTAGTCGGAACGAGAAACGAGGAACTGCTCCCTGGTTGGTTGACGCGAACGGATATTCATCGCAGCTCTGCCCACTCCCGATGTGCACGACTTTGCATGCGACTCGTCGATTGCGCCTGATCTTGCTTGCATTGGTTGTACGCGTCAGCGCAGTGAAACCGATTTCGCCGGCATGGTTGCGAATAGACTCCTGGGCGTTCAAATAAATCGCGCACATGGTCTGAGCATATCGAAGTGCAGATCACCGCAGTCGCCGGCAAGGGAGAATCGTAATGTACAGACCGTCCGCAGGATGGCGTGGGCGTGTGATCGTATTGGCGTTAGGGCAGTATCCGCGAATATGCGGCGGCCGACGGAGTGGTGAGTGCGAGGGAGTGAGTGAGCGGGTGAGCGGACGGACGCTGACGGGTGGGGGTGACGTGGTTGACCCGGTGCTGCTGGAGATCATCGCGGGCAGTCTCGCGTCGATTGAGCGGGAGGTCGAGACCGCGATCGGGCGGACCGCCAGATCACCGATGATCAGGGACGCGCACGACTTCCGGGCCGGGATTCATGACCGGCTGCTGCGCAAGCTGACCGGGCGGTCTTACAGCGCGTTGGTGCATCCGGTCGTGCGGGACTTCCCGGTGGCGGAGATGCGGCCGGGGGATGTGTTTTTCCACAACGACGTCTACTTGTCCGAGGGTGGCATCGGCCATCTGCCCGACCTCTGCGTCACCGTGCCGGTGTTCCACGGCACCGGCGCGGCGTCACCGGAAACCGGGGCGGGGGAGCCGGGCGGGTCGCGGGTGGTCGCGTTTGTGCAGGCGTTCGGGCATCACGACGACATTGGCGGTGCGGTGCCTGGCTCGATGCCGAGTCACGCGACCTCGGTGTTCGAAGAAGGCCTGATGGTGCCGCCGATCAGGCTGTGGGATGCCGGGGTGCCCAACCGGGCGGCGCTGACGATCATGACGCGTAACTCCCGGATGCCTGCTTCACTGGCCGCCGACCTCGATGCAGAGTGCGCGGCCTGCCTGATGGGCGCACGCCGGCTGGCCGACCTCTTCGACCGGTACGGCCGCCACGCCGTCGAAGCATGCTTCGACGCGATCGTGGCCAATACGACCCGCACCTACCGGCGGGAAATCCTGACCAAGATCCCGACCGGGACCTGGACCTGGGAGGACTACGCCGAGCACGACGGGGTGGACGAACCGCGGCTGCACACCCAGCGGATCACGCTGACCAAGGTGGCGCCGGACGCGCCCGGCGGGCCGAAGCTGATCCTCGACTTCACCGGGACCGGGCCGCAGGCTAAAGGGCCGATCAACCACTGCGCCAACTACGCCGACGGCAACTTCCTGGCCAAATGGCTGGCGCCGATCCTGCGCAACCTGGCTGACACGCCAGAGCGGATGGCCGAGCTCGACGTGAACGAGGGCGTCGTTGACCTGATCGAGATGCGGTTCCCGCCACCGGGGACGCTGCTCACCCCGGTGTTCCCCGCGCCGACCAACGCGCGGACCTTCGTGATCCTGCGGCTGCTCGGGGTACTGGCCGGAGTCCTGGCCAAGGCGGTCGGCGGCGCGATGCCGGCCGACCAGGAGACGATCAGGTACACCGGCGTCTACGGGCTCGACGCCGCGGGCGAGCCCTACCTGATGCGGGAGGTACTCGGCGGCGGCTCCGGCGGCAGGTACTACGCCGACGGCGAGGACACCATCCACGTGGTGCCTGACTCGCGGAACTTGCCTGCTGAATTCTCCGAATCCCGGTTTCCGTTCCTGGTCGAGCGGCTCGGGCTTGCGGTCGACTCCGGCGGGCCTGGACGGTTTCGCGGCGGCCTGGGTTATGAGAAGCAGATAAGGATGCTCGCCGATGGCTACTTCATGTCGATCGCCGACCGGTCGATCCTGTCCTGCTGGGGAGTCAACGGCGGCAGGGCCGGGCAGCCGTTCGAGGTCACGATCGATCCCGGGGGACCGGGGGAGCGTGCGGTCGAGGCGCTGGCCGATAGCGAGTTCGTCCCGGCCGGCACGCTGATCAGGATCCGGACTACGGGCGGCGGCGGCTGGGGTGATCCGCTGGACCGGGACATCGACCTGGTCGTGCGGGACGTGCGGTGGGGCAAGGTGTCGCTGGCGGCGGCAGCCGCCGACTACGGCGTGGTGATACCGGCATCCGGTGCCGAGTGCGCCGCTGACCTGGACGCGACCGTGCGGCTCCGGGCGACGCTCCGGGCTGGACGTCAGGAGCGGCAGCCATTCTTCGATCGCGGCCCTGGCTATGCGATGCTGGCCGGCATGGCTGCAGCGGAAGTGGACTGGCTTTAATGGCGAGCGAAGAAGGGCCGTTGGCTGGGCTTGTGGTGGTCGATCTGTCGCGGGCGCTGGCCGGGCCGCACGCCGCGATGATGTTCGGCGATCTCGGAGCCCGCGTGATCAAGGTGGAGTCGCCGCAGGGTGATGACAGCCGCGGCTGGGGACCGCCGTTCGTCAATGGTCGCGACGGAGCTGAGTACGCGACCTACTTCCTGTCCTGCAATCGCAACAAGGAGTCGATCGTCGCGGACTTCAAGTCCGACGACGGCAGAGCCGTCCTGACCGCGCTGGCCGGGCGCGCCGATGTACTCGTAGAGAATTTTCGGCCAGGAGTTCTGGACAGGCTGGGGTTCAGCACTGAGCGCTTGCACGAGATCAACCCGCGTTTGGTGATCTTGTCGATCACCGGGTTCGGCCATGACGGTCCGGAGGGAGACCGGCCGGGATATGACCAGATCGCCCAGGGCGAGGCAGGCCTGATGTCGGTGACCGGATCGTCGCCGGATCAGCCGACCCGGGCCGGGTTGCCGATCGGTGACATCCTGGCCGGCATGTACGGGGCCTATGGTGTGCTGGCCGCGCTGGCCGAACGGCACCGGACCGGGCGCGGCCAGGTGGTCAGGACCAGTCTGCTGGCCGCGGTGGTCGGCGCGCACGCGTACCAGGGCACCCGGTGGACCGTCGCCGGTGAGGTCCCCGGGCCCAGTGGCAGCCATCACCCGTCGATCTGCCCGTATGGCCTGTATCGCGCTGCCGACGGTTTCGTGCAGATCGCGGTCGGCAGTGACGCGCTGTGGCGGCGGCTGGCTCCGGCCTTCGGACTGGACCGGCCGGGCTGGGCGGCGAACCGGGACCGGGTGCGCGACCATGAGGCGGTGAACGACGCGATCAACGCCGCCTTCGGGCGGCATCAGGCGGCCGAACTGCTGACCAGGCTGGCCGATCTCGGTATTCCCGCAGGCAAGGTCCGTGATCTGCAGGACGTCTACACCTGGGAGCAGACCAGGTCACAGGGCCTGCTGATCGAGGTCGAGCACGCCGCGCTCGGCACCATCACGCTGCCAGGCCCGCCACTGAGGTTCGAGCCAGGCGGCCGGGCCGAGCACGCCGCGCCACCTGTCCTCGACCAGCACGGCGAGGCCATCCGTGCCTGGCTGGCCGAGTCCGCCGAATCGGCCGAATCGGCCGAATCGGCCCAGCATGACTAACGTCGGCGGGCGCCGGGTGCTGATCGCGCTCGGCGGCAACGCCATGACCAGCCCGGACGGCAGAGCTCGGCCGGAGGATCAGCTGGCCGCCGTCACCCAGGCGATGGAGGCTGTGGCCGACATCGTGGCGTCAGGTACCCAGGTCGTGCTGACTCACGGCAACGGGCCGCAGGTCGGCAACCTGCTGGTGAAGAACGAGATCGCCGCGCACGTGGTGCCGCCGGTTCCGCTCGACTGGTGCGGAGCCCAGACCCAGGCCACGATCGGCGTTTTGATCCTCAACGCGCTGGAGGCGGCTCTGGCTCGGCGGGGGGTCGGCGCACGGCCGGCCGTGCTGGTGTCCAGGACGCTCGTGGACGCGGGCGATCCGCACTTCGCCGAGCCGACCAAGCCGATCGGGCGCTATCTGCCGCGGGACGAGGCGGCCAGGCTGATCGCCGCCGGACAGTGCTGGCAGGACCGGGGCGAACGAGGCTGGCGGCGAGTAGTCGCCTCACCAGAGCCGGTCGAGTGCCTGGATGCCGGCGCCGCGCGCGTTCTGCTCGATGCCGGCTTCGTAACGGTGTGCGCCGGCGGCGGCGGGGTACCGGTGATCAGGGACGCGGCCGGCGGGCTGCACGGCGTCGAGGCCGTCATCGACAAGGACCTGACCGCAGCGGTCCTGGCCCGTCAGCTCGGGGTAGATACGCTGGTGATCGCGACCGACGTCGACGCCGTGATGACCGGCTGGGGTACGCCGCAAGCGCGGCCGCTGGGCGTTGTGACCGCAGCCGAGCTGCGTTCACTAGCCGGGCTTGGTCAGTTCGCGAGCGGGAGCATGGGCCCGAAGGTGGAGTCGGCTTGCCGGTTCGCTGAGCAGGGGGGACGAACTGTGATCACGCATCTGAGCCGGATCGGCGAGGCGCTGAATGGTCTGGCCGGTACGACAGTGACCTCGTGAGCCCGGCGCCGACGAGGACCGGCTGGTCCGGCCAGGACCTGACCAGCCAGCGAGAGCGAGGAGTCAGCCGTGCCAGAGCCGATTGAGGTCCGCAAGGTTCCGCTGCATAGCGTGTCCGACGCGAGCGAACTCGCCGCCCTGATCGACGAGGGCGTGATCGAGGCCGACCGGGTGATCGCCGTCATCGGCAAGACCGAGGGCAATGGCGGCGTCAATGACTACACCAGGATCCTGGCCGACCGGGCGTTTCGTGAGGTGCTGACCGCCAAGGGCAGCCGCGGTGCCGCCGAGGTCGGCCAGATCCCGATCGTGTGGTCGGGCGGCACCGACGGCGTGATCAGCCCGCACGCCACCATCTTCGCGACGGTGCCGGCGGAGCGGGCGGTCCAGACCGACGAGCCGCGGCTGACCATCGGGTTCGCGATGAGTGAGCGCCTAGTGCCTGAAGACATCGGGCGGACAGCCATGATCACGAAGGTGGCTGAAGCGGTCCGGGCGGCCATGGTGCAGGCGGGCATCACGGACCCGGCCGATGTGCACTACGTGCAGACCAAAACGCCGTTGCTGACTATCCGCACGATCTCTGACGCCAAGAGCCGGGGTAAGACGGTCTGGACGGAGAACACGCACGAGTCGATGGACCTGTCCAACGGCTGCACCGCGCTCGGCATCGCGGTCGCGCTCGGCGAGATCGAGATGCCGGCCGATGCCGACGTCCTGCACAACCGCGAGCTGTATTCGCGGGTCGCGTCCTGCTCGTCCGGGGTGGAACTCGATCAAGCTCAGGTCGTGGTGGCCGGCAACGTGTGCGGTATCGGAGGCAGGTACCGGATCGGGCACTCGGTGATGCGCGATGCGCTGGACACCGACGGGATCTGGGCCGCTATCAGGGACGCTGGTCTTGAGCTGCCGGATCGGCCGCATCCCGATGACCTGGACGGCCGGCTGGTCAACGTGTTTCTCAAGTGCGAGGTCAGCCAGGATGGCCAGGTCCGCGGCCGGCGCAACGCCATGCTTGACGACTCCGACGTGCACTGGCACCGGCAGATCAAGTCGTGCGTCGGCGGAGTGGCGGCTGCGGTGACTGGCGATCCCGCCGTGTTCGTCTCGGTCTCGGCGGCTCACCAGGGCCCGGACGGCGGCGGCCCAGTCGCCGCGATCGTCGATCTCGGCAGCTAGCCGCCCAGGTCTTCGGCGGCCTGGGCTCAGAGTTCGCCGGCTAGCTCGGAGGTCCAGACCACAACCCTGGTCCTGTCCCCGCGAAACAGGTCGCGCGCGAACTCGAGTGGCACACCTGACTTGGCGTACGCGGTGCGCTCGACGAGCATCAGCGCCGCGCCCTCGGCGATCTGCAGTGCCTCGGCCTCGCGGACACCAGCGGTGACCGGCTCCAGGCTCTCCTTCGCGCGGTGCGGCCGCTGCCCGTACTTCTCCTCAAGCAACTCATACAGCGACCCGTCCAGCCGGTACTCAAGCAGCCTCGGGCAGCGCTGCGCGGGAAAGAGCGAGTGCTCAAGCAGGATCGGCTGGCCGTCGGCCAGCCGGAGCCGCCGGACTTCGTAGACCGGGTCGCCAGGGCCGATCTCCAGCGCCGCCGACGCTGCGGCACTGGCCGGGATCTCGGCCGCGGCAAGCACTCTGGCCCCGGCCACCAGACCGTGCTTGCGCAACTGCTCGGAGAATCCGGCCAGGATCGTGAGGTCCTGGACGAGCTTGGGCGCGGCCACGAACGTTCCGCCGCTGCGGCCTACTGTCCTGGTCACCAGGCCGCGCTGGGCCAGTTCCGCCAGCGCGTGCCGCAGTGTCATCCGGCTGACGCCGAGCCAGGCTGCCAGGTCCTGCTCGGTCGGCAGCCGGTCACCGGCAGCGAGCCGCCCGGCGGCGATCTCGTCGGACAGCCAGTCCTCGATCTGGCCGTGCACGGTAGTCCCGTGCCCGCGAACGATCTTGGGTGGCTTGCGGCTCGGCAGCCGGGGATGCCAGATCGAACCGGCCCGCCCGCCCGCCTGCGGCACCAACGGCTCCGCTGCCATCGCATTCCCCTCCGCCTCGGCCGAGGCCCCGCCGGTCACGCGACCTCCGGGCAGCACTGCGCTACGACTCGGCTAAGACGGGACGGGTCGGCTAATAATCCTGTTCCGCGCAACGGTCAGCCCACCAGCGGCGCGTCGTCGGCTTCAGGAGTGCGGATCGCGGCGAACTCCTTGGTCCGCCCCACGGCCAGGTAGTAGATCGCCCCGAGCAGCACGATGAAGCCGAACACGGTCCACAGGATCGGGACGCCATTGAGGAATCCGAGGTGCAGGACTCCGGACTGCGTCGGCGTCATGTTGCTCTGCGGTCGCGGCCAGGCGAAGTTGACCAGCATCGCCCCGCCGTAGAGCAATCCGACGATGTTGACGACCAAACCCCACCGGCCCAGCTTGAACGGTGCGTCGGTCTTCGGCCAGCCCTTGAGCCTGGCCCCGAGAATGGCGATGTTGCCAAGGAAGTAGGCGAAGTAGATCATCGCGGTCGCGGCGATCGCGATGATCCCGGCACCCGCGTACTGACCGTCGATCAGCGGGACGGCGGCCACCACGGCGACCGCGATGCAGGACCAGATCGGCGTGTGCAGGCTGGGTGCGACCTTGGACAGGTGCTTGGAGAAAGGAAGCTGGTTGTCGCGGGACATCCCGAAGCAGAGCCTGATCGTCGCGGCCAGGATCGACAGGCAGCAGACGAAGATCGCGGCGGAGACCACGAGCAGGTAGATCGTGGCGAACGCGGGGGAGAAGTTCGCCTCGATGATCTGGGCGGGCCCGAATCCGAAGCCACCGTTCCCGGTGATCGCCGCGTGCATGTTCGGGATCGCCATCAAGGTGCCGAGCAGGAAAATGCCGCCGATGATGAACGCGCCGACGATCGAGAAGAGCACGGCCTTCGGCGCGGCCCGGCGCGGGTCGCGGGTCTCCTCGGACAGGGTGGACGCGGTGTCGAAGCCGTAGATCACGAACAGCGACATGAACATGGCGATCAGGAACGTGCTCGGCCCGACGTGCAGTCCGCCGCTGTTGGTCACGACCTTGAAGCCCTGGTGGTTGTGGAAAGCGATCATGATCAGCGCGAACACGACCATCCCGAGGATCTCGAACAGCACCCCGGTGTTGTTGATGATCGCGACCAGCCGCACGCCATAGATGTTCAGGACGGTGATCACCACCAGCGTGATCAGCGCGACCCAGAGCTGGGCGTGCAGCAGATTCGACCCCGGGCCGGTGCCCAGGCTGTGCCAGCCGAGCCCGTTCAGCGCCGGGATCAGCGCCAGCGGAATCGTGGCCACCACGGCGGTCACGGTCAAGATGCCGGCGAACAGGTAGATCCAGCCGGAGAACCAGGCATAGCTGCGCTTGGACAGGTACTTGGTCCACTGGAAGACCGAGCCGGCGATCGGGTAGTGGCTGGACACCTCGGCGAAGTTCAGCGCGATGATGAACTGGCCGAGCGCTACGACCGGCCAGGTCCAGATGAAGTCGCCGCCGATCGTGATCAGGCCGAGCGCGAACAGCGTGAAGATGCCGGTCGACGGCGAGATGTAGCTGAAGGCCACCGCGAAGGAACTGAAGGTACCCAGACCCCGCTTGAGCTCTTGCTTGTAGCCGAACTGGGCCAGGTCGGCGCTGTCACGCTCTCCGCCGGTCTGCTCTGTGGTTGCGCTCATGAGGTGGTCCTCCCACGGATGACGGGGCGCAGGTTGAGGTGCAGCGTAGAAGCGGACGGACGTAACTGTCCAGACCCTTTCGGAGTGGATCCGGATCTTTCCGAAAATCTTGGCTATGGATCTAGACCTTTTGAGACGGGCTGACTACGCTTCGCACAACGACTATCGCTAATCGTGCCTCTGCCCTGTCGCCGCGAGGAGAATCGCACCGATGCCCAGCCAGCCGCCGGGAGTGACGTCGCCACCCGCGACGGCCGCGCCCGCCGACCTGGCTGCGCTCTTCGATCAGGTTCCGAGCCTTCAGGGCCGGCCGAGGTCCGTGACGGAACTGCCCGGCGGGCTGACCAACCAGAACTTCAAGATCACTACGCATAACGGGACATTCGTGGCCAGGGTCGCCTCCGAGGGCAGCGAGCTACTGGCGATTGACCGGGAGCACGAATACCGCAATTCGGTGCGCGCTGCCGCGGCCGGTGTCGGCGCACCGGTGATCGAGTACGCCAGGCATGCGGGCGTGCTGGTGCTCGGCTTCCTGGACGGCCGGACCCTGACCAACGCGGAGGTAGCCGATCAGGCCACCCTGACCAGGATCGCCGAATCGTGCCGGCGACTGCACGCGGGCGAGCGGTTTGACGGCGACTTCGACATGTTCGAGATCCAGCGCCGATACCTGGCGGTGGCCCGCGAGCGCGGGATCAAGATCCCGGCTGGCTATGACGCCTGGATGCCCGCCTTCGAGGCCGCTGCCCGTGCGCTCGCCATCCGGGCCGAGCCGACCGTCCCGTGCAACAACGACTTGCTCGCGGCCAACTTCATTGACGTCGGGGACCGGATCGCTCTGATCGACTATGAGTACTCGGGCAACAACGAAGCATGTTTCGAGCTGGGGAACATCTGGGGTGAGTGCCAGCTTTCCGACGAGGCGCTGGCTTATCTAGTCACGCAGTACTACGGCCGACCGCTCCGAAACAAGATCGCCAGGGCCAGGCTGCTCGGCCTGGCCGGCAAGTACGGGTGGACGCTGTGGGGCGCCATCCAGGCGGCCGTCAGCCCGATCGACTTCGATTTCTGGTCCTGGGCCATGCACCGGTTTGACGGCGCGACGCAGGGTTTCTCCGGCGCCGAGTTTGACCGGGCCTGCGAGGAGGTCCAGCGTGATGACTGAGGCTCAGCGGATTGACTCAGTGAAGTGAGCGAGGCAACCGCCGGAGCTGATGAAGACCCGGGGGGCAGGGGACCGGGCGGGGCGGTTCAGGTCATCGGGAGGCCTGAACTGCCCCGCCGGGCACAAGTAGTAATCATCGGCGGCGGAGTGATCGGCACCAGCGTCGCCTATCACCTCACTGAACGCGGCATGACCGACGTGCTGCTGCTTGAGCAGGGTCAGTTGTCCTGCGGGACGACCTGGCACGCGGCCGGACTTGTCGGCCAGCTGCGTGCCTCACAGAGCAGCACCAGGCTGGTTCAGTACTCCACCGCGCTGTACGACCGGCTGGAACGCGAGACCGGGCTCGCGACCGGCTTCCGGCGATGCGGCGGGGTCACCGTGGCGAGGACGCGCGACCGGATGATGGCGCTGCGCCGGACCGCGGCCACTGCGGCTGCCTTCGGGCTTGACTGCGATCTGATCAGCCCGCAACGGGCTGCCGAGCTCTACCCGATCATGGAGATCTCCGACCTGGTCGGCGCGATCTGGCTGCCCGGCGACGGCCGGGCGAACCCGACGGACCTGACCGCGGCACTGGCCAGGGGAGCCAGGATGCGCGGCGCGACGATCCGGGAGCGGACCCGGGTGACCGGGATCGCCGTGCTGGACAGCGCCAGCACGGGAAGCGCGGTGGCCGGCGTGCGGACCGACGAGGGCGACGTGGAGGCGCAGATCGTGGTCAACTGCGCCGGCCAGTGGTCCAAGCAGATCGGCGCGATGTGCGGTGTCACCGTGCCGCTGCACTCCGCCGAGCACTTCTACGTGGTCACCGAGCAGATCGCCGGGGTGCACAGGGACCTGCCGGTGCTGCGTGATCCCGACGGCTATACCTACATCAAGGAAGAGGTCGGCGGCCTGCTAGTCGGCGGGTTCGAGCCTGCCGCTAAGCCGTGGGTCGCCCCCGACCAGCTGCCGCACCCCTTCGAGTTCCAGCTGCTTGAGGAGGACTGGGAGCACTTCGCGATCTTGATGGAGAACGCGATCACCAGGATCCCGTCGCTGGCGCAGACCGGGATGAAGAAGCTGTACAACGGTCCCGAGAGCTTCACGCCGGACAATCAGTTCATCCTCGGCGAAGCACCTGAGCTGCGGAACTTCTTCGTGGCGGCCGGCTTCAACTCGGTCGGCATCGCCTCGGCGGGCGGGGCGGGCAAGGCGCTGGCTGACTGGATCGTCGACGGCGACCCTGGCACCGACCTCTCGGTGGTGGACATCAGGCGGTTCGCCGCGTTCAACGGCAACAACAGCTGGCTGCGCGCACGGGTCGGCGAGGTGCTCGGCCTGCACTACGCGATTCCGTGGCCGAACCGCGAGCTGGCGACGGCCCGGCCGTTTCGCCGGTCACCCGCCTACCACTTGCTGCGCGACGCCGGCGCGTGCTTCGGCGCCAAGATGGGCTGGGAGCGGGCCAACGTCTTCGCCCCGGCCGGGTGCGATCCGGTCATCGAGTACTCCTGGGATCAGCCGAACTGGCTGCCGTGGTCGGCCGCCGAGCAGCACGCGGCTCGCGAGGCGGTGGCTGTCTTCGACCAGACCTCGTTCTCGAAGTACCTGCTGACCGGCCCCGAGGCGCTCCGCAGCCTGCAGTGGCTGTGCACCGCCGATATCGATGTGCCTGCTGGCCGCACGGTCTACACGGGGATGCTGAACCAGCGCGGCACCTACGAGGCCGACATCACCGTCACCCGACTGGCCGCCCGCGAGTTCCTGCTGTTCAGCGGCGCCGCGTCGACCGAGCGGGACATGGACCACATCCGGCGGCGGCTGCCGCCGACCGGCGCAGCCCTGGTAGATGTGACCTCGGCATACGCGGTGTATGGCGTCATGGGCCCGCGCTCCCGCGAGCTTCTTGCTGCCCTGACCCGTGCCGACCTGAGCAATGAGGGATTCCCGTTCGGATCGAGCAGGAAGATCGACCTGGGCTTGTTCACAGTCCGTGCGACCAGGCTGACCTATGTGGGCGAACTGGGCTGGGAGCTGTGCGTTCCGGCTGAATTCGCAGTTGGGGTTTATGCGGACCTGATGGCTGCCGGGGCGGATCTCGGCGTGGTCAACGCCGGCTATTACGCGATCGAGTCGATGCGACTGGAGAAGGCCTACCGCGCGTTCGGCCGCGAGCTCACCCCGGATTACAACCCGGTGCAGGCGGGGCTGCTGTTCGCATGCAAGCTGAAGACCGACCTGTCGTTCCTCGGCCGGGCCGCTGTAGAGCAGGCCAGGGCCGACGGGCCGCGGGAGCGGCTTGCCTCGATGGTGCTCGACGACCCGGCGGTGCTGATGTGGGGCGGCGAGCTGCTGCTACGGGACTCCGATCCGGTCGGACTTGTCACGTCGGCATCGTGGGGCGCCGCCCTCGGCGCGTCGGTCGGCATGGCGTACATCAGGCACCCGGACGGCGCGGTGGTCACGCCGGAGTTCGTCAGGAGCGGGCGATACGAGGTCAATATCGCAGGAAAAGTATGCCGGGCCACGGTCTCGATGCGGCCGCCGTATGACCCGGACGGCGAAAAAGTGCATCGCTGACGCCGACGGCTGGACGCTTAGGTTAATGATTGCCCAACCTGCGGGCGTATCAGCACGGTTGGTGTCATCATACCCAAGTCAATCAGCCGAATTCGGCGGCACTCAAGCCCGTTTGTGCAGGAGTGGTCGGGGATATGCTCAATTCATCCGCGCTATCTGGGTGGCCCGCTCGGCCGGCCGGCCGGTCCGCTTCGCTGCTGCGCCGGCTCGCCCGGCTGCTGGTTGCGGTGGTGCTCGCCGGAGCCGGGGTAGCGGTCGGTGTCCTGCCGTATCCGTCTGTGACCCGGTCGCGTGCCGATGAGGTGACCGCGTCGGTTAACGATCTGCGGGACGGCTGGGACAGCGGTGAGACGTCAGGATCGCTGAGCCCGGCCACGCTGCTGGGCGGCAGTTTCGGTGAGCTGTTCGACATTCCGGTCGACGGTCAGGTCTATGCGCAGCCGGTTGTCGCTGACGGCGTGCCGTCGCTGGGCAACACCGTGATCGTGGCGACCGAGAACGACTACGTCTACAGCTTCGACGCGGCCACCGGGGCGACCAACTGGAAGGTGTCGCTCGGTACTCCGTGGCCGGCCGCAGCCGAGAGCTGCAGCGGTCTGGCACCGACTGTCGGTATCACCGGGACGCCGGTCTACGACCCGGCCACCGGCACCGTCTACCTGGTCTCAGAAGAGGTCCCGCCGGGCAATTCCGACCTGCATCCCGTCTTCTACCTTGACGCGCTGAACGCGGCGACCGGCGCCGAGCAGCCTGGCTGGCCGGTGCAGATCACGGGTTCCCCGACCAACGACCCGACGGTCCCGTTCAGCCCCTTCAATCAGCTGCAGCGGCCAGGACTGCTGCTGACCCACGGTGGCATCTACGCGGCGTTCGGCTCGCACTGCGGCTATACGCCGTACAAGGGCTATGTGGTCGGCGTTAACGTCACTACCAGGGCGCAGACCATGTGGACGACTGAGGCCGGCCCGGCCAAGGAGCAGGCGTCCATCTGGCAGAGCGGCGGCGGCCTGATGTCCGACGGCAACGGCCGGATCTTCTTCGCGTCGGGCAACGGTGTCTCCCCGCCGCCGGGACCGGGCGACAAGCCGCCTGGCCAGCTCTCTGAATCCGTCGTGCGGCTGGACGTGCAGAGCAACGGGAGCCTGGCGGCCGAGGACTTCTTCAGTCCGGTGAATGCGCCGACCTTGGACTCGATCGACGGTGACCTGGGGGCCGGCGGGCCGGTCGGGCTGCCGTTCGGTACGGCGGCGCTACCGGATCTGCTGGTCCAGGCGGGCAAGCATGACGGCGTCTTCGTCTTGAACCGCGATGCCCTGGGCGGCCGGGAGCAGGGTCCGAACGGGACCGACGCCGCGGTCAGCGAGATCACCACCGGGGTCGCCGGTCAGTGGGGCCACCCCGCCGCGTTCGCCGACACCCCGGTGCTGTCCCCGGCCAGTGTCGCCGCCGCGAACGACTACGTGTACTACATCGGCAAGAGCGACGTGATGCGGTACCTGAAGGCCGGCCTCGGTGGCGCCGGCGGAGTCACGCCCATCCTGACCGACGTCGCGAACAGCAGTGACATCTTCGGCTATTCGTCTGGCTCGCCGGTGGTGACCTCGGCCGGGACCACGGCGTCATCCGGCGTGGTCTGGGCGGTCAACGCGAGTGACACCACCGGGGCGACTGGCTCGCTGGAGGCGTTCCCCGCCGTGCCAGGTAGCGGCTGCACGGCCGCTGCCCAGTGCACCGTGTCCTCGCTCTGGTCGTTCCCGCTCACCAATGTCGGCAAGTTCACGATCCCGGCGACCGACAGCGGCCGGGTCTACATCGCGACCAGGGGTCCGGTGACAACGGCGAGCAGTACCGTCTGCGGCGGGGTCGCCGTGCCCGCCGGCACTAACTGCGGACAGGTGTACGGGTTCGGCAGCCCGTCCGCCGCTCCGCTTGGCGGCGCGTCGCCGGTGAACTTCGATTCGATCGCGGCGGGCGGCAGCCCGGAAACGACGCCGGTCACGATCACCAACACCTCCTCGGCCGCCGTCACGGTCAACTCGGTCAGCGCTGTGAGCACCGCCGGGTCGAATCCGTTCACTGCGGCCGGACCTTACGTGATTGACCAGGCGACGACGGCGCAGGCGTGCACCCTGAGTCCGGCTCCGTCGACGTGCGTCCTTCAGCCGGGCGACACGCTGACGGTGAATGCGACATTCACCCCGACGAGCGCGGGCAGCTACAACGGCTCGGTGCAGTTCGGCCTGGGCAGCCAGCCCAACTTCCCGGTCGTGAGCGTCAGCCTGGCCGGGATCGGCACCCAGCCTGGCTTCTATTCGGCGACCTCGTCGCTGCCGTTCGGCCAGGTGCCGGCGAACACGACCGGATCGCAGGAGATCATCGTCACGAACGGCGGCGCTAACCCGATCACGCTGACATCGACACTGCCGGGCGCGCCGTACAGCGTGGCCGGGCTGCCTGCCAACAACGCCACGATCGCTCCAGACCAGTCCCTGTCGCTGACGGTCACTTACCATCCCACGGCCACTGGCACTGCCGGCGGTGCCTCGCTGACGCTCGCCGGCACGGACACCGTCACTACGGACGCGCTGCCGCCATTGCAGATCCCGCTGACTGGCACCGGCGTGGCTGACGTCACGCCGACGCTAACCGGGACGACGTCGCTGAGCTTCGGCTCGGTCCCGGTCGGCCAGCAGGCAACCAAGACAATCACGGTTACGAACACCGGCAACCTGCCAGCCGTGATCACCGCGACGAACTCGCTGCCGGTTCCGTTCGGGACGCCGGATCCGGTCGCCGCCGGCCTGCCGGTCAACCCAGGCCCGCTGTACATCGTGAACGTTCCGGTGACCTTCACGCCGGCCAGTCCTGGCGTCATCGATTCGACGTATCAGGTGACCTGGACCGACGCCCTCGGGACGCACGTACTCAAGGTCCCGCTGACCGGTACCGGCGCCCCGCCGACGGGCGGGATCGCCGTGCCGCCGCCCGGCGGCGGCTGGACCTTCAACGGCAGTGCCCGGATGGCAGGTGCAGCGCTGAGCCTGACCCAGCTGGCCCAGAGCCAGGCGGGCTCGGCGGTGTACTCGAATCCGGAGCCAGGCAACGGGCTGAACGTCAGCTTCACCGAGCGGATCGGCAGCGGTACCGGCGCCGACGGAATGACGCTGAGCCTGCTGGATGCCAGCAAGGTGAAGGCGACCGCGCTCGGCGGATCGGGTGCCGAGCTCGGGTTCGGCGGTTTGCCTGGCGTGGCTGTCACTCTGGACACCTCCAAGGACGGAACCGGCTACCCGTCGAGCAGGTTCCTCGGCATCGCGACCGGTGCCAGCGGCGGCCTGCTGACGTTCAAGGCCACGGCGACGAACATCCCGGCGCTGCGGACCGGAACGCACGTGGTCGGCGTGACCGTGTCCGGCGGGAAGATCATCGTGACGATCGACGGCAGGCAGTACCTGTCCGCCGCGGTGACGGTGCCTAAGCTGGTCCTGGTCGGCTTCACCGCGGGCACGGGCACCGGCACCGATGACCACATCGTCACCGGAGCCAAGATCACCGCAAATGGTCATCAGGTACCGCCGCCTGGCGGTGGCTGGACCTACAACGGCAGCGCCGGGATCTCGGGCTCGGACACCGTGCTGACCAGGGCCGTGCAGAATCAGGCGGGATCGGTGGTGTACTCCACCCCGGTGCAGGCCAGCGGATTGCGAGTGACTTTCAACGCGCAGTTCGGCGGTGGCACCGGTGGTGAGGGAATGACCTTCGCGATGCTCAACCCGGCAAAGACCTCGGCGACCACCGTTGGTGGCACCGGCACCCTGCTCGGTCTCGGCACGGCGTCAGGACTTCCTGGGATCGGAGTCGTCCTCGGAACGTACGGCGTCGTTCTCCCGAATGGTCCATCGACCAACTTCGCCGCCATCACGTCCGGTGTGCTTAACGGGACGCTCACCTTCCAGCGAGTCGCTCAGGGCATCACCTTGCTCGAATCGGGGACGCACACCGTCACGGTCACCGTGACGCACAGTGCCAGCCTGGGCTACGTGCTGACCGTGTGGCTGGACGGCATCCAGATCATGCAGGAGTTCGAGCCGACGATGACCTCGACGGTGCGGCTGGCCTTCACGGCCGGTACCGGATCGGTCACGGACCTGCACATCGTGCGGGATGTCTCGATCGCGGCGTCCAAGTGAGCGAGAATCCGCACCGCGTGCACCGATCGTGAAATGCCCAACGTCCCGACGTGACGTGATTGTCCATGTCATCATGTCCGGTGTCATTGCGCCCAATTTAGCCAGCGCCGACAGTCGCGTTGCTGAGAGATGGCTGGGTCATGGGGTCTGTTAATCATGTCAAGACTGCCCGGCTGCTTGCGGTCCTGCTCCTCGCCGCTGCCGGAGTCGCCGCGGGCGTGCTGCCTTACCCGTCGGCGGACATCGCGCGAGCCAGCGAGGTCACCGCGTCTGCGAACAATCTGCGAGACGGCTGGGACCAGGCCGAGACCACCGGAGCCATGAGCCCAGCCACGCTGCTAGGCGGCAGCTTCGGCGAGCTGTTCGATACGCCGGTCGACGGCCAGGTCTACGCGCAGCCCGTTGTCGCCGATAACACGGCGATCGGCAACGCCATCATCGTGGCGACCGAGAACGATTACGTATATAGCCTCAACGCGGCCACCGGTGCGGTGAACTGGCAGGTCTCGCTCGGTACTCCGTGGCCGTCGTCGGCTGAGAACTGCACCGACCTGGCGCCGAACGTCGGGGTCACCGGTACTCCGGTCTATGACCCAGCCACCGGCACCGTGTACATGGTCTCCCAGGTGGTCCCGCCGGGGCACACCGACGAGCAGCCGGTCTTCTACCTGGACGCGCTGAATGCAGCCACCGGGGCAGAGCAGCCGGGCTGGCCGGTGCAGATCAAGGGCGCGCCGACCAACGACCCGCGCGTCCCGTTCGACTCGTTCACCGAGCTGCAGCGGCCCGGTCTGCTGCTGACCGACGGCGGAGTCTATGCCGGGTTCGGCTCGCACTGTGACTTCACGCCGTACGAGGGCTATGTAGTCGGCGTCAACACCACGACCAGGGCACTGACCATGTGGTCGGATGAGGCCGGGACCGCTGACAAGCAGGCGGGTATCTGGCAGAGCGGCGGCGGGCTGCTGTCGGACGGCAACGGCCAGATCATCTTCGCCTCGGGCAACGGCGTGTCGCCGGCCCCAGGCCCGGGCAAGAAGCCGCCATCCGAGCTAGCCGAGTCGGTGGTGCGGCTGGCCGTGCAGAGCGACGGGTCGCTGGTCGCCAAGGATTTCTTCAGCCCGGCGAATGCTCCGTACCTGGACTCGATCGACGGCGATCTAGGCTCGGGCGGACCGGTTGAGCTGCCGTTCGGGACGACGGCCGTGCCGAAACTACTGCTTGAGGCCGGCAAGGTAGACGGGCTGTTCGTCCTGAATCCCGCGAACCTCGGCGGCCGGGAGCAGGGACCGAACAAGTCCGACGCGGCGGTCAGCGAGATCACCAAGGGCCTGCCTGGCCAGTGGGGTCACCCTGCGACCTTCGCCGACACCCCGGTGCTGTCGACCGCGAACGTGGCTGCGTCGAACGATTATGTCTACTACGTCGGCAAGAGCGACGTGATGCGGTACCTGAAGGTCGGCCTGGGCGGCTCCGGCGGCGTCACGCCGGTGCTGACCAGCGTTGGCCAGAGCAGTGACACCTTCGGCTACACCTCAGGCTCGCCGGTGGTGACCTCGAACGGCACGGACCCGACCTCGGCGGTGGTCTGGGCCGTTCAGTCCAGCGACGAGTTCGGGGCGACCGGGAGCCTGCAGGCGTTCCCCGGGGTGCCCGGCGGTAGCTGCTCAGCCACCAAGCCGTGCACCGTCTCCCCGCTCTGGTCCTTCCCGATCACCTCCGCGGGTAAGTTCACGATCCCGGCGACCGACAACGGGCGGGTCTACATCGGGACCCGCGGCCCGAGCACGACGACCAGTACGGTCTGCGGCGGGGTCTCGGTTCCTGCTGGGACCAGGTGCGGACAGGTCTACGGGTTCGGCAGCCCGGCGAAGGCTCCGCTGACCGGCGGGTCACCTGTGCTCTTCGGCCCGGCCGCGGTCGGCGGCACGCCTAGTCAGGCCACGGCCATGATCACCAACACCTCGGCCAGCCCGGTCACGATCAACTCGGTCACCACTTCGAGCAGTAACACGACGAACCCGTTCACGGTCTCCGGGCCCTACCTGGATAACGGAACCGCGATCGGGTCCTTCCCGTATGCGCTGCCAGCCGGGGACACGCTCACCGCCCGCGGCGTCACTTTCACACCGGCCGGGCCAGGCAGCTACAACGGCTCGGTGCAGTTCAAGCTGGCCGGATTGGCTAACTTCCCGGTCGCGAGCGTGAGCCTGTCAGGCACCGGTACCCAGCCGGGCTTCTACGCATCAGCGCCGGCGGTGAACTTCGGCTCGGTCCCGGTCGGCACCACAGGATCGGCGCAGCTCACCGTCACCAACGGCGACGCCAGCGCCGAGACGCTGACCGCGCCGGCGCCAGGCTCGCCGTACACGGTGAGCGGGCTGCCGCCGAACACCCAGTCGATCCCGCCGAACACCTCCCTCTCGCTGACGATCACCTACAGCCCGACCGCAGTCCAGGCCGATAACGGGTCGCTGTCGCTGCAAGGAGGCGCCGGCGATGCCGGACCGCCGACCATGGTCAGCCTGACCGGGTCAGGCGTGGCCGACATCAGCCCGACGCTGACCGGAACGGCGTCGCTGGACTTCGGCTCGGTCCCGCTCGGTCACCAGGCGCAGCGGATGATCACCCTCACGAACACCGGCAACCTGCCAGCAGTGATCACCGCGACCAGTTCGCTGCCGCTTCCGTACGGGACTCCTAGCCCGGTGCCGGCCGGCCTGCCGGTGACACCAGGCGGGCAGTATCAGGTGAACGTCCCGGTGACCTTCAGCCCGACGGGCGCCGGCGTGGTCGACACCACGTATCAGGTCACCTGGACCGACGCCGCCGGGACGCACAATCTCAAGGTGCCGCTGACCGGCACCGGCGTGTCGCCGAAGTCAGGCTTCGCCGTGCCGCCGCCCGGCGGCGGCTGGAGCTTCAACGGAACTTCGTACATGACCGGAACGACGCTCAGCCTGAACTACCTAGCACAGAACCAGGTCGGAGCCGCGGTCTACTCAAGCCCAGTGGCCAGTAACGGCCTGAGCGTCCGCTTCACGGCGAACCTGACCGGCGGCACCGGCGCGGCGGGGATGACATTCAGCCTGCTTGATGCGTCCAGCGTGAGTTCGAGCGCGGTCGGCGGTGACGGCCCTGAGCTCGGCTTCGGCGGCCTGCCGGGAGTCGCTGTGACGCTCGACACCTCCAAGGACGCGGCCAGCTACCCGTCAGGTAACTTCGTCGGAATCGCCACCGGCGCGAAGAACGGCGCCCTGACCTTCGCGGCCACCACGACGAAGGTGCCGGCGCTGCGGAAGGGCACCCACGTGATTGGCGTCACCGTGTCCGGCGGGCTGGTCACCGTCACGGTGGACGGCAAGCAGGTACTAGCCAAGACGGTGGCGGTGCCCAAGCTGGCCCTGATCGGATTCACCGCGGGCACCGGCAGCCGGACCGACCACCACTTTGTCACCAAGATCGCCATCAAGTCGGGCAGTCGCTCGATTCCTCCGCCTGGCGGCGGCTGGTCCTACAACGGCAAGGCCGGAGTGCTGAACTCGGACACCCTGTTGACCCGCGCGGTGGTGAATCAGGCAGGCACCGTGATCTACCCGACCCCGGTGCAGTCCAACGGACTGAGCGTGACCTTCAACGCCTCGCTCAGCGGCGGTACCGGAGGCGACGGCCTGACGTTCGGGCTGCTTGATCCGGCGAAGAGTTCGGCGACCACGGTTGGCGGTACCGGCACCATGCTCGGCCTCGGCTCGAAGGCCGGGGTACCAGGGATGGGGATCGCACTTGGTACCGACGGCCAGGCAGGTCCGTCCGGCCCGCCTGCCGACTTCGTCGGGATCACCAGGATCATCGAGAACGGCACGCTCAGGTTCCAGGTGAACGCGTACGGTGTGGGGTCACTGGCCACCGGGACGCATACCGTCACGATCACGGTGACCAGGAGCGGGACGGTTCCCGTCGTGACCGTGTGGCTGGACGGCGTGCAGGTGATCCAGCAGGACGAGCCGACGTTGACGCCGACGGTCCGGCTTGCCTTCACCGCTGGAACCGGTGCGACCCAGACGAACATGCAACTGGTGCGCGACGTTGCGATTTCCGCAACTCGCTAAGCCTCGGCGCGCCTGCCAGTCGCCAGCCGTCTCCGCCCGGGCCGGCCGACTGCTCCGCCCGGGCCGGCCGACTGCTCCGCCCGGGCCGGCCGACTGCTC
>OCZU010000531.1_pt1 | contig 26060 bp, 24 predicted proteins | sample 1539001 | NCBI WGS metagenome assembly OCZU01 (sample SAMEA3539306, study PRJEB22396) | soil metagenome | biome: tundra; feature: field; material: soil | place: USA | collected 2010-05 | depth 0.15 m | reverse complement strand
CCTATTGGTTTTGGCTCTGCTCGGGAAGGATGGCAATGGTGGTTTTGTTCGGGGCGGCGCTTCGCCAAAATCCAATACGCCGCAGATTCCACACGTCGATTCGATCTTTTTGGATCTTGAACCTGTAGAACAGGCCCCTGCGAGGCGACCGCCTCGGGTTGAGTTTGCACGGCTAACAGGAATGCGGAACTGAGAACAAGTAAGGAAAAACAAATATATCCTCTCTTCCTTTTCACCTCGAAACGCAATCATTGAAGAAAGTCACGGGCGAAACACCGTGATTGGAAACCGAAAATGAGGTTCGCCTCATCACCTCGGACGATTTTGTCTGGACTGGTTTGCAGTAGAGCGTATCTGCGGACCAGCCTCTTCGGTTTTGACATCGCTCCCGTTATTTACAAAATGATTGTCCTGAATTGTCACATCTTCCGTTCGATTCACGAGAATGGCGACTTTATTCCCCTCGAATACGTTGTTAATAATCGTATACCCGCGACTGGGCTCCGGGGCGTTACCGCTGCGGAACAGCCGGATCCCAGAGGCCAGGCTCGACGAGATTTCATTATGGATGAATGTGTTCTCCTCGCCATGCTCGATCGCAATGCCATCATGTCGAGAGTCCTCGATGTCATTGTCAATAACCGTGGTATCGCGCGAGAAGCTCAACCAGAATCCATAGTCGCTATGGCAAGCCACATTGCGGTAGAACTGGTCCCCCGCCGTGAAGACGGATTCGAAGGAGTTATGGAACGAGTAGCTTCCATCGTTGAACGCAACGTAGTTGGAATCACTTGAGTTTCCCTGGGGAGATTTGCTTAAGAAGTAGCCATCCCCGGAATGCGTAAAACTATTTCCCACAATCCTGTTGTGATTGCTTCCTTCCATGAGAAGGATACCTGCTGAATCACAACCGGCAGAATAAGACTTTCCTTCACAACGCACGTTCCAGTCCGCGCGATTTTTCAATAGATTGTTTCGTGAAGATCCATAGAGGGCGATGCCCCACCCGGAATTTCGCGAGAGATCCGATTGGTAGATCGTGGCGCGTGTCGTGCGCGCGATCAGAATCGCGTTCTGTGCATCATGCGCATTGACGTTTTCGACCCAGACATCCTCAAGATTCTTCAAATAGAGTCCGGCCCCGTAGGATTCCCATGCGTCCAGATCAAATATGTTCAACCAGTCGAGGACGTCATAATGCATTTCCGTCGAGAGGAGACGCTGGGAACGACTCCCGCTCAAGTTGACACTGGCTACCTTGATATCCGAACCGGCTCCGGCTTCGCCTTCGAAGAAAATGTTGAATCGATATCCGCGCACCGTCCCGCCCTCAATCGAGATGTGACTGTGACCCTTGGAGTGAATCCCGATTCCGACACGATCCCAGGAATCCTGAGTGCCACTTTCGATTGTTACTCCGCTGAGATCCAGGACGACATTATCCGCAGCAACCTCGATGACGGCACTGCCATCGGGTACAGGAATGCGGTAAACTCCGGGCGCGATCCGGACACTATGAGTGACCTTAACGGGACCATCCAACGTTATGGTTGGCAGCTCCCCACCTGCGCTTGGCACGGACTGCGCAGCACATACAACAGCGAAGGCTGACAAGCCAAAAAGAAACGCGAGAACAGGCCTTGTGGACACGAATCTTTTCCTCCGGGAAGTGATTTGTGGGGCGAGGTTAACACGCTATCGTATGGGCAAATCCAGATACTGCTCTCCTCCGTGCAATGGATAGGTCTCTCCCTGCCATACTAATTTGCCGTCTACGCTTGCAGGAAGGGTAATCACCGACTGTGCTCCGCAAGAATTCCGTACCGCAAGTAATCCCTGCCCGAATCGCGTTGAGCAGCGGAAGATCTTTGTCCAAGCTCGACCATCTCACGCAGAACTAGCTCAATCCATGCTTCGAACAGAGTTTTGCCGCAGATCGCTTCCAACGACTAAAAGCTCAAGTCTAGTCATTCGAGGCCGTTTTGCATTTTGGCGAAGGACAACACCATCAGTACCCACGCATCAATAGCTAGGTGTTTTATTGGTTAAATGAAGTAATGGCGGAGAGGGTGGGATTCGAACCCACGGTAGAGTTTCCCCTACACACGCTTTCCAAGCGTGCTCCTTAAACCGCTCGGACACCTCTCCGTTTCGGAGCACCCAATGTACCAGAAGTGTGCGCGCGGCAGAAGCCGCAGCGTCGACGCGGTTACCGCACGGCCGAATTACTTACGCGCGAGATAGAGAAATCGCGAGAGACGTTTTTCGCTGGAAAGAGTATGGACGCACAGTAGGAATTTCTGCAGACCCGTGAAATTTTGCTCGCCTTCTATCGGGACGAGCGCCATTCTCCGGGCGGCTCGAGCATCGAGCCAGTGTTTTGATATCGCGGCGACATTTGAGGTCGTGTCGCTCGCGCCAAGCAGTTCCATACCGGCTTCCTTGATTAGCCTTTCGTTTTCGCCCGGAACCGCCAGAACGTAGTATCCGATTGAGCTGCGCGTGGCGAGCTCTTCATTCGTAACCAGCCCGGTGATCACCAAAGCATCGCTAAAAAGCAGACGTCCGCCGGGTTTCAGAACGCGGGCAAGTTCTCCCAGCACTCCAGGTCGATTCGGAAGATGGCAGATTGCGTCGTTGGAGTAGGTGGCATCGAATGCATTGTCATCAAACGGCAGCCGTTGGCTGGCGTTCGCTTTTTCAAATTGGACTAAAGCTTCCAGGCGGTGATCCGTCGCGCTTTGATTCGCCTGCCGCACTCCCTCGGCGTTAACGTCGAGGCCGACGACGCGACAGTTCAATGCTCCTGCAAGGTGAAGCGCGCACCCACCGGCTCCGCTGCCAATTTCAAGGACGTTGGAGGCGGAAGAAAGTGCGAGCATATGTGGAATCTCGTGAAACTCTTCGGAGGTCATCCAACTGGTCTGTCCGTAATCTTTGCCATAAGTCTCGGTGCGAATTTCGCGGTATGCATCCGCGTCAGGATTGCCGTAGGAAGTGTTGTAGAGGTCTACGTTGCCGGACACGAGGTCACGTCCCTCTCTGTTCAATCAGAGCGAACTGAATCATCAATTGTCGCGTTGATTGAGGGCTGATAGAAGAGAAATCTGCTACACAGTTCTGCGCGCAGAGTAACAGAGTTCTACTACGCAGCGTAGGAGAATAGGTTCGTCGAAGTTCAGCGCGCCAATTGCATACAAGTTCGCGTCAGTGTACAAATCAAGTCGCCGGCGCGCTAACGAACATGAATTCCCGGCGAATTTTTGCCATATTATTTGGAACTCAGGAGCCACTCGATGAAGTCAGTTCGCACACGAACATGTTTTATGTTGTCGCTGGCAGCTGTTATAGGAATCCTCTGCAACGGTTGCAAAAAGAATGAAAGCGCTGGCGGATTCAATGAAACTCGAGTGGCGGTGAAGACCGGTCTTCCTCCGGGAGCAAATCCAGCGGACGCCAAGGCGCTTTCATTCGCGGAATTCATTTCAATTCCCGAGCCGCCCGGCGTCGTGAAGAATGATCCGCGCTACGACAAGCAGCGAATTCCGGCATTTTCAAATCCGCTTGGAGTAAAGGAAGGCGACGTCGTAAAGGTTCGGGGTTACCTGCAGATGGTGACGCTGATGGGCGACGGAGACTACAACATTCGAATCGGCGCTACAGCGGATTCCGCTGACGGATATATCGTTAGCGAAATCCCTGATGACGACGATCTTGCCGACAAAAAGCTGCGCCCCATGGTGATTGCGGCGCGGGAATTCATCAAGTCACACATGCTTCAGGGAAAGGATCCATCGCGCCAGGGCTCGACTGTTACAGGTGCGTCCTACGTCGAGCTGACCGGCCAACTTTATTTCAGTGACAACCACGTCGGTGACGCGCCGGTGCCGGACAAACAAGGACTGCATCGCGCATCGAGCTGGCAGATTCATCCCGGCCTGGCAATCGCTCTCGCCACAGAGCCAGGACACTAATCAGCCGGGATTTCCATAATTCAAGCGCGGCCTCGCAACATGAACTTGGCCCCAGAAAATCTTGTGGCGCGGCAAAGCTGCGCGCGAGGCGCGAGTTTGCTACACTTCTCGGGCTGCGATTCGGTTCCCTGCTCCGGGGTGGTGCAATTGGCAGCACATGGGCCTTTGGAGCCTAGAATCTTGGTTCGAGTCCAAGCCCCGGAGCCAGTTTTCTTCAAGCGGATACCTCCATTCGTAGATCAGTCGAAGTGACCGCTGCAAGTGGGGATTGCTCCGCGCACGATTAAACGATAGGCTCACCGCCGGGATGACGATGAATCCTGAAATCATAACGCTGGGAATCGTGTGGTATCTGGCATTCCTGTTTTCCACGGTGTGCCACGAAGGCGCGCACGCGCTGGTAGCAAAGTGGGGCGGCGATTTGACGGCGTTCCACGGCGGCCAGGTATCGCTGAATCCGATTCCACACATCAGACGCTCGCCCTTCGGCTTGGTTGTTGTGCCCCTGATTTCCTATGCCTGGGGCGGCTGGATGATCGGGTGGGCGAGCGCGCCTTACGATCCGCAATGGCAACAAAGATATCCCCGGCGTGCGGCGTGGATGGCGCTGGCGGGTCCAGCGACTAACTTTACACTGATGTTTCTCGCGGCCGCCGCGATCCGTATCGGACTGGCGGCAGGTTGGTTACAAGTCCCGGATACCTATGGAATCTCGCACGTCACTGAATTGGCGAATGGCACAACAAATCTCGCCACCACGCTCCTTAGCATTCTTTTCGTTCTGAACTTGCTGCTCGGAACGTTCAATCTGTTGCCGGTGCCGCCGCTGGACGGCAACACAGCAATTACGGTGCTCATGAGCGAAACCAGCGCTCTGCGGTTCGTTAACTGGTCGCGATCCGGGCAGTTTTCGTTGTTGGGGTTAGTACTCGTATGGTACGCATTTCCCTATATTTTCAGACCGGTGTTCTCATTTGCTGTGCATCTTCTCTACGTCGGTGTTCTCCGCTAAGATTCTGCGCGTGAGAACCCGATCTCGTACGAATGGAAAAGCATGCTTTTTTGAACAGATTGCTACAGCGTCTTCCTGCTAGCTTCTACACATAATCGTGGATTTGGTCGATTACGGTTTTCCAGTATTCTTGGCAAACCTGCAACAGGTTAGGTCAGCGCGAGGATGAAAAGTGTTGAATTGCGTTCCATTGGAGGATCGAAATGGAAAAAATGACGAAACCGGAAATGCCGACTTCCTTCGGCGTCTTCAGCCCCACAGGACACGTAGTCATAGCTTTTGGAAGTGATGCGGACGCAAAGAACGCGCGTCAGGCTCTAATCGGTGACGGAATCGGTGTCGACAAAATTACTTTGTATCGTAGCGACGAAGTGCTTTCTCAGATTGAAGGAAGCCGGAAAACGGACAACAAGATTTTCCAGATGGGACAGGAGGAGGAAAAAGTAAAGCGTTATACGGAACTGGCGCGTCAGGGTTGCGGATTCCTGGTGGTGTACGCGCCGTCCGATGAAGACTCCAAGCGGGTGATGGATATCGTGCATCCGTTAAAACCGAAGTTCGCGGAAAAGTACAACCGTTTGACACTGGAGGAGCTCGCTTAATAATTGTCCCACTTTCATTCTCACCATTGAAATCCCCGGTTCAAGGTTTGCGAGCCGGGGATTTTCACACCTCGCCGGCAAATCTACTTACCGTATTTTTTATGAATAACGCACATTGCTACGGTTCCTTGCATCATATTTCGGCAAATCGGCATCAATATATACAGAGGGCGTGATTCAAATGGGCACATGTGTTTAGTAATGTCTGAATCAGTTAGGTGCGGCGGCTCGGAAACACCAGCCAATCGCCGCGTTTTCAATTGGCCGCGCGAATCGAGAATGGCCACCGGTCTGCACTATCACGCTGCGGGAGCAAAAGGCCAATGAACACGCAACCAACAACTCCAGTCAGCTACTGCGTAGAGATGTCGGGCTGGGACGTCAACGAGAATTTTTTCGTCGAGAAAACCGAACTTGAATGGACTGAGGAAGAAAAAAAGTTCACCTGCAGCATCCGATCCGCCAAGGGGCAGTAGTATTTGTGCGACTGACAGGAGTCGGCGCTCAGGAGAAGGTGGTGCCGGTGGCGTACAAGACTGCGACCGTGACCTACCGAATGCAATTGGGCTGCTATGACGTTTCTCTAATGCAGATGTTGCCACGCATGAATAACGGAGAACCGGCTGAGGCGCCACACAAATAGGAGGTTGGATATGGACTTTCAGGGTTCTGACGTCAAAGAGTTAAAACTGCTAAACGCCTGGGACAACATTTGCCGCCAGAGCGGCTGCAGCGCCGAACAGCTGCGAGAATTGCACTGGCTGCGCCCTGACGCCGAAGTTGACGCTACATTCTTCCAGGAGCTGAGTCCCACGCAGGAGTTGGAATTGGAAGACGTGGCGATGTGGCTTGGTCAAACACCGACGCGCCCTCTGAACTGAGCGGAGAGTTGTGGATCGAGGGCGCAGTTCCGGTTTGGCACCGAAAACGCTGCATTTCATACCGAATTGGAACGGCGCCACCCGGTTTTTATTTCGACGGTTCCCAGTAACTGCGCTTGTTCAGAATTCTTTAACGCATTCGTTCCGTTCCACACTCGACGTAATCGCATCTGTCAATTAGGCTTACGAGTCTTTCAACGCTCCGGCTCGCAAACCTGACGTTCCATTCCGTGGAAACGGGACACTTCGTTACGTTATTGGCACGTCTCTTGCCTCTAGTTGGCACATGAATTCAACATTTACCAAACCAATTGAGTCGGCGGAAAGAAACACCCGCAGTACTTTCATGGTGTGCGTAGTGGACGACGAGCCCGCGATAGTTGAAATGTTACTGGAATCACTTCGCGCTCTGGGATACGACGCAGTCGGTACCGACGATCCGCTGGAAGCATTGGCCCACATTAAATCCGGCAGGTGCCGCGCAGTGATTTCAGATATCAAAATGCCTGCGATGGACGGGCGCGACTTACTCGATCAGGCCCTCAAGCTTGATCCCAGCGTGCATGTCATTCTCATGACTGGATATTACTCTCTGGATTCTGCGGTGGATGCGATCCGGCGCGGCGCGGCGGATTACCTTTCCAAACCGGTGGATCGCGGACGTCTTAGAAAAACGCTCGATGAAATCGGCGACTTGCTCAGCCGACGCCAGCGCATCCGCGAGTTAGAAGGACAGATGCTGCAGGATCTGAATTTCCAAGGAATCATCGGGAAAAGTCCGGTCATGCTGGAAGTCTTCGATCTGGTGCGCAAGGTGGCCAAGCATTACACCAACGTTCTGATCTCCGGGCAGACCGGAACGGGAAAGGAGCTCGTGGCGCTGGCGCTTCACCAATTGAGCCCGGTTGCCCAGCAACGCTTTGCAATCTGCAACTGCTCCGCGCTCGTGGATACGTTCCTCGAAAGCCAGTTATTTGGCCACATTCGTGGCTCGTTCACGGGAGCCACGGACACAGGTCCGGGACTGTTCTAATATGCAAATGGCGGCACGGTATTTCTGGACGAAGTCGGGGAGACGTCGCTCCCGATGCAATCGAAGTTGCTCCGCGTGATTCAGAATCGTGAGATTCAGCGCGTCGGTTCTCCGGAAGTTCGCCACGTGGACGTGCGCCTGATCGCTGCCACCAATCGCGATCTGCGTGCAGAAGTTTTGGCTGGGCGATTCCGCGAAGATTTGTACTACCGGCTCAGCACTATTCAGATCCGCGTGCCGAGTCTGGTCGAGCGGCTGGAAGATATCCCCCTGCTGCTTCAATTCTTTCTGAAAAAATACAACCGCGCTTACAACAAACAGATCCAGGGTCTCACGCGGCGCGCGCAGACAGTTCTGCTGCAACACGCGTGGCCGGGTAATGTACGGGAGCTTGAAAACGTAATCTCTGGCGCGGCAATTCAGACGGTCAGTGAATTCATCGACGTGGATGATTCGCCCGAACAATTGCGCGTGCCGGCGGCTGCGCGAATCGAATCGCAAAGCGAAAGCTGGCGTCCGCTTCCGGTGGAAGAGGTGCGCCGGATACACATCCACCGCGTGTTGGAGGTGAGTCACGCAAATCGCGTAAGGGCCGCACAGTTGTTGGGCATTGGCAGAACCAGTTTGTACCGCTATTTGAAAAGGGCGAATCGCTCGTCGAAAAGCAACGCTGCCGCGTGACAACAGCGAAACGCATATCCAGATCTGCGGCGGATATCGAAAAGGCTGTTAAGAGCGTTTCAAATGGAAACAGCTTTTTCAATTTGCAACTGCCGTCGCTCTCCAACCCGAAAGCGGCCTTCTCAATTCAATGCGCCACGTGGCCGCAATTGGCATGCCGCGTGCACCGAATTACACGGCTGTCGACTGAGGCGGTAAACAGGACAAGTCATATGAATGTGCAAATTAATTGGGCCAGTCTTTCCAACGAAACGTTGGAGGATCGGCGCGATGCTAAGCGCGTCAGCCTTCAATTCGGATTAGAAATTCTCGGCACAGATGCGGCGGGAGCGCCATTCGCTGTTCACGGACGTACTCGGAACGTCAGCAACTACGGCTGTTGTTTTGAAGTGGCGCGGCGCATCGTCCGGGGTGAAACACTCGCGCTCAAAGTGATCAGGCACAATGACTCGGGAATGCAGGAAAGCACGGAAGCGCTGCCGTTTCGCGTCGCTTGGGTTGTGCAGGAAGAAAATTTGTGGGTGGCGGGCGCGGAAATGGTAAGAGTTGAAGCGCCGTGGGGAATCACATTTCCCGACAAAGCCACCGCCGTCAAAGTTTGATGTCGATCCCGATCATCAATTACGCACAGCACGGTGGAAGAATCGCTTAGGTGGTTTGCCTACCGGTTTTTACAGTTCTCCAAAACTGCTTACCTCGTACGTCCTCAAGTACAGTGTATAAAACGGACATTCCCCGGGTATTTGGCGAGTGGAGTTCCGCCGCGCGGGGTTAAATAGAACACGAGGGGCATATCATGCGCATACTTTCGCGCGGTAGGATATCGCTGATCGCTTGGCTGCTGATTCTGAGTACAGGCGTTACGGGACCGGCTCGCGCGCAGGGACAACGCGAAAGCGCGGAGCAAATTCTGTTCGATGCTGCGAATCGCGACCGCGCGGCGCAAAGGCTGCGGCCGTTGCGATGGGACAATTCTCTCGCAAACGGGGCCCGCCAGCACGCCCAGCGCATGGCTCAACAGAACACTCTTTCGCATCAACTTCCCGGCGAGGAAGACTTCAAAGCGCGGGCAGTTCGCGCCGGTGCTCGTTTCAGCTCGCTTGCGGAAAATATCGCCGAAGGCCCGGACGCGCCCGGCATCCACATTCAGTGGATGAATTCTCCGCCTCACCGCGAGAATCTGCTGGATCCGAAACTGGATTCGATTGGAATTGCCGTAGCGGAGCGCGGCGGAGAAATGTTCGCCGTCGAAGATTTCTCCCTGGCAGTTGCAGATCTGTCGCTCGAAGAACAGGAACTCCAAGTGAGCGCTTTGCTGATCGATAAAAGTGTTCACGTGATGAACGACGTGCGCGGCAGCGGGAGCAGCGAAGCGCGCGCGATGGTGAATGAAGCGCGATCCGCCTGCGCTCAGACGGGCCACTACGTCGGAACTCACCGCACTTCCCTTCTTGTGCGCTACACAACCGCGGATTTGTCGCACCTTCCCGAATCCCTTTCGCAGCAATTGCGGAAAAACGAATTTCATTCGGTGGCGGTTGGCGCGTGCTCATCATTCAACAAATCCGACTTCAGCAATTACCGCCTGGCAGTATTACTCTACGAATGATGATCTGAACATTGGCAGCATGCGCGCGCTAGGCCGACTTCAAGGTTCCTCGTCGAGCTGCCAGCCGTGTGCTCACAATCCATCACTGTGCTAGACTCCGCGTTGCAGATTTGTGTTGCAGTCTCGCGCCGTGAGACTGCCGATGCGTGGAACTTCGGGCTCTGTGCAACGCCGCCCCGCGAACCCCGCCAGGCCCGGAAGGGAGCAACGGTACCGGGATCACGCCGTGTGCCGCGGAGTACCCGAAGTTCCTCTCATCGCTTTTTATTTAAGGTGCCGGCGAATTTCATGACGGATTCAAAGACCGATTCCATGGCCGATACCGTTACCGATACAAAAACCAGCTATCAGGTGATCGCGCGAAAGTGGCGCCCGCAAACCTTTGCTGATGTGGTTGGCCAAAGCCACGTAATGACCACGCTCGAAAATGCCATTCGTACGAATCGCATCGCGCACGCGTACATTTTTTCCGGCGCGCGCGGCGTCGGCAAGACGACCACCGCGCGAATTCTCGCGAAGGCGCTGAACTGTATCAAAGGTCCGACGCCGACTCCCTGCAACGAGTGCGATTCCTGCCGAGAAATTACCGCCGGCAATTCCATGGACGTGATTGAAATTGACGCCGCCTCCAATCGCGGCATCGACCAAATCCGCGAACTTCGCGACATGGTGCGCTACGCCGCCACCGGCGGACACCACAAGGTCATCATCCTCGACGAAGCGCACATGCTCACCGACGAAGCGTCCAACGCCCTTCTGAAAACTTTAGAAGAGCCGCCCGACCGCGTAATCTTTGTGATGGCCACAACCGAGCCGGACAAACTTTCCGAAACAATTCGCTCCCGCTCACAACATTTTCATTTCCGCGCGCTTTCGTTCGCGGAAATTAATGGCGCGCTCGCCGAAATCGCGAAGAAAGAAGGACTGAAAGCGGATCCCGAAGCGCTCGGAGTAATGGCGCGCGCGGCGGAAGGCAGTCTGCGCGATGCGCTATCGCTTCTCGAACAGGCTCGTGCTTACAGCGGAACAGAAATTACGGACGCCTCCGTGCGCGAACTCCTCGGCGTCGTGCCCGAAGAAGCGCTCGGCGAACTCGTCACCGCCATCGAACAGCACTCCGCGGAAAAAGTTCTTGAACTCGTTCACCATTTTCAGAAAGAGGGTCGTAACCTGCAACATTTTTGCCGCGAAACGATTCGTCATTTCAGAAATTTGCTCGTCGCGAAAGTTTGCGGCGCGGATTCCGAATTAATTGCCGCGACTCCCGAGCAACGTCCGGAACTCGCGCGTGCTGCGGCGCTATTCAGCGAAGAAGATCTGACGCGCTACTTCCAAATCCTTCTGGACACCGACGATGATCTCCGCCGCAAACCCGATCCGCGCATCCATTTGGAAATGGGGTTGCTCCGAATGGTGAACGCCGCGCGTCTAGCTCCCCTCGAAAAAGTTTTGGCGGAACTAAACGGTGAAGGTATGCTGCGGCCGGCCGCTACCCACTCCGCCGCGCCTACTCCATCACGCGGCTCGTCTTCTACTGCGTCGGCCGCTGGAATTTCCGGCGCGACTAGGCCGACGCCCGCCGCGCCGGCCACTGCCAGCCCGTTTCCGCCAAGCGCATGGGCACCTGCGCAACAAATTCGCGGGGTCACAAACGATCCTTCCGTCCTCGTAGCACAAGCCGCCGCAGCCGCCGGAGAAATAGTTGACTCCACAGTCGTTGAAAAAGAAGCGCCACGAGCTCGCGCCGCTGCAGTTTCATCATCATCGACGAACGCGCCTACATCGCTCGGCAACCAAACCGCCGCAGCCGCCGAAACAATTATTTGCGCCGCCGTCCAAGCCAGCGGCATTGATCCAACAATGGTGGACGCAATTAAGCTCGCGATTCAGCAGAAGCAAAGATTTCTCGCGGAACTTGTCGAACACGCGCACAAATGGGAACTCGAAGGCAGCGAGCTGCGCCTTTATTTCTCCAACGCCAGCAGGACTCTCGCGCAAATGTTGGAAGCGCGCGAGCCACTTGAAAAATTGCGCACCATCGTCAGCGATGTCACGCGCTCAGCACTGCGCGTCTGTGTTAGAATGGATTCAACGGCGGAGACTTCAACTGTTCGCGCAGCAAGTAACACTTCAGTGCCACGCGAACAAATTGAAAATGATCCGATCGTTCGGGCGATGCTGGAACGGTTTGGCGGCCAGATCACCGAAGTCAAGCGCCGCGGCGAGGGCTAAGCCATGGAAGTCAAAGCGCTGCAACAAATGCTGACGCAGTTCAAGCAGATGCAGGAAAGTCTGCAGCAACAGGTGAACGCCGTGAACGTGGAAGCTTCCACGGGCGGAGGAATGGTCGTCATTCAAATGAACGGCCAGAAAATTGTTACCTCGGTGCGCATCGAGCCGGAAGTTTTTGGCGGCAGAGACCAGGAAATGTTGCAGGATCTAATTCTCGCGGCGTTCAATGACGCGAGCCGCCGGGTGGACGACGAACTGGCCCGTCAGGTAAAGAACCTCAGCGGAAATATTCCCGGTCTCGCGGGCATGAAAATCCCCGGACTATTTTGAAAAACTTTTTGCGGCCGCAGTCTTCGTCTTTACTGATGTTGTTGACTTTGCTGATCGTTGTCGTAATCGCAGATCGAAGGATGCAATTCAAATTTTTCTCGCCAGTGGACTCTCATGCCTGATTTCGCCGCGCCAATTTCTCGTTTAATTGATGAGCTGAAGCACCTGCCCGGCATTGGGCAGAAAACGGCCCAGCGCCTCGCGTTCCATCTGTTGCGCGCGAAGCCGGAAGAGGCGCTGGCGCTCGCCGAAGCAATTCGCGACGCACAGCAAAACATTCGCTTCTGCTCGGTCTGCAACAACATCACCGATGCCGACCCGTGCTTCTATTGCACCTCCGCCACGCGCAGTCACAAAACAATTTGCGTCGTCGAAGAACCCATCAACATCATGGCCATTGAAAAGACGCGCCAGTTCGGCGGCTTGTATCACGTGCTCGGCGGCTCACTCGCGCCGCTGCAAGGCGTCGGCCCCGACCAACTTAAAATCAAAAGTTTAATCGAACGCATGAAGGGCGCAGGCACGGAAGAAATCATCATCGCCACAAATCCCACAGCCGAAGGCGAAGCCACCGCCGTCTATTTATCGAAATTGCTCAAACCTCTCGGCGTTCGAGTTACACGCATCGGCGTTGGCATTCCAGTAGGCTCCGATCTCGAATACGCCGACGAAGTCACGATGATGAAAGCCATGGAAGGCCGCCGGGAACTCTAGTTCGCCGTTTGGCATTGCGCCGGCGTGAACAATGAAACTCCGTTTCTCCACCACCATTCAAGCCGATGCACCCGCGCTCGCCGCTCTCCACACCACCGCTAACGAAGATCTCACGCGCCGTTACGGAAAAGGCCTGTGGTCCTCAGTCGCGAGCGAAAAAGGCGCGCTGTTCGCCATGCGGCACTCGCGCGTCATCGTCGCGCGAAAAGGCAAGCGCATCGTGGGAACGCTTATTCTCCAGACCAAAAAGCCGTGGACGATTGATGTCTCATACTTCACGCCAGTGAAGAAAGCGCTCTATCTCACAAGCATGGCCGTGATTTCCGCACTGCAACACCAGGGAGTTGGCCGTTTATTACTGGAAGAAGCGATCAAGCAAACTCGCAAATGGCCAGCCGACGCAATCCGCCTCGACGCCTGGGATGCTGTCGCCGGTGCCGGTCCGTTTTACGCGATGTGCGGCTACCGCGAAGTCGGTCGTGTGGTCTACAAGAATGCGCCGCTCATCTACTTTGAGGTGGTGGTGTGACTGTTGCCTTGCTGGGCTGCCAAACTCACTTCGAACTAATCCATTTCTAGCGCAGCCAACAGGTAGATAACGAAGCATATCGAAATCGCTGAACCAACCAGCAGCAATCGGCTCTTGCCCTTTCCGAAAGCCCCAGCAATCACGGTTGCCACGATTAATATCTCCGCGATAGGCCGGAATATCTGCCACAGCCCGAGGGTGGCATAAGACCATGAGGACTTCCACCGTTATGAATCCAAGACAAGAAGAAGCCCATTGCCGCTACGGCTCCCAGACTCCCGATGACTAGCGCTGCCCGCTGGCAATAGCGACGCCGGTCCTGAGGGGAAAACGTTCTCCCGTTCTTAAGTGAATCTTTCCAAGCAACCCAAAGAAGACATGCTGGAAGGAGAAAAAGTAACAACGTGGCAACATACATTCCCGTGTGTTCCATCTCGGGCTCCTTTGCTCGAGCGCTCGGTGTATTGAAAATGCCATGCGTTGGACGAACCGCCGCACAAAGTATAAGTCCATTCATCAACCAACGATTAGGAGCATCTTGGCCGCCGAATCATATGATGTATCAGATTTTTCTTGAATCCCGAACGCCGCAGGCGCACTATGAAACAGGCGAGTTTGTGCGTAATCAGCCTGATTTCATAGATTTTCGCTCAGGGCACCGATGTGGCAGGAGGCCATCTTATGCAACCCATTGATCGCAGAACTTTCCTCGGCACCATGGCGGGCTCGCTGCTCTTGGCGTCCGCGCCGGCGGTTTCCGGCATTCGTCCCTTCACTGGAATGATCAAGGCGCCACCGCGCCCGGTCGTCGCTCCTGGCGCCTGCTGGCTGGACGTAGCCGGACCATTCGTCACGTCAAACGCGAAACTTGGAATCTCCACTCAGTTCGTTCTGACGGCCACATGCTTCCCCGGCATCGAAGGCTTTCGCGACCCCAAGAATCAGACCGCGTATCAAATCGTCATGTATGACGCGATGGGCAAGGAAATTAAGCTCGATAACAACGGGCGATACGACATTCCCGCTCTGCACACCACGCTCGTGGACGTCGGCGAACTCGCCCACGGACAGGAATTCTGGGGCGGCGCGCGAATCCGTTTGGCGCCATCCGCAGGACAGGTGCAACACGCGGGCGATTTGTTCAGCGCAGGCTTCGTTCGCTGGCAGACGGCCACCAATTTCGATAACGTCCACGCGCATCCCGCCGCGCCTCAGCAAGCCATCGGACATTTCAATTACTCCATGCCGCTGCCCGCGCTCGCCGAATATCACTGCATGTTTAGTCTGTTCAACCCGAACGATATTCCATCCGGAGGCACAATTCGCGTGGTGGATCGCATGGCGCAAACTGTGGTCGAACGCTCCTACAATTTGCCTCCGCACCAATCCATGCTGTATTCACTGGAAACGCTGAAGAACTTCGACTCGCCCGGTGAAGGACTGACTATCACGCCGTTGCAGGAAAAGAAAATGGCGGATGGCGGAGTCATCGTAGTTCACAACACCACCGAAGCCGTCTCCTTCGCATACACAATGATGAAGAGCCGCCAGGGCGGCACGTTCACCGTCGAACATCCTCTCCATTTTTCAGCGGACGTGGCGACAAAGCCCGCCCGCCTGACGCCCTACGGCGCGAATAAGAGCTACCCGGTCGAAGCTCTGCTTTACACACCTCTGTTGTTTTCCGGCCAGAAACTTGGCGGACTGGAATTTGAATCACACTTTTATTTGAGCGCCAGCCAGTGGCTTGAAGAGGCGCTGTGGCTGATGCCGTTCGTCACCACCGGCGAAGGCGACATCGCATGGGTCTCCAACAAAGACGACCGGTTCCCAGATCGCATCCGCCCGGCCGCGCTGACCGATCAGGGCCTGATCAAACTCGGCGCATTCCAGAGCGTGAGCATCAATGCGCGTGACTTGCCACTGCCTCCGGGATTCGCAGGCGGATTCGGCCTCGGCACAATTCCGAAAACGTCGCACTCGCTCCTGAAAGCCGAAGTCCACGTGAAGGAATGGAACCGCTCGGCGTTCACCCATTTCCGTCCGGGCGGCGCGACAGCGCATGCCTACCGGTCGGTTGAAGGCCGCGAAGGTCTCGCCACCGACTACATCGTCACCGATTGCCAGTTGTCCGGCCGTCCGGGCGCGCGCAAGCGCGACAGCATCCTCGCCATTATGAACATTGAATTCCAGGAAGAACACGTCGGCACACCAAAGCTACAACTCTTCGGGCCTAATGGATTGATCGCTGAAAAATCCATCGGCGAATTCAAGCCGCTCGCTTGCCGGCATCTCCTGCTTTCGGAGATTTTCCCGGAAGTCCAAACAGAAGTTGGACATCCGACCACCGTTCGCATGCAGGACGCAAACGCAATGATGATCGTCTCCGCCGTGCATTTGGATTACGACCGGAAAGATTTGGCGCTCGAGCACGGTTCCGACCGCCACTCAACATTCAACGATTTCCATTGCTAACCGAACTTGGCGGTGGCACTGTCCGTCCGGCGCTAACTAATATTTCTTGTTTGGTTGACTTTTTCGCACAAAAAGCCGGATCGCTTTACCCAGCAAGCGGCGCATACTGTACGCTTAGTGATTCAGCCGGAGGAAGCAGTGGCCGAATCAGCGACCCACGACGATCCCGATCTTCGCAGGCGCCGAAGCACGCGCATTGTGCAGGCGGTCCCGTTAACAGTAACGGGCGTCGACGCTCTGGGCCGTCCCTTCCAGGAACGCACTTCCACTCTTCTGATTAGCTGCCACGGCTGCCGCTATCAATCCAAACATTATGTTCTGAAAAATATGTGGGTCACCTTGGAAGTGCCGCATCATGACTCCGCGCAGCAGCCTCGTACGGCTCGTGGACGCGTCACTTGGATTCAGCGCCCGCGCACCGTTCGCGAACTTTTTCAGATTGGCGTTGAAATGGAGATGCCCGGAAATATTTGGGGCATCGCATTTCCGCCGCCCGACTGGTTCCCCGCTGTTGACTCGAATGCTGCCGAGGCCCCTCAACAATTAGACGCAGCTTCTGTGGAAACTCCTGCCGTTGATTGGTCAACTCCGGGCGCGCCACAACAACCGGATAATGTTGTCGTGATTGGCGCTCCAGGCCAGACAGCCGGAGGCGACGTTGCGCTTCATCTTGCGCGTCAAGTAGCGCGATTGATCGTCGAAGCCAAACAGCAAATTCAAGCCGCGGTGCGCGAAGCGACTTCAAAGACGGTTACGCAGGAAGTAAAGCACTTGATTGCCACGGTCGAATCGCAACTTCAGGACTCCGCGAATAAGGCCGTGCATTCGGCCGCCGAAAATTATTCCAAACATTGGATGAATGACGCCGCCGAGCGCATCGAACTGCAAACCCGGTCAAGCGCGGAAGCTCTGCGCGAAAAATTGGCGAGCGAAATGGACTCGCGCATCGAGGAATCGCGCACTCTCGTTGCCGCACGCTTCGCAAGCGTTGAGCTTGCCGAGCAGCAAACATTCGAAGCCGCGCTGAGCGCCAGCGTTGACGCCGCAATCGATCGCCTGCGCCTCTCCGCGGAAGCAGCCGCCGCGCGTGCCGAACAAGCCCAAGATCAATTCGAGGAGTCACGACAGCAATTGCGCGCCAGCGTGGAAGAAGCTACGCGCCGCTGGGAAGAGGTTCTCTCCGGCCGCACCACTGGCGCCGCTTCACAAATTGAAAGGTTGCAATCCACGGCTGACCGGCTAAGCCAACAAATTGACGGCGCCATCGAACAGGGCGAGCACACCTGGCGCTCGCGCATGGAATCCGACTTGGGTGAAGCGCAGAAGCGCGCCGCAGCCCACGCCTCCGAATCCGTCGAACAGGCGACGCGGGAAGCGGCGGCGCGCACCGCTCAGCAATCTGAGCAGGAAATGAACCGCGTGCAGGCGCAGGCCACCGAAAAACTGGAATCGCTGAGGCGTCAGGCGGAAGAATTAGACGCACAAGCCGTCCGCACGCTGGCAGAATTCCGCGCGCAATGGGAACAGGAATCAGCGCGGGGACGCGCCTCCCTCGACGAAATCCAGAACGCCTCCGGCAATTTAGATATGCTCGTCCGAAGTATCGACGAGGCACACCAAGCCACCGTCTCGCAATTGGAACAACGCTCGAACGCATTGGTCGAATCTACGACACGCGAACTCGACGCGCGCGCCAGCGCCGCAATTTCAGGAATGGCCGAGCGTTTGCAACCGGTCCTTGATAAAGCAGGAGCGCAATCCGTCGCTCGATTGGGCCAGCAACTGGAAGCGCAGCTTGCCCCGCACGTCGATCGCGCCAACGAAGTAATCGCGGAGCTTTCTGCCGGACAGGATTCCGCCGAAGAAGCATTCCGCGCGCATCAGGATCGCCTCTGGCAGGCCTCCGAGCAACACCTCCAGCACGTCACCGCGCGACTACAGGAATCCTCCGGACAAGTGGAAAAGGAGTTGCAGGAATCCGTGCGCGCCGCCGTCGCTAAATCACTGGAAGACTTGGACGCCCGCGCCACCGACATTTCTCACTCGACTCTCGAATCGCTTTTCAAATCATCATCCTGGTACGAGAAAAAGATTCACACGCAAATGCAAGGCGCCCTGGATAAGGGAACCGAGCAGGCGGCGGAAGCGTTGCGTGAGCGCGCCGGCGAAATGTCCGGCCTGTTCGCTTCAGAGCTGGATCACTACAGCCGCAGCTTCATCGAACACGCGCAGGGCCAGCTCGCGGAAAATGCGAAGGACGCGCTCTCACACACGCAGCAATCCATATCGGAAGCCGTGGAATCCGGGAGCGCGGAAGTTGGAACGAAAGCTCGCCGCACGGCGCAAGTTGAATTGGAACGCTTCACCGCGGGCCTCCGCAATTCGTTCGATCAGTCCTCCGCACATTTTGAATCGCATGCCGTTCAAGTTCGCGCCCGCATGGACACGCAATCGCGCCAATTCATCGCCGATTTCCAGGGCGCATTAAATCAGCGCGCGCAGGAAAGTCTGCAAACATCTCGGAAAGATCTCGAATCGCAATTAGCAGCAACGCGCGAAGCCGCCATCGCCGCGCACCAACTGCAGCAGCAGAAATTCACCGATTCCCTTTCCCGCTCAAGCGACGAAGCGATGGAAACCTACAAGGGCCGCATGGAAAACGCCTCCAGCGCATGGCTTCTCACTTCTGCCGCAACGCTAGGCCAGCAAGCCGAGCGACAAATTGAAACGCTAGCCCGCAACGCGGAAATAAAACTGCGCGACACGTTTACGCAAGTTTTCGCCACCGTCGGCGATTCCCTGCGTGAGCGTCTCCTCGGCGTTTCCGCTTCCCTGCCTTCAACTTCCAAGGCGCCCTCCAGCGAAAATTCCGAAAACAAGTAATCCGCCGCACCGAGGCGCATTTCTCTAATCCCACCCTACTGTTTTAATCGTCAAATAGCCTGCAATTTCGCATGCGCCGCCCGCATTCGGGCCGCGAACGCGAGACACTGTATAATGTCGCGATGGCTAATCGCGCCTACGTCAGCGCCTGGGCTCAGGATTATTCCGAAGTCACGCAGCATGAACGCCTTCAGCATTTGCTCGCGGGCGTGCCGTTTTCCGCTTCCTGGCCGGGATTCACCGGGCTCGTTGTCCGCGCCCTCGAACCCGCCGAAGGGCCTATTCGCGAATGGGATTTGCGGGCGCAAATGATCGGCTCGGCCGAAATTATTGAGCTGATGCAGGAACCGCAAGGCGCGGATATTGCCTACGAAATCCGCGCGCTCTGGGATCTGTGGATTTACGATCTCGATTCCGGCCGCTGGCAAAGTAAGCCGCAGGAATTGCAAATCGACTGTTACGGCCTGGAATACGACGGCGGAATCGCAGACCGCGAAGGTCATTTTCTAATCGATATCGGCTTCGAGCATTTGTTCACGGGACACGCCGGAATGCTCGGCAGCAATCCCGGCCTGAAATCTCCGGCTGCGCACGTAGAAGAAGCGCGATTTCTAGCCTCGATGTCCTCGCCGGAGCGTCTCCGCGAATATCACCAACGCACGCGCGAGAACATCCAAATATTGCTCCACTGGCTGCGCGACGCTGAAACATCCGTGCCGCTCGAACGTTATAAAATGTGGTCCGAAGGTGAGGAAAACTTTGAAGTTCGGGTGGATGAAATTCTGGCTATGCGCTAGCGTCCTGGCGCTGACGGTTTCCGCCGGCGCGGTTTCGCAAAAACAGAAAGGCGCAAACGGTAAGAACGAATTGACGCTCGCCGCCATTCAGCCCGGCCGCGATAAACTTGCCGGCATCGAAAAACAGCTCAATGATCGTTTGCGCGCCGAGTCCGCCGATTCTGCCGGAAGCCACGCATGGACCGATCCCTGCTCCGGCCGCCGCCTCTCGCTCGAGGTGGATCGTGAAGGCGTGATCCAAACGATAACCATTTCCAGCTCAACGTCGCATGAGAACTGCAAATCGAAAACGGATCCCAAGCGCGATCCGTTCTGGTCCACCGGCCGCGGTTTGCACCTCGGCGATGCTGCCGAACATGTCGTCGACCTCTACGGCGCTCCAAGTTCCGGCGGCCCTAGCGTGAAGCAGGGCCACGAGTTAGAATTAATGTTTTACATGTTTGATTGGGCGGGCTCTGATGTGCCGCAGGTCATGGAAATTTCCTGCGATAAAGAAACGGGCCGCGTCGTCGAGATCATGCTCGCTTTTCCGAGTCTCTAGCGAAGGAGTTTTTTTGCGAACGGCGATTCTGATAGGACTGGTTTGTTTGTCCGCCGGTCTAATGGGCTGCGAAAGTCCGGCGAAAAATCCGGCCGCGGATACTTCCGCGCAAAAGCCGACAGCTCCGGCGGTACCTGATGATATTTTTGCAGCGGCGTCAGGAACTCTCAGCAGCGAAGTGGAAGTTTTGGCGTGGGGTGATCTCGCGCTCACCGGGCGGCAGCAAATTCTGGCCATCAATCGCTTGAACAAGCCGGAACTAAGCACAGGATCCGGCGCGGTCTTTACTCGTCTTGCGATTTTGGAAAACGATGGCAAGCAGTGGAAAGAAATCTTGCTCTGCGACGAGCATTTGAAAAATCCAAATGGATTTCTCGGCGGCACGCCAACGGCTGGAGTTTCGGAGTGGCGTCTGCAATTCGAGAAAGACCCCTCGAAGGGATTGCTCTTGTTCCTCAAGCCCTTCAATCAAGGTCCGAACGTTCGCGATGTGGCGATCGAAGTGCGCTGGAATCCCGAAGTAAAACGCTACCAGGCCATGGACGCAAACTATCAAACTTTTATCGGCGAAAATCCCGCGATTGAGGATATTCATCGCGAACTGAAATGAGCGCCGCCGCACAAGCCGTTTCGTCCGCGCGCCCGGCCGCCAAACGCACACCCGCGGCAAAGCACCTCCGCGCCCTGCTGCCCTACGTTTCCCAATATAAAGGAAGCGTCGCGCTCGGCATGTTGATGAACGTCGGCCTCGGAATTACAGGCGTTCTCGCTCCCATTTTGACCGGCGCAATTATTGACACACTTAAAAACGAGCCAGCGCCCATGGCCAAGTTGGGACATGTTGGGCAGTTGGCGCTCGGCCCGCTTCTCAAGTACTACTATCCGGGTAGCCGGGAAACGCTCGCAATTTTCAGCCTTGCATTAGTAGTGGCAATCGCGGTTAAGGGAGTTTTTTCCTACTGGAATCGCTGGATTCTAATTGGAATTTCTCGCGACATCGAATTCGATTTGCGAAATGATTTGCTCACATCCCTGCTGCGGCAGGAACCTGAATTTTACGTCCGCAACCGCACCGGCGAAATCATGTCGCGCTGCACGAATGATTTGAACAACGTCCGCATGGTTCTCGGACCCGGCATTATGTACAGCGCCACTACCATCGTCACGATGATCCTCTCGGTCGTCCTGATGGTCACGCTTTCCCCGCGCCTGAGCGTGTGGGTTCTGCTCCCTGTTCCGGTCGTCGCCGTGGTTGTTTGGTATTTCGGCCAGGTGATTCACCGCCTCTATGAAAAAATTCAGGCGTCGCTCGCCACTCTCAGCGCCAAAGCGCAGGAGAATCTCGCGGGGGTCCGCGTCGTTCGCGCCTACGCCCAGGAAAAAGCCGAACAAGTTGGATTCGACGCGCCAAATCGCGAATACGTCACGCGCAACCTGAAGCTCATCAGCACCTGGAGCATGTTCATGCCGGCGCTCACCACATTGTTTGGCATGACTTTCTTGCTCGTGCTATGGCAGGGTGGAAGACTCGTCATGATCGGCACGATCTCCGTCGGCGAACTCATCGCGTTTTATTACTTCATGGTTTTGCTGATTTTCCCCATGGTGGCGCTCGGATTTGTAACCAATATTTTCCAGCGCGGCGCCGCTTCCATGGGCCGCATCAATTACATTCTGGAAGCGCAACCGAAAATCAGCGATTCCGAAGCGCGCAGCACTGACGGCGCAGAAATCAACGGCGAAATTGAGATGCGGCATCTGACGTTCGCGTATCCCACGACGCGAAGCGGGAACGACGCGGATACAGCTTCGAGCGCTCAATCCGAAACAGCCGACTTGCCGGCTCCCGTCCTGCGCGATATTAATTTGAAAATTCCGGTCGGCGCCACTCTCGCGATTGTAGGTCCCACCGGCAGCGGAAAATCGACGCTCGCCATACTCATCGCACGCTTGTGGGAAGCCCCGCAGGGTTCCCTGCTGATTGATGGACATCCGATCCGCGAGTGGCCAATCGCCACCCTGCGCGGGGCGATCGGCTTTGTGCCGCAGGACCCATTCCTTTTCAGCGAAACACTCGCGGAAAATATTGCGCTCGGCGAAGACACCATGATACCGGAAAGAGTTTCCGCGGCGGCCGTGATCGCCAGCATTGACGCGGAAATCCGCGATTTTCCGTTGAAGTACGAAACCATGGTGGGCGAGCGCGGCATCACGCTATCTGGCGGACAAAAACAGCGAACCACTCTGGCGCGCGCCGTTCTCAGAAATCCGAAGATACTGATCCTCGATGACGCGCTTTCCAGCGTGGATACCGATACCGAAGAAAAAATCTTGCGCGGACTGAAAGACGTCACGCGCGGCCGCACCACCATTCTCGTTTCGCATCGTTGCTCCACCGTTCGTCACGCCGATGAAATCATCGTGCTACACGAAGGCGGCATCGTCGAGCGCGGAACTCATGATGAATTGATTGCGCACGGCGGCTACTATTACGATCTCTATCAGAAACAGTTGCTGGAAGAAGAGCTGGCACGCGAATGAGCGATTTCCGCGAAGAAGAAAAACTCGGAAAGGCATACGATTCACATCTCACGCGGCGACTGGTGGGCTATATGAAGCCCTACAAGGCACAGGTATGGTTCGCGCTGTTCCTAACGCTCGTCGTGACTCCGCTTGAGATATTACCTCCATACCTCTTCGCAGTGGCGCTGGATAACTACATCATTCCCGTGACCAACGGGAAGCTGACTTTTGCCATCGGCATGCACAAACTCGGATGGGTCACGATTATTTATCTCGCTGCCCTCCTGTTTAGCTTTGCTGTGCAGTATGTGCAAGTGCGCGTGATGCAAAACGTTGGGCAAAAAACGATGTACGACATGCGCACGGAGATTTTTGCGCGTTTGCAGGCTCTGCCCATGAGCTTTTACGACAAGAGCCCCGTTGGCCGGCTGGTCACCCGCGTTACAACCGACGTCGACGCACTGAACGATCTGTTCGCGTCAGGAATCGTTGCGATGATTAACGACGCATTCCTGCTCGTGTCCTTCGTCGTAGTTTTGCTGTACATGAACTGGCGGCTGGCCCTGGCTACGCTTTCTGTTCTGCCCCTGATTCTGGTGGCTACTTGGCTGTTCCGGAATAAAGCGCGCGACGGTAACCGGCGCATCCGCACATCGCTAGCGCGCATCAACGCCTTCCTCAACGAAAATGTCAGCGGCATGGCCGTTGTGCAGCTCTTCCGCCGTGAGAAAAAAGCGCAATCGGAATTTGCGAATCTAAACCGCATCTATATGGAAGCGTATAAGGACGTGATTTTCGCGTTCGCGCTCTTCTACCCCGCCGTCGAATTCTTAAGCACCCTCGCCATAGCCCTGGTTTTCTGGTTCGGAGGCCTGAGAGTGCTCGCTGGCGCCCTACAAATCGGTGTAATCGTCGCTTTCATGCAATACGCCCAGCGCTTTTTCCGCCCGATTCAGGACTTGAGCGACAAATTTAATATTCTCCAAAGCGCAATGGCCGCCTCCGAGCGCATTTTCAAATTGTTGGACGAGCCGATTCCGGCTTCTGCCGCAGCCGGGACTCGACGGCTCGAAAAGCCGCTCGGTGAAATCGAATTTCGCGGTGTGTGGTTCGCATATCGCGGCGGCGAAAACCCGACGGAAGAAGACTGGGTCCTGCGCGACGTTTCATTCCGCGTCCCACCGGGCCAAACAGCCGCCATCGTCGGACATACCGGCGCGGGCAAGACCACCGTCGTCCAACTGCTCCTGCGCTTCTACGATATTCAGCGCGGACAAATTCTATTGGACGGAATCGACATCCGCGAATTTGACGTGCAGGATTTGCGCAAACAATTCGGCATCGTCCTGCAGGACCCGTTCCTCTTCACCGGCACGCTCGAATCAAACGTGCGCCTCGGCACAGAAGGAATCAGCCGGGCTCAAGTGGAAAGCGCTTTGCGCGAAGTCGGCCTCGGGCCCCTTCTGCAATCTTTGCAGCGCGGCGTTGAAACGGAAATCACCGAACGTGGCGCCACGCTTTCCGTCGGCCAGCGCCAGCTCGTAAGCTTCGCGCGCGCACTCGCGCATAATCCGCGCTTCCTCATCCTCGACGAAGCCACTTCCAGCGTGGATACGAAGACCGAAGAAATGATCCGCGAGGCGCTCGATCGTCTGCTTCACGGACGTACCGCCGTCGTAATCGCGCATCGCCTGAGCACCATTCAGCACGCAGCTTCGATTCTCGTGTTCCACAAAGGGAAGCTGCGCGAAAAAGGTTCGCATCAGGAATTATTGGCCGAACGTGGAATCTACTACCGGCTGTATCAGCTCCAATACAAGGATCAGGAGTCGCGCGTCGGCGTTCCCCCGGGAATCGCGGGCACCGCGGCCACCGAACCATTGCCAGCAAACGATTGACATTGGTGCGCATGTTGAATCTTAATTCTGCCCTCGCGCCGCGATTTTCTTCCGTCACGCGCTTCTAACTCCGATGCCCGCTAAAACAAACCCGCGCCAAATCTTTATATCTGCCGGAGAAGTATCCGGCGACCTGTATGCCGCGCGCCTCGCCGCGGAACTCGCGCAACGCACCGGCGCACACCTTTTCGGCATGGGCGGGGAGCGCATGGCCGAAGCGGGCGTTGAGCTGATCGCGCACTCCTCCGACGTCGCCGTTTCCGGAATCAGCGAAGTTTGGAACAAGTTGCCCGTACTCCGACAGACCATGCGTCGCCTAACCGACGAAGCCGCATCGCGACAACCTTCGCTCGCCATCCTCACCGACTTCCCCAGTTTTCATTTGCGTCTCGCACGCCGTCTGCAGCAGCACAAAATCCGCTGCGTCTGTTTCGTCGCGCCGCAATTCTGGGCATGGCGTCCGTGGCGCGCAAAACAAATCAGCCGCCGATTTGAACGCGCACTGTGTATTTTCCAGTTTGAAGAAGATTTTTATCGCAAGGCCGGAGTGCGCGTTTCATTCATCGGCCATCCCCTCGTCGATATCGTGCGCCCATCCATGCCGCGCTCGGATTTTCTGGCGCGCCATTCACTTAATGCCGGTCGTCCTGTTGTTGCTTTATTGCCGGGCAGCAGAATGAACGAAATTCAGCGGAATTTGCCGCCGATATTCGGCGCGTGCGAACAAATCATCAGTCAAAAACCGGGCCGTCAGTTCATCCTCGTATTAGCGTCAGGCATCAAACCAGAATTAGTTTCCAGCGTCGGAACTTCCGAAGCCACCTTGCGCGTAAAATCCGGAGGATCGGAACACTCGTTCCGCGTGCCCGCGGGTCTAAATCTGAGAATTGTTTCGGGCGCCACCTATGACGCAGTATCCTTTGCCTCCGTAGCGATTGTAGCCAGCGGCACTGCCACGGTCGAAACCGCTTTGCTGGGAACTCCGATGGTCGTCATCTATAAAGTAGCCCGCCTTACCGAGCTAATTTTGCGCACTTTCATCGTGGCGCGTTTTGTAGCCATGCCGAATCTAATACTTGGAAGACGCGTCGTGCCGGAATTGTTGCAGCAGGACTGTACGCCCGATAAAATTGCCTCGGCAACTCTGAAGCTCCTGGATTCGCAAGCAGCTCGCGATGAAATGGTTGCCGGATTAGCCGAAGTTCGCGGAAGGTTGGGTCCCGGCGGCGCTATCTCCCGTGCCGCGGATATAATCGTGAGTATGATGTAGGCGCTTTGTAACAGGGCACGCCTTCACAGGTCGCGGAAAAAGTCAGAATTTGGGAACGGAAAATCGCGAAGAGCGT
>OCZU010000527.1_pt1 | contig 26227 bp, 19 predicted proteins | sample 1539001 | NCBI WGS metagenome assembly OCZU01 (sample SAMEA3539306, study PRJEB22396) | soil metagenome | biome: tundra; feature: field; material: soil | place: USA | collected 2010-05 | depth 0.15 m | reverse complement strand
AGCTTGCCGGTGTGCGCTACTTACGTACGCTAGCCGACGCGGCGGCGCTGCGGACGCAACTGCGGCCCGGCGCCCGCATCGTGATCATCGGCGGCGGCTACATCGGGCTCGAAACCGCGGCGACCTGCCGCAATCTCGGCTGCGCCGTAACGGTGCTCGAGATGGGAGCGCGCGTCATGAATCGAGTGGTGGCGCCCTGTGTGTCCGCTTATTTTGAACAAGACCACCGGTCGCATGGCATCGAAATCGTCTGCGATGCGCGCGTCGTGAGGCTCGAGAGCGGCCTCGCGGGTCTGCGCGTGATCTGCTTCGACGGTGCAGCTTATGCCGCGGATCTCGTCGTGGTCGGCGTCGGCGCCGTCGCAACGACCGACCTTGCCCGCGATGCGGGTTTGGTTTGCGACAACGGGATCATCGTCGACGAATACTGCCGCACCAGCGATGCGGCGATTTTTGCCGCCGGCGACTGCGTCAATCAATTTTCCCCGCATTTCGGCCGACGCATGCGCTTGGAGTCGGTCGACAACGCTTTCGAACAGGGCAAGACCGCGGCGCAAAACCTCCTGGGCCGGGCGGTCGTACACGATAGAATCCCCTGGTTTTGGTCCGATCAGTTCGATAATAAGCTGCTGATCGTCGGACTATCGGAGGGTCACGACGAGATCGTGCTGCGCGGCGATCCCGCGACTCGAATATTCAGTGTTTGCTACCTCAAAGACCGGGAATTGCTGGCCGTCGAGGCGATCAATCATTCGAAGGATTACATGGCGGGGCGAAAATTGATTGCCGAACGCGCGCGTTTGGATCCGGTCAAGCTGCGTGATCCGCAAATTCCGCTGAAGGACGCCGTCTAATCTTGACCGAGCCGCAAAGACCAAGCAAGCTAAGCGCGCGACGACTTCGATGGCGTTCGCTTATTCGAAGACCGTGAGCAAGTCCTTGGTGTCGACCTGCAGGCCGGCCCGCACGAGGATCTCCCGGATGATTCCGTCCCGCTCGGCACGAACCGTGGTTTCCATTTTCATGGCCTCGAGCGTCAGAAGGACGTCGCCGCGATGCACCGCCTGTCCGACATGCACCGGCACCGTGACGACCGTCCCCGGCATCGGCGCCCCGACGTGGGCAAGGTTGCCGGGTTCGGCTTTGCGTTTCGGCGGCCGTTTGGCGACCTGGCTGCGATCCGTGACGCGGATCGGACGAGGTTGCCCGTTGAGTTCGAAGAAGACCGTGCGCGTCCCGTCCTCGTGCGCATCGCTCATGGTGACGTAGCGGACGATCAAGGTCTTACCGCGCTCCAGATCGATGTTGATCTCTTGCCCGGATTGCATGCCGAAGAAAAACACCGACGTGGGAAGCGATCCCATGTCGCCGAACGTCGTGCGATCGGCCGCATAGTCGACGAATACCTTCGGATACATCAAATATGAGGCCAGCTCAAAATCGCTGATCGAGCGGCCGACCTTCAGCTCGGCCGCGCTGCGCTCGCGGCTCAAATCCGCGGGCGGCATTAATTCGCCGGGACGCAGCTTGAGCGGTTCCTTGCCGTCGAGGATCTTGCGCTGCAAATCGGCGGGGAACCCTCCGACCGGCAAGCCAAGATCACCATGAAACAACTGCACGACCGATTCGGGAAACGCGATCTCGATCTTCGGATCCAGCACCGCGGCGCGCGTCAAACCGCTCGTGACCATCATGAGCGCCATGTCTCCGACCACTTTGGACGTCGGCGTGACCTTGATGATGTCGCCGAACATGTCATTGACTTCGGCGTATGCAGCCGCGACCTCGTGCCAACGGTGATCGTCGATTCCGAGCGATCGGGCCTGTTCGCGAAGGTTGGTGTACTGACCGCCGGGCATGCCGTGCACGTACACCTCGGAGCCGCCTGCGCGGATATCGCTTTCAAACGAGATGTAACCGCGGCGCACTTGTTCCCAATAGCTGGAAATCATCCGCAGGTTGTCCGGATCGATTCCGGTATCGCGCGGACCGTAACGCAGGGATTCGACCAGCGATCCCAAGTTGGCCTGCGAGGTCAAGCCGGAAAGCGCGTCGATGGCGCCGTCTACCGCATCCGCGCCCGCGTCGATCGCGGCGAGCACGCTTGCGGCTGCGAACCCGCTGGTGTCGTGCGTATGGAAGTGAACCGGCAAGCCAATTTCCTCTCTGAGGGCCTTGACCAGAACACCGGCCGCGCGCGGCTGGCATAGGCCAGCCATGTCCTTGATGCCGAGCACGTGCGCGCCCATCGCCTTGAGCTCCTTGGCGATATTGAGGTAGTAGCGCAAGTCGTACTTCGTTTCGCGCGGATTCGAGAGGTTGCCGGTGTAGCAGATCGCCGCCTCGCAGAGCCGATCGGTGCGCCGGACAGCCTCAATGGCGACCTTCATGTTCTCGACCCAATTCAGGCAATCAAATATGCGGAACACATCGACGCCGCCGCGTGCCGCTTGATCGACGAAGTAGCGCACCACATTGTCGGGATAATTGGTGTAGCCTACGGCGTTCGCCGAGCGGATCAGCATCTGCATCAACAGATTGGGCATCGCCGCACGAAAGTCGGCGAGCCGCGCCCAGGGATCCTCGCGCAGGAAGCGCATCGCGACGTCGAAGGTCGCTCCGCCCCAACACTCGACCGAAAACAGATCCGGCAGCAGACTCGCATAATAGGGCGCGATCGCCGCCATGTCGTAAGTGCGAAACCGCGTCGCGAGCAGAGATTGGTGGGCGTCGCGCATGCTGGTGTCGGTCAGCAGCACGCGCTTCTGTGCCAACATCCAGTCGGCAAATTTTTCGGGGCCCAATTCATCGAGTTTTTGTCTGGTGCCGGGTGCGATCGGCGGCAAAGAAGTTCGCGGCAGACGCGGAAACACGGCCTCCCGAGGCTTTGGACGGCCCTTGATTTCCGGGTTACCGTTGACGATGACGTCGCCGATGAAACTCAAGAGTCGCGTCGCGCGGTCGCGCTTGTGGGGGATGCGAAACAACTCCGGCGTTTCGTCGATGAATTTGGTCGTGTAGTCGAAGGTGGCGAAGCGCGGGTGTGTAATGAGCTGATCCAGAAACCGCAAATTCGTCACGACGCCGCGAATTCGAAACTCCCACAAGGCGCGGTGCATGCGCGCGATGGTTTCCTCCGGAGTCGGCGACCAGGTCGTCACCTTGACCAATAGGGAATCGTAAGAGCGCGTGATGATGGCGCCGACATAGGCCGTCCCGGCATCGAGCCGCACCCCGAATCCGGCCGGACTGCGGTAAGCGGTGATGCGCCCGTAGTCCGGCACGAAGTTGTTTTCCGGGTCCTCGGTCGTGACGCGACACTGCAGCGCATGGGAATTGACGCGAATGTCCTCTTGGCGCGGCACGCCGCTTTCCGGCGTTCCGATGCTGGCGCCGGCCGCGATCCGTATCTGCGCCTTGACGAGATCCACGCCGGTGATGCATTCGGTCACGGTATGTTCGACCTGTATGCGCGGATTGACCTCGATGAAATAGAACTTGCCGCTGTCGGCATCCTGCAGGAACTCGACCGTGCCCGCAGCTCGGTAATTCACGGCTCCCCCGATCTTCAAGGCCGCCGCGCACAGCTCGGCGCGCTCGCCGTCGGACAAGAACGCCGCGGGGGCGCGTTCGACGACTTTTTGATTGCGCCGCTGCACCGTGCAGTCGCGCTCGTAGAGATGCACGAGGTTACCGTGCATGTCGCCGAGGATTTGAACCTCGACGTGGCGGGCGCGGCGTATTAGCTTTTCGAGGTAGACTTCGTCCTTGCCGAACGCCGCTTTGGCCTCGCGCCTGGCGGCCGCCACCGTTTCGATCAATTCATTGTCGCTCTCGACGACGCGCATCCCGCGCCCGCCGCCGCCCCAACTCGCCTTGAGCATGACCGGGAATCCGACCGCGCGCGCCATGGCGAGAACTTCGGTGGGATCGGCGGGCAGCGGCGGCGTGGCCGGCATCACCGGCACACCGGCGCTCGCGGCGAGGTTACGGGCCTCGACCTTGTTGCCGAGCTTGCGCATGGTCTCGGGCAACGGCCCCACGAAAACGATATTGGCGGCCGCGCAGGCCTCGGCGAATTCTGGGCTTTCGGACAAGAATCCATATCCGGGATGAATCGCATCCGCGCGCGCTTCGACCGCAATTCGGATGATGTCCTCGATGTCGAGATAGGCCTCGATGGGCCCTTTGCCCTCACCGACGAGATAGCTCTCGTCGGCCTTGGTCCGGTGCAGCGAGAACCTGTCCTCCTGCGAGTGAATGGCAATCGTGCGGATGCCGAGTTCGGTCGCCGCACGCATGACACGAATCGCGATCTCGCCGCGATTGGCGATCAGCAGACTCCGGATCGCACCGCTTTTGATGAATGGGTTCATTGCCGAATGATGATAGCCTTGGGATCGGCGACCGACCAGAGAAATCAAGGGGGCCGTATGTTTGGTATCGCAATACACGGCGGCGCCGGCACTCTGCCGCGCGCAGAAATGACTGCCGAACGCGAGCAGCAGTACCGCGATGGACTCGCCGTCGCGCTCAGACTAGGCGCCAGCATCTTGGAGCGAGGCGGTTCGAGTTTGGACGCGGTGACGGGCTCCGTCGCGAACCTCGAGGACAACCCGCTGTTCAACGCCGGCCGCGGCGCCGTGTTCACATTCGAGGGACTCAACGAGCTGGATGCGGCGATCATGGACGGCCGCACGCGCGCGGCGGGCGCCGTATCGGGCGTTCGCCACATCAAGAATCCCATCGAACTCGCGCGCACCGTCATGGAGCATTCCGATCATGTCCTGCTGTGCGGAGCGGGCGCCGAGGATTTTGCGTTGAGTCGCGGCTTCGCGATGATGCCGCGCAGTTATTTTCACACACCCGAAAGGTGGAACCAGCTCGAGCGCATTCGCAGCGGCGCCGTCGATCTCTCTGCGCTGACGATTTCGCACATCGGCACCGTGGGAGCCGTCGCGCTCGATCGCGCGGGCAATCTCGCCGCGGCGACTTCGACGGGCGGAATGACCGGCAAGCGCTTCAATCGCATCGGCGATTCGCCGATCATCGGCGCAGGCACCTATGCGGATAACCGCTGCTGCGCGGTATCGGCCACCGGCCATGGCGAGATTTTCATTCGCGCCGTGGTGGCGCACGATATCTACGCCCGGATGCGCTACGGCCAGCGCACGCTCGCCACGGCAGTGCACGAAGTCGTCATCGACGAGCTGCCCGCGATGCATGGGGAAGGCGGTGTCATCGCGATCGACCGCCATGGCGAGATCGTCATGGAATTCAATTCGGAGGGCATGTTTCGGGCCAGCCAAAAGGCCGGCGAAGCGGTGCAAATCGCGATTTATCGGTAGCGGGCGGCCGGCACTTAGCCCGCGGCCGGCATTTAGCCCGCGGCCTGCCCCTTGCGTTTCTCGAATCGTCCGGTCTTGAGCGTGCTGTACTCCGCCTCCATGACGACGACTCGATTTCGCCCCTGCTCCTTCGCGGTGTAGAGGGCTTCGTCGGCAAGCTGAATCAAGCCATCGGCCGTGCGGTTCAAGCTCGGTTTGATGAATGCGGCGCCGATGCTGATCGTAAGGCGCGATGCGACGATCGAGGCCTCATGCGGAATGTTCAACTCCGCGATCGAACGTTGGATCCGCGTCAGCACTTCCGCGACATACTCGCGGCTCGCCTCGTAGAGCACGACGGCGAATTCCTCGCCGCCATAGCGGGCCACGAAATCGAGCGGCCGCCGTGCGCATCGGCTCAATGAGGTCGCGACCGCGCGCAAGCATTCATCGCCAGCCTGGTGTCCGTAGCGGTCGTTGTAATTCTTGAAGCAATCGATGTCGGCCAGCAATACCGCGACCTGCTTGTCCTCGCGCACCGCCTGCTGCCAGACGCGGTGAATGTGCTGATCGAACATCCGCCGGTTCTGGATCCCGGTCAGGCCGTCGCGGGCGACCATTTCGCGCAGCAGTCCCGCTTCGAGAAAGCGCAGGCGGCTGGTTCTTTCGTGCATGTACACGACCGAGGCGCCGACCAGATTCGCGGCCACGATTGCGAGTGTGTCATAGCTCAACTCGGCGGTCGGAATCTGCGTCGCGGTCGCCGCGGCGAGATAGATGAACAAGACGATGACGTTCGCCGCGAGCGCGTTGTAGAAGATAAGTCCGGCGAGGAAATACACGTACATGGTCGCCAGCACCAGACTCGGAAACAGAAACGGCACGCCGCCGACGGAGGCGATCAATTGAATTGCGACCTGACTGAGCCCGTAGATCGTCGCGGCGACCGTCGTCAAGGGCTGGTAGATCCGATGCCGGTGCCGCGAAAAGCTCGCCGCAAGCACGATCAACAAGACCGGCACGATCATCAAAATGTGAATCAGGCTGGGGATGCGATTCAACTTGGCGCCCAACACCATCGTTTCCATCGCCGAGAACGCGATTGCAATCGCGATCGCCAAGCATAAATTCGTCCGAATCGAGCCGAGCGTTTCGTCGAGGTTCGTGCGCCTGAATTCGGCCTCGAGACCCGGCGTAAACGTGAGCCAGGGTATGCCCGATTTCAATTGTCGGGCATACGGCAGATCCGGCCAGTCCTCCACTGAAAATCCATTGGTGGTGTTCACCGGATGCACCGTACGCAGGAACAAGAAGCGCCTCTAGGACGTGCGCCACACGTTTTGACAAAAGTCGGGTGCCCGGGATTCCGGCTGCAGTCCGCGCCAGCGGTCGAATTAAGTTAAATAACCCCTCAATCCTTGAGGTATTTGGCCAGATAGGCGTCGAAATCGAGCGTGTCGGTCGCTTCGATGCGTTCCTGCGCCTCGTGGGAGTCTTGCGCCGCAGAAGCGAATTCCGCGAGGCGCCGCTCATTCGGCGGATAAAGGCCCAAAAAGTAGTCTTTGTGCAGCTTCGACATGCGCTGCGCGAGTTCGAAGAACGTCTCACCGGTCTGCCGCATTTCCGCGAGCAGGCGCGCCGAGGGTGTTCGCTCGACGTCGTCGACTTTGGCGCGCTGTTGTTCAAGAGCGGCGTGGTAAGGGCGCTGCGGGTCACCGTAGTCGAGCAGTTCGCTCAAGCCCTGCATCGAGTCCAACAACTCGCCGGCCCACTCCGTCAGCGGAACCTTACGCCCCGAGCGGTTCAAGAGCAGGCCGGGCTCGCGGCCGGACTTGGCGACGATGAGGTGGTTGGCGTCCAGATCGTGCTGTTCGCCACGACCGATCGGATCGCTCGCGCGCAGCAAACAGAGTGCAATAAACGCCTCGAGGAAGCGCAGCTTGTTCTGATTCACGCCGACCGGATCGAAAGCGCTGACATCCAGAGCCCGCACTTCGACGTATTCGACGCCGCCCCGATGCAGCGCCTTGGTGGGGCGCTCGCCCGAGCGCGCGACGCGTTTTGGCCTGATGAAACTGTAGTATTCGTTCTCGATCTGCAGGATATTCGCGTTCAATTGGCGGTACTGGCCATCGACTTTGACGCCGATTTTTTCATAGGGCGGAAAAGGCGTGCTGATGGCGCGCGATAGGTCCCTCACGTACTCGTCCAGGCTGTTGACCGAAACGCTGACCGTGGCCTGATTCTTGTTGCGATAGCCGATATCGCTCATGCGCAGCGAGGTCGCGAACGGCTGGTAAAAGGTGTCGGAATCCAACACCGGCAAATCGGCTTCGCGCCCCGCGAAGAAGCTCTTTGATACGGCGGGCGACGTGCCGAACAGATACAACACGAGCCATCCATACCGCCGATAATTGCGCAGCACGGCGAAATATTGCTCCGAAACGAAATCCTGGCGCGATAGCTTGGATTGAGTGAAGTGTTCGAGCACGCCCCACAGCAGGGACGAAAACGAGAAATTGAAATGCACGCCCGAAATCGCCTGCATGATGCGCCCGTAGCGCAGCCCCAGGCCGTTGCGGTAAATCGTCTTCATGCGACCGACGTTCGAGGTCCCGAAACGCGCCAACGGAATGCTGTCCTCGCCGCGCAAGGCGCTCGGCATGCTCGTCGTCCACAGCATCTCGTCGCCCAAATGACGATAGACGAATTGGTGGATGTCGCACAAATACTGCAGCAGCTCCCAGGTGTGCTGAAACGGCGGCGTCACCAGTTCGATCAAGGATTCGGAAAAATCCGTCGTGATGTGTTCGTTGGTCAGCGGCGCGCCAAGCTCCGGCGGGTGCGCGGTTTGAACGATCTCTCCGCTCACGCTGACGCGCAAGGACTCCTTCTCGACGCCTTTGCGGCCGCCGCGCAGCACGTTGCGCTCGCCCGAATTGATCAGGCCCGCGAGGCGCCGCTCGAACTGCTTGTCAATCACGTTTCGCACCAAGATGTCTCGACCTCGCGGGAGGCTCTAATGGATGAGTGGGTCACCGATCGACGAGGATACTTGAGCGCCGCGCCTTTTTCCCGATCCGCCTGCTATGCAGCCCGCTAAGGCAGCTCGGCGATCACGTCGATTTGAACGAGAAAGCCGGGATCGACGAGGCGTTGTACCTGTACCCAAGAGGTCGCCGGCAGGCGCTCCTTGTCATAGTATTCGAAGCGCAGATCCGATGCCTTGAGCAGTGCATCCATGTCCGTGGTGTAGATCGTCTCTTTGACGATTTGATCGAAACTGGAGCCGTTCGCCGCCAAGGTGCGCTGAATGTTGCCGTAGGAGGCGCGCATCTGCCCGGCCATGTCCCCGGCCCCGATCAGGCGCCCTTGGTCGTCCGCGGACACCGATCCCGCGATGTAGAGCGTCTTGTCGATGAGCACCGCTTGCGAGTAGCCGAAATCCTTCTCATAGGTATTGAGATGGAATACCTGCTTGATGCGCGGGGGCGGCGGCTCTGGTGGGCGTTCGCAGGCGACCAACGCGGCCAATGCGCCGATCGCCATCAAGCAACGGAGTTTGCCGCATCGCATGCTGTTGTTTCCCCGAATTAACCCTTCTGAGCCGCTTCCGCGTGCGCGCGCAACGCGCGCAACATCCTCGGCAAATCCCGCTTCAATGCGGCCCTCACGAACCAGCGAGGCATCCAAAATCCCGGCTCGAAATCCATAGTGTAATGCGCGACCGTGTAATCGCCATCGCGCGTCAAACCCCATGAACCGCGCAGGCGAATCAGGTCACCCGCCACTTTTTCGAATACGATGCCGCCCGGCCTATTGTAACTGGCTCGCACCTGGTAGCTTACGCGAGGCGTAAACCAAGAGTAATCCATGACTTGCCGAATTCGCTGCCAGGACAGATCCGGCGCGGTTTCCTCCACCGCGCAGAGCTTGAGTCCCGGCACGATCTGGAGAGCCTCCGCGCAACTCGTGAGGATATTCCAGAGGGTCTCTTGAGTCGCATGAACTCTGATCGAGGCGGTCGCGATGGCGCTCGCCTCGCTGGAATCCATGCTGATTGCCAGCGCGAAATCGTCGGTTGCGGCCGTATTCGCATTCGCGCCCGTCGGGGTGGCCGCGGCGCGCACACCTTGGGCCGCCAGCAGAATAGCTAGCAGCAAAGATGCGAGGCGAACGTGCTGGGTTGACGGGTTTTGGTTCATTGGGTCCAGATGCGCCGCCTAGCGGCCGTCGGCGCCCGCGACATCGATCCATCGGTCGATGCGCTGTTCCAACAAATCGAGCGGCAGGGCTCCTGCTTCGAGTATCGCAGCGTGAAACGCCCGAAGATCGAAGCGACTTCCCAGTTTTTCCTGTGCGTGCGAGCGCAGCGCGTGGATCCGCATTGCGCCGACTTCCGCGGCCAAGGCGCGTGCCGGCAATGCGAGCGAGCGGTTGACCGCGGCGCCGGCGGCTTCATCGTCAATCGGCAATTGCGCGTGCAGATAATCGATCGCTTGCCGTCGGGTCCACGCGTCGGCATGCAAGCCGCTGTCGACGACGACGATCGCCGCGTGGCACAGTTCGTCGAGCAGTGCACCGAATTTCGCCGCCGGCTCGGCGCTCAGCCCCATCTCCGCGCCGAGCGATTGTGCATATAGAGCCCAGCCGTCGATGAACGCGGGCTCGGCGCCGAATCGGCGGAATCTCGGCAATTCGCCGCGGGATGATTGCAGCACGAATTGCGCGTGCCGTCCGGGCAGATAGGCATTCAATAAAAGCGGTTCCATCTCGAATCCCATTCGCGCCGCGGCGGCCGTGGTATCGAGATCGAGCGTCGCGGGAAAGTTGCCGTCCGGTGTTGCGCGCCGATAGGACAGCGGCTCATCCGAGGTTTCACCGAAGCGCGCGGCGGCACGGATCACGGCGGCTGCTTGCGGCAACGCCGCGAGCACGTTCGGCGCCGCGGCGTCGAGGCGCGATTGAAGATCGCGATAGGCGCTCAGCATGTCCTCCGCGGTGCCATACCGATAGCGCGAGTCATGCCGCAGCAACTCGAAATAAGCCTGAGCATCGCCGGAGAATCCTGCTTCGTTCAACGCCGCCTGCATGCGGCCACGCAGGCGCTCTACTTCGACGACCCCGAGCCGATGAACCTCGGCCGGCGTGAGGCGCGTGCTCGTATGTCTTCTGACCAAGTATGCATACCAGGCTTCGCCGAGCGGTAAACGCGACAAGCCGCCGAGATCCGACGTCAACGGCAGATATGCATTCTGCAAGAAATCATGCAAGCTCCGGTAGGCCGGCAGAATCCTGTCCTTGACCGCGGCAGTGAGGCGCTCCGAGATACGCTCGCGCTCCGCCGCGCTGATCGACGCCGGTATCGCATGCAGCGGTCGATAGAACGGATTTTCGGGGGTATCGTTGCCGAGCGCGGCGAGCTGCGGCAGCATCGCTTCGATCAGCGCGCGCGGCGCAAGATAGCCGCGACGCATGCCGCCGCGCATGTTGTCGATGGCTTGGCCGGTCCAAAGCGCGTAAGCGTCGATGCGCAGCAACCAGTTGTCGTAATCCCTTTGCGTCAGGAACGGCTGCGGTCCCGCACCGGACCCCATGAGCGCAAAATCCTGCGCCATTCCCTCGAAGGGGTTGACCGGAAACAATTCCTCGGGATAGGTATAGCCCTCGATCGCCAGCTCGCGTTCGCGCTTGAACACCTCGTAGGTCAATCGCGCGGGCGTATTCGCCGCGGGTACCGGTGTAGCGAGCAGCTCGGCGAGCGCGCGTCGCTCTAGCGCCAGCGAATCGGCAAGAAATTGCGGCGATGAGGAATTTTCCAGTTGGTCGTCGCGGCGGTGATCGCCGTTCGCCGTGGCGCGCAGCGGATTGAGTTCGAGATAGTCCTCCCAATAGCGCTCGACGAGGTCATCGAGTCTCTCGGGTGAGTTCGCCGACGCGGTTTGTTGCGGCGCGGGCGCCGACGGCCCACCGCAGCCGACCGTCGCCAGAACCAGCATGGCAACGCTCGCGGCTAGGGGAAATCGGGTCATCGGCAGATTATATGCCCCGCGGCTAGTCCATAATTCGGGCCTTCTTCAGCCGCGGAGTGATTCTTATGTTGGTCGGAGCCAATCCACGACGCGTCGCCATCGTCGGCGGCCTGAGAATTCCGTTTGCGCGCGGTAACGGTGCCTACGCGCAGGTTGGCAATCAAGAGATGCTCACGGCAACACTGCGCGCTCTGGTCGAACGCTACCAGCTGCAGGGACAACGTATCGGGGAAGTCGCGGCGGGCGCGCTCGTCAAACATCCGTCCCAGTGGAATCTGGCACGCGAAGCGGTCTTGGGCTCGGGTCTTGCGGCCGAGACGCCGGGTCTCGATCTGCAGCGCGCCTGCGGCACGAGCCTCGAAGCGGCGATTCTGCTCGGCAACAAGATCGCGCTCGGGCAAATCGACTCCGCGATTGCCGCCGGCGTCGACAGCGTCAGCGATCCGCCGGTGTCGTTTCCGAAGTGCTTTCAGCAATTATTGTTGAGGAGCTACCGGGGCAAGAGTGCGGCTCAACGCCTCAAGCCGTGGTTTGGCCTGCGGCGCGCGCACCTGCGGCCGGTTTTGCCCGGCGTGACCGAGCCGCGTACCGGCCTGTCGATGGGCGCCAGCACCGAGCTTCTGGTCAAAGCCTGGGGCGTGAGCCGCGCCGATCAAGATCTGCTCGCGTTGGAGAGCCATCAAAAAGCCGTTGCCGCTTATGCGGCGGGGTTTTATCGGGATTTGGTGCACGGCTATCTCGGCTTGGATCAAGACGACAACGTTCGGCGCGACACGAGCCTCGAGATGCTCGCCAAGCTGCGGCCGGTGTTCGATAGCGGCGGCGGCGGCACATTGACCGCCGGCAATTCCGCGCCGATGACCGACGGTTCGGCTGCGGTGTTGTTGGCGTCCGAAGACTGGGCCCACGAGCACGATTTGCCGGTATTGGCATTCCTGCGCTACGGCAAGGTTGCCGCGGTCGAATTCGTCGCCAAGAAAGAGGCTCTGTTGATGGCACCCGTGTTCGCGGTCTCGCAATTGTTGAGCGAGACCAATCTGTCGCTGCAGGAATTCGATTTCTACGAGATTCACGAAGCTTTCGCGGGCCAGGTTCTGTGCACGCTCAGGGCCTGGGCGGATCCGGCCTTTTGCGTCCAGACGCTCGGGCAGCGCACTGCGCTGGGCACGATCGATCGAGCCAAGCTCAACGTCAAGGGCGGCAGCCTTGCGCTCGGGCATCCGTTTGCCGCAACCGGCGCACGGATTCTTGCGACGCTCGCAAAGACGCTCGACGACTCCAAGGCTCAGCGCGGCTTGATCTCGATCTGCACGGCCGGCGGAATGGGCATCACCGCAATTGTTGAGCGCTGACAAATTAACGCTGTATTCTTAAGGACACCAAACTGGGACCGCACCTCACTTTTTCCACGAGCCTATCGGATGAAACTCCAAGACCCGAAATTGTTGAAGGAACGCTGTTACATCGACGGCGCCTGGGCACTTGCGGACGGCGGCGCGACGCTGCCGGTCAACAATCCTGCGACCGGCGAGACGCTCGGCGTCATCCCGGCCATGGGGGCGGGGGAAACACGGCGCGCGATCCAGGCGGCCGCCGCGGCGCAGCCCGCGTGGGCTGCGCGTACGGCAAAGGAGCGCGCCAATCTGCTGCGACGCTGGTTCGATCTGATCATCGCGAATCAGGATGACCTCGCGGTGCTCATGACCGCGGAGCAAGGTAAACCGCTCGCCGAGTCCAAGGGGGAGATCGCCTACGCGGCGTCGTTCATCGAGTGGTTCGCCGAGGAGGCCAAACGGATCTACGGCGATGTGATTCCCGGCCATCAGGCCGACAAGCGGATTCTCGTACTGCGCCAACCCGTCGGGGTGGTCGCGGCAATCACGCCGTGGAATTTCCCTGCGGCGATGATCACGCGCAAGGCAGGCCCCGCACTCGCGGCGGGCTGTACGTTCGTCTGCAAACCGGCGACTCAAACTCCTTATTCCGCGCTCGCGTTGGCCGAGCTCGCCGATCGGGCGGGAATCCCCAAGGGCGTGCTCAACATCGTCACCGGCAAGGCGACCGAGATCGGGGGGGAGATGACCTCGAACCCACAAGTCCGCAAACTGACGTTCACGGGATCGACGGAAATCGGCAAGAAGCTCATGGCGCAATGCGCCGGCACGATGAAAAAGATCTCGATGGAACTGGGCGGCAACGCGCCGTTCATCGTCTTCGACGATGCAGATCTGGATGCCGCCGTGCAAGGCGCGCTGGCCAGCAAGTACCGCAATACCGGCCAGACCTGCGTCTGCGCGAACCGCCTGCTCGTTCAGGCCGGCGTCTACGACGAATTCACGCAGAAGCTCAAGGCCGCGGTCGCCAAGCTGCACGTCGGCGACGGGTTGGCCGGCGTCACGGAACAAGGTCCGCTGATCGACGCGAAGGCGCTCGCAAAGGTCGAGGAGCACATTGCCGATGCGGTCTCGAAAGGCGCGACGGTTACGGCCGGCGGCAAACGCCATGCCTTGGGCGGGACATTCTTCGAACCCACGATCCTCTCGAACGTCACGTCGGCGATGCTCGTCGCGCGCGAAGAAACCTTCGGGCCGGTCGCGCCCTTGTTCAAATTCCAGACGGAAGCCGAGGCCATCGCCATGGCCAACGCCACCGAATTCGGGCTCGCCGCTTATTTGTATACGCGCGATCTAGCCCGCAGCTGGCGCGTCTCAGAGGCGATCGAATATGGCATCGTCGGGATAAACACCGGCATCATCTCCACCGAAGTCGCGCCGTTCGGTGGCGTCAAGGAGTCGGGAAACGGCCGCGAAGGATCCAAGTACGGCATTCTCGATTACACTGAGATCAAATACGTCTGCGTTGGCGGTGTCAGCTGAATGACCTCAAGACATGTTGGGACGCTTTTTAGAGTTGTCCGTCCGGGCGCCCGACATTCGGGCGTCTCTGGATTTTTACGACCGGCTCGGATTCTCCACGGCTGAAGTCGGCGAAGTCTGGCCGCATCCGTATGCCGTCGTCACCGACGGCAGAATCTATGTCGGGCTGCATCAAACCCCGCAACTGGAAACGCCGGGTTTGCCGGAAGCGGCGATCACCTTCGTCAGACCCGATTTGCTCGGAGCCCTGGATGCGTTCGAGCGCATGGGCGTGGAGTTCGAGTTTCGACGTCTGGGCAATGACGTCTTCAACGAGGTCGGTTGGCTCGATCCTTCGGGAAACCTCATCCGACTCCTCGAGGCACGCACTTTTTCGCCGAGCAAACGTCGAGCCATCGAGAATTCCGCCTGCGGCCATTTCTTGGAAATCGGCTTGCCGGAGGCGCACCTCGAAACCTCGAAAGCCTATTGGGAACAGCTCGGCTTCGTCGGCATGGACGAGCCGGACGCGCGCCTGCCGCATGTCTGTTGCACGAGCGATACCATCGACGTCGGCCTATACGACCGCGACGAGTTGCGCCGGCTGACGTTGCTGTTCGACACCGACGATCCCGAGGGCTGCATCTTGCGGTTGGGACAGCGCGGAATCGAGCCTATCGACGGCTTGCCGGCGACGCTGCACGGCGGGCTCGCGGCGCTATTCGTCGCTCCCGAGGGGACCCCGATCATCATCGCGTCGTTTTCCGATACCGCCGGATTCGATACCGCTGGACCTTGAGTCCGCGACGATCTCGATTTTCACGCGCATCTCATCCTGAACCCGCAATGCTCCCATCATGACGCTGATCGGCGTCAGGCCTAGCGACGACTGCGCCAGATTGAAGTCGGCGCGCGCCGTTAATTGCGTCGCGGTCCGCACGAGGTTGAACGGCACGACCTGCGTGGATTCATGCCCCACCGCCGTGATCGACACCGTCGCGGTAAGCGCCGGCTCGGTGCCCTCGAAACCGATGCTCTGCACGACGATCATCGGAAACGCCTGTGCATCGAGCAGCGCCTCGCCCAGCATATTGTGCTGCGTACCCCGTATGGCATCGTCGGCAACCTCCTCGGCGAAATCCGGCCCTTCCGCGAGCCGAGCCGCCGCATCGTCGACGGCGAACTCGGCAACCGGAATTTCGAGATGGATGGACGCGGCGCCGATCCCAGGGCCCGGGTCGACCCAACCGGCGAGCGCGCGATTGACGATTACATGATCGTGTCCGAGGAACGCCATCGGTCCCGCGCGGTACACGAGCACACGCAATTCCGATCGAGCAGAGTCGATGCGATAGTCGGCCGCGGCATGCGGCGCCGCTGCCGCGCGTGGCGCTTGCGCCACGGCCGGCGCTTCGGTTCGGCGGCCCGCCGGCAGGCTGCACCCGAGCAGCCACAGTGCGATCAATAAAGCGGCGGTCAATTTGTTCGACGGCATCGCACACTCAACTTGCTAGACTAATGGTGGGGCAGTTTGCACCCGGAGGTACCCGATGCCAAATCTGAAATTGAAAGCACGCTACGGTGCGGTGGCGCAAGGCTTTCATTGGATCATTGCCTCTCTGATCGTGGTCCAGTTCACGCTCGGATGGACGGGTGCAGGGCTGCCTCTCGGCATGCACAAACTCAACGTGCTCGCGCGCCACAAGAGCTTCGGCATGACGGTGCTGATGTTGGCGATCCTGCGATTGTTATGGCGCTTCAAGAACGCGCCTCCGCCCCTGCCGAGCGCCATGACGCCCATCGAAAAGAGGCTCGCGCGCGCAACCCATGCGGCGTTCTACGTGTTGCTGTTTGCGTTGCCCTTCTCCGGTTGGCTGATGTCCTCGGCCAAGAATTATTCGGTCAGCTGGTTCGGTTTATTCACATGGCCCGATCTGATCGGCAAGAGCGCTCCCGCCTTCGATGCCCTGCACGCGACGCACCAGATTTTGGGAGTGGCCTTGTTCTCGATCGCGATGCTGCATGTTTTTGCTGCGCTCAAGCATCATTTTTGGAACAAGGACGACGTGCTGTTGCGCATGCTGCCATTTACAAGATCGGAGAAACGGTCATGAGACGATTGTCGAGGACTGCGCTGCTGCCGCTGTGCTGGGCGGGCATTGCGCTGAGCGCAGCCGTAAACGCAGCCGGCGCGCCGACCTCTTACACGCTCCAAGCGGCGCTGAGCCGTTTGGAGTTCGCGGGTACCCAAGCCGGTGCGCAGTTCAAGGCCGTATTCCACAAGTTCACTGCGGCCGTCGATTTCGCTCCCGACGCGCTCGCGGCATCGAGTTTCGACGTGCTCATCGACTTGAATTCGGTCGATTCCCAGGACAATGATCGCGACAGCACCATACGCGGTCCCGACCTTTACGACGTAGCGCATTGGCCGACGGCGCATTACGTGGCGCGCAGCTTCACCAAGACCGCGGCGGGCTTCAGCGCGACCGGCGCGCTCACGCTGCGCGGGGTCACGAAGGACATTCCCATCGATTTTCAGTTCACGACGAGCGCGGCGGGCGCCAAACTCGACGGTACCGCAAATCTCAAGCGCCTCGATTTCGGTGTGGGACAGGGCGACTGGAAGAGCACCGAGGGCGTCAAGGACGAAGTGAAAATCAACTTCTCGCTGATATTGACACCGAAACACTGAAATGCTGAAGGTCCCACGCAGCTTCGACGACGTCGCCGAATGCGTCGAGGCAACTCTGGCTCGCGTCGGACCTCGGATCGTCATCGCGATGCCACTGGGGATCGGCAAACCGAACCCGCTCGCCAACGAGTTCTATCGTCGCGCACGGCGCGACCCCGCAATCAAGCTCAAGATTTGCACCGCGCTCAGTCTGCGCACGCCGCAGTGGCATGGGGAACTCGAACGCCGCTACTGGGAACCGCTCATCGAGCGCGTGTTCGGCGATGCGATGCCGCTCGATTACGCGCGCGACATCCGCGCCGGCGAGGTGCCGGAAAACATCGAAATCTCGGAGTTTTTTCTGCCGTCGGGGGCATTGTTGAATGCCGCGCACTCGCAAAGACATCACACGAGCACCAATTACACGCACGTGGCGCGCGATTTAGTCGCACAAGGAGTCAACGTCATCGCGCAGCTCGTGGCGAAGCGCGGCAGCGGCGCGAGCAGCGAGTACAGCATGGGGTCGAATCCGGACATCGTCGTCGACTTGCTCGAAATGCTGGCGCCCTCGCGTGCACAAGGCCGTGAGGTCGTCGTCATCGGCGAGGTCAACCGCCAGATGCCGTTCATGCTGGGGCCGGCCGCAATCGGCGCCGAGACCTTCGATTACCTCGTCGAACATCCGCGCTATGAGTACGATTTGTTCGCGCCGCCGAATCCCGCGTTGGGCACCGTCGATTATGCGATCGGGCTCTACGCGGCGAACCTGGTACGCGACGGCGGCACTTTACAAGTCGGCATCGGCGAACTCGCGGACGCGATCATCTATGGCCTGCAGCTGCGGCATCGACAATGCGACGAATTTCGCGAGATCTTGCGAGTCCTGCAGGTGCCGCAGCGATTCGCGAACATCTCGGCCGGGATCGGCGGCGATGCGCCTTTCGAGATCGGCCTGTATGGCTGCACGGAGATGTTCGCGGCCGGTTTCTTGGAATTATACCGGTCCGGCGTACTCAGACGCCGCGTCTACCCTGACGTTCGCATTCAGACGCTGCTCAACGAGGCGCGCATCGGCGAAACCGTCGACGAGCGCCTGCTGGCGGCGCTGCCTGGGTGCGGCTTCGATACGCCGTTGACGAGCGCCGATTTCGACGTGCTGCGAAGCATCGGCGTGTTTCGCGAGGAGTGCCGCTATTCGAGGGGCGTCATTAAGCTCGCCGACGGCGCTGGTAGGCCAGGCGGCGGTGCTGCTAGGCCAGGCGGCGGCGGCAGTGGCGTCGAGGCGCGGCTCGATGATGGCGCGGTACGATGCAAGCTGCTCGCCTCCTATACCGGCCGGCAGCTCGAAGGCGGCATCCTGCTGCATGGCTCTTTTTTCCTAGGACCGCGAGGCTTCTACGCGGCGTTGCGAAATTTGCCGGAGTCCGAGCGACGCCAGTTCTCGATGGGCGGCGTCTCGTTCACGAATCAACTCGAGGGGCATGATCCGGCGCTCAAAATTGCGCAACGCCAGCACGGACGTTTCTTCAACACGACGATGATGGTAACGCTGCTCGGCGCGGCGGTCTCGGACGGCCTCGCGGACGGCCGCGTCGTCAGCGGCGTCGGCGGCCAATATAACTTCGTTGCGATGGCGCATTCCCTGCCGGGTGCGCGTTCGATATTGGCGGTCCGCAGTACGCGCGAGCACGACGGCATCGTCAGGTCGAACATCCTCTGGAGCTATGCGCACGTGACCATTCCGCGTCACCTGCGCGACATCGTGATCACCGAATACGGGATTGCCGATTTGCGCGGCCGATCTGATCAGGACGTGATCGCGGCGCTGCTCAATATCGCGGACAGCCGCTTCCAACATGCCTTGGTGCGCGAAGCGCAGGCCGCCGGCAAGCTCGCGTCCGATTATCGGATACCGGATGAGCACCGAAACAACACTCCGCAATCCTTGGAACAGCGTTTCGCGCTGTCGCGCGCGCGCGGATTGTTCTCCGAGTTTCCGTTCGGCACGGATTTGACGCGCGAGGAAATCGTGCTCGCCAAAGCGTTGGGTAAAATGAAGCGCAATAGATTCGCGCTGTGGCCGGGATTGCGCAGTCTGATCTCCTCCACGCTCGACTCGAGCATCCCGCCGGCGCTGGCGGCATATCTCGAGCGCATGCAACTCGCCGCGCCGGCCAGCCCCGAGGAGCGGCGCTGGCAGCGGCTGCTGGTACGTGAACTCAAAGCCGTGCTTCGCGCCTAGGCTGCGCCGGGCGCCGGGGCACGCCGCGCGCTCGCCCGAGGCTCAGCTAGCCCTCAGGGGCTCGCCGCGCTCAGCGTACCGGTAGTTCGCGCGATTTCTGCACGGTTCGCAAAGCGAAGCTCGAATGCACGCGCGAGACGTTCGGCAAGCGCGTCAGATGCTGGCTATGCAGCCGCTCGAAGTCGGCCGTGTCGACGAGCACGACGCGCAACAGGTAATCGTATTCTCCCGACATGAGGTAGCACTCCATGACTTCGGGAACCTGGCGGACGGCCTGCTCGAACGCCAGTAGATGCGCCTGCTCCTGGCGCTCCAAGGTAATGTTGACGAACACGTTGACGGGACAGCCGGCTTTCTGCTGATTGACGAGCGCCGTATACCCTTCGATGAAGCCGCCCTCCTCGAGCGCGCGGACACGCCGCAGACAAGCCGATTCCGAGAGGCTGACGCTCTCGGCAAGTTGGCTGTTAGTCGCACGGCCGTTGGCCTGCAGAGCCCTGATGATCGCGCGGTCATAGCGGTCAAGTTTCATATTTGGCACTTTCTTGCGTCAGACGACAAACTTGCGCAATATTCTGCCATTAATCCCGCCCAGAGGGGGGCATTTGCAGGTCTTCCGCGCTTGGTGCGTCTATTCTGTGCGGCTTGGCGTCCTTGCCTCACCAGACCCCGGTCCTTGGCCACCCCAACGCGGAGTAAACCTAAAATGAAAATCGGCGTACCGAAAGAAATCAAGATCCATGAATACCGCGTCGGATTGGTACCCGCTGGGGTTCTCGAATTGGCGCGAGCGGGCCACCAGGTGCTCGTGGAAACCGGTGCGGGCAGCGGCATCGGCTTCGAAGACGCGCACTATCGCGCCGCGGGCGCCACCATCGCCGCGCATGCCGCCGAGATCTTTACGGCCGCCGACCTCATCGTGAAGGTCAAGGAACCGCAAATCTCGGAATGCAAACAGCTGCGCCGTGGCCAAATCCTGTTCACGTATTTGCATTTGGCGGCCGACCGGGAACAGGCTCTCGCGCTGATCGCGTCCGGCGCGACCGCGATCGCCTACGAAACCGTGACCGCTCCGGACGGATCTCTACCTTTGCTGACACCGATGAGCGAAGTCGCGGGGCGCATGTCGGTGCAAGTCGGCGCGCACTGCCTGCAAAAGGCCAACGGCGGATTCGGCGTGCTATTGGGCGGAGTGCCGGGCGTGGCGCCGGCCAAGGTCGTCGTGTTGGGCGGCGGCGTCTCCGGCACGCATGCGGCCGAAATGGCCGTTGGTTTGCGCGCCGACGTCACGGTCGTGGATCGCTCGGTCAAGCGACTGCGCGAACTCTCGGCGTTGTTCGGCAATCAATTGAAGACCGTGTATTCGACGGCCCACGCGATCGAAGAGCTGGTCCGCGACGCCGACCTCGTGATCGGCGCGGTGCTGATCGCCGGCGCGGCCGCGCCGAAACTCGTGACCGAGGCGATGGTCAAGACGATGAAGGCCGGCGCCGTGTTAGTCGACATCGCGATCGATCAAGGCGGCTGTTTTGAAACCAGCCGGCCGACGACCCACGCCGAACCAACCTACGTGCAGGATGGCGTGATTCACTATTGCGTGACGAATATGCCGGGCGCGGTGCCGCGCACCTCCACGGTCGCGCTGACCAACGCAACGCTGCCCTACGTACGGGCCCTCGCGGATCTTGGTTGGCGGCATGCGACCGCCAAGGATCCCGGCTTGGCGCGCGGCCTCAACGTGCACGAGGGGCAGGTCACGCATGGAGCCGTGGCGCGCGCACTCGGGCTGGAGTACCGCGAGGTCGTGCATGCCTAGCGCAACGCGGCATCGGCGGCCGCGTATTGCTACTATACGATCGATCAATTACTCTCTGGCGCGACCAGGGCGAATTGTCACGGCCCGGATTTCTCGCGAGGTTCCCCTATGGCGCGCAATCCGCGCTTCGATGTGTTGTTCGACTCGGTGCGCATCGGGCCGGTCACTGCGCCCAATCGCTTCTACCAGGTGCCGCATGCGAGCGGCATGACCAATGCGCTGCCGCATGTGCGCGCAAGTTTTCGCGAAATCAAGGCGGAAGGCGGTTGGGGCGTCGTGTGTACGGGCGCCGTGTCGATACACCCGAGTTCGGACGATTCGCCGCTGCCGTTCGCGATTCTTTGGGACGATAAGGATATCCGCGCGCATGCATTGATGACGGATGCGGTACACAAACATGGCGCGCTCGCCGGCGTCGAGTTGTGGCACGGCGGGGCCTGCACGCTCAATCGCACGAGCCGCATCGCGCCGCTCTCGCCCTCCGGCATGCCGTGGCTCTCGACGCACCTGGGATTCATGGGGAATCTGCGGCCGCGCACGATGGACCGCAGCGACATCGAGGCGCTTTTGCAGTGGCAAGCCGAAGGCGCGCGGCGCGCGATGCGCGCCGGGTTCGACATCGTCTATGTCTATGCCGGCATGGGCTATCTGCCCTATGAATTCTTGCTACCCGAATACAACCACCGTACCGATGCATACGGCGGATCGATCGCCAATCGCGTACGGTTGGTACGCGAACTCCTCGAGGTCACGCGCGATGCGGTCGGCGACAAATGCGCTGTCGCACTGCGCATCAGTCTCGAGGAGCTGCGCGGCAGACCCGGCCAGAACGCCGCGTCGGAAGCACATGAGGTCGTCGGCTTGCTCGCCGATGTGCCGGATTTGTGGGACGTGAAAATGGATTCCAGTCCGACCGATTGCGCGCCGTCCCGATTCGCAGGCGAAGGCAGTCACGAACCGATCATCGACTTCGTCAAACGGGTCACGAAGAAGCCGGTCGTCGGCGTCGGCCGGTTTACGTCCCCCGACGTCATGGTCTCGCAGATCAAGCGCGGCGTGCTCGATTTCATCGGCGGCGCACGGCCCTCGATCGCCGACCCGTTCCTGCCGAACAAGATCAACGAGGGCCGCGAGCACGAAATCCGGGAATGCATCGGCTGTAATATCTGTATCGCGAGCTGGCACGACGGCGTGCCGGTGCGCTGCACGCAAAACCCAACCGCCGGCGAGGAGTGGCGCCGGGATTGGCACCCGGAGCGATTCGCGCCGCCGGCGAGCGCCGCATCGGTTCTGATCGTGGGCGCAGGTCCCGCGGGCCTCGAGGCCGCCGTCACGCTCGCGCGACGCGGCTACCCGGTGACCATCGCGGACACGGCAACGGAGTTCGGCGGCCGCTTGCGGTTCGAAACGCGGCTGCCGGGGCTCGCGACCTGGGGTCGGGTCATCGATTGGCGCATGGGACAATTGCGCGACCGGCGCGACGTGAATCTTTATCCCGGCAGCGAGCTATCGGCCGAGGACATCCTGGGTCTGGAACACACCCATGTCGTCATCGCGACCGGTGCGAGTTGGACCAAGATGCTCTGCGGCACGAACGAGTTTCCGATCGACCCCATAGAGGCACCAGGCATTTACACGCCGGACGATCTCGCCAACGGCGTCGTACCTACTAGCCCCGTGGTGGTGTTCGACTTCGATAATTACTACCTCGCGGGCGCGATCGCGGAAAAATTGGCCAAACTCGGCCTGGACGTGACCTACGTGACGACCGCGGGCAGCGCATCGGCGTGGACCTTGATGACCAACGAATTGCCGTTGATTCACCGCGCCCTGGGCAAGGCGGGCGTGACCATCCGAACGCTGCAGCTTGTTGCGGCGTTCGACGGCGATGAAATCACGCTGGGTGACGTGTTCAGCGGCGTCACACGGCGTCTCGCCTGCGCTTCGCTAGTGATCGTCGGAATACGTAAGCCGCGCGACGAGCTCTACGAAGCCCTGCGCGCGCGGCGATCCGATCTGCAGAAAGCGGGCATCGCGTCGCTGACACGCATCGGTGATGCGCTGGCGCCGGGCGCGATCGTGCATGCGGTACACAGCGGCCACCGCTACGCGCGCGAACTCGAGAGCACGCCCACGGCCGCGCCCTACAGGCGAGATTTCCCGACATGAACCGAGACACCCCATGAACGCCGCCGCGATGGAAGTCTCCCTGCCGAGCAACTGGTACCACGACGAGGCGATCTTCAAGATCGAGAAGGAACGGCTGTTCTGCCGAGAATGGATTTGCGTGGGTCGCGACGAGGAGCTGCCGAAGCCCGGCGATCATCTCGTGCTGGACGTGCTCGGCGAAAGTATTCTGTTATTGCGCAATCGCGACGGCGAACTGCGCGCATTTTACAACGTCTGCCGCCACCGCGGCGCGCGCCTCTGCAAGCCGGCCGGCGAAACGGCCGACCCTTGGCGCGTGAATCTCCCGGGAGGCGTGAGCGCCGGCCGCATGATCGTCTGCCCCTATCACCAGTGGTCGTACGATTTCAACGGTGCGCTCGTGGCCGCACCCCATCTCGGCGGCAACGCGAACTTCAAGAAACAGGACTACCATCTCTATCCGGTCGCTGCCGCCAGTTGGGGCGGTTTTGTGTTCGTGCATTTGACGCCCGACCGTCTGCAACGCTATCCGCTCGCCAATTTGCGCATCGGCGCGACGCGACGCTACGACGTCAAGGCGAGCTGGAAAATTCTTTGCGAAAACTACAACGAGTGCTATCACTGTGGAGGGGTCCATCCTGAGTTGTGCGCGGTCGTGCCGTCATTCCGCGAGGGCGGCGGATCGAATCTGGACTGGACTCGCGGCGTTGCGCATCGCGAAGGAGCCTATACCTTCACACAGAGCGGCACGACGACGCGGCGCGCATTCCCCGGCCTCGATGCCGACGAACTAGTCCGTCACAAGGGCGAACTCGTATATCCGAATCTGTTCGTGAGCCTCGCCCGCGACCACGTGGCCGCCTTTATCTTGAAACCCAGCGGCGCCGCGCGAACCGAAGTCATCTGTCATTTTCTGTTCGAACGCTTCGAGTTGGATAAGGCCGATTTCGATGCTTCCGACGCCGTCGATTATTGGGACCTGGTCAATCGTCAAGACTGGAGCGTCTGCGAATCGGTTCAGATGGGCCTGCGCGCGCGCGTGCATCGATCCGGATACTATGCGCCTATGGAGGATTTCAACCTCGACATCCGGCGCTACGTCAATGAGCGTATCGGACCCTACGTCACCGGCGTTTGACCAAGACCACAATCATGGCGGCAAAACCGCGCACACCGAAGTTTCATCGGGAGACCCCCGCCGTACGCCGCGAGGCGCTCGTGGAAGCAACCTTGCTCAGTCTCAAGCAATACGGTCACGAGGGCACGTCGATACGCCGGATCAGCGCGACCGCGGGCGTGTCGATCGGGCTCATCAATCATCATTTTCAAAGCAAATCCGAGCTCATCGCGGCAGCTTACGAAACCCTGGCCGTCGCGCTTCAAAAATCGATGCGGGATCACGCGGAAAACGCCAGCCTGGCGCCGCGTGACCGATTGAGCGGCTTCTTCCGCGCTTCGTTTGCGCCGGAGATTCTGGACCCGGCGATATTCAGCGTATGGCTCGTGTTCTGGAGCATGGTCATGCACTCCCCCGAAATGCGCGTCGTGCACGACCGCACGTATCGCCAGTATCGTGCCACGCTCGAAGCGCTGCTCGCGGCTCTTGCCGCCAACGGCGACGCGCCGCCATTCCAACTGCGCAGCGCAGCGATTGCGCTGACCGCGTTGCTCGACGGCCTGTGGGTGGAGCTCAGCTTGAGTCCCAGCACTTTCACGGCACGCGATGCCATCGGACTCTGCGAAGACTGGGTCAGTGCCCTTTGCAGCGGCAGCCTACCGGGTGTACTCATGGCACGCGCCGGCGGCAGACGCCCGCGCGCCGCCGCACCGGCAAAGCGAAGCCGGAAGCTGGCGCAAGACCGTGGCTGACCTTCAGCAACGCGATGCCGTGATCGTCGGCGGCGGCCACAACGGGCTCGTGTGCGCGTACTACCTCGCGGCGGCGGGGCTTTCGGTCACGGTGCTCGAGCGCCGGCACGTGGTCGGCGGCGCAGCGGTGACCGAGGAGTTTTATCCGGGCTTTCGCAATTCGGTCGCGGCTTACACGGTATCCCTGCTCAACCCGAAAATCATCCGCGATCTCGACCTGGCGCGGCACGGACTGCGCATCGTCGAGCGCCGACTCGCGAACTTTCTGCCGCTGGATGCGCACCAATATCTGAAAGTGGGCGCCGGCAAGACCGAACAAGAGGTCGCGAAATTCTCGGCGCGGGATGCCGCGAGGCTGGCAGCTTATGCGCAGCGGCTCGAGGACGTCGCCGACGTGCTGCGCGATCTCGTGCTCGAGACCCCGCCGAACGTCACGGCCGGCGGCTGGCTGACGGCCTTGCCGGAACTGCTGCACGGCGCACGCTTAGGGCGGCGCTTGGCGAAACTCGACATGCCGCTGCGCCGCGAGCTGCTGGATTTGTTCGCCAAGTCGGCGGGCGATTACCTCGATGCCTGGTTCGAGAGCGCGCCGATCAAGGCCGCGTACGGCTTCGACGGTATCGTCGGCAATTACGCGAGCCCCTACGGGGCGGGTTCCGCGTACGTATTGCTGCATCACGTCTTCGGCGAGGTCAACGGCAAGAAGGGCGCTTGGGGCCACGCGATCGGCGGCATGGGCGCGATCACTCAAGCCATGGCCAAGGCTGCGGCAGCGCGCGGCGTCGAGATCCGGCTCTCGAGTCCGGTACGCGAGGTCACGGTGGTGCGCGGCAGCGCGACCGGCGTCGTGACGGCGCGCGGTGAGGCGATCTCGGCGCGCTGCGTCGTGTCGAATTTGAATCCGAAATTGCTGTACGGCGAACTCATCGATCCGGCCACGCTGCCGGAGGATTTCCGCACTCGCATACAACATTGGCGCTGCGGATCCGGTACGTTCCGCATGAACGTGGCTCTGGCCGAATTGCCCGAGTTCAGCGCCCTACCGGGCCGTGCGCTCGCGGAACACCACACGGCCGGCATCATCATGGCGCCGAGTCTTGCCTACATGGATCAGGCCTACTCGGATGCGAAAGCCGGCGGCTGGTCGAAGCAGCCCATCGTCGAGATGCTGATTCCCTCGACCGTGGACGACAGCCTCGCGCCGGCCGGCCAGCACGTCGCGAGCCTGTCCTGCCAGCACGTCGCACCCGTGCTGCCGAACGGCGCG
>OCZU010000526.1_pt1 | contig 26236 bp, 19 predicted proteins | sample 1539001 | NCBI WGS metagenome assembly OCZU01 (sample SAMEA3539306, study PRJEB22396) | soil metagenome | biome: tundra; feature: field; material: soil | place: USA | collected 2010-05 | depth 0.15 m | reverse complement strand
GCATCGCGGTGGGCAGCGTGGCCGCGAGCACGCCGGCGTCGTGCCCGGCACCGGTCGGCAGCACCGGCGCGTCGATCCCCGCCGCCGCCAGTGCGCCCGCCACCCGATCCCGAAGATCACGATCAAATTCGACGACCGGCGTGAACGACTCGCGCCGGATGCTCACCTGCACGCCATGCTGGTCCGCCGACCGCTCAGCGGCTACCTGGATCTGGCTGATCAGCTGGCTCAGGCTGGTCTCGTCCGGGGCTCGCGCGTCCAGCCATGCGCGCACCGCCGAGCAGATCGCGTTGGCGCCGCCTGGCTCGGCGGTCACCTTGCCGAACGTGGCCAGTGAGCCGTGCGCGGCCGCCGCCGTGCGGGCGGCGAGCACGGTCGCCGCGTACGGCAGCATCGGATCGCGCCTGTCCGCCAGCCTGGTCGTGCCCGCATGGTCGGCCCGGCCGGTGAAGTCCAGCCGCCACCGGCCGTGCGGCCAGATCGACTCGGCGATTCCGATCACGGCGCCCATCCCGTCCAGCGCGCTGCCCTGCTCGATGTGCAACTCGACGTGCGCTGCAATGCCAGCGACGATCTCTGGATCTGGCCCGATCGCGCCGGCGTCGAGCCCGGCCTCAGCCATCGCCTGCTCCAGGCTGACGCCGCCGGAGTCGGTCAGCGCGCGGGCAGCGCCGGGAGTTACCACGCCGGTCAGCAGGCGGCTGCCGAGGCAGGCCAGCCCGAACCTGGCTCCCTCCTCCTCGATGAACGCGACCACCCCCACTGGCCTGGCCGGAACGAATCCCCGTTCGCGGAGCAGGTCGATGGCGGCGAACGCGCTAACGACGCCGAGCGGGCCGTCGAACGCGCCGCCATCGGGGACGGAGTCCAGGTGACTCCCGGTCACAATCGCGCCAGTACTGCCCGGACAGTCCCACCAGGCCCAGAGGTTGGCGTTGCGGTCGGAGTTGGCGCGGAGGTTTCGTTGCCTGGCGGCCTCGAAGAACCAGGCGCGGCAGGCTGAGTCCGCTTCAGTGAACGAATAGCGGCGGTATCCCCCGTTTTGCGAGTTGCGGCCGATCGGGAGCAGCGATTGCCAGAGGGGGAGAATCCATGATCGTGCAGGGTTAGCCGTGTTTTCCGTGGCTGATCCTGCATGATCATGGGGCTTCGTGGGGCTCACCCAGCGGCCTCCTGCATGGGGATGCGGACGCCGCGTTCGGCGGCGATCTCGGCGGCTCGGTCGTAGCCGGCGTCGACGTGCCTCATCACTCCGGTGCCGGGGTCGTTGGTCAGGACGCGCTCCAGCTTCTGAGCGGCCAGCGCCGTACCGTCGGCGACGCAGACCTGGCCGGCGTGGATAGAGCGGCCGATGCCGACTCCGCCGCCGTGGTGGATCGACACCCAGGACGCCCCGGAGGAGGTGTTGAGCAGCGCGTTCAGCAACGGCCAGTCGGCGATCGCATCGGAGCCGTCGGCCATTGCCTCGGTCTCCCGATAGGGCGAGGCGACCGAACCGCAGTCCAGGTGATCACGGCCGAGCACGATCGGCGCGCTGACCTCGCCCTTGGCCACCATGTCGTTGAACCGCAGGCCGGCCTTGTCCCGCTCGCCGTAGCCGAGCCAGCAGATCCGGGCGGGCAGGCCCTGGAAGCGCACCTTCCGCCTGGCCAGCTCGATCCACCTGGCCAGCGGCGCGTTCTGCGGGAAAAGGTCGAGGATGGCCCGGTCGGTGGCCGCGATATCGGCTGGGTCGCCGGACAGCGCGGCCCACCGGAACGGGCCCTTGCCCTCGCAGAACAGCGGCCGGATGTAGGCCGGGACAAATCCCGGGAACGCGAACGCCCGCTGGTACCCGGCCACCTCGGCCTCGCCGCGGATCGAGTTGCCGTAGTCGAACACCTCGGCGCCCGCGTCCATGAAGCCGACCATCGCCTCGACCTGAGCCGCCATCGACTGCTGGGCCCGGCGGGTAAAGCCAGCCGGGTCCTCGGCCCGCAGCGCGGCCATGTCCTCGAAGGCGACGCCGCGCGGCAGGTAGGACAGCGGATCGTGGGCCGAGGTCTGATCGGTGACCACGTCGATCGGGGCGCCAAGCGCCAGCAGCTCGGGCACCAGATCGGCGGCATTGCCGAGCAGGCCGATCGACAATGGCTGCCCGGCTTTGGCCGCGGCCACGGCCCGGCGGACCGCGTCGTCCCGGTCGTCGGCCTCGACGTCGAGGTAGCCATGCTCGATCCGGCGGCTGATCCGCGATGGGTCACAGTCAATGCAGATGGCCACCCCGCCGTTCATGGTGACCGCCAGCGGCTGCGCCCCGCCCATCCCGCCCAGACCGGCGGTCAGCGTGATAGTCCCGGCCAGGGTGCCGCCGAATCGCTTGGCGGCGACAGCGGCGAACGTCTCGTAGGTGCCCTGCAAGATGCCCTGGGTGCCGATGTAGATCCACGAGCCGGCCGTCATCTGGCCGTACATGGTCAGCCCGAGCGCTTCCAGCCGGCGGAACTCCTCCCAGTTCGCCCACTGCGGCACCAGGTTGGAATTGGCGATCAGCACCCGCGGCGCCCATTCGTGGGTGCGGAAGATCCCGACTGGCTTGCCGGACTGGACCAGCAGCGTCTCGTCGCCTTCCAGGTCACGCAGCGAGGCGACGATCCCGTCGAACGCGTCCCAGCTTCGGGCCGCCCGACCCGATCCGCCGTAGACAATCAGCTGATCGGGATGCTCGGCCACCTGCGGGTCGAGATTGTTCATGAGCATCCGCAGCGCAGCTTCCTGCGGCCAGCCCTTACAGCTCAGCTCTGTCCCGCGGGGCGCGCGCACCGGCCGCGAGCCAGGAGCAGAGCCAGTGTGCACCGCAGCCATTGAGCGCTCCTCAGGTTAGGCGGGATCGCCGACCGCAGTTCCGCCCACTGCGGCTAGTACTTCATCATTCCCGGTCCACCGTTACGCGCAACCGGCCGGCTCGACTTGCGCCGGCGGACCGCATTCGGGCGGGCGGGCGTTGCGGCGCCTTATGGGCGAAACTAGGCTGATCGAAGTTAGCCAGGTCCGCACAGCTCGGCCTGATGCCATCAGGGAGGCAGCGTGACGCGGTACCTGCTCAGGCGCGCCGGCCTCGCCATCGTCACATTGTGGATCCTCAGCGTTATCGTTTTCTTCGCTGGCCAGGTGCTGCCAGGGGACCCGGGCCGGGCCGTGCTCGGAGCGTTCGCTTCACCCGGCGCAGTCCAGTCCTATGATCACCAGCTCGGCGTAGACCGGCCACTGATCACTCAGTATCTAGGCTGGGTCGGCGGGCTGCTGCACGGCAACATGGGGATCTCGTACTCGTACCGGACGCCGGTCGAGCCGTTCATCATGGCGGCACTCGGAAACTCGGCCAAGCTCGCCCTGCTGGCCCTGGTGATCATCATCCCGCTGGGCATCGCCGGAGGTGTCCTCGCCGCGCTGCACTCCGGCCGGCTGGTGGACCGGACAATCTCGCTGACCGGGCTGGCCGCGTCCACGGTGCCAGAGTTCGTCTCCGGGATCGTGGTCATCATCATCTTCGGCATTGCGCTGAAGGCGCTGCCGATCACGGCGGCCACGGCCCCTGGCGCGTCCGTGCCCGACCAGCTTGACCACCTGATCTTGCCGGTGATCCCGCTGGTGCTTGTCCTGTTCGGCTACATCGCCCGGATGGCCAGAGCGGGCACGATCGAGGCGCTCGACTCCGACTATGCCAGGACTGCGACCTTGAAAGGACTGCCCCGCAGCGTCGTCATCCGGCGCCATATCCTGCGCAATTCCTTGCTGCCCACGATCACGGTGATCGCCACCCAGACCGGCTACCTGATCGGCGGGCTGGTGGTCGTGGAGACGCTGTTCAACTACCAGGGAATCGGCCGGCTGATCTTCGCGGCGGCCAACGGCAAGGACTTCCCGATGCTGGAGGCCGGCGTGCTCACTATCGGCGTGGTCTACATGGTGGCGACCCTCGTCGCTGACGTGCTGTTCACCTTGCTCAATCCGCGGCTCCGGGCCGGGATATCGCGATGACCGGGCCACCCGACCCCGCCGAGCCCGGCGGACCGGCCGGCCGGAGCGGCAGATGACCGACATCGCCGCGGTGCCGACCGAGATCGCGGTGACCCGCGGGATCGCCGCGCCGCCCGCGCCGTGGCGGCTGCTGCTGCGTAAGCCGACCTTCCTGATCGGCGCCGTCGTCTTGCTGTTCTGGCTGACCTGCGCCGGGTTCGGGCGGGTGATCGCGCCGTTCGATCCGCTGGCACAGCAACTGCTGGCCAAGAACAGCGCGCCCTCCGCCGCGCACCTGATGGGGACCGACCCGCTCGGCCGGGACGTGCTCTCTCGGGTAATCGTCGGTGCCAGGGACATCCTGCTGATCGCGCCGCTGGCCACGGTCCTCGGCACGGTGTTCGGCACGATTCTCGGCCTGGCGATGGGCTACTTCGGCGGGGTGATCGACACTCTTCTTGGCCGACTGGTCGAGGCAGTACTGGCATTGCCGGTCGTCATCGTGGCCTTCTTGTTTATCGTGGCGATCGGGCCGTCGCCGGTGACCAGCATCGTGGTGATCGGGTTCGTGTTCACGCCGCTGATCGCTCGCACGGTACGCACGGCGGTGCTGGTGGAAAGCCAGCAGGATTACCTGGCATCGGCCCGGCTGCTCGGCGAGAAGCCCGGCTACATCATGTTCGCTGAGATCCTGCCGAACGTGGTGCCGGTGATCGCGGTCGAGTTCACCGTGCGCCTTGGTTATGCCATCTTTGCCGTTGCCACCTTGTCCTTCCTTGGCTTCGGCGTGCAGCAGCCCACTCCGGACTGGGGCGGTGACATCGCCGCGAACTACGGGCTGCTGGGGGCCGGCTACTGGTGGGAGACCCTGTTTCCCGCGCTGGCGATCGCGTCACTGGTGATGGCAGTCAACCTGGTGACCGACTCGATCGAGCAGGTGCTGTCGTCATGACCGAGCTTGAGCAGTCCGCGGCGGAGCCGACGCTGGCTGTCGAGCACCTGGAAGTCACCTACCGGGTACGCGGTCAGGACCGGTCGGTCGTGCGGGATGTCTCCTTCGGAGTCGGCCGGCGCGAGTCATACGGTCTGGTCGGCGAGTCAGGGTCGGGCAAGTCCACGGTGGCGCTGGCGCTAACCAGGTACCTGCCGCGCAACGGCCGGGTCAGCGCGGGCTCGATCAGCATCGGCGGCAAGGATCCGCTGTCGATGTCCGGCGCTGCGCTGCGTGACCTGCGGGCCAGGACCGTGTCGATGGTGTACCAGGAGCCTGGCCGCGCGCTCAACCCGTCGATCAGGGCCGGCCATCAGATCGCCGAGGTCTACCAGATCGCTGGCCTGGACCGGCAGTCGGCCCGAGAACGGGCCGAGGAAATGCTGCGCAAGGTCCAGATCGCCGACCCCGGCCAGGTGATGGACCGCTACCCGCACCAGCTATCCGGCGGGATGGCGCAGCGGGTGCTGATCGCGATGGCGCTCGCAGCCGAGCCGGCCCTGCTGATCCTGGACGAGCCGACCACCGCGCTGGACGCGACCGTGGAAGCCGAGGTGCTCGACCTGGTCGCCGCGCTGCGCCAGGAGATGTCCACGTCGGTGCTGTTCATCAGTCACAACCTGGCCGTGATCGCCAAGATGTGTGACCGGGTCGGCGTGCTGTACGCGGGCGAACTGGTCGAGGAGGGCACGGCGGAGCAGGTCTTCGCGGCGCCGCGGCACCCGTACACGGTCGGCCTGCTGCGCTGCATTCCGCGCCGCGGTCAGCGGAAGGACCATGGGCGGCTGGACGCGATCCCCGGTTTCCTGCCGCAGCCGGGGCGCTCGATGACCGGCTGCATCTTCGCGGAGCGCTGCGCTCTCGTCATCGAAGAGTGCCGGCAGGCCCCCCCGCCCCCGTTCGCCGTAGGGCCTGATCACACCGCCCGCTGCTACCGGCACGACGACGCGGCCGAATTGCCGCGCAGCACTCCCGCCGACGTGTCACTGCCTGGTGTGCCCGGCCTGGCCGAGCCGATCGTGACCGTGCGCGGGCTGTCCAAGACCTTCAACTCGGCCGCCGGCCGGCTGCGGGCACTCAGCGACATCGACCTGTCCGTCTACCGCGGCGAGACACTCGGCCTGGTAGGCGAGTCGGGCAGCGGCAAGACCACCCTGGCCAGGGTGCTGCTCGGGCTGATCCCTGCTGATCCGGGCTCGGTGCTGGATTTCGACGGCCAGCCGCTCCCCGGCGACGTCCGCCGCAGGCCACGGGAGCAGCTCAGGGCACTGCAGATCGTGTTCCAGAACCCGGACTCGGCGCTGAACCGCCGGCACACGGTCCGCCGCCTGATCAGCCGGCCGCTTACCCGGCTGGCCGGGCTGTCCGGTAGCCGGCTCGCCGAGCGGCTGACGGACCTGGTCAGATCGGTCCGGATGGAAGACCGGCATCTCAGCATGCGGCCAGGCCAGCTGTCCGGCGGACTGAAGCAGCGGGTGGCGATCGCACGGGCCTTTGGCGGCGGTCCCCGGCTGGTCGTCTGCGACGAGCCGACCTCGGCGCTGGACGTCTCGGTGCAGGCGGCGATCCTTAACCTGCTGGCGGACCTGCAGGCCAAGGAGGAGGTGACGTACCTGTTCATCTCGCACGACCTGGGCGTGGTCCGGTACCTCGCTGACCGGATCGCCGTGCTCTACCTGGGCCGGGTGCTCGAGGTCGGATCGGCCGATCAGGTGTTCGGCGGCCCGCATCATCCGTATACCGAGGCGCTGCTCTCGGCCGTTCCGAACCTGGACGGGCAGCGCAGGGACCGGATCAGGCTGGCGGGCGAGATCCCTTCGGCGGCCAGTCCGCCGGCCGGCTGCGTCTTCCATACCAGGTGCCCGCGCCGGCTCACCACCGGCGAGTGCGAGACGATCGAGCCGCCACTCGCCGAGGCCGAACCCGGCCATCTGATGAGCTGCCATATACCGGTTGGGCAGCTAAGGGCGCTGCAGAACGACACCTAGCGGCGATACTCATCTGCGTTGCGCCAGCATTAGTTATGCGATTGGGTAGGGAAATGCCCTTGCCCGGCTGGCGAACAATCTGGCGGACAACATACGGAGGCTACCCGTGAACGTTGATCATGCTCGGCTCGATCCGCTGCGCGACGGACAGGGAGAGATCGCGAATCACGTCATCGACGAGTTCGTGGCAGGACGGCTCTCCCGCCGCGACTTCCTGCGGCGCGGCACGGTCGTCGGCATCTCGATCCCGGTGCTCGGCGGCATCGTAGCTGCCTGCAGCAGCTCGTCGCCATCCTCGCCGTCGGGCTCCACGAGCCCGGCCGGCGCGGCTGGCAGCGGCGCGACCATCAGGGCCGGCATCATTACCCCGACCGGAGCGATCAACCCGCTGACCGTCGCGGACCAGGGCGGCCTGGACATGCTCGCGCAGACTGGCGAGTACCTGTGCCTGTCCGACCAGACGCTGACGCTGAAGCCGGTCCTCGCCACGAGCTGGTCATCGAATGCGGCGGCCACCGTGTGGACCTTCAACATCCGCAAGAATGTGACCTTCCACAACGGCCATCCGCTCACCGCCGACGACGTGGTCTACACCTACAAGACGCTGACCAACCCCAAGACGCCGAACGCGACCCTGGCCGGGGCGCTGCTGCCGGCCGGCGTGCGGAAGGTCGACGACTTCACGGTGGCCTTCCACCTGGAGGCGCCAAACGGGAACTTCCCGTACCTGACCTCGTCCGACAACTACAACATGATCATCCTGCCGAATGGCCTGGACCCGACCACGTGGGAGAGTTCCTTCCCCGGCACCGGTCCGTTCGTGCTGAAGAGCTACACGGCGAAGGTCGGCGCTTCGTTCACCAGGAACGAGAAGTACTGGGGGACCAAGGCGCTGCCCGCGGCCACTGAGTTCACCTTCTTCGACACCGAGACTCCGGGCGTCCTGGCTCTCACCAGCGGGACGATCGACGTACTCGGGCAGTTCTCGGTATCCGGCGGCCCGCAGCTACTGGCCGGCAACTACAACGTCAGCAAGCTCAAGTCGAGCGCGCACCGCGAGCTGTCGATGCGCACGGACCAGGCGCCATTCACCGACGCCAGGGTTCGCCGCGCGATCGCGCTGACCCTGGACCGGTCGGCCATCGTCAAGTCGCTGTTCAACGGCTTCGCCGACATCGGCAACGACAGCCCGTTCGCTCCGGTGTTCCCGTCGACCAACACCTCGATCGCGCAGCGGACCAAGAACATCGCCGAGGCCAAGGCACTGCTGTCCGCCGCCGGCCACCCGTCCGGGTTCTCGACCCAACTAGACGCCAACGCCGTCCAGGAGATCCCGGACTACGCCCAGATCGTGCAGCAGGCGGCGAAGGCGATCGGCGTCAATATCGCCGTGCATGCCGAGCCGTCGTCGACCTATTACGGCAAGGGAACATTCGGCAACTCGGACTGGCTGGACGCGACGATGAGCCTGGTCGACTACGGCCACCGCGGCGTGCCGAACGCCTTCCTGACCAACCCGCTGCAAACTATCAACGCCAAGACCGGCACGGGCCCGTGGAACGCGGCCCGCTTCAACAACTCGCAGTACGACAAGCTGTCCGCCCAGTACATCGCCGCCGTCGACGTGGGCACTCAGCGCCAGGTCGCCGGCCAGATCGAGACACTGCTGCTGACGCAGACCCCGATCATCTTCGGATACTTCTACAACTACCTGTCGGCCTGGGCCAAGAACGTCAGCGGCGTCTACCCGACGGCGATCGGTCACCTGTTCCTGTACAACACGACCAAGACCTGATCCGGCCAGTCGCCGGGTGCGGCCCCCGCGCGGGCGAGTGCTGCTCCGCGCGGGGGTCGCGACATTGTGGTGGCGGCATCGTGGTCGCGGCATCGTGGTCGCGGCATCGTGGTGGGGGCATTGCGGCAGCTCGGGCACCATGATCCGCCGTGTCAGTCGAATATGCTGGAGTCTCCCCGTATCGAGACGGTGTCAGGTGCGCTGAGCCCGCCCGGCGCCGGCCTTCCCCCCAGGGACGGCTGATCGCAGGCAGGTGACGATGACTTACGCTGATGACCGCAAGGACGCGAACCCGCCCGCAGAGCCAGCCGGGCAAAGCGCGGGCAAGCCAGCCGGACAGGGCGCGGGCAAGCCAGCCGGACAGGGCGCGGGCAAGCCCGGCGCCGGGCGACCCCGCACCGAGACGCATGGCCACCAGCACCGCGACGTTTCCGGCGGCTGGCTGCGGCCGGCCGTCTTCGGCGCGATGGACGGCCTGGTCACCAACGTCTCGCTGATCGCGGGCGTGGGCGGCGGCGGCGGAAACTCCCGTGCGCTGATCCTGACCGGCCTGGCCGGGCTCGCCGCCGGTGCGCTCTCGATGGCGACCGGGGAATACGTCTCGGTGTCCTCGCAGAACGAGCTGATCGGAGCCGAGGTCAGCAAGGAGAGGTACGAGCTGGAGCACAATCCCGAGGCTGAGCAGCGCGAGCTCGCTGCCGTTTTCCGCGGCCAGGGCGTGGACGCGGACCTGGCCGATCGGGTGGCCAGGCAGGTCTCGGTCCGTCCTGAGCAGGCACTCCGGCTACATGTGCGCGAAGAACTCGGGGTTGATCACCATGAGCTGCCATCGCCGCTGGTAGCCGCGGGCGCTTCGCTGGTTACGTTCGCGGCGGGCGCGCTGATCCCGCTGCTGCCGTACCTGCTCGGCTTCACCTCGCTGATTGCCGTGATCGTGCTGGCCGGCCTGGCCGCGTTCGTCGGCGGCGGCCTGGTGTCCCGGATCACCGAACGGCCGTTCCTGCGCGGCGCGGTGCGCCAGCTCGTGCTCGCCTCGGCCGCCGCCGGGCTCACCTATGCCATCGGCACGGCAGTCGGCGCCACCGTGCACTAGCCGAGGCGACGCCGGCTACCAGCTATCGTTGCCGAAGCTATCCTCGGCGTGCCCACCCGATGACAGCAGCTCGAGATCGGCTCCCACCATCATGGCGACCAGTTCCTCGAAGCCGATCTTCGGCTCCCAGCCGAGCTGCTCCCTGACCTGGGACGGGTCAGCGCACAGCTTGTCTACCTCGGCCGGCCTGATGAACGCCGCGTCGGTCACCACATGGTCGCGCCAGTCCAACCCTGCTTCCTTGAATGCCTGCTCAAGCAGGTCCTCGACCGAGTGGGTGACGCCGGTGCCGACCACGTAGTCGGCCGGGACGTCCTGCGCGAGCATCAGCTGCATGGCCCGGACATAATCACCGGCGAATCCCCAGTCCCGCCGCGCGGACAGGTTGCCCAGCCGCAGTTGCCGTTCGTACCCGAGCTTGACCTTGGCGACGCCGAGCGAGATCTTGCGGGTCACGAACTCAGGACCGCGCCGCGGTGACTCGTGGTTGAACAAGATCCCGGAGACGGCGAACATCCCATAGGACTCCCGGTAGTTCTGAGTCAGGAAATGGCCGTAGACCTTGGCCACGCCGTATGGACTGCGCGGATGAAACGGCGTCCGCTCGGTCTGCGGCGATTCCCTGACCATGCCGAACATCTCCGACGACGACGCCTGATAGAACCTGATCTGGCCCCGCCCCGGACTGCGCGACGCGCTGATCCCGCTGCAGACCCTGATCGCCTCAAGCACGCGCAGCACGCCGAGCCCGGTCACCTCGCCGGTCAGCTCCGCCTGCTGCCACGACATCGGCACGTACGAAATCGCGGCCAGGTTGTAGATCTCGTCGGGCTGGACCCGCTCGACGGCTGAGATCAGGCTGCCCTGGTCCAGCAGATCACCGCGGACCAGGCGGACGTCACCGAGCAGCTGCCTGAGCTGGCGTACCCGCGGGTTCTGCTGGCCCCGGACGAGTCCCCAGACCTCGTATCCGCACTCGGTCAGGTACTCGGCCAGATACGAACCGTCCTGGCCAGTGATACCGGTGATCAGCGCTCGTGGTGACAGGACAGCCTCCAGATGTTGGGCCGACCCGGCGGCGGCCAGCCTTTGGCCTACGTCGCGGCAGCATATCGGCACCCGCCCGGAAGCCAATACCGCAGCATGCACACGGTCTGGGGCATGAGGCGCTACAGAGGCCAGTGATAATGTTCGCTGCCAGGGGGGTCAGTGGCTCGGCCTCGATCGGCACCGCACGGCCGGCGCCCGCTACGAGGAGGCAGACCTGCGTGACCACAGTCCCAGTCACGGCCACAGGGCCAGCCACCAGCACCGGGTCAGCCACGATAGCCGGCCCGGCCACCGCGCCGGTGCTGGCCGCGCGGCCAGCCTTCACCCCGGATTCCGAGCCGCCGCCGTCGGCTGACCAGCCGCTGCGCGTCGCGCTGCTGTCCTACCGGAGCAAGCCGCATTGCGGCGGCCAGGGCATCTACCTGCGGCATCTGTCGCGCGAGCTGACCGCGCTCGGCCATCAGGTCGAAATCTTTTCCGGGCAGCCCTACCCGGAGCTGGAGCCTGGCCCGCTTTTGCGCACCCTGCCGAGCCTGGACCTGTACCGGGACGATGACCCGTTCCGCACGCCCCGGCCGGGCGAGTACCGCGACTGGATTGACGCGCTTGAGGTCGCGATGATGTGGACCGCGGCCTTTCCCGAGCCCCTCACGTTCAGCATCCGCGCGCTGCGCGCGCTCAGGGCCCGTCGCCACGACTTTGACATCGTGCACGACAACCAGGTGCTCGCCTACGGCATGCTCGGAATCGCCAGGCTTGGCCTCCCGCTGGTGACCAGCATTCACCACCCGATTAGCGTGGACCGGCAGATCGAGCTGGCCGAAGCCACCGGGCTGGGGCGGCTGACGAAGCGCCGCTGGTACTCGTTCGTGCGGATGCAGGCCCGAGTGGCACGCCGGGTCGGACCGGTGATGACCGGGTCGCGGTCCTCCCGCGACGACATCATCCGCGACTTCCGGGTGCCGGGGCACAATGTCCGGGTGATCCCGCTCGGGGTCGATACCCGGCTGTTCCACCCCCGGCCAGCCGCGAGGATTCCCGGCAGCATCATCGCCGTCGCCAGCGCTGACTCGCCCGTGAAAGGCATCCCGACACTCCTCCGGGCGTTCGCCAAGATTTGTGCGGAACGGGACGCGCTCCTTACTGTCGTCGGCAAGCCGATGCCAGGCGGCCCGACCGAGAAGCTGATCGGCGAGCTGTCGCTCGGCGACTCGGTCCGGTTCGTCACCGGCATCAGCGACGCCGATCTTGCCGACCTCGTAGCCAGCGCCGAGATCGCCGTCGTGCCGTCACTGTACGAGGGCTTCTCGCTGCCTGCTGTCGAGCACATGGCATCCGGCACCCCGCTGGTCGCCAGCAGGACCGGTGCGCTGCCCGAGGTCACCGGCGACGCCGCCGTGCTGGTCACGCCGGGTGACTCGGAGGAGCTGGCAGCTACACTGCGGCGGCTGCAGGACTCCCCGGGCGAGCGCGAGTTCCTGTCGGCTGCCGCACTGCGCCGGGTGCAGGAGCGATTCGCGTGGCCGACTGTGGCCCGCGCGACAGTCGCCGAGTATCGGCGTGCGATCGCAAGCGCACCTAGTCCGGCTGGAGTACGGGGAGCAGCCGATGCTGACCGTTAATTTCGAAAAGCTTGTTATCGGGCCCGGCGACCGGCTGCTTGACCTCGGCTGCGGCGCGGGCCGGCATGCCTTCGAGGCATTGCGCCGGGGAGCGCACGTGGTCGCGATGGACTCCGACGCCGCCGAGCTCACCTCAGTATCGGCGATGTTCGCCGCCATGAGCGAGGCCGGGGAGATCCCGGACGGCGCCAGCGGCATGACAATCGCTGGTGACGCCACGTCGATGCCGTTCCCTGACGCCTCCTTCGACAAGGTGATCGCCGCCGAGGTGCTTGAGCACATCCCGGCCGACCAGGCAGCCATGAATGAGATCGCCAGGGTGCTGCGCCCGGGCGGTGCGGCCGCTATCACGGTCCCCGCCTGGCTGCCCGAGCGGATCTGCTGGCAGCTCTCCGACGACTATCACAACACGACGGGTGGGCATGTGCGGATCTTCACCCGCCGTGAGCTGGCGACCAAGATCGGCCGCGCGGGGCTGACCGTCGGCGGTCATCACCATGCCCACGCGCTGCACTCGCCCTACTGGTGGCTCAAGTGCGCGGTCGGCGTGCACAACGATGATCACCCGCTCGCGAGCGGCTATCACCGGCTGCTGGTCTGGGACATCATGCGCAAGCCAGCGGTTACCAGGCTCGCTGATCAAGCCCTGAATCCGCTGATCGGCAAGAGCCTCGTCGTCTACGCGGACAAGCATGCGCCAGCCTGAGAGCTCGCAGCGGCCCCGCCCGTCCTTCTGGGTGCCGGAGGTGGCCGGCATCTTGACCGCGGAGGAGGTCAGCGCCACCGGCGCCGCGATCGCGGCCGTGCAGCAGCGCGATGGTGCCATCGGCTGGCCAGACGGCCATGTTGACGCCTGGAATCATGTCGAGTGCGCGATGGCGCTGAGCACCTGCGGCCTGCGGGACCCAGCGCGGCGGGCTTACGAGTGGCTGCGCGCGTCTCAGCGCTCCGACGGTTCCTGGTGCAAGCAGATGCCCGATGGCGAGTCCGACCTGACCACCGAGAGCAATCACGCCGCCTACAGCGCCGTTGGCGTCTGGCACGAGTTGCTGGTCAGCCGAGATGAAGGGTTCGCGCAGCGGATGTGGCCGACCGTCCGGGCCGCGATCGACTTCGTGCTCGGCCTGCAGGCGCCGCGCGGCGAGATCATCTGGCGGCGGCAAGCTGACGGCAGCCCGGACAACTATGCCCTGCTGACCGGCAGTGCCAGCATGTACTCGAGCCTGCACTGCGCGATCCTGCTCGCTGACTATCTGGCCGAGTCACAGCCGGACTGGGAACTCGCGGCCAGCCAGCTCGCGCACGCTGTCGCGTGCCACCCCGAGGCGTTCGCGGACAAAAGCCGGTTCTCGATGGACTGGTACTACCCAGTGCTCGGCGGGCCGGTGCGCGGCGAGTCCGCCAGGCGGAGGTTGCACGAGGGCTGGGATACCTATGTGGTTCCCGGCCTCGGCGTGCGCTGCGTCCGGGATGAGCCGTGGGTGACCGCTGCCGAGACGGCCGAGCTGGCTATCTCACTTGATGCCATCGGGGACGGCACCGGGGCGCTGGAACTGCTCGATCACATCCAGTTGCTGCGCGACCCGAGCGGCGGCTACTGGACTGGCTGGCAGTACGTCACGTCCCGGCACTACCCGAACGAGCAGAGCAGCTATACCGCCGCGGCGATCGTGCTGGCTGCTGACGCGCTGTGCGGGGCTACCGGCGCCTCGTCGATCTTCCGCGATGCCGCGGCCGACCCGGCGACCGGAATGCCGTCGACCGAAGCGACCTGCGGCTGCGAGCAGCGCCGGAGTAACGCGGATGAGGTATCCGGGCAGGTCTGAACCCGGCGTTCTTAGCCGGCCGAGTTTCTGACCGGCGGGTTCCTAGCCGACGAGCTTCCAGCCGACGGGCTAGCCGATGCCCTCGCCGGTCCGCTCAAGAACCCGCAGCGAGCCGTTCACCAGCACCTCCTTGAACGCACCCGACGCCAGCGCCCGCAGGTAGACCCGGTACGGAGCCTGCCCGCCATCGGCGGGGTCGGGAAAAACATCATGCACCGCAAGCGCGCCGCCGAGCGCGATCCGCGGTGCCCAGCCCTCGTAGTCGCCAGTCGCCGCGGCGTCTGTGTGCCCGCCATCGATGAAGAGCATGCCGAGCGGCGTGCGCCAGAGCCTGGCCACATTGGCGGACCGGCCGACAATCGCGATCACGTGCTCCTCCAGGCCGGACGAGGCCAGCGTCGACCGGAAGCTGGGCAGCGTGTCGAGCTTGCCGACGGCCTGGTCGACCAGGTCGGCATCGTGGTACTCCCAGCCTGGCTGGTTCTCCTCAGAGCCACGGTGATGATCGACGGTCAGCACGAGCTGATTCAGCTGGCTCGCGGCCGCCGCTAGGTAGATCGTGGACTTGCCGCAGTACGTGCCGATCTCGGCGATCGGGCCAGCCGGCGCGTATCTGACCGCGGCCTCGAAGAGAGCCTCGCCCTCGGCCGGTGGCATGAACCCTCGGGCCGCCTGCGCAGCGATCCGGTACTGCTCGGGCAGGACTATGGTCATCACCTCAGTCTGCCGCCTTGCCTGCCGTCGCAGGGCCAGGACATGCTCTACTGATCAGGACGAGAAGGTACCGACGATGGCGGATGTGTGGAGGCGACCAGTGAGAGCGACGGTAGATCGCGACGCCTGCGAGGCCAATGCGGTCTGTGCCGGGATAGTTCCCGAGGTCTTCGAGGTCGATGACGAGGACTTGCTGCATATCAAGGTGCAGGACGTTCCCGCCGGGCTAGCCGACGCCGTCAGGCTCGCGGTCCGGTCCTGCCCGAAGGCCGCGCTGACACTGCACGAGTAGGTCCTGACGATCCCTCGTCCCGCCCGCTCGTGCCCGTCCGCTCGCCGCGCTCGCCTGTCCGCTCGCCGGGCGCGCTCGCCGGGCGCGCTCGTGTCGGCTGCCTGCCCCCAGTTAGCGGCCTTAGCCTCAGCCGACGACGCCGAACCCGATCGCGACTCCCACGCCGATCAGAATCACGTTCCCGATGACCTCGCCTCGCAGACCGGCTCTGCCGCCGATCCTGGCACCGAACTCCAGCCCTGCCAGCGACATCGCCACGCTGACGACGCCGAAGACGACCGCTCCGACGACAATGTTGACCTGGTAGGCGCCAAGAGCGAAGCCAGCCACTAGGTTGTCCAGGCTCAAGGCGAGGCCGCTGACCAGCAACTGAATCGACTGCCGCCGACCGCCCCGCAGCCCCCGACCGCCCCGCGGCCCCCGACCGCCGACCGCCGACCGCTCGGCTGGCCCAGGATTGCCTGTCTCATGATCGGCCGACGTCGGATCGCGCGGCACCGGATCGGCCGGTCCGGCACCGCGGCGGCCCAGGCGCCAGGCATTGAGAATGCCGTAACAGCCCACCGCGACCAGCAGCACTGCAGCGAGCCACCGCGTCTCCCTGCCGATGGCGCCAGCCAGGTCATGACCGACCAGCAACCCCACGATCGGCATACCGGCCTCAAACGTGCCGAAGATCATCACGATCCTCAGCCGGGTGCCCCAGTCAATACCGCCCGCGCCGACTCCGATCGACGCGGCCAGGTTCGAGAACCCGACGGAGGCAGCCACCAGGACCAGGGCAAGCATGGCTAAACGGTATCGAAAATCCCAGTGTGCACGCGATCGTCACCCGAGTTGCCGACGCAGACCGGGCAGTCTGGCTACCTGCTGTGATATCTGGGCGGGATGGTCCCGACCTCGTGGGTCAGCCGCACCCGATCGCCGCGGTAGGTATACCTGGTCATCCGAATCGGGCGGTCCTCGGTGTAGGCAGTGCGGTTGACCACGATCACCGGCGTACCGGTGGACAGGCCGAAGAACGCGAATTCCCTGCCGCTCGGCATCCGGGCGCCGATCTCATCGACGAAGCCGACCTGCGGGAATCCCATCTCGGCCAGCAGTCGGATGCTGCCACGGGTGATCTCCCCGGCCTGCTCCAGCGGCGTGCCAGCGGCCACGTCCATCGGAAAGTACGACGCCATCATCATCCACGGCACGGTTCCGATCGAGCCCTGCCTGCGCCGGACGACCACGAGATCCCCCGGTGCGATCTCTAGCTTCTCCGCAACGCTCGGTGACGCTGGCGCCTTTTCGACGACCTGGCGCGACGTCTCAGGCTCACCGGCCGTATTGCCGACTTCGGGCAGAACCGTCGAGGCGCTCTGCCCTGCTGGCTGCACATTGAACCTGGACAGCAGTGCCGTGAACGGCCTGGCCGGCTCGGTCACGAACGTCCCGAGCCCTTGCCGGGTGACGACCAGGCCCTGATTCGTGAGCAGCGCGAGCGCTAGCCGGACGGTATTGCGTGAGGCATCGAACTGCCGGACCAGATCTGGTTCGCTCGGAAGCCGCTCGCCCGGCTGATACACGCCGCTATCGATCTGGTCGCGCAACCGGTCGGCGATCTCCTGGTACTTGGCCTGAGCCATGCCTGACCTCCCTCAAAGTCCCGCGAGTCTCACCGTCTGGATAGGTGGACTCTACCCTTGCACATCGTTTCAATCAGCCAGCTGATTGGTATGAGTTAGATGACTGGGAACATCAGATCGACGCTAATCGGTAGTGACCGCCAACGGAACGTCCGACGCCAAAGAAGACGAGACGACCCGCCGGCAGTCACCAGATCAACAGGTCCGAACCATAGTGGAGGAGAACATGCAGGACATCTGGATAGTAATCGCCGCAATCACCGCCATCGTCATCATCGCCGTGCCACTTGCGGCTGCCGCGCTGGTCAGCCTCGGCAGTCTGCGCGAGGAGTCAGCACACAGCCTGTCCGGCCAGGCTCCAGGCGCGGCCGAGCGTGCCGCTCGCCGGCTGGTCGGATTCACGTCCGAGCCACTCGCTCGGCCAGTCGCCGGCCGCACCGCAAGCCAAGCACGGATACCAGGCACCGAGCTACGCTTCGACCATGCGCGTCGCCCTGTGTCAGATCTCGGCCAGTACGCAGCCGAGCGTCAATCTCAGCCGGGTGCAGTCCTCGCTGACCAGCGCCAGCCAGCAGGGGTCTGATCTAGCCGTCTTTCCGGAGGGAACGCAGGTGCGATTCTCGGCCGACCTCCGGGCCGTGGCCGAGCCGCTGGATGGACCGTTCTGCACGGGACTATCGGCGGCAGCCAAGTCCAGCGGAATCGCCCTGGTAGCCGGAGTCTTCGAGCCGGCGCCAGACCATCGGGTATACAACACCACAGTCGCCTTCGACGCAGACGGCAACCTCGCAGCCGCCTACCGGAAGATCCACCTGTTCGACGCACTCGGTCATCGTGAATCCGACTCCGTCGCACCCGGCTCCGAGCTGATCATCACCGAGCTCGCCGGGATCAAGGTCGGCTTCCTCACCTGTTACGACGTCCGTTTCCCCGAGTTGGCGCGAGCCCTTGCCGTGCGCGGCGCCGAGCTGATTGTCATTCCCTCGGCCTGGGCCTCCGGCCTGTTTAAGGAAGAGCACTGGGTCACCCTGGTCCGTGCCCGTGCGATCGAGAACACTATCTGGGTGGCGGCCGTCGGCCAGGTTCCCGATCCGGACGAGCCGGCCACCTCGGCACCAACCGGAGTCGGACGCAGCATGCTGGTAGACCCGATGGGCACCGTCCGGCTCGACCTCGGCTCAGGCCCGGCGATCGCCACCGGAACGGTGGACACCGAGACCACGGCGCAAGTTCGAGCCGCCCTGCCGTGCCTGCAGAACCGGCGCCCGGACGTCTTCGCCACTTCGACCTAGGTGTCCGGACGTCTTCGCCGCTTCAACCTAGGTATAGAGCCGCGGCGATCCGCTCTCGATCTAATAGCGGAAACGCCGGCCACCTCGATCAGACACTCTGGCCAGCTCACGCCGCCTTCCGCAGAAACTCAGGCAAGCTCACGCGGCCTCCAACGAACGCGTGAATCTTTCCGAAAGCCCCAAACGTTGCATAACGGCCACGCGGCGTTGGGTCCGTGCGACGATCGAATGTGCGCAATAGGCGCAAATGGCCCAGCGATCACGCTGCTCCGGCCATCTTGGACCATAAGCTACGTTCCGCTACCATCAAATTCTGGCAAATCGACCGCCGGGACAGGTGCTGCCGGTCACCAGCCGCACTTAGTTCGGGTTGCAGTCATGTGAACAACCGATTTAGCCGGTATGCGACTACGCAATCCATGCTAAGTGAGTTCCCGGCCACGGCGGGCCACTCGCGGCGAACCCTCGGCGGCCACGGACAGTGACGTTCTCGGGCTTTCTGCGGCACGCACTGACGCTTCCGCCATTCCGGCAGCGGCGGGCCGCCCGCGCTGGCGACACCCGTCCAGCGGCCTGCCCTGAGCGGGGCCGGCCGACGCGGCGAGCAGTCGGTGCCGCTGCGTGCCTGACCGCCAGGCGCCGGGCCGCGCGGTCACTGCCCCGGACCGGTGTCCTGGCCCGATGAACAGCCGGGTTCAGCGCGGGAACCGTGCTGGACCGCGCATCCGTCCGGCCGGGCCGGCGGCGGCTCAGCGTGGGCGGGCAGACACGTCGGCCGCCGCTCAGTCCGGTCGCGACGCGGCAGCAGAGGCTCGGTGCCTGCGCCAGGCCCAGGCGACCGCAAGCGCGATAACGAGCGCAGCGAGCGCGATAGCCAGCCCGGCGCCTACCCTGCTCTCGATCACGCCGTAGGCGGAGCCGGCCAGATAGCCGAGCAGGCTGTAGCCGACGCCCCAGATCACCCCGCCGATCAAGTTGTGCATGAGGAAGGTCCGGTATGGCACCTGCGCAGCCCCTGCGGCCGCGGGCATAAGCGCGCGCACGACGGCCACAAAACGTCCGCCAAGAACGGCCACGCCGCCTCTGTCGCGCAATGCCGTTCGGGCGCGGCCTATGCCGCCAGGAACCCGGTTCAACAGCCGCGAGGAGAACAGGCGGTCGCCCATCCGCTTGCCGATCTCGTAGCCGACCAGCGGGCCGGTCACCGCAGCGACCACGACGACGCCGATCAGAACGGGGAGGGAGAGATGACCCCGGCTAGCAAGGACGCCGCCGAAGACCACGGCAGCCTCTCCAGGCAGCACGAACCCCAGGAAGATCGCCGTTTCACCGAAGACGAGCACCGCGATCAAGCCGACCGCGAGCACTCCGTTCAGATGGTTCAGAGCGGCATTCAGGCCGCTCACAATGCCAGCCAGATTATTCACTGCGGCTCGCAACCCGTAATGACGCCAAGCACGCACCCGGCTGCTCGATACGCCCACTTACTACGGTCTAGTCGGACATAATGCGTCCTAGCACCCCACTCCGGTGAGGAGACGCTGATGTCAGCCAGGTCCTGGCCGTACTTCGCCATGATAGGCAGATCCGGCTCGGCGCATGAGCCTGCATGGGTAGCCGACGGGCCTCCACCGTCCGGCGAGCCTCCGTGGACCACTAGCCGGCCGCAGCGCAGCGAGCCGCCATGGGTAACCGACGGATCGCAGCACGGCGAACCACCACCGGTGACGGACGGGCCGCAGCGCAGCGAGCCGCCATGGGTAACCGACGGGCCGCAGCGCAGCGAGCCGCCATGGGTAACCGAGGGACCGCCGGCTGGCGAGCCGCCCTGGGGTGCGAGCGCGCCACCCGCGGCACGCGACGTGTTCACGTCCGCTCCTGGTGACGCCGGGACAAACACGGGCAGCCTCCCTGCGATCACGGGTGGTCTTATCCGCCGCCAGGGTACGTTCACTGGCCGGGTGACCAGAGACGGCTCCAGCGGGTTCGCCGCCGAACCGGCCCGTTACCAGCTCTATGCCTCGCTGGCGTGTCCCTGGTCGCAGCGCGCCCTGATCGTATGCCGGCTGCTCGGCCTCGACCGGGTCATCGGACTCACCCTGACTGAGCCGATCGCTGACGAACGCGGCTGGCGGTTCAGCAACGATGGCTACGACCCGCTCACCGGCGCCAGTTTGCTCGCTGAGCTTTACCGGGCGAGCGATGTGCGCTACGTGGGACCGTGCACCGTTCCCCTGCTCTGGGATCTGCGTACCCGCCGGATTGTCAGCAACGACGTCGCGCAGATCACCGTCATGCTTGAGACTGAGTTCCGGGCCTTCCACCGGTCAGGCGCGCCTGACCTCTACCCCGCGGCAAGGCGCAGGGAGATCGAGTCGCTCGCGACCTTGGTCTACCACACGGTAAATACCGGTGTGTACAAGGCGGGCCTTGCCACCACTCAGGCCAGCTACGACCAGGCCGTTGAGGCCGTCTTCACGACGCTCGACGCACTGGATGAGCGACTAGCCCGCCGCCGGTTCCTGCTCGGTGACCTGCTCACCGAAGCTGACATCAGGCTCTATCCGACGCTGGCCAGGTTCGATGCCGTCTACTACCAGCTCTTCAACTGCAATCTTCGGCGGCTCACTGACTACCGGCATCTGTGGGCCTACACCCGTGACCTGTACTCCCATCCGGGGTTCGGAGAGACCACCGACCTCGGCCAGATCAAGCAGCATTACTACCGGTCGGCAGGGTGGGGCGGTAAGTGGGGCATAGTTCCGATCGGACCCCAGATCAGCTGGAACGAGCCGCACGGCAGGGCGAGGATGCCGAGCTGAGGTCCGCGGCGCAGCCCTCGCGGTCCGCCGGCGGGTAGCCTATTAGCCGGGGGGTCCCACAGGTAACCAAGCACCGGAAGAGGCGATGTCGGCCGTGTCAGCCGAGTTCTCGTGCGGGTCCGCAAATCTGGCTGCACCGGGTCAATCACCCGGCGAGACCAGCGATCCAGCCGACGGTGCAGGACATGCAGCGCGCGCCGACTTCGGGCCGAACGAATGGCTGGTCGACGAGCTCTATCAGCGCTACCAGGCCGATCCAGGCTCGGTAGACAAGGCCTGGTGGAACTTCTTCGCTGACTACCGGCCGTTGCCTGCGGTATCTGCGGGAACGACAGCCGAGCCAGCGGCTGAAGGGCCAGTGCCAGGCGCACCGGCCCCAGCCTGGTCCGCTGCTACGGCCGGGCACGGGAGCCCGCCGCAGGCAGGAACCCCGGCTGGGAACGCCGCCGCGCTCCAGGCCGCCGGGCCGGGAGCGACCGCGGCGGCGACTCCCGCGCTGACTGATCAGGCGACAAATCAGGCGGCTGGCCAGGACAGCGCAGGAGACCCGACCAGTGCCGCGCGGCACTTCGGCGGCTCGGCACCGGCCGACGGTGCTGGACCAGCCGACGGTGCTGGACCGGTCAGCCACCCCGGACCGGTCAGCCACCCCGGACCGGTCAGCCACCCCGGATCGGCCGATGGCGGGACGCCCTTCGCTGGCGCGGCGACGGCCGGCGAAGCAACAGCGGCGGGCGGCACCGGACATCCCGGCAGCGCGGCAACGGTCAGCAGCGGGACACGGGCTGGCGGATCGGCAGTCGCCACCGGCGGCGCATCAGCCGGCACCACCGCATCCGCTGCCAGCGACGGGAGCGCGACGCGGGTACGGCTGCGCGGCACCGCCGCGCGCACGGCTGCCAACATGGCGGCCAGCCTGGGCGTGCCGACTGCCACGTCGGTCCGCTCCATCCCGGCCAAGCTGCTGGTCGACAACCGGATCGTGATCAACAATCACCTGGCCCGCGGCCGCGGCGGCAAGGTGTCGTTCACGCACCTGATCGGCTATGCCGTGGTCCGGGCGCTCGCGGCGTTCCCGGCGCTGAACGACTCCTACGCCGAGGTCGACGGCAAGCCCATGCTGGTCCGGCCCGAGCACGTCAACCTCGGACTGGCGATCGACGTGCAGAAGGAAGACGGCGCTCGCCAGTTGCTCGTGCCGAGCATCAAGAACACCGAGCAGATGGACTTCAGCCAGTTCTGGATGGCCTATGAGGAGATTGTCCGCAAGGCCAGGGCGGGTCGGCTCGCGGTCACTGACTTCGCCGGCACCACGATCAGCCTGACCAACCCGGGCACGATCGGCACGGTGCACTCCGTTCCCCGGCTGATGCCCGGCCAGGGCGCCATCGTCGGCGTCGGCGCGATGGAGTATCCCGCCGCCTACCAGGGCGCGTCCGCGGAGACCCTGGCCAGGCTGGCGCTGAGCCAGACGGTGACCCTGACCTCGACGTATGACCACCGGATCATCCAGGGCGCTCAGTCCGGCGACTTCTTGCGGGTCATCCGCGGCCTGCTGCTCGGCGAGCACGGCTTTTACGACGAGATCTTCGCCTCGCTGCGGATCCCGTATGAGCCCGTCCGCTGGGTGCGTGACATTCCGGCTGGTCATGAGGACGACATCAGCAAGGCCGCTCGGGTGCACGAGCTCATCCATGCCTACCGGGTCCGCGGCCACCTGCTCGCCGACACCGATCCGCTGCAGTACGAGCAGCGCAAGCATCCCGATCTTGACATCAATCAGCATGACCTGACCCTGTGGGACCTCGAACGGGAATTCGCCACAGGCGGGTTCGGCGGCAAGCCGCGGATGCTGCTGCGGGAGATCCTCGGCGTGCTGCGCGACTCCTATTGCCGGACCGTCGGCCTGGAGTACATGCACATCCAGAACCCGGTCGAGCGCGCCTGGCTGCAGGCGCGAGTGGAGCGGCCGCATCACGACGTCGATCACGACGAGCAGATCCGGGTGCTGTCCCGGCTGAACGTCGCCGAGGCATTCGAGATGTTCCTGCAGACCAAGTACGTGGGCCAGCGCAGATTCTCGCTCGAGGGCGCGGAATCGCTGATCCCGCTGCTCGACGCGGTGCTGACCGAGGCCGCCAGGAAGCAGATGCACGAGGCGGTCATCGGCATGGCGCACCGCGGCAGGCTCAACGTGCTGGCCAACATCGTCGGCAAGTCCTACGCCCAGATCTTCAACGAGTTCGAGGGCTATCTGGACCCGGGCAGCATGCACGGATCCGGCGATGTCAAGTACCACCTCGGCGCGGAGGGCAGCTACACCCCGGCCGACAGCAGCCCGATCCCGGTCACCCTGGTCGCCAACCCGAGCCATCTGGAGGCGGTGGATCCGGTCCTTGAGGGTGTCGTCCGCGCCAAGCAGGACCTGCTCGACATGGGTCCCAGCTACACCGTGCTGCCGGTCCTGATCCACGGCGACGCCGCGTTCGCCGGCCAGGGCGTGGTCGCCGAGACGCTTGAGCTGTCCCAGCTGCGCGGCTACCGCACCGGCGGCACCGTGCACATCGTGGTGAATAACCAGGTCGGCTTTACCACCGACCCGAAGTACTCCAGGTCCAGCGTGTACTGCACCGACGTGGCCCGCACCATTCAGGCGCCGATCTTCCACGTGAACGGCGACGACCCCGAGGCCGTCGTCCGGGTCGGCAGGCTGGCCTTCGCCTACCGGGAAGAGTTCGGCAAGGACGTCGTGATCGACATGGTCTGCTACCGCCGCCGCGGGCACAACGAGGCCGACAACCCCTCGTTCACCCAGCCGCTGATGTACGACCTGATCGACGCCAAGCGGTCCGTCCGCAAGCTGTACACCGAATCGCTGATCGGCCGCGGCCACATCACGCTGGATGAGGCCGAGCACGCGCTGCGCGACTATCAGCAAGAGCTTGAGCGGGCGTTCACCGAGACCCGGGAGGCGGCTCATCGTCCGGCCGAGCCTGGCGCGGTGATCCGGATGCCGCCGCAGGAGCCAGCCCCGATCGACCACGCCGCCGTCTCGACCGCCATTTCCCCGGAGACCGTCAAGCGGGTCATCGACACTCAGCTGAACCTGCCTGCCTGGTTCACCCCGCACCCGAGGCTGCAGCCGCAGCTGGCCAGGCGCGCCGTCATGGTGGAGCACGACGAGATCGACTGGGCGACCGGTGAGCTGCTCGCGTTCGGCTCCACGCTGATCGACGGCAAGGCCGTCCGGCTGGTCGGTCAGGACACCCGCCGCGGCACCTTCGGCCAGCGGCACGCCGCGCTGGTCGACCGGCACACCGGCGAGGTGTACACCCCGCTGCGCGAGCTGAACAACGGCGGGGCCAAGTTCCACGCCTACGACTCGCTGCTCTCTGAGTTCGCCGCGGTCGGATTCGAGTACGGCTACTCCGTTGCCAGGCCGGACGCGCTGGTCTGCTGGGAGGCCCAGTTCGGCGACTTCGTGAACGGCGCGCAGACAATTCTGGACGAGTTCATCTCCTCCGGCGAGCAGAAGTGGGGGCAGCGATCCAACGTGGCCATGCTGCTGCCGCACGGATACGAGGGCCAGGGCCCGGACCACTCGTCGGCCAGAGTGGAGCGTTTCCTTTCGCTCTGCGCGCAGGACAACATGACCGTGGCGATGCCGAGCACGCCGGCCAGCTATTTCCACCTGCTGCGCTGGCAGGCGCTGTCCGAGCGGGTCAAGCCGCTGATCGTGTTCACGCCCAAATCCATGCTGCGGCTGAAGACCGCGGTGTCCGCGGTCGGTGACTTCACCACAGGGGCATTCCGGCCGGTCATCGGCGATCCGGAGATGGTCGACCACCGCGCGGCCGACGGCGACCGGCCAGTCAATGGCGACGGCGACGGCCACCGGCCGGATCCGGCGGCGGTGCGCCGGGTGCTGCTGTGCTCCGGCAAAATCTACTACGACCTGGCAGAGAAGCGGCGGGCCGGGCAACGGACCGATGTGGCGATTGTCCGGGTTGAACGGCTGTACCCGCTGCCCACCCAGGAGATCGCCGCCGAGCTGGCCGGCTATCCGAACGCCAGCGAGCTGATCTGGGTGCAGGAGGAGCCAGCCAACATGGGCGCCTGGCCGTTCATGGCCATGTACCTGCCCATGGCGCTCGGTCGCGGGCTCGGCCTGGTCTCGCTGCCGGCCAGCTCAGCGCCGGCGCCCGGGTCGGCGAAGGCGCACGCCAGCGAGCACGCTGCGCTGGTTGCCTTGGCGCTGGGCTAGGGCATCGGTCGATGTACTTCACCGACCGCGGGATCGAGGAGTTGCAAGAGCGACGCGGCGACGAGGAAGTCACTCTCGGCTGGCTGGCCGGGCGGCTCACCGAGTTCGTGGACATCCATCCGGACGACGAGGCGCCGATCGAGCGGCTGGCTACCTGGCTGGCCCGGCTCGATGACGAGCCCGACTTCGACTGACCTGGCCGTCGCTGGCGACGGGCCGGCGGCCACGACCTGCCGAACATTCCGCCGGTGGTCAGGGCCTACTTCGCCCGACACGATATATCGTCTGTATCAGGAGGGTGATGATCGGTGAGTCCGGTGTTCCGCCACGGCCGACTGCGGCTGTATCTGCTCAAGTTGCTCGACGAGTCGCCACGGCACGGCTACGAGGTGATCCGGCTATTGCAGGACCGGTTCCTTGGCGTCTACTCGCCTTCGCCCGGGACGATCTACCCCCGGCTGACCAGGCTGGAGGAAGAGGGACTGGTCACCCGCGACGAGGTGGAGGGCAAGAAGGTCTACCGGATCACCGAGAAGGGCCGGCAGGAGCTGCGGGGCCGGATCGATGAGCTGAGCGAGCTTGAGGATGAGCTGACCGCGTCCGCTCGCGGCATCGCGCTTGAGATCGGCCGCGACGTCAGGGACACCGTCCGCAGCCTGCGCGAGGAACTCGGCCGGGCGGCGGCCAAGGGCGGCCATGACCATCCGTGGCATCGGGCCAGCGAAGCCGGCGCGGACGCTGGCGGAGCGGACGCAAGCGGAGCAAGCACAGGCAGAGCGGGCGCGGGCGGAGCGGGCACATCCGGAGCGGGCACATCCGGAGCGGGCACATCCGGAGCGGGCACATCCGGAGCGGGC
>OCZU010000525.1_pt1 | contig 26243 bp, 17 predicted proteins | sample 1539001 | NCBI WGS metagenome assembly OCZU01 (sample SAMEA3539306, study PRJEB22396) | soil metagenome | biome: tundra; feature: field; material: soil | place: USA | collected 2010-05 | depth 0.15 m | reverse complement strand
TCAGCCCTTTCAGCGTTTTAGTTTTCGGTTCCAACCACTTCATTTTTTCAGCGTGGGCGTCCGCAAAGGAAAACTGCCCGTTGTTACCGTGACGACTGGCCGGAACGTTGCGCCACGTTTGGCCGGTGTCCGCGAAGTTAACTGCGTAGTAGCCGTCATCTATGCTGCAGGTGGCGGGGGACGAATTTGGATCCGACTGCTCATCAACAAAAAACGAGGCGGCAGAAGGATTCGGATCCCGGATCGAGGTGAGCTTAAGATTTTCCCTAATCCCCACATGAACATCCGACACGGTGTTCAAATTATTCCCCATCATACAGTTTACCGAATAACTGCGCACGCGGAGCATGGTCGTGCCACTAACAACAAATTTATCAGACGGGCAGCGATAGATGGCTACAGAGCCATTATACGGAAAAAGCAGCGAGGCGCGAATGAGCGTAGTGTCGGTCCAGTCCGGGGCGACACTGACATTTCCTGCAACCCAACTGTTAAGGGTGCCTAGCGCGTTAGGGATGATGGCATCCTGGTTATCCACCGAGTACATGTGAGCCGCCAGAGTGAGTTGTTTGAGATTATTGATGCAACTGATTCCCATCGCCTTCTCCTTCGCCTTGGTCAAAGCCGGCAGTAACATCGCCGCCAGAATGGCAATGATGGCAATCACCACCAAAAGTTCGATTAAGGTAAACGCCTGGTGACAAAGGTGACATCTTCGTCCACCCGCTTGATTCGATCTAAATGTTTTCATTTTCAGCTAAACCGTCAGTAACCTAACACCTAACCCTGCAAACTCCAAATCCACCTCAATGCCGAACAAAGAAAAGAGCTTTTGTTCGCTCAAGTGTTTGCTCATGTAGATTCAAGCTGGTAAGTCAATTGCCGGGGACTTGCGTCCCCGGGCGTTTGATAACCCACCTCAACCCAACATCACGGCGTCCGCAGCAGGAAGAAACGAGCAGTCTCGGAAGGATTAATCGGAACGGCGGCTGAGAATGCGCCGCTGCCGTCAAATACCCCGGTCGTACTAATCGTCCAAGTCGCACGTGGCGCAGCCAGGTTCGTCGAGGTCAACACGGCGTAACTGCCGCCCGGCGTACCGAGAATGCCTGTCAGGTTCAAGTTGCCACCGGAAGCCGTGACGGAAGTAATTGTCGGCGGCAGTGGTGCCGAGGGCGAACCGAAGACACTGATTTCACTGTAACCGGAATACCCGTTCGGCACGCCCGGCGGTGTGGTGAAGTCAACCTCAATGGCGTAAACATTGCCCGCGAGCACTCCGGCTGCAGGTTTGATCGTCGTGCGGATGACGGATTCACTGGCGAACGTGGGGCTGTTGTTCACGGCTTGTATCGGAATGAACGTGGTGGGATTCAGCACCGTGGAATACGAAACGGTATAGAACTGCGAGTTTCGGCCATTGTCATTCCATCCGCCGGCAATCTGTATATTTGTGACATTATAGCCGCTGGTGGCAGCCCCGAGCGTGTAGATGACAAACTGGCCCGCGCTGGAACCGCCGGTGGCAAAGGCCGGGTGGCTGCCATCAAAGGCGAAAAATCCATAATTGCCGTCGGTCAGAACGGGCAGGCCACCCGCGCTGTTGGGGAAATTAACATCCGGATCATTGAAATTGCCCGTTCCAAAGCCGCCGCTGGGAGGATTCTGGCCGGCAATCAAGCTCGAACCAAGTGCGTTAGTGTCCCAAGTGGGGGTGAAGGTATTGGGGAGGCTCGTATCCGAGGTCTGGTAGGCAAAGGCCGTGACTACATTGTTGACCGCCGCCGGGGTCGGGTCAACGATGACGGCACCCGCACGGGTCGAGTTAGTGCCCGCTGCATTGTAAGCCAACAGGGCGTAACCACCGTTTGTGGCTGTATCCGTAAGCTGCAGGTTGTTCAGCGTCAGGGTTGGTGTCGTAGCCCCTAAGATATTAGTTCCGTTTTTCTGCCATTGATAACCGGTGGCGCCACTAAATGCCCCCGTCATGGTCAGCGTGCTGCCCACCACATCTTCAGCCGTGAGCGGCGTGATGTCCTGGACTAGAGGCGGTATGATCCCCACGGTGGGCTTGCCGTTGATGGTGATTTCGGAATAACCATTCCAGTTGTTCTTGGACAGCATGTTAAAATTAATCTGCACGGCATACACATTCTGCGCCAGTGTTCCCGCCGCCGGAATGAGCGTTACGCGGGTGGCGTTCGGCTCACCGCTTGTAAATGATGGGTTGTAATCAAAGGTTCCAATACTGGTAAAGGTCGAGGGTGCTGCCACAGTGGAATATAAGACCTGATATTTCTGCTCGTTGCGACCGTCGTCGGGCCAGCCACCGTAAACCGTGATATTGGTCAGGCTGAAACCGTTGGGCGCAGAATTTGTATTCAGGTAGTAGGTCATTGATTGGCCGGCCCCAACGTTCACCCAACCGCCCGATATCATGAAGGCCCTGTCATCGCTCAGGTTGCCGTCAGCCAAAATGGTCGGATCACCATTAAGCCCGGTTTCAACACCAAAATTGCCCGCCCCGGCAGTGGCAGTTCCTGGGTTGCCAGATCCGTCGGTTGGGAACCCGAAAATCAAGTCAAGGTTTGTGTTGATGGTCCAAGCCGGATAGAAACTTGAAGGGCCGGTTTGGCCGGCATACTTCACAATGACGTTGCCCACCGCTGTCGGTGTGCCGACTGCGAGCGGTGCAGCGGCGCTATAAGAGGGTGCCGCAATACCGTTGGTCGCATTGATGCCTTGAAGCCGGTAGGAACCGGAACCGGTCAGTTGCACATTATTGAGCGTCAGCGTCGAGATCACGACTCCGCTATTGGTCACAATTACCACCCCGGTGTTGATGTTATTTGTCGTGGCTGGACCGGTGGTGACCTGCTGCCATTGCACGGTGGTCGGCGGGGAATTGCTGTAAGCCGCCGTGAAGACGACCTGATCGCCAACGACCGTCTCGGCGTGACTGGGCAGGGTGTCCTGGGTCAAAACAGGCGACGGCGGCGGGGGCGGCGCGGCGGTGTCTTTGCCTTGCACAATAATTTCAGAGTAGCCCTGATAGTTATTATTGAAGTTGTTTGCATTTGCCGGACTGGAAAAATCGAACTTTATATTGGCCACACCGCTGGCCAGCGGCGTGCCGTTGTTCATTGCGATTGACACCCTGTTTGCCGGTGTGTTGCTAACTGCAGGGAGGTAAATGACGGTGGTGATGGGAATGTAGGTCGTGGGAGCCGCTACGGTGGAATAAGACACGATGTAATATTGACCCTCACGGCCACCATCACCCCACCCGCTGTAAGTCACGATGTTGGTCACATCCGTTCCGTTAACCACATTGGTGAGCGTATAGATGAGCGTGGTGCCGCCACTGGAGCCGCAGGTCGCAAAGCCGCCGATGGTGCCGGAAGTCCCGATGATGCTATCCGTTAAAACATTGGTGCCGCCTGCACCTTCTTGCGTGAAATTGCCGGAGGCGGTGCTGGGAGCCATTCCGGCAATCAAGCTGGGCGTTTCCAGCGTCCAATCGGGAGTGAACGGATTGCTGCCGTTCTCGTTTGAAGTCGTTATCGAAACAACCACCGGCGAGACCACGCTTCCCGCAGCCGTTCCTTCCACCGTAATGGCACCGTAGCCTGTCCAACCATTCTCGGCGTTCGGAGCGTTCATAATAAACTCCACTGTGTCAACATTCGCGGCGATCACCCCACCCAATGCGTCGTTGATAATCACTTGGTTGGCGTTCCCGCCGGTGCCTCCCGCAGGCCTATAATTGATGCTGGTCAAATAGGTGAAATGTCCGGGGTTGGCCACGGTAGAATACAAAACGGTGTAGTCTTGCGCGTCACGGCCGGTATCAGCCCATCCACTGTCAACCGTGATATTAGTGAGATTGTATCCGTGGGCGGAAGCCGGCAGCGTGTAAATGATCAGCGAACCCGGCTGCGGGGCGGCGGTCCTGTTACCGCAGGTCACATAATTCGAGCTGGTGGTGGTATTTCCAACGGTATCTGGACCTCTATCGCCTGGAAGCGTGTTGATTGTGAGGCTACCGCCGGAAGTCAAGGAGTTCACATTCCGAGTGGTAAGATCCAAGGCGAAATCGCCAGTCGCAGTGCTGGGCGCCAACCCGGCGATCAAGCTGTCTGAAGCTGGAGTCCAAGTGGGGGTGAACGGCAAGGCACCGTGCTGGTTGGTCGTCGTGATGGTCAACTGCGCCGAAGCGGAACCGGCCAGTGCCAGCCAAGCTCCCAGCGCCAGGATTGCCGTCATTTTCCATCTTGAGTTGCGGGCTTTTTGCATAATGAATGTTACAGGTTGATTAACTTTATGAGTTTTACAAGGTTGATTAACTTTATTTTGGCGAGAATATTGAAATCTGGAAACGCCTCCACCAATGGGCTGACGGGCGATTCAGATAGGTTTTGCGGGCGTTAGCTGCCTTAAGATTTTAGTGTCATGGTTTGTCCACCCACACAACTCGCGGATCAAGTCAAGCCTCCGCGCACATTTTTTTGTGTGGTTCAAAGCGACGATAGGCGAAAATTTGCTTTTGTGTATCCCCTAATATGGTAACACTACCATCACCGAAATAGGGGATGGTTTCACGCGGCCAGTCATTAGATGCGCGCCGCATGGTTAAATAATTCATCCATCGCATTTTGCTGCTGCCATTCTGACTTTATTTTAGGGCGTTTACGCTGGTAGCTTCGCGCCATGCCTTGGAAAACGCTGCTGGCTTGGGCCACCGGCCGCCGAAAGGAAAAGTTTGGTCATAATCGTGATGATGTTTCAAATCAGTTCGTCGTTCACGAGCACGCCAGCCCCTTTAATTTGATGGCCGAGAGACTCCATCAAGCGAAATAAGGGCGCTGACGGCATCATCAAACCGCCGCAACCGCTCCATGCTGCCGACGGCGAGTGGCTCGAGGGCGGGGAGACCAGGCGGGGCGCGGCCGGCAACCGTCTCCGCCTCCCGGCATTGGACCGGAAAGCATGAGCCGGCGAGGCTTCCGGCGGGGAAAACGGTCAGGGCCGGCTCGGCCCGCGAAAAACCCTGAAAAAAACCTTGCCGCGCGGACTCGGAGACAGATACTCAGCCCCGCAATGAAGACGACGCAAAAGCAATTCTCCCTGAACCGCGGAGCGTCAAAAAGCAATTCCCTGTCAGTTCAGTATCCGTTCAATCGGGAGGCCCGCCCGCTTCCGACTCCCTGCATCAGGTTATGAGAAGACAAGATCCATTGCTCCATCCGTTTCGGCGCGCGGGACCATTCGTGCTGATCTGCTTGGGAGCCGCAATAGCAACGTTGACCGGCTGCAAGACTCCTTCGGAAATCAAGACCGCCTCAAGCAAGCAGATTGAATTGATCGCCGCCGCCCGCGACGCCGCTGGCGACTTGCAGAAGGGGTTGGACCGATTTCACCGCGAAACAGAACAAACCACTCTGCAGGAAGGCAGGATCCTCATCGCCCGGGCGGCCATCAACGAAGCCTCCAAGAAAGGCCACGCAGGCGTGACCGCCGACAAGCTGTTCGAGATTTCCAACAAAGAGGTGCGCCCCTGGGTGGATAATGCTTTCGCTGAAGCCGGCATCAAACAAACCATCGAGGAGCAACAGAAGCGCATTGACGCCACCACCAATCCATTGGTGAAGGGTTCCCTTCAAAATGACCTGGACGATCTGAAGATGACAGAAGCTTTCTTGGCCGGCAAACCCAAGGAAATCAAGGCTCTGGAAGACATCCTGCAAACGGAAATGAATGGGGACGCGAGCCAAAGGGAGCGCCTCGGCAAAGTCCTTCAGATGCTTGAGGCGCAGCTTGATGTGATGGGAGTTCTGGCCAAGACGGTTGACGATTGGCTGGCGGTGGACGTCACGATCAGCCAGGACCAGATGGACGCATTGGAGAAGACAGTCCTGGATACAACACAGGCACTTGATAAAAAATGAAGAGGACGATCATCTATTCGATTCTTTCGATCAGTGTGTTCCTGGTCGTCGGCTGCTCTTTTCATCGCGGCAAGGTCGCCCATCTCGCTCGCGCCGAAAGCGATTACTACAGGGATCTCCTCGTCGTCTTAAAGACCAACCGTGATACTCTGAAACTGGGTTTAGAGGAACAGTTGAAGGCCCATTTGAATCGCCAGCGGGAGGTGCTGCGATGGGAACGCGATTTGGCGAAGGCCGAGGTCGTACTCCAAGCTAATGAGGCAAGCACCAACGACATCAAGCTCCTGCTGATGAAAACGGCAGAAGCGGATTTGAGCAGCTTGGACTCTTTCCTCGCTCTTGCCAGCATTGACAAGAACAGGGTTCAAGCCGTCCTTGGTTTGTACGATGCCCTGATCACGGCAGTGGAAGCCCTCGCCACAAACAACCAGGTCATAACAACCTATTTGGGGGATGACAATACCACCTATGCATTGAAAAGTTTGGATGTACCGGCCATGGTTTCAGCGATTTCCGGGATTCGCAATGCGCAACGCGATTTGCAGGGACTGACCGAGCTTTCTGCCGAACAGAAGCAAAAAGAAAACGAACGGCTTGAGAAGAGCATCCAAGAGGCACAAAAAACACTCATCAATGCGTTGAGCCTGCTGCCAAAGAAATAACCCCAAAAACCATGGCTGACATACAAGATCTCGCCGATTTCGGCAAGGAACTGACCCCCGTAATCACCGCTTTGATCGACACGTGGGCGCAAGCGGACACGCCGGGCGACACCAGTGCTGAAGATGCCCTCATCGCGAAGTTGGAAGTCCTCGTTTCAGGCTGGCCGCAAGTGCCGAACGCAACTCTCGAAGCACGCGCCGGCGCCATTGCCGCGTTGCGTACAGGTTTGACTGATCTCTTGATCAAAGCGGCTACCAGCAAAGTCGCCCTGGACGAAACCCAGGTTCTTACAATCCAGGCACAGAGGGACTCATTGCGCAGCGCCTTCGGCCGGTTGCTTGAACTCTCGGCACTCACACCGATTGCAGGACTTCTGACCTCGAAAGAAACGCAGAGCATGGCGAGCGATCTGAAGCAGGCGCGACAGGGCATTCAGAACAAGAACACCGCCAAGGCGGTCTTGGACACGGTGGTGGATGTCGCGATCATTGCCGGCGAGATAGCCATCAAGTTGGCCGCCTAAACCGCCACCGACCCAAGGGTCAGGCCCACAGATTGCCTATTATCACCGCAAGACTGCTTAAAGACAACCCTTGCGCGAATTTTCAGACGGTAAGTCAAACCGCTTTGCTCTGTCACCATTTTATGCGACTACTAAGGTTTAGAGCAAAGTTGTTAAGTTGGAACAGTCACCAGTTCCGATGGGTGTACGTGCCGGAGTGATGGGTCGAAATCCCATCAACTGGATATGGCTTTGCAAAGAGAAAAATTATGAATCTTAAAGTGACCGACAGGGTGGAACAGTTTGAAAGAGACAAGTCGCCAAGCCCGTCCTTTCAGTTTCCCCAAAGCGGCGTCAAAACAAGGTGGTTGAAATCGGCCTTTACTTTGATCGAGTTGCTGGTCGTCATTGCGATCATTGCCATTCTGGCGGCCATGCTGCTTCCGGCTTTGAGCAAGGCAAAGGACCGCGCGCTGGCGACAGCCTGCTTGAGCAACACCAAGCAGATTAGTCTCGGCGTCTTTATGTATGCGGGCGACAACCGGGATTTTTTCCCATCGCCACCGAATTGGTGGACAGCTGGACCTTACAAAAACTCCCCGGGATTGCTTTGCGGAGGAGAATGGCTGTTAAGGGACCATGTTACACCAAATACGCCAGCCCCCATGTTGGCACCTTATCTACCCAATAACCGGGTCTGGGTATGCGCCAAGCGGAAGCGAGGCCTGACTTACACCAGTGCGGCTGGAGATTGGGATCCAAGCATAACAGGTTTCCTTTCCTATGGATTCAATTGCTGTGGTGTTTTTGGTGCTGTCGGCGCCGACGGTAACATGGTTAATGCCAGGCCATTCAAATCTTCCTCGGTTTCAAAGCCGTCGGACATGGTGGCCCTCACTGATACCAGCGGTTCAAATGACCCCAACAACACGCCTGCCTCCGCCTGGTTGGATTCCTTTTGGGCAGGATCTTCCGGTTCCGCACTACCCGTAACCGGCTCGGAAAATTGCCGCCTTCAAACCGCGTATGCAAAACACAATAATCGGGTGAATGTCGTCTATGTGGACGGTCATGCCGCGCCCTCGCTGGCAAGCGCTCTCACTTGGGGACAGTTCTGGGGAGTTTTCACGCCCGGCGTCGCTCTCAAAACCTCTCCTTCAACCCCGGTGTCCACGGTGCAATCAGACGGTTTTATTAGCAGTCCGGCTTATGACAGCCAGCAATGGTCTGGCGCGCCGGAATGATACCTCGCTGTTGTCGGACAAATAAGGCGCGTCAAAATTTTGTATGAGTTAAAAGCTGACCTCGTGTTGATGTCTATATGGCCGCGGGCCGGCTGTCGAATCTGGAACTTCCATAATCAATGACCAAGGTTTTCACGTCATGGACAATCGTTTCTCACTTCTAGCTGGTGTCATTACTCTCTCTTTTTCGGTTTGCGTCCCTTCACTGTCAGCAGCGCCCGCTGGAAAAAAGGCGCAAATAGAGATGAGCGTGACTTCGCCCGAAAATAAAATTTCACTGGTTTTTAGCCTAACGGACGGAATGCCATCCTATGCGGTGAACTTCAAGCAACGGCCCGTTATTCTTTCCTCTGCGCTCGGGTTCGAACTGAAGGACGGCGCGATGAAGACGAATTTCACGTTGCTCGATGCCCGGAAGTCGTCCAAGGATGAAACCTGGACCCAGCCCTGGGGTGAACAACGAGAAGTGCGCAACCACTACAATGAGTTGGTGGCCACCTTGCAGCAGGCAGGGGGTCAGAGACGTAAATTGCGGATCCTGTTTCGCGTGTTTGATGATGCCATCGCCTTTCGTTACGAATGGCCGGAACAGGCTGCACTCAAGGATTTTGACATCATGGATGAACTGACGGAATTCGTTTTTCCGGCCGATCCCGTTTCTTTATGGCAGCCAGCCTTGCGCCCGCAGCAAACCGAACAGCTTTATGCCAAAACCCGGTTGAGTGAGTTATTGCGACAGACGCGGCTTGAACACGGCGATGAAGTCGCGGGCGAAAACCCGAAGAAAGATCCCGTGAAGGCGGCGACCACCCCGCTGATTATGCAGACCGACGATGGTGTGTATCTGGTTATCCACGAGGCCGATCTGACGGACTATGCAGCCATGGAGCTTCAACCCAGAGACAACAACACATTAAAATGCTATCTGGCACCGTGGTCGGACGGAGTCAGAGTCAAAGCTTCTGCTCCGTCGGCTTCTCCCTGGCGGCTCGTGATGATCAGCGACAAGCTGTCGGACATCGTTGAAGCGACGTCGGCGACCTCCCTCAACCTGAATCCGCCTTCGCGCATTGCTGACACGTCATGGATCAAACCGGGCAAATACGTGGGCATCTGGTGGGGGATGCATTTGGGCAAATATACGTGGCATCCGAGCAAGGCGGGCGAAGATAGTTCCGATGGCCTTGGTGCCACGACCAAAAACGCCCGCGAGTACATTGACTTCGCCAGCAAACATGGTTTTAGCGGGGTTTTGGTGGAAGGCTGGAATACAGGTTGGGCCAAAGACTGGGTCGCCCATGCGGCAGAATTCAGCTTCACCAAACCGAATGCGGAGTTTGATTTGCCGGGCTTGGCCACCTACGCCCACGAAAAAGGGGTGGATATTATTTCTCATCACGAAACCGGGTCCATCATCACCAATTATGAGGCACAGGTGGAAGCCGCCTTTGCCCAGTGCGGGCGCCTGGGCATCCACCATGTGAAGACCGGCTACGTCGGCATGGAGCCTCGCGTGAACCGTTACAATGCCAATGACCAGCTTATCGGCGCGGAATATCTGGATGGGCAATACATGGTCCGTCACTACCGTAAAATCGCGATGCTGGCCGCCAAATATCACCTGATGCTGGATGTGCATGAACCCATCAAAGATACCGGCGAACAGCGTACCTGGCCGAATTTCATGTCCCGTGAGGGCGCCCGCGGCCAGGAATACAACGCTTGGGCTGCCGACGGTGGAAATCCGCCCAACCATGATGTCAACCTGGTCTTTACCCGTTTCTTGAGCGGACCGTTTGACTTCACTCCGGGTGTTATTCAAGTCACCTACCCGCAATACAGAAAGCATAACCGGGTGAACACAACTGCGGCGAAACAACTCGCCATGTATGTCACCTTCTACAGCCCGCTCCAAATGGCCGCCGATCTGCCGGAGAACTATGAAAAATATCCGGACCTGTTTCAGTTCATTGTTGACGTGCCCTGCGATTGGGAAGAAACGCACATGCTCAACGGCGAGATCGGCGAATACGTCACCGTAGGAAGAAAACGGCGCGGTGGCGAGGACTGGTATATCGGCAGCATGACCAACGAAAAGAAGCGCGACTTTGATCTACCGCTTCAATTTTTGGCAATTAACAAAACCTACGTTGCCGAAATTTATCGCGATGCTGATGGGGCGGACTGGAAAACCAATCCGATTGCCTACAAAATAGAAAAACGACTAGTGACCCGCGATTCAATCTTGCCACTTCATCTGGCACCGGGTGGGGGTGAGGCGATACGGCTGAAACCCGCAACTCCGGAGGAGCAGGAAACCCTCAAAGCAAAAAGTTGAAGCTTTGAAACAGAGCTGGGCCGCAACGAAAAATCAGGGCGCAAGCTGAATCATTATTGGCGCAAATACTTGGCGACCGCCTCGGTGCGCGATTGAACCTGCAGTTTTTCGTAAATGCGTCGGATATAAGTGCGGATGGTATCAATGCTGATGTCCAATTGGTCGGCGATGGCCTTGTAGGTGAGCCCCTTGGCCAGGCAGTTCAAAACCGCTTCCTCGCGGGGTGAGAGATGCGTCTGCTTCCCGCCGGTTTGCTTGGACTTTTGAAATGAAGCGACGACTTTGCGCGCAATAGAGCTGGACATGGGTGAACCGCCTACATGAACCTCCCGAATAGCCTGCAGGAGTTTCGTCGGGCTGCTGCGTTTTAACAGGTAGCCGTTTGCGCCCGCCGCCAGGGCCTTGAAAATCTGATCCGTATCTTCATAGACCGTGAGCATTAGAATTTGCATCGTCGGCGCCACGGCTTTCAATCGCTCCACGCATTCAATCCCGTTCATGCCGCCCAGATTGATGTCCATCAACACCACGTCCGGCTTGTCGCCGGGCAAATCTTTGAGCGCCGCCTCGGCACTGCCGTAGCCACTACAACAGCGGAATCCAGGTGATCCATTCACAAAGGTTGTAATGGATTGGCGCAACTCTTTTTCGTCATCAACTATGGCAACGGATATCATAATTTTATCAGGGGTTTTTTGTTAAGAAATTCAGCGGAAAAAAGAACCTGATGTTGGTTCCCTGCCCGGGCGCGGATTCTATCCGGCAGCTCCCGCCAATATCTGCCAGGCGCCGGCACATATTGCTGAGACCATTGCCGGATGTGGTTGCGGGTGATTCTGGTTTTGATTCGATCGCGGGCGAATTGAAGCCCTTGCCGTCGTCCGAGATGTGGATCTCAAAGGCTGCGCTTTCAAAAACCATTGAAATCCGGGCGCGGGTTGCGCCCGAGTGCTTGAGGATGTTGGTGAGCGCTTCATGCGTGGCAAGAAACAAATGGTGGCGCATTTGCGAGGAGAGCGGGCGCGGCGGCAATTGTGTGGGAATGTCCAGTTCGCACTGAATTCCGGTCATCTGAAAATACTCCTGCGCATATTGCCCGATGTAAGAGGCCACGTGTTCGAGAGTATCGTTTTGCGGATTGACTGCCCAGACAATTTCATCCAGCGAATGGAGTACTTCACGCGAAGCATCGGAAATGGAGGTGATTTGATCCTGCAATTCCTGCGGCGGGAGATCCCCCCTGCGCGCGTGCTCGCTCAAAAAGGAAATCCGGCACAGCTTGGCGCCCATTTCGTCATGCAAATCCTGGGCGATGCGGGTGCGCTCCCGTTCCAGCGCGCGCTCTTGTTTCAAGCGCTTTAACCGGCCATGAAGATTTCTTTTTTCCAAAAGACGAACGGCGCCAATCAGCCAAGCCAGGAGACTTAAACCTGCCAGCGCGATGAACCACCACGTCTGCCAAAAATGCTGTAACACGGCCAACTCAAGTCCCGACTCGCTATCGCTCCAGACTCCGTCACGGTTGCACGCAGCAACGCGAAACCGGTAATCTCCCGGAGGTAAATAACTATAAAAAGCCGTGCGCCGCGTTCCTGCGTCCACCCAGTCGGTATCAAGACCCTCAAGCCGATAGCGAAAGCGTATCAGCTCTGGCGCGTCAGAACTCAATCCTGTATAGCGAAATTCAACCCGGTGTTTGCCGGGGGTGATACGCAGCGTCTCCGCTTGGGTTGTTTCATTTTCCCGCTGTCCATTCCGCCGGGCAGTCTTTGGACTTGGGACGTGGAGCATGGGATCTGGCACACCGTCCACAAGAACTTCCTCCAGCACCGTGTCGGGCATGAGCGTAGTGGTGGGTTGAACCCGAGGATTTACGACCGCTATGCCCTTGGAAGTCGAGAACCAGAGAAGACCCGATTTGGTTTTCAGGCCGGCCGGATAGAACCCACCGGTGCATTCCTCGGATAACATTCCCTCTGTCCGGCCAAAGAGTAGCGGATAGACGGCCGGGATTTCGCCGGCGGCCAGCTCTTCGAGCCGGCGTTTGTTCACGCAGGCGATGCCCCCGCTGCTCCCCAGCCAAAGGCGATCGGCATCATCTTCGAGGATTTGTAAAATATTATTATCCGGCAGTCCTTCGCGCTTGGTAAAGTTGGCCATGCGTCCGTTGCGCCACCGGCTCAAACCTTTATCGGTGCCAATCCAAAGCGAGCCTTGAGCGTCGAGGTAGAGCGTGCGAATCACGTCGCTCAACAGCCCCTCACTCTTTTCCATATGAGGGAAACTTCCATTCAAGAACCGATATAAACCGTTCCCATCCGTGCCAACCCACATTGAACCGTTAGTGTCCGTCACGATGGCGGTAATCGCGTTTGTCTGGAAAAAATTCGTCTGCGCCAGCCATTTGCCTTCGTGCAGTTGCCAGATTTTTCCTTCTCGCGTTCCCACCCAGAGGGCGCCTTCACGGTCTTCGGCCAACGAAAGGATGTTCGGCTTCGCCAGTTTGATCACTTTAACTTCGTCGGCCGCGGCGACGGGATCCTTGTAAAGCAGCAAACTGTTGGTGGTCGCCACCCAGCAGAAACCGTCGCGCGTCACCAGCAGGGCGGTGATTTGCGAATCATGCGGCGATAATCCTGCGGCGGACAGTCGGCTGAAACTTTTCCCATCCCAGCGATAAAGGCCGTCGTTTGGTTTGCCCACCCAGACAACGCCGGGCGTCACTTCTGCCAGACCCTGAGCGGCGCCAAAACCAAGGCCTTCACTTTGACTCAGTGTGAAAAGGCTTTTGCGACGGAGACGATTAAGTCCGGCATCTGTGCCCACCCACAACCTTCCTTCGCGGTCAGTCAATAACGATTCAATCAAATTCCCTGCCAGGCCGCTGCCCGCAGGAATGGAAACAGATTTGCCTTCCTTGAATTGCAGCAATCCTCCTCCCGCCGAGCCTGCCCACACGGTTCCATCCGGTTCTTCGGCCAGCGTGCTGACATGCGATTTGGCTTGGTTACGCGGAATTCGGTAGCGATGCCAGCGTTCGCCCTCATGACACAGAACAAAATCTTCGCCCGCGCCAATCCACATTCGCCCGGCCTGATCCATCAGCAGACAATGCGAATCTTTGAGCAGGTCTTCCATGGAATCTCCCGCCAACGGGACAAACTTATCATGCGCAAACTGAAAAACGCCCTCGCTTTTCACACCCACCCACATCCGCCCCTGCCGGTCCTTGAACAGCGCCGTGATGCGCTGACCTTTCAATGTTTCAGCCGCATTCAACGGCGACAGTTTTCCGTTCTGCCACAACACCAGTCCCGCGTCCGTCCCCACCCAAAGTCGTCCGGCGACATCTTCTGCCAGCGCAGTAATTGAATTGGCGGGCAGTCCATCTCGCATCGTGAGCGTGGTGATTTGATTATTATGCCAACAGCTCAAGCCACTCTCGGTGCTGCCAATCCAGAGTGCGCCACGACTCTCTGCAAACAGCGCGCTCACTGGGCCGCTTTTAATTCCTTCCTGAATCCCGAAAGCGACAAAGCGCAGGCCATCGAAGCGCGCCAACCCGTCGTCGCTTGCAACCCAGAGGTAACCCTCAGGTGTTTGCGCCAAGGCGCGGACGGGGCTTTGTGGCAGGCCCTGCTCTTTTTGCCAGGATTGAAAACTGAATGCCCGCGCGCCGACGCCGACGCCCGATATTGCCTCACCTGGCCTGGCACTGCTCACATCCACAAAATCGCTGAAGGATGTCGCGATAGCCAGGTCGCTGAATGCCCATCCACCACCACCCCCGGCATGACGCAATCGGATTTCGTCAAATCCAGCAATGGCATTGAACCGCGTCGTCAGGCTTTCCGGTTGATAAGCTTCGTTTGCGCCCGGTCCAAGGTCGGGGTTCAACCAGACCGTGACCAGATCGTCCTCGCCGGGAACATATTGAATTTTGAAGACAATGGTGGCGCTGACGCCGCGTCGTGGATTTTGATACGAACCCGAAGCTCCCCCGGTGGGAAATTCGGGTCTGGAAGAATGCAGGTCAATGTAACCTGCGAGGCTGTTGGATCCGCCGGTTTCATCCGCACGGAAAAACGCGCTGTAAGCCCAGGCCTTCATGGCGTTACCGATTCCCAGTCGCTCCGAATCGCCCTCAAACAACTCAAACCCGGCGAAATATTCCTCCGTCTCGGTGTCTGACAACGGGTCAACGTGGAATTTGAAATAGAGCGTATCATTGGCCGAATCATCACGCTTCACAGCGCCGCCAAGAATATCGGTGCCCGTCCCGTTTTCACGAACCAGTGTCATATCCGGATCGTTCCACAAGATTACTGCGCTTGACCGGGTGGCGAGCGCCAACGCCATCAGCAACCAGGCCCGCTTGCGCCAAACAGTTCGGCTCGGCGCGACAATTTCCAACCCGTTTACCGCGCGTAGCAGCAAGCCGGAAGTGTGAGAAAATACCGAATGTCGGAACATGGTGCCGTTTTATGAGATTATGAAACGAAAAGCTTGCGCACACAAGCGGACAGTCTGTCACCACTTCATGTGACTGCCCTCCCGCAGCAGATAAAGTTACCTTGTTAAAAATTTACGCGAAAAGTGGAGACCGTTTGCAGGAGCGCTATCGGCTCATTCTGCGGAGGTTGCCTCAAACAGCGACCGTGATCACGCTGCGGGTCGCAATTCGGATTATGTAAGTGAATTCGGTTCTTGTGAAATTAAGAAACATCCTCCTATTGGCGGTCTTTACCCCGTTTTTATTCAGCGCACCGAAGGTCGCCCATGGTGCTTCAAAGCCGGTGATGGTTCATTACATGCCTTGGTTTCAATCCCCTTACAGTCTGGGTGGCAATTCCTGGGGATGGCATTGGACGATGAACCATTTCAACCCCAACGCAACCAACGCAGGTGGCGAACAGGCGATTGCCTCGTGGTATTATCCTGTGACCGGCCCCTATGACTCGGCTGACCCGGCGGTGCTTGAATATCAGGTGCTGCTCATGAAGCTGGCGGGGATTGACGGAGTAATTGTGGATTGGTATGGCATGGATAATTACAATGATTACGGCATCAATAATCAGCGCACGCTCGCATTGTTCAATTACACCCGGAAGGCAGGCCTGAAGTTTTCGCTCTGTTATGAGGACGCGACGATCCAGCAGGAGATCAACGGTAACTATATCACCGCGGGCAATGCGATTGTTCACGCGCAACAGACCCTGCTTTATGTGCAAACAAATTTTTTCACGGACGCGAGCTTCCTCCGCCTGAGCAACGCGCCCGTGTTTCTGAATTTCGGCCCGCAATACTTCAAGAACAGTTCCGATTGGGTATCCATTTTCTCCGTGTTGAATGCGACAAATCGTCCGGCGTTCTTCACCGAAGACAATCGTCTGGCAGTTGGGGCGGGCGCTTTTGATTGGCCGCCGATGTGGTTGTCGGGCGGCGGCACGAATACGCTCACGCCCGCCCAACTTCAGAGTTATCTCAACAGCTTCGAACTAACCGCAAAGAATCAAGCGTGGCCCAGTTTCGTAAGCAGCGCCTTTCCGCGATTCCATGATATTTATGCTCAGGCAGGCGTGGGAGCGTCGTATGGCTATCTGGATGATGGGAACGGAAGCACGCTGACCAACACGTTGAGCCGCGCGATGACAAACAATTCGGCCATAGTCCAGATCGTCACCTGGAATGATTTTGGCGAAGGAACGGTTGTCGAACCAACCCGGGATTACGGGTATCGAGACCTTGAGATCGTTCAGAATTTGCGCCGTCAGTACATGGATCCTGGTTTTCCCTACCACACCAATGACCTGGCGATGGCCTTTCGATTTTACAATCTTCGCAGGCAGTATGGGAACAACACCTCCATCTCCTCGGAGTTGAACAGAATTTTCACGAACATGGTTTCCGGAAATGTCGTCACGGCAAACTTGCAACTGTTGGGAATAGAATCCAATCATCCGGTGATTTACAATCTTTCATACGATGGTGTTCAGTTTCAATTTTTAATCGGCGGATATGTGGCCTCCGGCGTGCAGGTTCAGATGTCAACCAATCTTACAACCTGGCAGACCGTCCAAACATTTGCTGCCGACACTAATTTGCCGGTTTTCAGCACAAGCACCGAACAGGCTGTATGCAGATTTTTCAAAATTCAGTAGCGTCAAGCCGGCGGCCTGGTCCCGAAAAAACGGGCTGACTTTTCCCCGCATGGACGGCAGGTTTCCAGATCAATTTGCTGCGTGGCCGCAATTTGTTTCCCGGAATTGCATTGCGCGCCGGTTTGATTAAAGTTCCAAAGAATGAAGCCGAGAAAATTTTTGCAGTGGGTCGCGTTCCTATCTTTTATTCTGGGCGCACCCGCGGTAACCTTCGCCGCTTCCAAGGCGATAATGGTTTATTATATGCCGTGGTTCACGGCCAAGCCTTACTCCGCCAGCTGGGGCTGGCATTGGACGATGGATCATTTTAGTCCCGATACTTTGAATGCATCCGGGGAGCGCCAGATTGCTTCATGGTATTATCCGCTGATCGGCCCGTATGATTCGTCCGATCCGGCGGTGCTCGAGTATCATGTATTGTTGATGAAACTTGCCGGCGTTGATGGTGTGGTCGTGGATTGGTATGGGTCGGCCAATTTTCTGGATTACGGCATCAACAATCAAGCGACGCTCAAGCTGTTCCAATTCGCCCGCAAGGCAGGTCTGAGATTTTCTATCTGCTACGAAGACCAGACCATTCAGCACATGATTGACCTCAACTACATCGTTGCCGGTGACGCCATCCATCACGCCCAAAAGGAAATGCTTTATCTGCAAAGCAATTTTTTTTCTGACGTGAGTTACTTGCGTTTGAAGGGCCGGCCGGTCTTGCTGAATTTCGGCCCGCAACACTTCCTGATGAGCAGCAATTGGGAGGATATCTTCTCCGTGTTCGCGGCGACCAATCAGCCGGCATTCTTCACTGAGGACAATCGCCTGCCGGTCGGCACGGGTGCATTCAGTTGGCCTCCCATGTGGATGAGTCAGGTGCCCGGCACTGGTGGCGTGTTGTCCGGTGCGGCCCTGAAGAGTTATCTGGCTGATTTCGATCAAAAGTCCTCCCCCTGGCCGGCAGTCATCAGCAGCGCCTTTCCGCGTTTCCATGACATTTATCAACGCGCCGATGTGCGGAACTATTGGGGCTACCTTGGCGACCGTCACGGTGACACTTTGCGTGAAACCCTGAGTCGCGGCATGACCAACTCCTCGGCCATTGTTCAGGTTGTCACCTGGAATGACTTTGGTGAAGGCTCGATGGTCGAACCAACGCAGGAATACGGCTACCGGGATTTGGGAATCATTCAGGATTTCCGCCGACAATACCTGGAATCCGGATTTTCCCGCAACACGAACGATCTGACCATGGCCCTCCGGTTTTACAATCTGCGACGACAGCATTCGACCAACATCGTTGGAGCTGCAGAACTGGATCGCATCTTTACGAACATCGTCTCCGGAAAACTCGACGTTGCGAATCTTCAGTTGAATCAGTTGACAAAGTGAGCTTTCAAGCGGGCTGAAGCCGTCCGCTCAATTTGTGATAGAAATGCAGTATCATCAAGGATTGGACAAACGGAAGAACACCGGGGGATTGGTCGGGTTCAGCCCGATAGTAAACGGACTGAAAGTGCCGCTGCCCGTGCCGCTCCAGTTGGAGCCAATGCCCGCACGGTTTGTTTGAGCCTGAACGCTATAACCGGGGAAAGTGGAGCTGTCCCAGGACAAGGTCAGAAGCCCGCCATTTCTTGACAAAGAAAGGATTGGGGAGCCCACGCTAACGCCGGTAACGTCAATAGATCCAGTCGAAAGCGTATTATCAACCCAGCTTAAACCGTTCGGAAGGCCCGGAAAACTGGTGGCAGCGAATGAGCCGGCATAACTAGGCGCATTGAAAAGCTGATAGCTGGCGCCGGTAACCGGCGGAGCACCAGAGTTGATAACATTCAGCGTTCCGTCGTAATGCAGCGCCATCCCAACAAAAGCCGGGAGAATTATCTGTTTAGGATTGGCAAGGTCAAACACCAGGGTTCCGTTGAGTGTCGGCCTGTTGGTGGTAAGCGTGATCGTGGTGCCGATAGTATATGTTCCGTCGACCGTTATGGTTGGAATTGTAAGCGAGTTGGTGCCGGTGATGACACCCGTGCCCTCAAAAGAAATGCTGCCATGCCCCGCGCCGAATATGGATCCATTATTCGTAAGGTTTCCGCCGATACCCCAGGTGATTACGTCCGACACATACCAACCATTGGTATAGACGCCCATAGAAGAGACGCTGTTAGACCAAGTCAATACACTGGTGCTGGGGCCGGCGACGATCAGGTTGCCGCCAATGTAGTTGGTGCCAAGCGCGCCATTCAAGTCCTCCAGCAAGCCATAAACATACACATTACTTACTACCGTTAAAACATCCCCGGAGCAATCCCAGGCACAGCCTGGGCCAATGATTAGATTGCCGCCGATGGTAACAGGCGCGCCCCCGCTTCCTTGTTGCACTTCGACAGTTCCCATCAAAGTCATGTTCCCGGCAATAGTCATGGGCGTAGGCCCGGCGGCACTGGAGAAGTTGTTAAAAAACTCCCATGGGGAGGTATATGGCGGTATTTGGCTGACATAATTGGTGTCAACAAACACGAGATTGTAGTAATTGCACTGCCTGGCATAGAAAGGGTTGACGGCGTAAATGACCGTATTGCCGACGGCGGTGGCATCCAGACTGGTGAGTTGATGAGTCGCGTCATTGCCGAAAATGGTTAGCGTGGAATTTGCAGCCATGGTTACCGTCCCACCAGTGGTGTCGTCGGAAATTGATTGGGCTGAAGCATTCGTATCCACAGTGACATTTACCCCAGGCCCGATAAAAACGACGTCACTTTTTTCCGGCACAGTTCCGGTATCCCATATGTTGGCGTCTCCCCAACTACCGCTGCTGGTGGCGGTGATCGCGGCCCCGCGGCCAACTGAAGCGAATAGCAAGATGGACGGGATGGTTAATAGTGCGCAGATTTGGGATCTTTTCATGTTGTTTGTTTTGGGTTGTCAGGTGAAACTTTATTCAAGCAAGTGTGCCTGGAATCAAGTGGAGTCGGTAAATTTGTGAACTTAAAACCAGCACACGGCACAAGAGGTTAGCTGGCTTTTCCGCGCCCGTTCCAAGTCTCGGTTGATTTTCTGATCGTGAACATGGCTAAGGATACCGTGATTTTCGCATCCAACAAAAGTCGCATAAAACGGTGACAGGCGAAAAAGGTGTTTCCATGCCAGCAGGCAATCCTGCGATCTGGATACTTGGTTCCGGTGTCAGCTCGTCGTTGAGTTGGCCGGTTTCCAGCAGGATGTGAAAAAGCGGATGTTGCGTCTTGTCCACCGTGTGCAAACGCTTCAGGTACCCGGCCGAGGCGCAGGACAAAGGAAAAGAAAAAGCCGCCCCGAAAGGCGGCTTGAAAAACGTTAAAGTTTCTTTGTTATTGTTTTCGACGGCGAAAGGCCAGGAGACCAGTGGCACCCAACCCGATCAGCGCGAGTGTAGCCGGTTCGGGAACAGTATGTAAGGTGATACTGCTATACGTAATATCATAATTTCCCGAAACATTAGCTGGATCTATTTGAAAATTCATACCGTTTATTATAGCACCAGCTCCAACATTGGCTAAATTAGCGGCTTGCAGAGCGAAGGTATAACTGTTTAAACCTGGGGACGGAACGTTATACCCAGTTCCATAGTAATTTACACCGCCCATGCTGTCACCAAGTGCAAACAAAACATTCACACCAGCAACAGCATTACCGGAGTTCCAAGTAAAGTTAAACGTGACCTGTGTATCGAGGGGGTTGAGCGCGGTCTGGTTGCCCAAAGGAATGGGGTAATACATTGTGCTAAACGAGCCGGTGCCGCCGGGTGCATTAAACTCCAAGCCGGTTGGGGTCGACGTAATCGTCGTCAGAGGAATGTTCCAGAAGCCGGTATATGTCGGGGCAGCAGCATTTATATTTGACAAATAGGGGGTGCCGGTGATGGCTTGCGCCTGCGCCGAGTTGATAATTGCCAAGCCGCCCGCGACTGCCAGCGCGGTCGCAAACCATTTTGTTTGTTGTTTCATAAGGTTGATTTTGATTTGAGTTTAGTGTTTAAGGTTCCGCCGATGAAAACCAAGGCCTGACCGACATTTTGACCCAGCGACCGAGGCGCTTCCCCAGGCGCAAAAATGTTTAATGAATCTTAGAACATGTTTTTCACCGGCCGTTTCAATGTTTGTAACAACGACTCTAGCGGTGATGAATCTTTTACGATAGTCGCATGAATTGGGGACATGGCAAATCGGGACGTCATTTCGGCGTGGCAGATGGCCAGAATGATCGCGCTTTTCAACGCACTGGATTTTACATCAACTCGTGTGCCAACGGCGGACGAATAGTACGGATGGCCCCTTCGCCGAATAGTATCAACGGGATCTTTCCAGAACGCTTCGACCCATGCGAAAGTTCCCGGCCGAGGCTTGGGAACAGCTTGGCACGAGGACACGAACGGCCACGATGCTGGCTTCTGGTGGCGACAAGGGCGCGAAGATGATTGGCCAGAACTTCTCCTCACGCAATCGATTGGCCAGTTCGCGGAGGCCGCAGGAAAGATCCTCCGGCGGCGTGCCGGACACGGAAGGCGCCGGGACTTTTTCGATCGTGGGAGTCAACCACCAAGCCATGGCATCGCGGGCGGCGGAATATCCGAGTGCAGCGAAGCCATCCAACTGGACAAGGTCCTCCCGGGCTCCTGCCACAAAAACGGCCCGGCTCTGGATGGCTTCGAGAATGGCATTCTCGATCGCAATCATCGGGTCCACATGCGTGCTATGCCCGCCGTTGATTCGGAGCGGGTTCTGGGACATGGGATCATCGAGAAATGCCACGAAGGTATGCGCGCCGCCGATGGAGGCGAGCGACTTGACTTCAATGGTCATTCCCTGGTGGCTCAAGACGGCACTCAGTTCTCGCACGCGCGTTGACCTGACCTCTGCAAGTTCGACGCTCTGGCCCCGGTGGAACAATTCCGCAACCGCCATGGCGTCGCGTTCAATGATTTCAAGCAGGCCGTGAAAGACCGCTTCGGTAACGTGGGATCCGGAGGCCAATCCTGTGCTGTGCCAGATGGCCGGATTGTAAACCCCCGGGGGCGGCGAGAACGGGCACCACACCTCATGGGCTGGGACGAGAATGGATTTCCCTTCGAGGGTGGTTCCACGCACCCAAGCCAGGGGTTGATCACCGGGATCGGCTATGTGCGTGGGTAGAGGCATAACCGCCAACGGCACATGCCATTCGCCTCTTGCCTGGAGTTCGGAGGGCTTGGCGACAATCGTGGGAATGCAGCTGCATTCCGCCCAATGGCGCTCGATTGCCTCCATATAGGCTCCAAGCAAAGCTTCATCGTCCGTCCAGCCTTTACCGGTAAGGACGGTTACGTTGCCGGGCGTATCAACGGCATGGGGCCGGACAACTTGCCAGCAAGGGACACCCAGTTGGTCCAGGCCGGACAGGTTCGACGGACGAATGGCACCGAGGCGTTTGGCTTCGGCCGCCGCCACCGGGAGGAGTTCGGCGGCGCGACAGCGGCGCCAACCGCGCGCGCGCGCGGAGCATGAAGGCAGCACCCAATCGTCATTCAAGGGACGCGCTCCCCCGCCAATTGCTTTAAGAGCATGAGCGCATCCATGCGCTTGCGATCAGTGGTCATTCGGTTTTCACTCATGAATTGAAGCAGCTTGCTCATTAAGTCGCCGCAGGCAACGAGCTGCGCAGCGCCTGATAAAGACTCCTCCGTCCGGCGTCGAAACGGCACTGCTTGGGCAAGTGCAACCAGTTGGCATGCTTCCGTCCGGGTCAATACTCGATTCTCTGCGCAAATGCACGCAGCCCACCGAAGATTAACCAGCGGGATCGAAATCGGCCGTCCCGTGAGTGGTTCGAAAAGCAGCGCCACTTCATCGTCGGCCATGAGTTGGCCCAGGGCGAATTGTTCGAAAACCCACCCGACTCCCTTCATCCCAAATATGCCGCACTCGACTGCACGAAGAGCCCCCATTGACGCAGCACCCCAAATTATCACCCCACGCTTCAGGGCAGCTCGAATTTCGAAGACCGAAACCGACAGCGCTTGATCGAAAACACCATCAATGATCCCGATCACTGTTGCGCCCTCGTCCACTAATGCTGGAAGGTCGCCGCGCCGGATGGGCGGCCGAAAAATTGCATCCAGGACTGTTTCAGCAGTTTCCTTCTCAAGCGACGGGCCGAGAAAGACCACCGGCTTCATGACCTCAAGGTCGCACGGTACCCGGCCTGGACTTCCCTGAAGCCCAGTGAACTATAGAACTCCACGGCTTGTGTATCTTCCCGATCAACGCGGGCGAATACTTTCTTACCTTCCGCAACCAGGGGTTGAGCGACGAACGCCACCAACTCTCGAAGCACTTGGCGTTGTCCTTCGTAAGGAGGGACTCGGTACAAAGAAAGCCCTGCCTGTGGCTCCGTTCGCCCGGAGCAGACAACCGCCGCGACGATCCCCGCACTCCCGGCTGCAACCGCGACTTCGCTGAACGCAATCAAACTCCTCCACGCCGGTGGCTGTAAAGAGAGATCTTCACGCCGTACTTCGCCCCAAAACGCCTTCAAGTCTGAAAACGCCTCTTGTGTCGCCCATGAACCAACCCCAGTCAAAGCAGTGGGAACGGCTTGCAACAATACCGTTTGGCCCTCACCAAGAATGCGTCCCTTTGAAGCGAGCCTCGGCTGCAACCACCCGCGCACTGGCTCGGAAGTGCAAAGTACCCGCGCCTGCCGTGCCTGGCCTGCAATTTCCGCTAAAATGAGCGCAATTACCTCACTCTTGGCTTCCAGAGACCAAGTGCCGTCCGCCAAGATCACCGAGACACCTGCGATACCCTCTGGGGTGCGAACGACCGAAAGACGCCAGTCAGAACTGTGACTCAAATGGCCAAGCAGCAAAACAAGCCCCAGACGCTGATTGGCTTCGGCGAACCGGATCGCATCCTGGAGCTGCAATGAAATGGAGTAATAGGGATCAGTCGCGGGTTCGCTCATAGGAGCACAGCCTGCCCGGGTGGAAACGGTTTCGCCCGTCAGTGCATTTGACCGCCGTCGCCTATTTCTTGCCGGTCAATTCTCGCGCTGAAATCGCATTCGACATGTCCCACGAGGCCAGCGCCTGGACGGATTGGAGCAATTGTTGCTCAGAAATGCCCTGGACATTGATGACTTGGAAGTCAACCGGACCAATGTCGCAAACGATCGGCTTTTTAAAAACGAACTTGGCTAAATTGACGTTAATAATTTGAAAGTTTGGCTTTCCCATAGTTTTTATTTTTTTTGTTAATGGTTGTAATTGGCTTCAGCATGATCGTGATGCCGGCCGGTCAGAGCGTCAATTAAAATTTGATAAATTTTTTTTATTGCCAACAAGTATCGTCTGAAACGAGAACGATGGCCAACTGAACCACGACGGTTAATCCAGATAAAAGCTCAGACCCCAATCGGTCGGCCCGGCAGGCCAGCGGAAATCGCCGACGCCGTGGTTTTCCTGGCCAGCCCGAGAGCCGTTATATCACGGGCCGGCGGGACACTCTTTGTTCGCGATGTTCCGATGGGTGGAAGCGCCGGCGATGATTCTGTTCCGGGACAAACTTTGCAATAAATGCGCAGGAATCAGCAAAAGACGGTTAGCGTGCCCGCATTTGAGTGCCATATTAGTAGGCATGGTTGCTAAGATCAGACATTTTAAAACGGCTGTGCTTCCAGTCAACCGGCTTGACCCCCGGCCGGGCCGGCCGGGAGAGTGTCGCTCAACCACACAATTCATAACACAACAAGATCAACCAGGAATCTCATCATGAAAGAACTAAAAGGAAAAGTATGTCTCATTACCGGCGGCAGCCGCGGCATTGGCCGGGCTATCGTCCTGGCCATGGCGGACGCGGGCGCAGATGTCGCGTTTACTTACTTGCGTAACAAGGAAAAGGCGGAGGAAGTTTGCCAGGCCGTTCGTGGAAAGGGTGTGCGCTGCAAGGCGTATTGCGGCAATGCGGCTTCCGCTGAAGAAACGCAGCGGGTGATCAAGGAGGTCATTGCGGAATTTGGTCCCATCAGCATCCTGGTGAACAACGCCGGCATCACTCGCGACAAGTCATTCACGAAAATGACCAAGGAGATGTGGGACGAAGTCGTGCATGTGAACCTGGACGGCATTTTTAACACGACGCAGGCAGTCCTGCCGAGCATGGTGGCAGCCGGTTGGGGCCGCATCCTCAATCTCTCCTCGATCGTGGCGCAAATGGGAAACTTCGGGCAGGCGAACTACGCGGCCAGCAAGGGCGCCGTCATTTCGTTCACCCAGACGCTGGCCCGCGAGTTTGCGCTCAAAAACATTACCGTGAACGCGATCGCACCAGGCTTCATCGAGACCGATATGACCAAAGACATTTCCGAGGCCGCATTAAAGCAACTGAAGGCTCAGACGCCGATCGGTAGGCTCGGCAAGCCGGAGGAAATCGCCAGCGCGATCGTATTCCTCGCCAGCCCGCGATCCGGCTATATCACGGGCCAGGTGCTCGCCGTGAACGGCGGGATGTATATGTGACTGGCTGAGGAGCGATGCACCGCTTCCGTGCCGTGTCACTTTGCGAAAGCGTGGCCGGGCGAGATTTGGCGCTCCCCCGACCACGGCGGCGGAAATCTGTCGGTCACATCGCGCTGCTGGTTACGGACCTGTCTTCAAACTGCATTTCCTCGGTGGACTCGTGCAGCGCTTGCGTTGAGGCTTCGCCGCAGACGGCGGCGATTTCATCGAAATAGCCCGTGCCGACGAACGACTGATGTTTGACTGCCCGGTAGCCGTCCGGTTCGGCGGCGAATTCCTTCTGCTGCAATTCGGTGTAAGCCGCCATTTGCCGTTCGCGGTAGCCGCGCGCCAGTTCCCACATGCTGTAGTTGAGCGCATGGAAACCCGCCAGCGTTACGAATTGGAATTTGTAGCCCATCGCGGCCAGTTCCGTTTGGAAACGGGCGATGGTCGAGTCGTCCAGATTTTTCCTCCAGTTGAATGAAGGCGAACAGTTGTACGCCAGCAGTTTTTCAGGATGGACCTTCTTCACCGCCTCGGCAAAACGCCGCGCATAATCCAGGTCGGGCTTGCCGGTTTCGCACCAGAGCATGTCCGCGAAAGGCGCGTAGCGCAACGCCCGCGCAATGGCCAGTTCGATGCCAGCGCGAACCTGGAAGAAACCTTCCTCCGTGCGCTCGCCGGTGCAGAAGGGTTTGTCACATTCGTCGAAATCGCTTGTGAGCAACTTCGCCGAATCCGCATCCGTGCGGGCGACGAGCACGACCGGCACGCCCGCAACGTCGGCCGCCAGTCGCGCCGCCGTGAGTTTGTGGATGAACTCGAACCCAGGCACGAGCACTTTGCCGCCCATGTGGCCGCACTTCTTCGCCGACGCAAGC
>OCZU010000523.1_pt1 | contig 26338 bp, 22 predicted proteins | sample 1539001 | NCBI WGS metagenome assembly OCZU01 (sample SAMEA3539306, study PRJEB22396) | soil metagenome | biome: tundra; feature: field; material: soil | place: USA | collected 2010-05 | depth 0.15 m | reverse complement strand
GCCGATCAGGCCGATCCAGTTCTCAGCGCTCAAAGCGCTCGACCCCCTTGATGAGCAGGAAGAGCGCGGCGAAAACGACGATCGTTATGCCGATATAGAGCAGGTCGAGCACGGGGCCCTCCTAGACGTCGCCCGCAGGTGAATAGCGGTCACGGTGGCCGCCCGCGTCCGGCGGGCGCTTGGGTGACGGCGGTCAGGGCCTGGTGTGCAGCCCCGACCGCCCACAATGAAACCCCGGAAACCGGCCCGAAGCCGCGCCCATGCGCGACCCATGCGGAGCCGGGGCTATCCCTAACAGATCCCATGCGGCGGGTCCCTCGCCGCTGCCGTCGGCATGCCCTGGCCCAGGCAAAACTAAGCGCCGCGCGATCAGGCCGGGTTAATCCTGGCGGCCGGCCAGCGGAACTGGTGTCCCATTGGGATGGCGCCGGCGCCGGGCGCCCGGCGGCTTTCCCCGTTTTCGGTCACGCTATGGTGAAAGGCAGCGACAATGATTCGCAGCCGGGGGGCGGTAATGAGCGGGGAATTTCCAGGTCCGAGGAATTCGTCAGCATTCGGCCGGGTAAAAGATAAATACGATGGATGGAGCGGCTGGGTGCGGGCCGCTACCATTGCGTGTCCGGTGGTGGCACTGATTGCCGCCGGGCTGGCCTTCGCCCTGCCCAGCGGTTCCGGCCGCGTCTCATCCGCCGAGCACGTCTCATTTCCCTTGGCCACGCCCAGCCTCGCGCCTCCGGAAAGCCTGGTAGCAAGCACTGCTGCGCATCGCGCCCGTGCCGCGGCGGCACGCGGCCGTGCACGTCCGGCAGCGGGCGCTGCCCACCAGGGCGGCATGCCCGCTGGCCGGCGGCCCGGCGGCATACCTTCAGGGATCCTGGGCGCATGGGGCGGCCAGGTTACCCTCCTCCCCGGCATTACCGAGAGCTTCTCACTGAACCTGGACCATTCCGGCGCGGTGGGGAGTGACATAGGCGCGTTTAATATCCAGCCCGCCGGTTGCCAGGGAAACGTATTCCTTGATGGCGTCAGCGGAGGGACGCTCGTTGACCTGCGCATGGAAACGACCGCGAATCCGACCGGGAGGTGCCCGGCGTCGCTTGAGACGGATGTCCACCTCGCCAGCGGTGGTTCAGCGCTCGATTATGTAATCACCGCTGTGAGCGGCGTGCCGGGTACGCCGGAAAATCCGCTGGCCCAGGGGGTCTTGTACCGCTGAGCACCCGTTCGGGCCGGGTCAGGCGGCTGCCAGGGATCGATCAGTTCGACCTCCTGTGCTGGAAGTCCTTGAAGTTGCGGGTGGCCAGTGCCGCGTTGGCACATCCTCCGGGCCGTCGGCCCCGGTCACCCGCCGGTCACCCCGCCGGCCATGACCCGGAAGCTATATCATTACAATCTGTAATCGAACATGCTCGCAGTGTGACTGCCTCCCGACGAGCCAGGCCTCGCGATAGGACCGATCTTGCCGGATGGTTCAACTCAGGTAGCGGCCCACCGGTGGATGGCGAGAACTGCGCTGGCCGCTATGGGGACCAGCGTCACCCTGATGGTTGTGGTGGGGGCTGGGGGGCCGTCCCCGGGTGTGGGTGTGCGAGCCTTCTCGCCTGCGCCGCCGTGGCCGCCGTGGTTCGTCCACGTCGCTGCCTCGCCCATGGTCGTGTCGGCGGTGTTGTGGCTGGCGGTAGTGCTCGGCGGTGCTGGCCTGGCCGCCGGGCTGGTGGCGGCGCGGCAGGGCTGGCGGCCCCGTCCCGGGCGGTTGATCCTCGGGTCCGCCGTCGCGGTCGTCGCCCTGATGGTGATCCCCCCGGTGGGGTCCAACGACATGCTGGTGTACGTGGCGGCCGGACGGATAGCCGTGCTCGGGCACAGCCCGTATGTCATGACGCCCGGGCAGTTGATGTCCTCAGGCGACCCGATCGGGTCCGGCACGGTGTTCACCTATCCGGATGTTCCGTCGCCGTACGGCCCGGTCGCGACGGTGACCGAGGCGGCCGCGTCGGAACTGGGCGGGACCTCGGTCGCCCGCACCCTCTTCTGGCTGAAGGTGTGGGACGCGCTCGCGTACCTGGCGCTGGTTTTTGCGCTGGACCGACTGGTGCGCTCCGATGCTGCCCGGCGGGTTCGCGTGCACCTGTTGTGGTCGGTAAACCCGCTCATGCTGTTCGAGATGGTGGCCAGTGGCCATAATGATGTCCTGGCCGCGGCCGCAGGCCTGGCTGCCCTGCTCGTCATGCGGCGGGTGGGTTCCCGCCGAGGGCTGCTGGCAGGCATTCTGCTCGGACTGGCCGCGGCCATAAAGGCACCGTACGTGCTTTTCGGTGCGGGCCTGGCGTGGTGTGCGCGGCGGTCCCCGGGTATGCTCGCCACTCTGGCGCTCGGGATGGCGGCTGTCTTGGTCCCCGGCTATGTGCTGGCCGGACCGGCCGCGATCTCGGCTACAACGGGCGTCGCGGCCAGGCCGGTCGGCCCATCGCCCTGGGCTCTGCCCGTCCTCATGCTCCAGAAGATGCTCCGCTGGCACATCTCGAACGCCCGCATCGACACGGCGGCGTTGATCGGGTCGGCGGTACTGACCGCGGTCCTCCTGTCGCGAATGCCGTCTGGGTCGCCGGACCTTCCGGCCGTACGGGTGGCGCTGGCGGCCGCGCTGGCCCTGCTGGTCCTCTCGCCACAGCAGCAGCCCTGGTACGCCGCCCTGATCTTTCCGCTGCTGGCCGTGTTTCCCGCGAGCAGGCTGGACTGGGTAGCGGTGGTTTTTGCCAGCGCTACGGCCGTGGGCGAGCTGCCCGTGGTGTTCCTCACCGGCCTGCATCCAGCATGGCTCGCCAGGTCTGCCCTGGCCGGAGAGTTGGGGATCGTTCTCCTCGGCATCACTGAGGCAGGGTGCACCCTGCTCTGGCTGTGCTTCACCAAGGACTGGAGGCCTGTCACCGCGCGGGGTGCTCCGGTCCAGGTTGTTCCCGGCGGTTTCGATGCCGGGATTGCATCGCGGAACTGACGGCTGCTAATCGACGACCGGTGATTAGGGGGGCCATGTCCACTTCCGGGGAAACGGCGCCGGGCGTGGCTTACCCGGCACCTGCCGGTCAGCCCAGCGAGCAGCCTGACGGCGCGGCGTGTCGTGGCCGCTGGGAGCGGTCGCGCCGCCTGCTGGCCTGGCCGGCGGCGGCGGCCGTGCTGTTCGCCTGCTACCTGCGGGTGTCGGGGACGGTGCCGGTCAATTCGGATGGGGCCAGCGATGCCTTGCAGGCGTGGGACATGCTGCATGGCAATCTGCTGCTGCACGGCTGGTGGCTGGGCGACGTGTCGTACTACACCACCGAGTTGCCGCAGTACACGCTGCTGGAACTGGCCTTCGGCCTGCACTCCAGCGTGGTGCACGTGGCCGGGGCCATGACCTATACCCTCGTGGTCCTGCTCGCGGCCCTGCTCGCCCAGGGGAAGGCGCGGGGGACGGCGGGGACCGGCCGGGCGCTGATCGCGGCCGGGATCATGCTCGCCCCGCAACTGGGCGGCGGAGCCTCCGTTCTGCTGCTCAACCCGGATCATGTGGGCAGCACGGTACCGGTGCTGGCGGCGTTCTTGATCCTGGACCGGGGGCCCCGCCGCTGGTACGTGCCGGTATCCGTGGCCGCCCTGCTCGCCTGGTCCCTGGTGGCAGACCGGGTGGTGCTGCTCACTGGAGTCCTGCCGCTCGCCGTGGTCTGCTCGGCGCGCAGTTACCTGGATGCGGTCCGTCAGCGACGCCCCTGGGTGTCGCAGGGTTATCTGCTGTCGCTCGCTGGCGCCGCGCTGGCATCGGGCCCGGTCGCATGGCTGGTAGAGGCGGCGCTGCAGGCCAAAGGCGGCTACCGTGTCGCGCCGTTGGCGATCGTCACGCTGGTGTCGTCCGTGACGCAGATTCCCGGGGCGCTCTATTCCGACGCCCAAGCCGTCCTGCTGTTGTTCGGGGGGGATTTCCTGGCTCAGCCGACGGGGCTGCTTACCGGCATGGCCCTGGTTCACCTGGCGGGCGCTTGCCTGGCGGGCTGCGCTGTCTGGATCGGTGCTCGCCGGTGGCTGCGGGAGCTGGACCTGGTATCCGCGTGCCTGGTCGCGGCCGTGCTCATCAACGGGGCGGCCTACGTGTTGCTCACACAATTTAAAAACGTGCTCGGCGCGCACGAAATAGCGGCGGTCCTGCCGTTCAGCGCGGTTCTGGCGGGGCGGCTGCTGGGCACCAGGCTGGCCCGGCCCAGACTGCGGCCGCTCGTCCTGCTCGTATTCGCGTGCTACCTGGCCTGCCTGGGATACGCGGTGGCCCAGCCGCCGGTGCCGGCCGCCGACCAGCACCTCGCCGACTGGCTGGCGGCCCGGCACCTGCGCTCCGGCCTGGCCGCGTACTGGCAGGCCAGCGGGACCACCCTGGCCAGCGGCGGGCACATCCAGGTCAGCCCGGTCTGCGCCACCAAGGGCCGCTTCAGCGCCGAGCACTGGGAGTCGGAAGCCAGCTGGTATGACCCGCGGCTGCGCGAAGCCAACTTTCTCATCCTGGGCGGACAGGCTGCTGCCTGCAACGACGTCACCGCAGGTCTGGCCCGGTCAGCGTTTGGCCCCCCGGCCGGGTCCTACCACGTCGGCCCGTACACCGTCCTGGTCTGGCAGCGGAACCTGCTCACCATGATCCGTTGACCGGAACCGCGAAGGATTCCCCTCTTGTGGCGAATGCCAGCGGGTCGCGGGACCTTCCGGCCGTCCGGGTGGCGCTGGCAGCCACGCTGGGCGTGCTGTTGCTCTCGCCACCGCAGCAGCCCGGGCACGCCGCCCTGATCCTTCCGCGCCTGCCCGGCGACTTCGCGCCGGGCGGCACTACACGGGTCAATAATTGATAGCACTGTGTAGTCAGATACCGTCGCTGCGTGACAGCTTTTGGGACTGGCCGGGAGGTGCACGGGATAGACGAGCCGCTGCTCGCTCAGCCCGGCGGGCATCCTGACGGCGCGGCGCGTCGTGGCCGCTGGGAGCGGTCGCGCCGCCTGCTGGCCTGGCCGGTAGCGGCGGCCGTGCTGTTCGCCTGCTACCTGCGGGTGTCGGGGACGGTGCCGGTCAATTCGGATGGGGCCAGCGATGCCTTGCAGGCGTGGGACATGCTGCATGGCAATCTGCTGCTGCACGGCTGGTGGCTGGGCGACGTGTCGTACTACACCACCGAGTTGCCGCAGTACACGCTGCTGGAACTGGCCTTCGGCCTGCACTCCAGCGTGGTGCACGTGGCCGGGGCCATGACCTATACCCTCGTGGTCCTGCTCGCGGCCCTGCTCGCCCAGGGGAAGGCGCGGGGGACGGCGGGGACCGGCCGGGCGCTGATCGCGGCCGGGATCATGCTCGCCCCGCAACTGGGCGGCGGAGCCTCCGTTCTGCTGCTCAACCCGGATCATGTGGGCAGCACGGTACCGGTGCTGGCGGCGTTCTTGATCCTGGACCGGGGGCCCCGCCGCTGGTACGTGCCGGTATCCGTGGCCGCCCTGCTCGCCTGGTCCCTGGTGGCAGACCGGGTGGTGCTGCTCACTGGAGTCCTGCCGCTCGCCGTGGTCTGCTCGGCGCGCAGTTACCTGGATGCGGTCCGTCAGCGACGCCCCTGGGTGTCGCAGGGTTATCTGCTGTCGCTCGCTGGCGCCGCGCTGGCATCGGGCCCGGTCGCATGGCTGGTAGAGGCGGCGCTGCAGGCCAAAGGCGGCTACCGTGTCGCGCCGTTGGCGATCGTCACGCTGGTGTCGTCCGTGACGCAGATTCCCGGGGCGCTCTATTCCGACGCCCAAGCCGTCCTGCTGTTGTTCGGGGGGGATTTCCTGGCTCAGCCGACGGGGCTGCTTACCGGCATGGCCCTGGTTCACCTGGCGGGCGCTTGCCTGGCGGGCTGCGCTGTCTGGATCGGTGCTCGCCGGTGGCTGCGGGAGCTGGACCTGGTATCCGCGTGCCTGGTCGCGGCCGTGCTCATCAACGGGGCGGCCTACGTGTTGCTCACACAATTTAAAAACGTGCTCGGCGCGCACGAAATAGCGGCGGTCCTGCCGTTCAGCGCGGTTCTGGCGGGGCGGCTGCTGGGCACCAGGCTGGCCCGGCCCAGACTGCGGCCGCTCGTCCTGCTCGTATTCGCGTGCTACCTGGCCTGCCTGGGATACGCGGTGGCCCAGCCGCCGGTGCCGGCCGCCGACCAGCACCTCGCCGACTGGCTGGCGGCCCGGCACCTGCGCTCCGGCCTGGCCGCGTACTGGCAGGCCAGCGGGACCACCCTGGCCAGCGGCGGGCACATCCAGGTCAGCCCGGTCTGCGCCACCAAGGGCCGCTTCAGCGCCGAGCACTGGGAGTCGGAAGCCAGCTGGTATGACCCGCGGCTGCGCGAAGCCAACTTTCTCATCCTGGGCGGACCGGCCGAGTGCAATACCGCCACCGCAGCCCAGGCCCGGTCAGCGTTCGGCCCCCCGGCCCGGTCCTACCAGGTCGGCCCGTACACCGTCCTGGTCTGGCGGCTGAACCTGCTCACCATGCTCCGTTAACCGGCGTGAGCCCGCATTTCGCACGCCTACGACCATGATCGCGGTCGGCTTGTCCCCCGATAATCTGGGCACCGAGCGCGTGGAAAGTGCGGGTGCGCAACGCTTCCAGCCGCAACGCCTTGGTATCCCGGCGGGCCTCAGGCGAGCGGGCCGAGGTCGCGGACGCCGAGTTCGTCGGCGCGGGTTAGCAGGTCGGCGGGGTCGGCGTAGACCCGGTAGGCGCCGGCCCGCTCCAGTTCCTCGCGGCCATATCCGCCGGACATCAGGCCGATGCCGATCGACCCCGCCCGGCGGGCGGCGAGCAGGTCCCAGACGCTGTCCCCGACCACGTAGGCGTGCTTGGGTTCAACGTCGAGCAGCGCGGCCGCGGCGAGGAACAGGTCCGGATCGGGCTTGGCGTGCCGCACCATGTCCCGGGTGATCATCGGCGCGTCCTCGGGCAGGCCCAGCATGCCCAGAGCACGGCCCGCCGTGGCCCGGTACCCGCTGGTGGCGATGGCCCACTGCACCCCGCGTTCGGTGAGGGCGGCCAGCAGATCCGCCGCCCCGGGCAGCGGCCGGACGGAGTCCGCCTGGGCGAGGTATTCCTCCTGGTGTGCCTTCTGCAGCATGGCGATGTCCGCTTCGGACAGGGTCCGGCCGGTCTCGCGGAGCAGGGCGGACACGAACAGCCCGCCACTCATCCCGATCCGCCGGTGGATCCGCCACACCGACAGGTCGATGTCGAGCCGGGACAGCGCGCCCCGCCAGGCGATGACGTGCTGGTAGACGCTGTCGATGAGCGTCCCGTCCAGGTCGAAAAGGAACACCGGCGCGGGCGGTTCGCTATAGCTCGCGGGAACAGTCATGCCACCAGTCTGCCGATCGAACGCCTTAGCTGCCGATCAATCACAATGTGTAGCGATACGATTACTAAGAGTAGTAGCATTGCAGAGTGTCTTTAGCCGCCAGCTGAGAGGACGACAACCATGTCAGCCGAGACGACGACGGTGCGGCACGGTGCTCCGCGGCGGTGGATCATGCCCGTTGTGCTGGTGTCGCTCGCGACCGGGCTGTGTTCGCTGGTGCCTGCACCGCAGGCGGCGCTAGCGGCATCGCAGCGGGTTGCCTCGATCTCGGCAGGAGGTGAACACGCGTGCGCCATCGTGAGTGGCGAAGCCTACTGCTGGGGCGAGAACTACAACGGTGAGCTTGGCGACGGCGCAAACATCAATTCCGGCCTCCCGGTGGCCGTGGATACCAGCGGCGTGCTGGCCGGCAAGACGCTCACCCAGATCACGGCCGGCTATGAACACACATGTGCGCTGGACAGCACCGGCACTGCATACTGCTGGGGCCTCAACGCCTATGGCCAGCTCGGCGACGGGAGCACCACCAGCTCCAACGTCCCGGTGGCCGTGGACATCAGCGGCGTGCTGGCTGGCCAGACCCTCACCCAGATCACTGTCGGCGTCGTGAACACGTGCGCGCTGGATTCCGCCGGCGATGCCTATTGCTGGGGCTGGAACGCCTTTGGCCAGCTCGGTGACGGAACCACCACCAGTTCCAGCGTCCCGGTAGCCGTGCAGACCAGCGGCGTGCTGGCGGGCAAGGCTCTTACCCAGATCACGGCGGGCGGCTACGACGCCTGCGCGCTGGATTCCGCCGGCGATGCTTACTGCTGGGGCTGGAACACCTCTGGCCAGCTCGGTGACGGAAACACCACCAGCTCCAGCGTCCCGGTGGCCGTCGATGCTGGCGGCGTGCTGGCCGGCAAGACCCTCACCCAGATCACCGCTGGCCGGGATCACACATGTGCGGTGACTACCGCCGACGTCGCCTACTGCTGGGGTTTCAACTCCGTTGGCCAGCTCGGTGACGGAAACACCACCGATTCCAGCCTCCCGGTGGCCGTGGACACCGGCGGCGCGCTGGCCGGCAAGGCCCTCACCGAGATTACCGTCGGCAGCTACGACACGTGCGCTCTCGACGCCGCCGGTGCCTCTTACTGCTGGGGCTACAACCACTTTGGCCAGCTCGGTGACGGAAGCACCACCAACTCCGGCGTCCCGGTGGCCGTGAACACTGGCGGCGTGCTGGCCGGCAAGGTTCTCACCCAGATCACCGCCGGCCTGTGGCACACGTGTGTTCTGGATGCCACCGGCGGCACATACTGCTGGGGCCGCAACGCCTCTAGCGAACTCGGCGACGACGGCACCGGCAGCCAGAGTTCTGTGCCTGTGCTGGTCGGGCTCTGAGCCCATGTCCCTCACAAAAATCGTGCGGGACGCGGGAAATGTGACGATCGCCCGTGCGACTTGGGGTGGCAGCCAGAACTTCCTGGGAGCACGGTGGGTAGGGCGCCTCGTGGACAGGTCTCCGGCGCAGCTTCGTGAACGGGTAGCATTGCGGCTCCTGTCGCTTTCCCCGCACTATTTCTATGCTCGCGATATCCGCGCCGAGGCCGAGCGGAACCGGCGGTCGCGTCAGGCTCTGGTGGACACACTTATCGCGCCCCACTTGATCAGGGCGGCGCGGGTCCTCGACTATGGGTGCGGGCCGGGGTACATGGCATGCGCTGTGGCCGCGCGGGCCGAGCATGTTGATGCGGTCGATATCTCGAGCGGCGTCCTGGCGTGTGCGAAGGCATTGAACGGCCGGCCGAATATCTCCTATCTCAGGCCTGATGAACTCCGGCAGGAGCCGGAAACCGTTGACCTGGCGTACTCGTTCGCGGTGGTCCAGCACCTGAGGACTGAGCTGCTTGTTGACATGCTCGGCCTGCTTGCCGACAAGCTGCGTCCAGATGGCAACCTTCTCCTGCACTTCGCCGTGCCGGGCCAGGGAGGCTGGCGCACAGAGGCCGAGTGGACAGCGGACCAGTCAATCGTGGGCCGCGCAAAGCTGCGTTACGGCCTCAACTGCTTCGGGAGATCGGTGAGCGAGATGGAGGCCCTGGTCTCCGGAAGCGGATTCACTGACGTGGCCATCCGCTCGCTGAGCGGAAGTGTCACCGTTCCCGGGGACGACGACATCACCCAGCAGCACTGGCTGACTGCGCGGCGTCCGTGACGGCCGTCTCAGATTCCGCGCACGTCCTAAGGTTCGTCTGGGAGCACCCGGCGAACGAGGGAGCGCGGGTTCGGGCGCTGGTCCGCGCCATCCGGTTTCAAGCGTCTGGACGGCTTCTGCACCGGCGAACGCTGGCCCGGCTCGGCGAACGGTCGAGCATCTGGGCTGATCTGCACCGCACCGGGGCGTCGAAGGTCGTGTACGCCAACCCGCCCGACTATCCCGAGATGCTTGTATGGCAACTGGTCCTTCGGCCAGGAGACCTATTCCTCGACATCGGTGCCAACGTCGGCAGTTACGCAATTTGGGCTGCGGACCGGGGCGCGGAAGTCATCGCTGTGGAGCCGGCCGACGATGCCTGTGCCTTGCTCTTGGAGAACATCGCGCTCAACGGCTACTCGGTAAAGGCGATTCAGGCCGCGGCAGGGGCGATCTGTGGCACTGTCCGGTTCACGAGCGGGCGGGACACGGTGAACCGGATCGATCCCGACGGCAGCGTTGAGACGACGATGGTCACTATCGACTCGATCATCGAGAACCGCATCGTGGCGGGGATGAAGATCGATGTGGAGGGTTTCGAGATCGACGTGCTTCGCGGGTGTGAGCAGGCGCTGTCCGAGCACCGCATCAGGCTGATCCAGCTCGAGTGGAACGGGGCTTCCATGGAGGCCGTTGGGGATGATCGCCGGCCTGTTGCCGATCTCCTCTCAGGGCATGGGTACAACCTGCTGCGTCCCGACGGCCGTGGGGCCCTTGTGCCGCTGGCCGATATGGCGTTCGGCCCTGACGTATTCGCCCGGCCCGGCTGGTGACCTCGGCGACCGCTGCACGTTATGGCCAGCCACAATAAGCAAAGCCCGGTATGCCAGCCCGGAACTGGAATATGCCGGATTGGCAGTCGGCGCTGCCAGCCGAATTGGTTGAAGTGTTTGATTACAAAGAGTTAACACGTATGATCACTAGGTGACCACGGCGTCGGGTAACTCACTCCGTGACCGACTCTACGACTCTTACGCTTCGAACCACGCCAGCGGCGGCGATGGTGAGGCCGCCGCTCTCGTCTACCGCCGCGACATTCGGCCGGCCTTGCCTCCGCCCGCCGCTGGATCGGTCCTCGACATCGGCTGCGGGCAGGGTCAGCTGGTCAGGTTGCTGCTTGCGGATGGCTACGACGCCGCGGGGATCGACGTCAGCCCGGAGCAAGTGGACCGGGCCCGGGCCGGCGGCCTGGACCGCGTCCAGCAGGGTGACTACCGCGATGTCCTCGATGCGCGGCGGGGCAAATTCGCTGCCGTCACGGCCACCGACGTGCTCGAGCACCTGACCAAGCATGAGGTACTGGACACGTTCGATCTCGTGGCGAGCGCGCTCGTTCCGGGCGGTGTCTTCATCGCCCGGGTGCCGAACGCCGCAAGCCCGTTCAGCGGCCGCATCCGCTACGGGGACTTCACCCACGAGTCGTCCCATACCGCGCGCAGCATCCGGCAGGTCGCGGCGGCGGCAGGCTACGCCTCGGTCGTCGTCCTGCCCTGTCCACCGATCGCGCATGGCCTGGTGAGCGTGGTCCGGGTGGCGGTGTGGAAGTCGGTCAGTGCCTGCTGCAAACTCGCTCTCGCAGCTGAGACGGGCATGGTCCGGGGGCACATCGTGACCCAGAACCTGACCTTCATCGCGCGCACGGCCAGATGAGGGATGTCGGGAGCCGGTGAGTGGCACGCACGCGGCACCAAGCCGCATGCAGGGACTAGCCATTACCTTGCACTGGCCCGGTATCGGCCGGAGCATCGCGCGGACAGCCGGATTCAACGTCGCGTCGGCGGCCGCCGCGGGGCTGGGCGGGATCATCCTGGCGCGCACTGTAGGGCCGACCATCCGTGGCGAGTATGCCGCTGTTACCGCGTGGTTCGGCGTGGCACTCATGGTCGGTGGAATGGGCCAGCCAGCAGCCCTGTGCTTCTACGTGGCCCGCAACCCCGAGCGCGCCCGCGAGTACGTCGCGACTTCCCGGGCGATGATGCTCACGACGGGAATCCTCGCTCTTGCCGCAGGCATGCTGCTGGCACCCCTGCTTTCGCACGGCGATACCGCGTTGGCCGTTGGCTACCGGATCGCGTTCGCCACCTCGATCGTGGCATTCGTCGGAGCCAGCTATACCTTCTCACTGCAAGCCCGGGACCTCCGCCGGTGGAACGTGGTGCGGGTGAGCCAGCCAGTGCTCAGCCTTATCGCGGTGGGCACCCTGTGGCGGCTCAGGCTGCTTACCCTGGACAATGCGCTGGTCGCCCTGGCGGGTACCATGCTGCTGCAGCTTGGCTGGGCCTACGTCTGCTGCCGGCGCACGGGGCTAGCACCCGGACGGGCGCAGTCCGCGTTGGTCCGCCCCCTGGGAACCTACGGCGCCGCCCAGATCGCCGCCCTGACTCCGACGGCCCTCAATGCGCAGTTGGACCAGCTGGTCCTCTCACAGACTGTTCCGCCGGCCGATCTGGGCCGTTACGCGATCGCGGTCTCGCTCACGTTGCTCCCCGTCCCCTTGGTGTCGGCGATTGGCAACGTGGCTTTCCCGCGGCTGGCCTCGGCGCAACGAGCGACCGCAGCGACGCACCGGATGCAGCGGCTGGCGATGCTCGGGAGCGCCGCGCTGGCCGCCGCGATCCTGGTGCCATTGGCGGTTGTGGCGCACTGGCTGGTGCCAGCCGTCTTCGGCGAGGGTTACCGGGGTGCCGTGCCCCTGCTGTGGATACTGACCCCCGGTGCCGTCTTCCTGGCCTGCGGGCAGGTCGCCGGGGACCTGCTCAGGGGCCGGAACCGGCCGATCATTGTGGCATGGGCGCAGGGGCTGGCGGCTGTCTTCACAATTGTGCTGCTCGTCGTCCTGCTGCCGGTAGTCGGTGTGTCCGGTGCGGCGATTGCCTCTACCGTCGCGTACGGGATCGCGCTGGCCGTGATGCTCCGCTACCTGTGGCGGCTGCCGCACGAAGGCCAGGCGAGCGGACGGACGATGACGGCCCCACCCGGGGACGCCGTCGCTGAGCCATAGGGGGGCCGATGTCCACGCTGCGCCGGGCCGCTGCCATGGCGACTGACCTCACATGCCGCACCGTGGGCCGGCGCCAGGTCGTGCGGGCCGCCCGGTTCGTGCTCTGGCGTGCACGACTGGACGTTCCTAATGACCTGCGCACCAATGGTGAATCGCTGCTCCAGCAGTGGGTACTGGATATGTCGCCGCCCGGCCGGGAGATGAGCGTCATCGACGTGGGTGCCAACGTTGGCCGATGGTCCGCCGCGATGCTCGCCGTCGCGCGGCGGGCCGGCCGGATGGATGATCTCGACGTGCATGCCTTCGAGCCTTCGGCCGCTACCTTCGAGTGCCTGGCGGGGGCACTTGACGGGCAGGGTGTGAGCCTGCACCGGATGGCCCTCAGTGACCGGCCCGGATCGTCACTCCTGCACGTGATCGCATCGCGGGCAGGCACGAATTCGCTGCATGCGCCGCCCGGCGTGCCCGCCGACGGACCGACCGAGGAAGTGGCCACGATCACATTGGACTCCTACGCGGGCCGGGCCGGGCTGGGCACAGTCGCGCTGGTCAAGATCGACACCGAGGGGCACGATCTCGCGGTCCTGCGCGGGGCACGGACGCTCTTCGCCGAGCAGCGCATCTCGATTGCGCAGTTTGAGTACAACCACCGATGGATTTACGCGCGCTGCTATCTCCGTGATGCCTTCGAACTCCTGGAGCCCCTCGGTTACCGCATTGGCAAGCTCACGCCGTTCGGCGTGGAGTTCTACCCCCGCTGGGACGCCGACCTGGAGACCTTCGTGGAAGGCAACTACATAGCATGTTCGCCACTAGCTGCTGAGCACCTGCCCTCAGTCACGTGGTGGAAGTCCCTCAGCCGATGACGCTGTGGGCTCCCTGAATGTCATGAGGCTGCGATGTCACTGGCAGCTTCGTGGATCGCCAGCGTGTTGAACGGCGCGGCATCCAGGCAGATCCGCTGAGCAGCAGGCTGCTCGCCGTCATGCAGCGTATAGCCATGCGCGACAAGGAGCGCCGCCACCGCCGCGGCGTTCTCCCCCTGAACCTCGCAGATGATCCGCGGGCACGCGCGGAGAACCTGAGGACCTCCGGCGAGCACCTTCAGTTCGGCCCCTTCGACATCAATCTTGATGACATCGGGCGTGGGGAACCGCAATGCCAGCCAGTCCAGCGAGACTGTAGGTACCAGCTCGGTAGCACGGATGCCGCCTGCCTCGCTAGAACCGAAACCGTCGAGGTGGCTGGTGGAGCGGTTTCGCCTGGCGATATGAAACCGCCCGATCCCGCAGTCGTCGGCGACGGCGGCGGGCAGTACCTCGACCGGCGCCTGGTACCGGTTCGCAGCGGCTGAGCGGCGAAGCAGCGTGACGAGGACCGCGTCGGGCTCGATCGCGAGAACACGGCCGTCGGGGCCGGCCGCTACTGCGGCGGCGAAGCTAAACAGGCCCACATTGGCGCCAACGTCCCAAACCACATCACCTGTCCCAACGGTCTCGGTCACGAGGCGCAGCAATGCAGGGTCGACGCTGTCCAGACGAGGCCGGAGATATCGCAGGCCGCCCTCGGTTGATGCGTAGATCCGGGCCGCGGCAAAGGGCGACGGCAGCCTTCTCTGCAGGACAAATCGATGAGACAGCTGCTCAAGCGCCCCCCGCAACGACACGCATCCTCCCCCGGCACCTCGACAAAGGTCGCTCCGCAACGTCTTCCCGCGCATCGCCTATCGCTGATCGTGATGGGTATAGTACTAACAGTAGTCAACGTGGGGGTGTCCAGATGCGGGTCGGTGTGGTTGGTCCGGTAGGGCCGGACAGCTTCGCGGACAACATCGGCGATGCACTTCATCGCATGGGTCATGTGGTGACCCAGCTTGGCCAGGCCCGTGTCCCCCCGCTGGGGAGGCTGGCCGGAAACCTCGCACTGGTCGCCAGGCAAGCCGTCCCCCGCCTGGACGAGCGGGCACAGCGCCGGATCGTGCGGTCGGCGCTGGACGCGGACTGCCAAGTGGTGATCAACCTCGACGCGCGGCTGATGCCCGGTACGGTGTCGCAGCTGAGGCGCGCCGGTGCGCGGGTGGTGTTCTGGTTTCCCGATCACGTCGCGAACCTGGGTCGGCAGATGATGCTGATGGCGCCCTACGATGCGCTCTTCTTCAAGGAGCCGCATCTGGTTGAGCGCCTGCGCGCCAACCTCGATCTGCCGGTGCATTACCTTCCGCAGGGCTGCAATCCGCAGTGGCACCGGCCGCTGGTTCCGGCCGGTACTGAGCCCTTCCTGGTCATCGCCGGCAACATGTACCCGAGCCGTGTCCGGCTCCTCGAGCGCCTGCTGGCCAAGGGCATCCCGTTGAAGCTGTACGGCGGCGGCTTTCCGCGCTGGCTGGGCGAAACCCAGGCCAGAGGGGCGCACACTGGCCGCTGCGTCTTCCGGGAGGACAAGGCTCGCGCGTTCCGGTCGGCTGCCGGAGTGCTCAACACGATGCACCCAGCCGAGGTGACCGGCGTCAATTCGCGGCTCTTTGAGGCAGCTGGCTGTGGTGCTGCGGTGCTCACCGAGTTCCGGCCTGCCGTTCCCGAGCTGTTCAATGTCGGCGAGGAGGTGCTGGCCTTCCACGACTTCGACGACCTCGTTGACCAGGCGAGCCGCCTGCTCAACGAGGTCGGCCTGACCACACGGATTGGCGACGCTGCCGCGCGGCGCGCTCACCGCGACCATTCCTACGACGTCCGGCTCGCCGACATCCTGGAGAAAGTGGCGTGACTGCGCCGCCCGTCCGCGCCAGCACCGTACGGAACAGAGAACGCCCGCGATGACGGTTAAGGACCTCATGCGCCCGCTTCCTGGAGCCAGGCGGCTCTCACTGTTGCGCCAGCGGATCGGCTTCACTGGTTCGGCGAGTTACTGGGAGCGGAATTACCAACGCGGCGGGACGAGCGGGGGCGGCTCGTATGGCGCGCTCGCCCGGCGCAAGGCGGACTTTCTCAACGCGTTCGTCCGAGACCACGCGATCAAATCAATCATCGAGTTCGGGTGCGGCGACGGTCATCAGCTGTCCTTGGCGAGCTATCCCAGATATATCGGGCTGGACGTGTCCCGCAGCGCGATCGGGCTGTGCCAGCGCCGTTTTGCCGATGACCTGGCCAAGAGTTTCTTCGTCTACGACGGAGCATGTTTTGCCGATCACGGTGGCGTGTTCACGGCCGAGCTGGCGATTTCGCTCGACGTCATCTATCACCTAGTCGAGGATCCCGTCTTCGAGGCCTATATGGCGCACCTCTTTGCCGCAGGCCGCAGGTACGTAGTGATCTACAGCACCGACATGGTCATGGCAGGCACCGGTCCGCATGTGCGGCACCGGCTCATCTCATCGTGGATCGGGAGGAACTGTCCTGGGTGGCGGCTCGCGCAGACGGCCCGCGGTCCGGGCTCCGGGCCCGGCTGTCCAGATTTCTTCGTGTATGAGCGGCTGACCAAGTAGATCCCTGATGGCTGGCCAGCAGAAGGGAGGTGCCGGATGCGGATCTGGAGTGCCGGTCCGGTGGGGCCGGACCGCTTCGCGGACAATACCGGCGATGCGCTCCTGCCCGGGGGGCACCTACTGGATAAAGTCACGTGACCGCAACGCCCGTCCGCGCCGGGACCCATGCTCAGATCGCACCGCGCTGGGCGATCGCCGCGATGGTCCTCTTCGCTGTCGGCCTAGTTCTCTTCGGCGAGGCTCTGGCTGAATCTGTTGTGCCGGCCCGCGCGGTCGTCTGGGGTTCCCTAGCCCTGACCGCCTATGCCGTCGGTCTCCTGTGCCTCGTGGGAGGCAGAGAGGCTAACGGGTTTGGACTGGCGAACTGGAAGTTCGGGTCCTGGATGCTGATCTGGTTCGGCCTGACCTTTGGGCTGGCCACGGTGACCTGGAGCGGGCCGCAGACGCCGACGGCGGCGCAGATTGCCGTCCCTAGCGTGCTCCGGGCACTGTGGCTGGCCGCGGTCGGGGCGACGTTCTGGGCGGCTGGCTATATGGCCGGACCGGGCCGACCAGCACGGAGGCTCGCCACCCGGGAGATGAGAGTGCTCGGCAGGCATTTCACGGGCACGGTGCGCGGCCGGTTCACCCCGTGGGCCCTGTACGCCGTGGGCGCGGCCGCACGTGTGGCGAGCACCGTGACGACGGGCCGGTTCGGGTACGTCGGCGATGCGTCTTCGGCGGTGAGCACGGCGACCGGCTACGGGCAGTTGCTCAGCGCGCTCAGCCTCTTCGCTCCGCTCGCAGTATCCGCGGCCGCGCTGCAGGTATATCGGGAGCGACTGCCCGGCGCACGGGTTACGCTGGCCATTCTCTTCCTGGCAGAACTTGCCTTTGGTGCGGTAGCGGGAGGCAAGGAGAACTTCGTCGTCGCGCTGCTGGCCGTTATCATCCCTATGAGCGCTGCAAATCGCCGCCTGCCCAAAGTGGCCGTATTCGGCGGCATTCTCATGTTCCTGGTGATCGTCATCCCGTTCAATCAGGCGTACCGGAGCGCAGCGCGCGGCAACTCGGTGACCCTGTCGCCATCGCAGGCGGTCAGCGCGGCGCCAGGGATCCTCCAGCAGACCCTCACGGGCCACACCGTGGTAACGGTCGTGCCCAACTCCGTGATCTACCTCATGCAACGGATCCGTGAGATCGATAGCCCGGCGATAATCCTGCAGCGCACTCCTGGGCAAATCGCATTCAGCAGTCCGGCCCAGCTCGTCGAGGCGCCGTTGCTCGATATGGTGCCCCGAGCGATCTGGTCCGGAAAGCCGATCCTGGCTGTCGGATATCAGTTCAGCGGTCAGTATTACGGGCTGCCTTCCACTATTTACACATCATCCTCTATCACCCCGGTCGGTGACCTATACCGGCACGGGGGGTGGATCCCGGTCATCGCTGGCATGTTCCTGCTCGGCTGCGGGGTGCGGCTGCTTGATGACGTACTCAGCGTGCGAACGAACCCGCATGCTGTCTTCCTCGTCCTGCTGCTCTTCCCGAGCCTGGTCAATGGCGAGCAGGACTGGGTGACGCTGCTGGCCAGCATGCCGGCCACGCTGCTTGTGTGGCTGTCGGCCGTGGCGCTCACCTTCCGCCGGCAGGAGTCGGCGTGACCGGCCGAGCGCTCCTGCTGGCTCCGTCCCGAGGGCTGGGTGGCGGCATCGAACGCTACGTGGACACGCTGGAGTGGGCATTCATCGCGGAAGGTATCGAGTGCCGCCGTGTTGACCTTGGCCGGCCGGGGCGGCAGGCCCATGTGCGGATGCTCACCGAGGCTCGGAAGCACCTCCGGGCGAGCCCGGAGCCGACTCGCCTGGTCCTCGCCCACAGGTGCCTGCTGCCGGTGGCGCTGTTGCTCGCCCGGGAACCTGCCGCTCACGGCATCTCAGTGGTTTGCCACGGAAGCGATGTCTGGGGGGCGCGGCTGCGGCCCCGCTGGCATGTGGAGCAGCGGCTGATGCTACGGCCGGCGGTGCGCGTGGTCGCGGTGAGCAGTTTCACGTCCGGAGCGCTCTCTGGCCGTGCTCCGGCGACCGTCCTGCCGCCTGGCCTGTCTCGGGAGTGGTTTGAAACTCTGGTCAAGGCGTCCGGCGACGAGACGGCGGGAGAACCGGGAATCGCCCTGATCACCGCGTTCCGGCTGGCGGACTGGCGGGATAAGGGGCTGCCGCAATTGCTGGACGCCGTAGCGGCCCTGGGTCGTCCCGATATCCGGGTAACTGTCTGCGGGAGCGGTGAGCCGTCCCCGGACCTGCTCCGGCTCGTGGCCAAGCACCAGCGCTGCATCCTGCGACCGGGGCTGACTGACAGCGAGCTTGCTCATCAGCTCGCCGCGGCTGACCTGTTTGTCCTGGCCACGCGGACCAGGCCGGGACGGCGTCCATCTGGCGAGGGTTTCGGCCTAGTCTTGCTGGAAGCGCAGGTGGCCGGGACCCCGGTGGTCGGGCCAGCCTACGGCGGCTCGCATGACGCGTTCATCGAACGGATCACCGGCGTTGCCCCGGCAGATGAGACGACTGAGGCCCTGGCGAAGGTTCTCGGCGAACTGCTCCGTGATCCCCGTGGGCTGGCCCAGATGGGCAGGCGGGCCAGCGAATGGGCTCGTGAATGCTTTGCGCCCGAGCGCTATGCTTCCCGGGCGGTCGCGCGGCTGCTCTGATCAGCCACCGCTCTGATCAGCCACCGCCCGGGCAGCCTGCTCAAAGCCCTCCGCCGTGAGGTCAAGGCTGTAGCGACCGACGTGCTGGCGGACCCGGCTGCGGGTCTCCGGGTCGTCCATGCGCGCGACAGCCCGGCTCAGCGCGGCTGCGAGGCCTGGTATATCGCCGCAGCGGAATACCTCGCCGACGCCGACCGCCAGGTCGGGAGCGGACCCGACCCGGTTCGAGACAACGGGAAGCGTTCCGCATGCCATCGACTCGTTGACGACGAGGCCCCAGGTCTCAGCTTCGCTCGGCAGAACGAGAATGTCGGCGGCATGGTAATAGGACGGAAGATTCGATTGGTTGACGAAGCCGGTAACGACTCCGTCGCCCGGATTCAGGGAGCCTCTGACCTTCTCGGCCAGTGAGCCGTCACCGACAAAAAGGGTGGTTACGTCAAATGGCAAGAGCCTGACCGCGGCGGCGAGGTCGAGAGGGCGCTTGCGGGGGATAAGCTTGCCACAGAACAAGATCACGGGCCTGTTGTCCTTCAGGTCCCACTGGGCTAGCAAATCCGATCGCCCGATCCGGGGCGGCCCTGCGAAACGCTCATCATCGACCGAGTTTGGCGCGAAGGTGACTGATCGGGCGCGGTTCCGCCGGTAGAACTCCTGATTCAGTTGGCCCATGGCGAGGCAGCCAGCGCTGCCCGCCACTACCAGGCGCGTTGCCGCACGTCGCAGGTACCGGCGGAGCCCTGCTGACTGGCCCTGCGGGTGCGAGGACGCGCGTAGCAGGTATGGAATGCCGCGCATGCGGCAGATCGCCATGGCCAGCAGCATCCATGGGCTGCTGTAGCCGTTAACGACAACCGCGTGGTGAGTGGGCAGCCAGCGCGCGAGCGTCCTGATCCTCTTGGCGAAGTTGGCCGGGCACCTGGCCGTGGTCAGAAAACAGTGCGCATAACCGGAGAGCAGGTCTATGTCCCATGCGACAGGCCGGCCGAACCCAGGATCAATGGTGGGATGATGGCCCATATCGGATAGGAAGAGAACATCGATGTCCACGTTCCCGCGCTTTGCCAGCCGTTGGTAGAGGGGAGCGTGGTACTGGATCGGGGCGTAGGCAAGCACACCTAGCCTGGGGCGTACGCAACAAGCAGGCCGGGATCGCATCAGGCGGCGAGCTTGATGTGCATCCACTAGATGACCTTTCGCTCGGCTGCCGTGGCGCTGGCTTGCAGCGCGCTCGCGCACACCTCGTACCAGGCGTGGAAGAAGCAGAAGCGCAGCCCAGCCCGCCCATCGAGCAGGCCGAGCCGGACGAAGTACATGTAGATGAACAGTGCGGCCGGCTTGGCCGGCACGAAGGGGAATACGACATCTTTGAGCAGCGCACGAGTCAGCGGCCGGGTGCCTTCGCCGGCCCGCAGTCGCTGTCGGATCGATGTCTGCATTCCACGGCGCTCGGCATCCAGTTCGGCGTAGCGCACGTGTTTGTGCAGCCAGGCAGCCAGGCCCTTGCAATCTTCGTCGACAATGTCGTGGCGCAGGCGGAGGACCTGCCCGTCCACCCGTGCCCGCTCACCGACCAGGCTCCCGTCGAACTTGGTGTACCGGCGATCGACCAGCCGTATGATCCACGAACCGCCGTACCAGCCGCAGTGGCGGATCCAGGTGCCCTGGAAAACGAGCCGGAAGCGCTGCGAGAAGGCCACGCACGAAGGCCGCCGCAGCCGCCCGCCGATTTCGTCGGCGAGTTGCGGGGATATCCACTCGTCCGCGTCGACGAAGTACACCCAGTCGTGCCGCAGCGGCAGCCGAAGGGCGAACTCACGCTGAGCCGAGAACCCGAGCCATGGCTGCTGCACCACCTCGGCCCCGAGGGAACGCGCGATGGGCACGGTGTTGTCGGTCGAGCAGGAGTCGAGCACGACCACCTGATCCGCCCACGCCACCGAGGCCAGGCACCGGCCGATGTTCGGTTCCTCGTCGAGGGTGAGCACGATCACGCTGACGGGGACGCTTCCCGGCGCCGGATGATCCCCGGCGCGATAAGGCCGCAGGCCGAGCCTGGTCATCGTGGGGTCCCCAGCAGCCAGCTGAAATAGGCGTCAGGTTCGAATGATGCCGGGTCGGGCCTGACATTCCTGCTCAAGGCCTGCTCGACGGCGCGCTGAAGCGATGCCTCATCTCCGGGAGTGAAGCCGCAGAGTGCCGCCCCGGCGATCTCCCTGTTCTGCGCGGTGTCCCGGGCGATCACAGGCTGGCCGCTCACCCGGGCTTCGGCGAGCGGGTAACCGAACGACTCTAGGCCGGTGGGGAAGTAGATTGCCTGGCTGCGAGCCCAGATCTGGCGCAGATCGGGCCAATCGAGCTGCCCGACGAGTTCGATCCGTGGATCACTTGCCATGGACGGAGGTACCTCCGAGCGGTCGGCGGTAACCCGCACCCGGATCGACCGGTTCTCGCGTCGGTCAATGGCCGCGAGCAGTTCGGTGAGTCGCTGTGTCATGCGCTTGTATGGCGCGAACAGCACTGGGCACAGGATGGCCGTATCGCGGGGGAGCAGCGGGATCGCGTCGGCCGAGACCGGGTGCGGGCGCACGACGACGCGCCCGCTCACGCCAGGCAGGATCCGGGTGACGCGCTCGGCCATGGCCGAGCAGGGTGTGACGAGCACGTCCGATCGCCGGGCGGCCAGGCGCACGACCGCCGCCTTGCGCTGGGTAGTGGCACGCAGTGATGGGTCGAGGCGCGAAGTCTCGGATTCGGTCAGGAAATGCAGGGCATTGCCCAGCAGCGTCCACCGCTCTGCGCCCGGTCCGACGAAGCTAACGTTGTTGAGCGCCACCCGGCGGGCTCCACCCGGCTTCGACATCTCCCGGCGCAGCAGCCAGGCCGGATCAACCCGCCGCGTCGCGCCGATAACCTGCACGTCATCGCGTCCGGTACGGGCCAGATAGCCGTAGAGCTCGGCGGTGTACCGGGCCGCGCCGCCCATCTGCGCCCCGGCTATGTCCACGGTTACCGGCCCGGTCACCCGCTCGCCCCGATGCCGCCGGGCCGCTGGAAGGTGAACAGGCGCAGCGACGAATGCTCGGCCGGGCCAGTCACGCTGGGAATCGTGAGCAGGCCGGCCCGGGCGGCGGCAGCACACCACCATCCGGCCGGGCGCCGCTGCCGCGAGATCCGCAGGTAGGCCAGGTAGCCATCCAGCCGTGGCCACCGGTGGCTCACGGCGCGGACCATCGGCAGCCGTCCAGCGGCGCCGGCCACCCATTCAAGCCAGCGAACCGGGTGGCTGAGATCCGGCACCGTGCACAGGACGATCCCGCCCGGGCGCAGCACGCGAGCACACTCATTCAGGACGGTGCCCGGCTGGCCGACGTACTCCAGCACGCTGGCGGCCACGACCGCGTCGAACGTGGCCGATCCGAACGGCAGCCTCAGCCACGACGAGTCGAGGTGCACCCACTCGACCGCGCCGCCGGAGTCGGCCGCGGCCGCTCGGCCCAGCATCTCCGCCGAGATGTCACACGCGGTGACCCGCAGGTTGGCTGCCTGCGCGGCCTGGGCCAGGTTTCCCGTGCCGCAGCCGATGTCAAGCACGCGCCCACCCGGCGGGACGTGAGCGACGAGAGCGCTAGCGAACTGGGCCAGCCGTCCGGCGAGGCGCCCGTCCGGTGCGTACTTGGCCGGCCAGGTTGCGGCCTTCGCGTCGAACAGCGAGCGGACCGGATCGGCCCGGCCGGGAAGCTGGTCAGCCATGGCCGTTCGGCCCCTCCGTGGCCCGGATGGTGGCCCGCATCGTGGCCAGCATGGCCTCCGTTGGCAGTGCCGCCCCGTCCGTTACCGCCCGCCGGAACGCGGCGGCACTGCCGCGATGCCCCTTGTCCTGACGGCCTTTCCACAGCACCTTGCCGCCCGCCTCGGCGCGGCGGAAGTCGTTGATGACCACCCGGCATGACCCGGCGTGGACTTCGATCCACTCCTTCCCGGCGACGGCAGGGGCGCTGCCGTACGCGATGGTGGCCAGCGAGCCGTCGGAGAACCGCAGCGACACCACGACGTCGTCTCCGTGCTGGACACCTGGGCCGCCGCCGCCTGGCAGGCCGGCCACATCCTCGATCGGAGCGCCGACCAGAGCCTGCGCGGTGTCGACGAAATGGCATACCTCGCCGAGCAGCCGCCCGCCCTGCCGCCGGTCCCGGTACCAGTGATCGTCCGGCACCGGGCCCGCGGCCACCCGGTATACGAGCAGCTTGGGCACCGTCACCCCGGCGAGCGCCCGCTGCGCGGCCGCCGTGGCGGGAGACCAGCGCCGGTTGAAGCCGACCGCGAGCTGGCGTCCCGACTCCCGCCAGGCGTCTTCCACGGCGTCGAGCTCGTCGGTGGTCAGGGCCAGCGGTTTCTCGCACCATACGTGCCGGCCCGCGCGCAGCGCCCGCGCCGTCAGGCCGGAGTGCGTGTCGTGCGGGGTCGCGATCACGACGACCCCAACGTCCGGGTCGGAGATGACCGCCTCGGCGCCGGACACCGCTTTCTCGAAGCCGTAACTGGCTGCCGTCCGCACAGCCGACAGCCCGCTGGCCGAGGCCACCGCGACGAAATGGTCGAAGCCCGCGGCCCGGAACGCCGGCAGCAGCGTCCTGGTCGAGAACGCCCCGGCCCCCGCCCAGCCAACGCCCGGTGTCGAGCCGCCCGGTGTCGAGCCGCCCGGTGCTGGGGCGGCGGGGGGCGGCGCGGACTTGAGCCGGACGCAGCCGTCCGCGGCCGCCGCTGTCACCGGGTAGGTCAGGCGGACGGCCAGGTATGGCTCGGTCCGCTGCTCGATGAGCTGGTAGGCGGCGGCCGCGTTGGCGATGTCATAGGAGTGTGTCACCAGGTCGGACACCTTCAGCCGGCCGGCGGCCAGCAGGTCGAGTACCGCCTCGAAGTTGCGGCCTTCGGTCCAGCGCACCTGCCCGGCCGGGAAGTCCACCCCCCAGGCCTCGTAGGAAGGCTCGTACCGGCCCGGGCCGTAGGAGCGGGCGAACCGCAGGATGAGTTCCCGCTCGTAGAACGGCGCACGGCGCAACTGGAGGCCGACGTCCCCGACGATGACGACAGTGGCTCGGTCGCGGCACAGCGCGGGAACTCGCTTCACCGCGCCGGACGACCGGTCGGCCGCGCACACCAGCACCGCGTCCGCGCCACGGCCGCGCGACCAGCTGAGCACCTGGGCGGTGGTGGCATCGCCGCGCTCGTCGAGAGCCAGCACGCCGGAGGAGGCGGCGACCTCACGCGCATACGAGGCCGGGTCGATGCCGGCCACGTCGCAGCCGGAGGCGATGGCCAGCCTCGCGGCGAGCTGCCCGATCAACCCCAGGCCCAGCACAACGATTTTCGACCCCGGGCTCAGGTCCGCCAGCCGGAGTGCGTGCAGCGCGATCGAGGCCACGGTCGTGAAGGCCGCGTCCTGGGCGGGCACGCCGTACGGGACGGCCGCGCACAGCAGGCCGGGCACCGCCTGGAACTCGGCGTGGTTGGCTTGGCCGGCCCCGCCGGTCGCCACCAGCTGGCCGGTCCGCAGCCCGGCGACCGCGGCGCCGACCTCGACGACCAGCCCGGCCGCCGAATACCCCAGCGGCAGGTCCCCGGCGAGCCGGCTCCGGACTGTCCGCGTGGTTACCGCGAGACCCTCGGCTCGTGCCGTCCGCACCACCTGGCGGACCAGGTCCGGCCGGGCCCGCGCCTTAGCGATCAGGCCGGAGCGGGCCAGGGCGGTGACCGCCCGCTCGGTCCCCGGTGAGATCACCGAGGCGACCGTCCGGACCAGCACCTCGGTCACGTCCGGAACAGGACGCGGCACGTCAAGCACCTCGACCGGGCCTCCTGCGATCGGCTGCACGATCTGCTTCACCCGGTTCCCCCACCCGTGCCGTCGTCCCGCCCGGTCCCGTCCCGCCCGGCCTGCGAGTCCCCGGCCCGGCGCCAGCCGGTGCGGACCCGTACCGGCAGGACAGCGTCGATCGCCGCGGTCAGCACCGGTGCCTCGACGGTGCGGCCAAATCCCGTGGCGACCGGGGCGGTTCCGGCGGCCAGCGTGACCCGGCCGCTGGCGGTGACGGTGGCCCTGAACTCACCGGCCGACGTGGTGATCTCAGCCCCGGCAGCGATCAGCCGCAACGTCGAGCCGGGGGCGAGGTGCCACCGCACGACGATGGAGTGCCGGCCCCGCCCGGTGACCATGTCGTCTACCACCAGCCCATGCTCGGTCAGCGACCAGCAGCGGTTGTGGCACGGGCGGCCCGGCAGTCCGCGGTATCCGTCGTGCGACGCCTCGATCATGATGCCCCCGGGATCGGCGCGGGTGGCGGCATCGCTCACCCGGGCCCGTCGGCCCGCCCGGAACGCCCCCCACACCTCGGTGGAGTCCGTGCCATCCACCTCGACAGTGTTGTGCGCGGCGGTCGATCGCTCGTAGCTGCGCCGCGGGCCTGGCGCGTACGTCGACGTGCCGGTGTCTACCAGCAGCGGTATCCCGTCCACATGAACCAGGCAGCCGAAGGTGTCCGCGTGCGCGTGCGCCGGCAGTTCATCCGGGCAGGGCGGCCCGACATCGGCGAGCAGCTGCCAGCCGCTGGCCGCCGCCCGCACCAGGCCGGTGTCCGGCAGCACCAGCAGCGGCCCTTCCTGGGGCACCGGCCGCACGGCGGCGAGCAGATCCGCACCGACCGGAAAGCCGTCGTTGAGCAGCGGCACCGACTCGCCTGGCGACAGCACGCCGCCCAGCCAGCGGCGCATCCGGCGGATGACCTCCGGCAGCCCTGGCTCGGCCGGCCGGCCGGCGTCCCGCAGCAGCCAGCCGATATCGATGAGGTCGGCGAGCACCTGGCAGTGGTAGGCCGGGGCTCGCTCGTAGTGGCCACCGTCGGGCAGGATCTGCACAGCCAGCTGGCCGGCCAGGCGGCTCAGTGCCTCCTCCAGCAGCCGGTCGTCGGCGAAGAACACCGCCAGCCCGATCAGCGCCTTGAGATTCTTGACCAGGTGATTGCCGCCGACATCGGATTCGAGATGCCGCCGCAGAAAGCCGGCGTGCGCCGCGAGGTCACTGATGAAGCAGTCTTCGATCTCGCTGCCGACGGCCAGCTCGTGGTGCAGCCCGCAGCACGACCAGGCGCGCAGCGCCGCCGGGTAGGGGAGCCAGGCGTCGCCTCGGCCAGGGACGACAGCGCCGCGCCAGGATCGCCACAGGGTCGCGAACAGCGCCCGGGCGTCCGCGCGATCCGGCTCGGCGGCCAGCCCCCAGGCCCAGTCCCAGTAGTGCAGATGAAACCGCCACAACCGGGGTGCCGCAGGCTGCGCCCAGTCGGCCTGCGTCCAGTCGGCCTGCGCCCGGTCGGCGTGCTCCCGGCCGGCCTGCGTCCAGTCGGCCCATCCTGAGCTGGCCCGTCCTGGGCCGGGCCATTCCGAGTCGGCTAGCGGCGCCAGGGTCCTGGTCATCCCGAGCAGTTCGATGCGGCCAGTTCGCAGTGCGCCGCGGCCAGGCCAGCGCGGCCAGAGCCGCGCGTCGAGCGGGC
>OCZU010000521.1_pt1 | contig 26375 bp, 25 predicted proteins | sample 1539001 | NCBI WGS metagenome assembly OCZU01 (sample SAMEA3539306, study PRJEB22396) | soil metagenome | biome: tundra; feature: field; material: soil | place: USA | collected 2010-05 | depth 0.15 m | reverse complement strand
GCCTGTCACGCCGGGGGTCGCGGGTTCGAGTCCCGTCCACTCCGCCAACATTGGTCCAAGGGCGAACGCGAGTTCGCTTTTTTTTACCGCGGAATGTAAGGCAGTCTCGCCTCATATCCTCGGCAGAATTGCCGGGTGAATTCGGCTCCAAAGGACAACGGGCACCGTCATGTTCGATTTCGTTCACCGCAAGAAACGCGTGGTCCAGGTCATCCTGGCGCTCATCACACTCCCGTTCGCATTCTTCGGCGTCGATTATTATTTTCGCGGCGCCGGCTCCGCAACCGAGGTTGCCCGTGTCGGGGGCGAACCGATCAGCCAAGCGGACTTCGCCAGTGCGATGAGCGATCAGCAGGACAGGATGCGCCAGTCGCTGGGCAAGGATTACGACCCGACCGTGTTCGAGAACCCCGAGGTACGTTATTCGATGCTCCAACAGATTATCGGGCAGCGCGTGCTCGACGCGCAGGTGCGCCGCGATAATCTGCGTGTCTCCGACGCTCAACTGTCGCAGTTCATCGGCGAGCTTCCGCCTTTTCAGGACGACGGGAAGTTTTCGCGCACCCTTTACGAAGCACGCCTTGCATCGCAAAACATGACGCCGCTGGTGTTCGAGCAGCGTTTGCGCCAGGAGCTCACGCTTGCACCGCTGCAGGAGCCGATCGCGAACGGCAATATCACGGCGATGAGCAATGTCGAGCGCTATATCGGTTTGCTCGACCAGCAGCGCCAGGTTGCGGTCGCGACGGTCTCGGCCGACGCGTTTCTCAAGGACGTAAAGATCGACGACGCCGCGGTGAAGACGTACTACGAGGCCAATCAGGGAGCGTTTCAGGTTCCCGACGAAGTGAAGATCGAATACCTTACGCTTACGCCGGATTCGCTTGCAGGTCAGGTCAAGGTCGAGCCGGATGAGGTGCAGAAGCAATACGACGCCAACGTCAAGCAATACACCAAGGCGGAAGAGCGCCAGGCGAGTCATATTCTTATCGCCGTCAAACCCGACGCCACCGACGCCGACAAAGCCGCGGCCAAGCAAAAGGCCGACGCGATCGCGACGCAGGCGCGCAAGACGCCGGCGAAGTTCGCCGAGCTCGCCAAGCAGAATTCTCAGGACCCCGGCTCGGCCGCTCAAGGAGGCGCACTGGATCCGTTCGCGCGCGATGGCTCGATGGTCAAGCCCTTCGAAGACGCGGTGTTTTCCGGAAAGCCCGGAGACATCGTCGGTCCCGTGCAAACCGAGTTCGGTTGGCACGTCATCCGCATCACCGGCATCAAGCCAGGAAAGACGATGACTTTCGACGAGGCGAAGGCCCAGATCGAACAGGACCTCAAGCAGCAAAAGGCGACAGGCAAATTCGTCGAGGCCGCTGACCAGTTCCAGAATCTGGTTTATGAGCAGGCGGACTCGCTTCAGGCTGCGGCAAAAGGACTCGGCCTGGAAGTGAAAACGACGCCGATGCTCAACCGGACCCAACTTCTTGCCCTGGCGCAGAACAATGCGAAATTCGTCCAGGCGGTATTCAGCCCCGAGTCGCTGCAGGCGAAACGCAACACCGAGGCGCTGGAGGTCGCGCCTAATACGCTGATGGCCGCCAGGGTCATCGAATACAAGCCGACCACCTTACGACCATTCGACGACGTCAAAGTCGAAATCCGCCGTCAGCTCGAGCGCAATGCCGCGAGCGAGCTGGCGCAAAAAGCCGGAAAGGAAAAGCTGGCGCTGCTCGAGAAGGGCAACGACGCGGGCATGTCGTTCGGCAAGCCGGTCATGCTGACCAGAAATCAGGCGCAGCCCGGCTTTCCACCCGAGGCCCTGATCCGGATTTTCCTGGCGAACGCGAGCAAGCTGCCGGCTTACGTCGGGGCGCCCACCGAGCGGGGAACGTACTCGATTTATAAGGTCCTGCAGGTAACTGCGCCGCCGCCGCCGGATCCCGCGCGACTCAAGGCATTCAACAGTCGCGTCGGGGACCAGGTCGGACACGAGCTTTTCAACGCCTATCTGGCCAGCCTGAAGGCCAAGGCCGACGTCAAGATCAATCAGGCGAATCTGGACAAGAAATAATCTGTCGCGGCGGCCAAATGCGCGGCGCCGCTGGAGGAGCTGAAGCGGTGCTACGTGGTGGGTAGCGCCGGACAGTTCAGGTCGCGCATCAGCTTCTGATTGTCGGCGATGGCGCGATCGCGCTCGGCCGGCTCATAGAAAGACCTCTCGCCTTTTTCGTTGTACCTGAATACGGCGACGTCACCCTGCAGCGTCTTTATCCTGCCGCGGGCCTGGATGCACTGATCGTATTTTTTTCTGGCGTCGACCTCGTCCTTCGCCGTCTTGGCCGCGTCGTCCGCCCGTTGCTGCTGGCGCTTCTTGATCTCCGCGTCCTTGCTCGCCATGTCGCGCACGGCGTTCGGGTCGGCCGCGCCGATGCTGGTGTTGAGCTTCTCGGGCTTGGCGCCCGGCGGCGGCTGGTCGCCATAGACCACGCGGCCGTTCTCGTCCATCCATTTGTATAGGATCGCGTGGGAGGCAGTCGTCGCCAGCGCCATGAAGGCGCCAAGTCCGGCGGCGAAAAACAACGAGGTGCGAAGCTTCATCAGGCTTCCCGTGAACCCAGGGCTTGACAACTTACTGCTAAACCTCGGCAAACGTCAACTTATCCCCGTCCGACGGCGTCTTTCTGCCGTTTACCGGTATCTGCGACGCGCGTATAATCGGTTTTTGCGCATAGGAGAAACGCACAATGCGTGTCGTTCAAAAAGCCCTCACTTTTGACGACGTTCTGCTGCTTCCCGCCCACTCCACCGTCGTTCCCCGCGACGTCAGCCTCCAAACCCGCCTTACCCCGAGCATTACACTGAACATTCCGCTGCTGTCGGCGGCAATGGATACGGTGACCGAAGCGCGCCTTGCCATCGCCATTGCGCAGGAGGGCGGCATGGGCATCGTGCACAAGAACATGCCGCCCAAGGCCCAGGCGGCCGAGGTGGCGAAGGTCAAGCGCTTCGAGAGTGGCGTGGTCAAGGACCCGATCACGATTCCGCCGACCATGTCGGTTCACGACGTGCTGGCCTTGACCCGGCAGCACAAGATTTCCGGGCTGCCGGTGCTCGACGGTCGCAAGGTTGTCGGTATCGTCACCAACCGCGACCTGCGTTTCGAGACCAATCTCGACCAGCCGGTGGCCAACATCATGACCAAGGGCGACAAGCTGGTCACGGTGGCCGAGGGAACCGACCTCGAATTCGCAAAGGGTCTGATGCATCGCCATCGACTCGAACGTGTACTCGTTGTGAACGACAAGTTCGAGCTCAAGGGTCTCATCACCGTCAAGGACATTCTGAAGGCGACGGAGCACCCGAACGCATGCAAGGATGCGCTCGGCCAGTTGCGCGTCGGCGCGGCGATCGGGACCGGCGCGGACACCGACGAGCGCGCCGAAGCGCTGGTTGCGGCCGGCGTCGATGTTCTGGTCGTCGATACGTCCCACGGCCATTCGCAGGGTGTGCTCGACCGCGTCCGCCTGGTCAAGCGCACTTTCCCACAGGTCCAGGTCATCGGCGGTAACGTCGCCACCGCCAGCGGTGCGCGAGCACTGGCTGACTGCGGCGCCGACGGAGTGAAAGTCGGCATCGGTCCCGGCTCGATCTGCACCACGCGCATCGTCGCCGGCGTCGGTGTGCCCCAGATATCGGCCATCCTCGCCACGCTGGAGGGCGTCGCCGATCTTGACATTCCCTTGATCGCCGACGGGGGCATCCGATATTCGGGGGACGTCGCGAAGGCGATTGCCGCGGGGGCGTCCTGCGTCATGCTGGGAAGTCTATTCGCGGGGACCGAGGAATCGCCGGGGGAAATAGAGCTCTATCAAGGGCGCTCGTACAAAAGCTACCGCGGCATGGGCTCGCTGGGGGCAATGCAGCTTGGCTCGAGCGACCGCTACTTTCAGGATGCGGAAGGCGAAGGAGCGGCCGAGAAGCTGGTTCCCGAGGGGATCGAGGGACGCGTGCCATACAAGGGCACGATGGTCGCGGTCGTGCACCAGCTCCTCGGCGGCGTGCGCGCCGCGATGGGTTACTGCGGCTGTGGCAACATTGACGCGCTCAGGACCAGCGCGCAATTCGTCGAGATCACCACGGCGGGTATTCGCGAATCGCACGTCCATGACGTGCAGATCACCAAGGAAGCGCCGAATTATCGCGTCGACTGACAGCGTCGATCCGTCGCCGCGGCGCGCCGCTCCGGGTGACGGTGCGGCGCCTCAGTTGGCAACAGCCTCGGCAGCGCCAGCGCTGCGAATGGCAATGAGGGATTGCGATGGCTAGCGCCAGCACCGCGCAGGGACGTCGCGCCGGCATGCCGTTCATCCTCGTCGTGGTGTTCATCGATGTGCTCGGCATAGGCATTGCGATTCCGGTGCTGCCGATCCTGGTTGGCGAGTTCACCGCAAGTCGCGAATTGCAGACGTACTGGTACGGCGCGCTCGTCGTCGTCTACGGTTTGATGCAATTCTTCTGTGCGCCCCTGCTCGGCGCATTGTCGGACCGCTTCGGACGCCGGCCGCTGCTGCTCTGGTCGCTGCTGGGCCTCGGCGTGCATTTTCTCTTGCTGGGTCTCGCGCCGTCGTTGGCGTGGATGTTTGTCGCGCGCGTGGTGGGCGGCGCCGCGGGCGCGAGCTTTTCGGTCGCCAACGCGTACGCGTCCGATGTCTCGACCCCCGAACAACGGGCGAAGAGCTTCGGCCTGGTCGGTGCCGCCTTTGGCCTCGGCTTTATTTTCGGTCCCATGGTCGGCGGCCTCCTGGGCGGCGTGAACCTGCACTTGCCGTTCTACGCTGCGGCGGGATTGTCGCTGCTCAACGCGGTCTACGGCTTTTTCATTGTGCCGGAATCGTTGCCGAGAGATCGCCGGTCGCCGTTCTCGCTCGCCAAGGCAAATCCCTTCGCCGCGCTGCTGACCCTTGCCCGTCATCGCGAGATCGGAAACCTTGTGGTTGTCTTCGCGCTGGTCGTATTGGCGCAGTTGATGCTGCAGATCAGCTGGGTGCTCTTTACCCACTTTCGTTTTGGTTGGGGTCCGCGCGAAAATGGCTTTGCGTTGTTCTGCGTCGGCTTGGTGGCGGCGGTCGTGCAAGGCGGCCTGCTGGGAACGCTGTTGCGCCGCTTCGGCAACACCCGGCTGGCGCTGACGGGGCTGGCGACGGGAGCCGTCGCCTATGTTCTCTATGGCCTGGCGCAGCAGGGGTGGATGATGTACGTGATCATCATCGCCAACTTCTTGTCGTTCGCGGCGGGGCCGGCGCTGCAGGCAGTGGTGTCCAATGCCGTGAATCCGCGCGAACAGGGCGTCACCATGGGCGCGCTCAACTCGATCAACAGCATCATGTTCGTCGTCGCGCCGTTGATCAGCACGCCTTTGCTGGCGGCGGTAAGTCGGTTGCCGCCCGAGGACTGGCGCGTCGGCGTCACCTTTTTTGTCAGCGCGTCGCTGCAGGCAGCAGCATTCTGGCTGGCGCGCCGCCATTTCGCGGGCGCACCTGCAGCTCCCGGATCTTCCGCGGCTCGGTGATCCTGCCATGCATTGCTCCATCCTGATCCTCGATTTCGGCGCGCAATACACCCAGCTCATCGCCCGCCGCGTGCGGGAGCTCAACGTGTATTGCGAAATTCATCCCTTCGACGTTGCCGAGTCGTTTGTGCGCGAGTTCGCACCGGCCGGGATCATCCTTTCCGGTGGCCCGAACAGCGTCATCGACGGAGACACGCCGCGCGCTCCGGACAGTGTGTGGTCGGCGGAAGCGCCGGTGCTCGGCATCTGCTACGGGATGCAAGCGATGGCGGCGCAATTGGGCGGCACGGTCGAGAATGGGCTTAAGCGCGAATTTGGTTATGCGGAAATCCGGGCGCGTGGCCACGGCCGCCTGCTCGAAGGCATCCAGGATCGCGCCGGGTCGGGCGGCCATGGATTGCTCGACGTGTGGATGAGCCACGGCGACAAGGTAACGGCGTTGCCGCCGGGCTTCACGCTCATGGCGAGCAACGACGCGACGCCCATCGCCGGCATGATGGATGAATCGCGTGGCTACTACGCCGTCCAGTTTCATCCGGAGGTTACGCATACGCTTCAGGGCAAGACGATCCTCGCGCGCTTTGTCCGCGAGATCTGCGGTTGCCAAGGCGATTGGACGATGCCCGCGTATGCCGACGAGGCGGTTGCGAAGATTCGCGCTCAGGTCGGCAGCGAGGAAGTCATTCTCGGGCTTTCCGGCGGGGTCGATTCGTCGGTGGCGGCCGCGCTCATTCATCGCGCCATCGGTGAGCAGTTGACATGCGTGTTCGTCGATACCGGCCTCTTGCGTCTGAACGAAGCAACGCAGGTCATGGATACGTTCGCGAGGCACCTCGGCGTCCGAGTGCTGCTGATCGACGCCGGCGATGTCTTTCTTGGCGCACTCGCCGGAATCACCGATCCTGAACAGAAGCGCAAGATCATCGGCCGAGAGTTCATCAACGTGTTTCAGGCTGAAGCGGCGAAGCTGCCGAATGCGAAGTGGCTGGCGCAGGGAACCATCTATCCCGACGTGATCGAATCCGCGGGAAGCAGCAAGACGGCGCAGACCATCAAGTCGCACCACAATGTGGGTGGCTTGCCCGAGACGCTGCATCTGAAGCTGCTGGAACCGTTGCGCGAGCTCTTCAAGGACGAAGTGCGCGAGCTCGGCCTCGCGCTCGGCTTGCCGCGCGACATGGTTTTCAGGCACCCCTTTCCCGGGCCGGGACTCGGCGTTCGCATTCTGGGCGAGGTCCGGCGCGAGTTCGCCGACCTACTACGTCATGCGGATGCGATATTCATCGACGAGCTGCGCAAGACCTCGTGTGGAGGAGCGGCGGCGGGCGCGCCAACGCCTGCACGCGCCCTGGAGTCTGGCACCGGACCCGGCAACTGGTACGACGCGGTCGCGCAGGCGTTTGCGGTGTTTCTGCCGGTGCGCTCGGTCGGAGTGATGGGCGACGGCCGCACCTATGAGCACGTCGTCGCGCTGCGTGCGGTACAGACCACCGACTTCATGACCGCGCACTGGGCGCCATTGCCGCACGAGTTGCTGGCCAAGGTGTCGACCCGCATCATCAACGAGGTGCGCGGAATCAACCGCGTCGTGTATGACATCTCCGGCAAGCCGCCGGCAACGATCGAATGGGAATAGGCGATGCGCCGGGCACTGCCTGCCCGGATCGTTTCGATCCGAGAGCAGGTTCCGCGGATGGAGTGTCGCAATCGACGCCGCCGGCGAATGTGAGTGGCGATGACTGATTCATCAAGCAACCGGGGCAGCGCTGCTGCGCCCGGGAATTCCGGCCAGGCCCCTCCACCCGAGCGTTGGATGGAAGAGGCGCTTGCGCTGGCGCGCCAGGCGGAAGGGCGAGGAGAAGTCCCGGTCGGCGCAGTCGTGGTCAAGGACGGCGCGATCATCGGCCGCGGCGGTAACGCGCCGATCGCCGCGAACGATCCGACCGCGCACGCGGAGATCTCCGCAATGCGGGAAGCCGCTCTTGCGCTCGGCAATTACCGTCTGCCGGACTGCGATCTGTATGTCACGATCGAGCCGTGCGCAATGTGCGCGGGAGCGATCCTGCACGCGCGCATCAGGCGCCTGGTGTTCGGCGCTCGCGATCCGAAGACAGGCGCGTGCGGCAGCGTCGTCGATCTGTTTGCCGAACAGCGACTCAACCACCACACGACGGTGACCGCAGGCATTGCCGGCGAAGCGTGCGGCCGGTTGTTAAGCGACTTCTTTGCTGCGCGCCGATGACGCTGGCGTCTTATGGCATCGGCTTGTATGCGCCGGCAGGATTCACGACCGACGCGTCGGCGATCGCGCGCGCAGTGTCGCGGCTGGAAGCTGCCGGCCATCGGGTAGTCGTCGATGCGACGGTCGCGTCGCGGTGGCAGCGCTTTTCGGCGCCCGACGACGAGCGACTCGCCGCGATCATGCGCATGGCGAGCAATCCCGCGGTCGACATTGCGATTGCGGTGAGAGGTGGATATGGCTGGTCGCGGCTACTCGACCGGATAGACTTCGCTGTCATCGCCGCGGCCCGGAAACGGTGGCTTGGCCACAGCGATTTCACCGCGTTTCAATTGGCCGCTCTCGCGCACCAGGGCATGGTGAGTTTCTCCGGGCCGATGGCGGCGTACGATTTCGGTGCCGAGACACCCTCCGCGTTTACGCTGGAGCATTGTTGGGGACTGCTGACTGCGGAGCGATACACGGTCGAATGCAAACTCGACGGTCCCGGCCCGTTCGACGTCGAAGGGGTCCTTTGGGGCGGGAACCTTGCGATGCTGTCGCATCTCGTGGGAACGCCACACCTTCCGCCGATCGACGGCGGTATTTTGTTGCTCGAAGACACCGGCGAGCACCCCTATCGCATCGAACGGATGCTCTACCAGCTCCATTTTGCCGGCATCCTGAAGCGTCAGCGCGCGGTCGTCCTGGGTGACTTCAGCAATTTCGATCTCGGCGACAACGACAACGGCTATGACATCGTCGCGATGATCGAGCATGTGCGATCTTGTTTCGGTGTCCCGATTTTTTCCGGTCTCCCGTTCGGGCATTGCCGGGACAAGCTAACGCTGCCGGTGGGCGGCTTATGCCGCCTCACCGTGAGCGACGGCGTCTCGCGGCTGGCGTTTTCCCGCTACAAACAATAAGGCTCACAGCGCCTCAGACTGACGCAGACCGTGACGGTGAACGAGTAGGCGGATTCGCCGGTCACGTTACCCTCTGCATCGAAGCTGCGCTCGGCAAACTCGGCGCTGCCGTCGCGCGTTAACGTGAACACGGTCGAGCAGCGCGTGCCGTATTCCGGGCTGGATATGAACGCGCTCGACAACATTCGCTCGCGCTGACGCGACACTCCGGTTGTCGGCAACGTGGCATCTTCCGCGGGCTCCCGATCCGCGAGCAGGTCGAAGGCAGCCTCGGTATCGAACACATGGTCGCCGAGCAGCTGGGCAAGCCGTTCCTTGCTCCGAACGAGTTTGGGCCACGGCGTGTCTAGCAGATGGTTGGACAGGCCGTGCAGGCCTTTGGAAAGCGAGATCGCGCCGCTGGCCCTGTTGGACGCGTAGGCTGCCATGCTTCGGCCGTCCGCCGACGAGTCGTGGAGTCGCCCAACGAGCAGGTTGAAGCCGTGGTATTTCATGCCATCGCACGCGACAGACGCGGCGCACTGAAGCGGCGGCGAGCGGTCCAACAGCGCGTCAACAACCAATTCGCCGCGCGACGGAGCATTCGGATCGCGCGGAATTGCTTCGCGAAAATTGGTGACCAGCGCCCAACGGCCTGCGTGGGAAACGCCGAACCAGGCGCCGCCCCCGACCAGATCGCGTCCGCCGAGGATTCCGCTTGGCCACCAATGCGCGGGCGTCGCCGCGCGAGCGTGAAATTCGTCTCGATTGGCGGCGATCACGATGCGGTATAGAGAGTGCGCGTCGAGCGCGACGATGGCGAGGCACATGGCGGTGTCGCGAAGGGCGTCAGCCGCGCCGCGCGCTCATCCTCCGCGATTCGCTCATTTTTCCAGAGCAACGAATCGTTCGGTGCGCCGCGTCGAACCGGGCGACAGCCAGGACTCGAAGCGGGTCTGGGCGAGCGATGCGTTCAACGCTGCTTCGAAACGAAGCGGTTCGACCACGTTCTCGTAGATCTCCATCCAAAGGGCGTCGTCGTTTTGGGCCCGCAAGAGGCGGCCGCTGATCGCAAACTGCCGCGTCAGCGCGTCGATCACACCCTCGACCGCCGCGCGCGCGTCGGCGGCGTACGATGGCGCGATCCGATAATAGATGTAGACGTTGACAGGCGTCTGGCTCACGCAATGCGGTCTCGCGGAGCCTCGGCCGCGGGGGATGAACTGTTTTGCGCGCCGGGCAGCGGATACGGCAGGTGGAGCAATCTGATCGAAATCCCCTGCGGCGATCCGATTCGAACATCGCCGCTTTGCACGGCCGCGATCTGCAAAGCGGCAACAAGGTCGCTGCCGCCGTCCGGGGAGGCCGCGGCGTTGAGCACGATGCCGCAGGATTGCTCGCCGAACGCCGCGCTGTAGAGCTTTTCTCCCGCTGCAGGAGGAGCCGCGTCGACGTGCGCGAGATATGTGCGCTCCTTGAGCCGGCCGAGGTACTGGGTTCGAGCGACGATTTCCTGGCCGGTGTAGCAGCCTTTGCGGAAGCTCACGCCGTCGAGCGCGTCCCAGTTGGCCATCTGCGGCACGAGGCGGTCGGTCGTCTCCGCCGTAACGATCGGAACGCCCGCGCGTATGGCCAGCCACTGCCATACGGAAAAGGCCGCCGGAAGCGCCGCGCCAGCAAGACGATCCCACAAAGCCTCGGCGCCCACGGCTTGCACCAGTGCGATGAAGCGGTCGCCCGGCACCGCGACGATCAGGCCGCCGTCGAGCGTACGGTACTGAAACAGCGCCGGGACGTCTATCGACGCGGTGCGCAGTGCCGCGGTCGCGGCCGGGCCACCTACGCCGATGCGGATGCATTCGGCGCTGGTGTCATCGATCGTGACTTTGGACCTGAGCACGAACATCGTCAGCCGCTTGCGCATCGCGGCTATCATCGATGACGGCAGCAAGATCTCGAACGTCGAGGCGCTGGTGCGAAGCAGGAGAAAGTTCGCCAGCATCCGGCCTTTGGGCGAGCACCATGCCGAATACTGCGCCGCGCCTTCCGCGAGCGCCGCGACGTCGTTGGTGAATTGTCCCTGAAGGAAGGCCGCGGCATCCGGCCCCGCAACCCGCAGGGTCGCGAGCGGCGTCAGGTCGCACACTACCGCCGCGTCGCGAGCAGCGGCGAGCTCTTGCTGGGGCGCGGTGAAGCGCGTCACTGTATCGCCGTCGAGCGTCGCGCCGCGCCGCACGAGAAATTCGGTCCACGGGGTCATGATTCGAGCATACGCCAACCTCGTGCTCGAATGAATTGGACGCTTGATTTCCAGCAGCGCGTCGCCGAGCCGCACGCCCTTTTTGCTCCGGGATTGAGGTCGAGCGCCAGACGCGCAGGTAGCTGGCGAAATCGTGGAAAAGTGTGTTAAAATCGAACGTTAGCTTGGATTGCAGTCCCGGGGAATAGATCTGGCAAGCGAGGTGGCAGCACCGTGACGCAGTTCGGGAAATTCGCAGATCCGCCGATTCAGGGTGCCCTATGGCGCGCAACGCGCAGCGGGGCCCGGTTGCGGATCGAGGCTCAACCCTGAAAGGAATGATGTAATGTCGGTCACAATGCGTCAAATGCTGGAGGCTGGCGTCCATTTCGGACACCAGACGCGCTATTGGAATCCGAAGATGGCGGACTTCATCTTCGGACAGCGCAACAAGATTCACATCGTCAACCTCGAAAAGACGTTGGCGATGTACCAGGACGCGATGAAGTACGTCCGTCAACTCGCGTCCAACCGCGGCACCATCCTGTTCGTCGGCACCAAGCGCCAGGCGCGCGAAATCATCGCCGAAGAAGCGCAGCGGGCCGGCATGCCGTTCGTCGATCATCGCTGGCTCGGCGGCATGCTGACCAATTTCAAGACGGTCAAGGTGTCGATCAAGCGGCTGAAGGATCTCGAGACGATGGCTCAGGACGGCACCTTCGAGAAAATGAGCAAGCGCGAGGCGTTGACACTGCAGCGGGAGATGGAGAAGCTCACCCGAAGCCTTGGCGGCATCAAGGAAATGAACGCGTTGCCGGATGCCCTGTTCATTATCGACGTCGGCTATCAGAAGATCGCGGTCACCGAAGCGACCAAGCTGTCGATTCCGATCGTCGGCGTGGTCGATACGAACCACTCTCCCGACGGCATCGCCTACGTGATTCCCGGCAACGACGACTCAAGCCGCGCCATACGGTTGTATGCGCGCGGTGTCGCCGACGCGATCCTCGAAGGCAAGAGCCAGGTCATCCAGGAGATCGTGCAAACCGAGGAATTCGTCGAAGTCTCGGGAGACGAGGCAGCGGCATAGTATCGCGGGCCGAAATCGGCCCGAGGCGAGCCCGAAACCGTCCCGCCGCAGTAACGGCGGCGCAATGAACAAGACGCGGAGTGACAAGGAATGGCGGACGTTACCGCAAGCATGGTGATGGAACTGCGCGGCCGAACCGGGCTGGGCATGATGGAATGCAAAAAGGCGCTGACGGAAACCAGCGGCGACCTGGGCAAGGCGGAAGAGCTGCTGCGCATCAAAAGCGGTGCGAAAGCTTCCAAGGCCGCCGATCGCGTTGCGGCGGAGGGCGTGATTGGCGCCGTCATTGCCGCAGACGGCAAGTCCGCGGCGATGGTCGAGCTCAATTGCGAGACCGATTTTGTCGCGCGCAATGAAGACTTTGTCGGTTTTGCGCGAAAAGTGGCGCAGCTTGTCACCGATGGCAACCCGGCGGACGTGGCCGCCTTGACGGCAATGTCCCTCGATGGAAAGACCGTCGAGTCCGTCCGCCAGGCGTTGGTGCAGAAGCTGGGCGAAAACATTGCCATCCGCCGACTGGTCCGCATCAGCTCGCCGGAGCACATTGCCCAATATCTGCATGGCGGCGGGCGCATCGGCGTGACGGTCGCCTACCAGGGCGCCGACGAACCCACGGGCAAGGACCTGGCGATGCATGTGGCCGCATCCGCTGCGCCGGGTGCGACGCGTCCGGTGTGCGTCTCTCGCGACCAGGTTCCGAAGGAGCTGATCGACAAGGAGCGCACTATTTACAGCGCGCAGGCTGCCGAATCGGGCAAGCCGCCCGAAATTGTCGCCAAGATGGTCGAGGGTCGCATCAACAAATACCTGGCGGAGGTCACGCTGTTGGGCCAGCCTTTCGTGCGCGACCCGGAGCAAACGGTCGAGAAGTACCTCAAGTCCAAGGGCGCGACGGTGACGAGCTTTACGCTTTTCGTGGTAGGCGAAGGCCTCGAGAAAAAGAAGGATGACTTTGCCGCCGAGGTGGCGGCAATGGCAAAAGCCTGACCGCCAACGCACCATGACTACGCCCATCACCGCGCCTCCGTCGAGCGAAGCATTGGCCGCCCGCACGGAGCCGGCGTATCGGCGCATTCTCCTCAAGCTCTCGGGCGAAGCGCTGATGGGCGACGACGCCTACGGCATCAATCGCGAGGTCATCGATCGCATCGTCGCTGAAATCGGCGAAGTGGTGCGGCTCGGCGTTCAAGTCGCGGTTGTCATCGGCGGCGGGAACATCTTTCGTGGCGTGGCGCCGGGTGCGGCAGGTATGGACCGGGCGACCGCCGACTATATGGGCATGCTGGCGACGCTCATGAACGCGCTGGCGCTACAGGACGCGATGCGCCGGGCAGGGCTCGTGTCGCGGGTGCAGTCCGCACTTTCGATCGAACAGGTTGCCGAGCCCTATATCCGGGGCAAGGCGCTGCGCTATCTGGAAGAGAACAAGGTCGTCATTTTTGCCGCCGGCACCGGCAATCCCTTCTTTACGACCGACACCGCCGCGGCGCTGCGCGGTCGCGAAATGGGCGTCGACATCGTGCTGAAGGCGACCAAGGTCGATGGCGTCTATACCGCCGATCCGAAGAAGGATCCGTCGGCGAAGCGCTATCCCAGCCTCACCTTCGACGAAGCGATGGTGAAGAACCTCAAGGTGATGGACGCGACCGCTCTGGCACTTTGCCGCGATCAGAACATGCTGCTCAAGGTCTTCAGCATCTTTGCGCCGGGAGCGCTGAAGCGCGTGGTCATGGGCGAGGACGAGGGCACGCTGGTGCATTGTTAGCCGGCGCGAATTCGTTCGCGTGCCTCATCATCGAGCTGGCCGAGTGCGATCGGCCCATCGTCCTCAGGAGCTGACATGATTGCAGACGTCAAGAAATCCGCCGAGCAGAAAATGCAGAAGTCGGTGGAAGCACTGAAAGTCGACCTGGGCAAGGTCCGGACCGGCCGTGCGCACACCGGCCTGCTCGACCACATCAAGGTCGATTATTACGGGTCGATGATGCCCATCAGCCAGGTTGCCAACGTCACACTCGCCGACGCGCACACGATCGCGGTTCAACCCTGGGAAAAAAAGATGGTGCAGGTGGTGGAGAAGGCGCTGCGCGACTCCGACCTTGGTATCAACCCCGCCACTTCAGGCGACGTGATCCGCGTTCCGATGCCGGCGCTGACCGAGGAGCGACGCAAGGAGCTGGTCAAGGTCGTTCACAAGGAAGCCGAGAACACGCGCATCGCCGTGCGGAATATACGGCGCGACGCCATCACTCACCTCAAGGATCTGCTCAAGGCCAAGTCCGTCTCGGAAGACGATGAGCGGAGGGCGCAGGATGACATCCAGAAGCTCACCGATCGCTACATCGGCGACGTCGACAAGGCCCTGCATGCAAAGGAAGCCGATCTGATGGCGGTCTGAGCTCTCGCTCACCGCCAGCCGCTCCCATCGAGATCGCGCAGGACTTCGGGCACATCCATCTTGTTCACAAGCTCCACCCATGAGGTGCCTCAGGCGCGCTCGGTCCCGCGACACATCGCCATCATCATGGACGGCAATGGGCGCTGGGCGAAGCAGCGCCTGCTGCCTCGCGTGGCCGGGCACCGCAAGGGAGTCGAAGCGGTCCGCGCGACCGTGCGGGCCTGCATCGAGCGCGGGGTCGAATATCTGACGCTGTTCGCGTTCTCCAGCGAGAACTGGCGCAGGCCGGCGGACGAAGTGTCGATCCTGATGCAACTCTTCGTGCGCGCGCTGGAGCAGGAGGTTGCCAAGCTCCACGACAACGGCATTCGATTCAAGGTCATCGGCGACACATCGCGCTTCGAGCCGAAGATACGCGAGCTGATCGCCGGCGGCGAAGCGCTGACCGCGCACAATTCCAAGCTGACGCTGACCGTTGCCGCCAACTACGGCGGCCGCTGGGACATCGCGCAGGCCGCGGGCAAGCTGCTGGCAGCTCACCCCGAGGCGGCGCGCGGCTTCACGCCGGAGACGCTCGATCCGTATTTGTCGATGTCGTATGCGCCGGAGCCCGATCTTTTCATCCGCACTGGCGGCGAGAAACGAGTCTCCAATTTTCTTCTGTGGCAGCTCGCCTACGCCGAGCTCTATTTCACCGATCTACTGTGGCCGGACTTCGACGGCAACGCGCTGGGTGCGGCGATCTTGTCGTACGAACAGCGCGAGCGTCGCTTCGGCCGCACCAGCGAGCAGGTCGAGTCCGCGCGCCAGGGCATGAACGAATCGCGATCGACCCCTGCGCGCCGGCCCGGATGAGGACGCGCATTCTCACCGCGCTGGTGCTCGTCCCGCTGACGATAGCCGCGCTGTTCCTCCTGCCGCCGCGCGAGTGGGGAGCGATAACGCTGATCGTCGTGGTCCTCGCCAGCAGCGAATGGGCCGCTCTCGCCGGATATCGCAAAGGCACCGGATTGCTGCTGGTCGCCGGAATAACCCTGATCGGGTGCGGCATGCTCTTCACGCGCTGGGCCGGCTTCGATGGCAGGGATGGTTGGCCGGAAACGCTCGTAGTCTCGATCTGCGGCGCGGCAACCCTGTTCTGGGTGGCGATCGCTCCTGCCTGGTTATATTTCGGCTGGCGCATCGAGTCGAAGCTCGTCTCGACTCTGGTGGGTTGGTTGGCGTTGATCGCGACCTGGGTTTCGGTCGTGCAGCTTCAGTCGCGCTCGCCGGCGCTGCTTCTGGCGTTGATGGCGATCGTGTGGGTTGCGGATACCGCTGCCTACTTTGCGGGGCGGCGGTTTGGAAAACGCAGACTTGCACCGTCGATCAGTCCGGGCAAGACATGGGAGGGCGTCTACGGCGCACTGGTCGCGGTCGTGGTCTACGCGCTCGCGCTTCTGCCATTCTCCGCGCGCGCAGGATATTCGGACGCTCTGCTGCCCGGTGCGGTCATCGTATGGCTCGTCCTGGTGCTGGCGCTCGCGGGGGTATCGATCGTCGGCGACCTCTTCGAGTCGCAACTAAAGCGTCAACGCGGTGTCAAGGACAGCGGGAAGCTCCTGCCCGGCCACGGTGGAGTTCTCGACCGCATCGATGCCTTGATGGCGGCGCTGCCGCCCGCGGCGCTGATCGCGCACTACTTTATTCGCTGATGAGGCCGAACGCCGTGCTACAAAATGTTGCCATCCTGGGCGCCACTGGCTCTGTCGGTGCGTCAGCACTCGATGTCATCGCACGGCATCCGGACCGGTACCGGGTCGGCGCACTCACGGCGGGTCGCCAATGGGAGGCTTTGCTCGAGCTGATCGAGCAATTTCACCCTTCGGTCGCAGCGATGCGCGATCCGGACGCCGCGCATCGTCTCGAGGCCGCGCTGCGCCGGCGCGGCTCGTCCACCCGCGTCCTGTGCGGAGCGAACGGACTGCGCGACGTGGCGGCGCTTCCCGAAACCGATACGGTGATCGCCGCGATCGTCGGCGCAGCAGGACTCGAGCCCACGCTGGCGGCGGCCAGGTCGGGCAAACGCATCCTGCTCGCCAACAAGGAGACGCTCGTCCTCGCCGGCGACGTGTTCATGAGCGCGGTGCGCGAGTTTGGTGCGACGCTGTTGCCGATCGACAGCGAGCATAACGCGATCTTCCAGTGCCTGCCGCCCGACAAGACTCCGGGACGTGCCGCGAGCGGCGTGCGGCGAATTCTGCTCACGGCGTCCGGCGGCCCGTTTCGCGACACGCCGCTGGCCGCCCTCAAGGACGCGACGCCGGAACAGGCTTGCGCGCATCCTACATGGCGCATGGGACGCAAGATCTCGTTCGATTCGGCCACCATGATGAACAAGGGCCTGGAGGTGATCGAGCCGCACTGGCTCTTTGGCGCCGCGCCGGACACGATCGAAGTGGTGATTCATCCCGAAAGCATCGTCCATTCCATGGTTGAATATCTGGATGGCTCGGTGCTCGCGCAGCTAAGCAATCCCGACATGCGTACACCGATTGCCCAGGCGCTCGCGTGGCCGCAGCGCATCGGCGCCGGCGTTGCGCCGCTGGATCTCGCACGCATCGGCTCGCTCAATTTTTTTGCGCCCGATCTCGTGCGATTTCCATGCCTCGGCGTTGCCTATGACGCGCTGCGCGCGGGAGGCACCGCTCCCGCGACGCTCAGCGCCGCGAACGAAGTCGCGGTGGAGGCCTTCCTCGAACGAAAAATCGGGTTTCTCGATATCGCGCGGGCCTGCGAGGCCACCATGCGGCGGCTCCCGGCGACGCCGCTGTCATCGCTCACCGACGCGCTGAACGCCGATCGTGAGGCGCGCATCGTGGCGAGTGAATTGCTGCATCTCGAGCAGTTGCAACGTCTACCGGCGTGATCGGCGTGATCCAGAAACTGCTCGCTTTCATCGTGACGCTCGGCGTGCTGGTCGTATTCCACGAGCTCGGCCACTATCTCGTAGCACGCCTGGTAGGCGTCAAGGTGATGCGCTTTTCGGTCGGCTTCGGCCGCGTCGTGTGGTCCCGCCGCTTCGGCCCGGATCGAACCGAGTGGGCGCTGTCCGCGATTCCGCTGGGCGGTTACGTCAAGATGGTCGACGAGCGCGAAGCAGACGTGCTTCCGTCCGACTTGCCGCGCGCATTCAACCGTCAGAGCGTCTGGCGCCGGATCCTGATAGTTGCTGCTGGTCCGATCGCCAATCTGCTGCTCGCGGTGCTGCTCTTCGCCGGCACCTATGTCGCCGGGGTTCCCGGTCAGCGACCCTTGCTCGCACCGCCGCCCGTGGCGTCGCCCGCGGCTTCGGCCGGGTTCGCGGGGGGAGATCTCGTCACCGCCCTCGATGGCGAGCCCGTCACCTCGTGGCAGGATCTGCGCTGGCGCCTGCTCAAGGCCTCCGGCACCAACAGCGTCGAGGTCGAGGTCCAGCGCGACGATGGATCGAAGGTGACGCGGCTGTTGCCGCTCGCGGTGCTGACTTCCAGCGACTGGGAAGCCAACTTCATGTCCACACTGGGGTTGCGCGCGGATCTCGGAGCGCCGGTGGTGAACGAGGTGCTGGCCGGCAAGCCGGCGGCAAGCGCGGGCATACGTCCCGGCGACGCGATCGTCGCCATCGACGGGACGACGGTGCGCTCACCGGCGGACGCCGCGGCGATTACCAACGCGCATCCCGGCGATCGCCTCACATTCACGCTGCGTCGTGACGGCGCCGACGTGCCAATCCAGCTGATCCCGGACACGAGCGATCAAAACGGCAAGCGCGTCGGCATCGCGGGGATGAGACTGGGTGTCGATCCCGCGGCCGCCGAACGCGTATCCATCGTCGTTCGTTACGGCGTTGGCGAAGCGCTGGTGCAAGGTGCGCGCAAGACCTGGGATCTGTCGGTGTTTACGCTGAAGATGCTCGGACGAATCCTCACCGGCGATGCGTCGCTCAAGAATATCAGCGGTCCGCTGACGATGGCCGATTTTGCGGGACAGTCGGCGCAGGCAGGCGCGTTGACATTCATCGGTTATCTCGCGCTCATCAGCATCAGTCTCGGCGTGCTCAATCTGCTGCCGGTGCCTTTACTCGATGGCGGTCACTTGATGTATTATCTTGCCGAGATTGTCAAAGGCAGTCCCGTTTCCGACCGCGTCCTCGAGGTCGGCCAGCGCATCGGCATGGCCGTGCTGGCAATGCTGATGGCTCTAGCGCTCTTCAATGATATTTCCCGACTCTTCTGACCGCGGTGCCCCGGGCGGGGCCACTTCGCGGACGCGCGCAAAGTTCCTGAGTCTGCTGGCAGGCGCTGCGGCGCTGCTCGCGGTGTCGTCAGCGGTCCTCGCATTCGATTCGTTTATCGTCAAGGATATCCGCGTCGAAGGCGTGCAGCGCACCGACGCGGGAACCGTGTTCAGCTATCTGACGATCAAGGTCGGCGATCGTATCGATGACGAAAAGGCGTCGACGGCGATCAAGGCGCTGTACGCCACCGGGTTTTTTCGCGACGTGCGGCTCGAGGCGGAAGACGGCGTGCTCGTGGTCATCGTGCAGGAGCGGCCGACGATCAGCCAGATCGACATCAACGGCACCAAGGAATTCGACAAGGACACGCTGAAGAAGGCGCTCAAGGACATCGGCATCGCGGAATCGCGCATCTTCGACCGCTCCGCGCTCGAGCGCGCCGAGCAGGAATTCAAGCGACAATACATCAACCGCGGCTACTACGCGATGAAGGTGACGACCACCGCGACACCCCAGGAGCGAAATCGGGTGGCGATCAATTTCACGATAGAGGAAGGCGATGTCGCCAAGATCGCCAACATCAATATCGTCGGCTCGCAGGCCTTTACCGAAAAGGCGCTGATCAACGAGATGCAGCTTTCGACTCCCGGATGGCTTACCTGGTACACCAAGAACGATCAGTATTCGAAGCAGAAGCTCACGGCCGACCTCGAAACGCTGCGCAGCTACTACACCAACCGCGGATACTTGGAGTTCGCGGTCGATTCGACGCAGGTGTCGATCACTCCGAACAAGGAGGAGATCTACATCACCATCAATATCACCGAGGGCACGCCGTACAGGTTTTCGGACGTGCGTCTCGCCGGCGAGCTGCTTCTTCCGGAAGACGAATTGCGGCGCCTGATAACAGTCAGGTCCGGCGATGTCTATTCGCGCGAAAAGCTGACCCAGTCGGCGAAGGCGATCTCGGACCGGCTGGGCAGCGACGGCTACGCGTTCGCCAACGTCAATGCCGTACCGGAAATCGATCGAGCCAAGAAAGAAGCAGCGTTCACGTTCTACATCGATCCGGGTCGCCGGGTGTACATACGTCGCATCAACATCAGCGGCAATGCGCGCACGCGCGACGAGGTGATCCGGCGCGAGATGCGACAGCTCGAGGGCGCATGGTACGACGCGACGCGGATCGAGCGCTCCAAGGTCCGCCTCATCAGGTTGAACTATTTCGACGACGTCAATATCGAGACGCCGGCCGTTCCCGGCAGCCCCGACCAGGTCGACATCGACGTGACCGTTACGGAAAAGTCGACCGGCAATCTGCTCGCGGGCGTCGGCTACTCCAGCGCCGAGGGCGTCATCCTTTCCGCATCGATTTCCCAGAACAACGTCTTCGGAAGCGGCAACTCGGTGGCCGCTTCGATCAATACCAGCAAGATCGGTCGCACGATCGCGGTGACCTTCGTGGAGCCCTACTGGACCCCCGACGGGATCGCCCGCACGATCGAGGTGTACGACAAGAACGTCGATCCATCGTCGCTGCCGATCGCGCAGTATTCGTCGACGACGTACGGGGCCGCGGTCAATTTCGGCGTTCCGGTCACCGAGACCGACGTCGTCAACCTCGGAGCGCGTGTGGAGCACACGACGCTGAATCTGTTCGCCGACAGCCCGCCGATTTACGTCGAGTTCGCAAAGCAATTCGGGCTCGTCACGAACAGCTATATTCTGACCGCCGGCTGGGCCCGCGATACCCGCGACAACGTTCAATTTCCAACCCGGGGCCTGCTGCAGACCGCCGTTGGCGAAGTGGGAACCCCCCTGGGCGACCTTCAGTACTACAAGACGAATTACCTGATTCAGTGGTTTACGCCGATGCCGTACAACTCGGTACTGATGCTGCGGACCGACCTGGGCTATGGCGGAGGACTGGACAATAAAACACTGCCCTTCTTCAAGGCGTATTATGGTGGCGGGGTCGGTTCCGTCCGGGGTTACGAAACCGCTTCGCTGGGTCCGCAGGACGCGCAGGGAAACACGATTGGTGGCCGGCGCAAGATCATCGGCAACGCCGAGTTGTTTTTCCCCCTGCCGGGCACGAAGGCGGGCGATCAGTCGGTGCGCTTGTCCGTATTTGCGGATGCTGGCCAGATCTACGATTCCGGATTTCAGCCCGAGCAAGAATCGTTCCGGTATTCGGTGGGCGTCGGGCTGGCTTGGAATTCGCCGGTGGGCCCGTTGAAGTTCAGTTATGGTGTTCCGATCAATCCGAAGCCCACCGACAAGATTCAGCACTTCCAGTTTCAGGTGGGTACCGTTTTCTAGAACCGACCGGCCCTTCGCTCGAGGATAGCCTTGCGGCAGGAGAGAAAATTGAAATACGTCAGATATGAGATCTTGATTCGTTTCGCGGCCGCGCTGTTCATCGCGTCGCTCACGGCTCCCGGATTCGCGCAGGGCGCCGACTACAAGATCGGATTCGTCAACGGCGAGCGCCTGTTTCGCGAGGCAGCCCCCGCAAAGCGGGCACAACAGAAGATCGAAAAGGAGTTCGCGGCCCGCGACGCGGACATCCAAAAGCTCGCCAAGCAGGTGCGCGACGAGCAGGCGCTGCTGGAAAAGGACGGAGTGACGATGGCGGAGGCCGACCGTCGCACCAAGGAACGCGACCTCGCGAACATGAGCCGCGACCTGCAGCGGATGCAAAGGGAGTTTCGCGAAGACCTCAACTTGCGCAAGAACGAAGAGTTGACGGCAGTGCAGGAGCGTGCGAACAAGGTCATTCAGCAAATCGCGATCGACGAGAAATTCGACTTGATCATCCAGGAGCCGGTCATCTATGCAAGTCCGCGTATCGACATCACCGACCGGGTGGTCAAGGCGCTCGCCGACAAGTAGGGCGGGTGTGGAGTGCGCCGCGGCACGAGCGCATGGTATCCAGTAACAGTCGTCACGCGACCGGCGTTGCGCTGCGCGACCTCGCCGAGCGCTGCGGCGCGGAGCTGGCCGGAGACGGCGATCTGATGATCTATCGCGTCGCGACGCTCGAAGACGCCGATGGAGAGTCGATTTCTTTTCTGTCCAATGCCCGGTACCGCGCCCAGCTTTCGTCGACGCACGCTGCGGCGGTCATTGTCGCGCCGCACGATGCCGAAGCGACGCCCCTGCCGAAGCTGCTGACGGATAATCCTTACGCCGTTTACGCGCGGGTCGCGGCGATATTTCATCCGCCGGCCGCTTTCGTCCCCGGGATACACGCTACCGCGACGATTGCCGCAACGGCAAAGGTTGCCGCTAGCGCCATGATCGGCCCGAACGTCGTCGTGGGTCATCGCGCCTCCGTCGGCGAGCGCGCCGGGATACATGCAGGATGTGTGCTCGGCGACGGCTGCGCGGTGGGCGACGATGTGACCCTGTATCCGCGCGTCGTTCTCTACGCGAACTCGGTGTTGGGCCCGCGCACCATCATCCATAGCGGAGCGGTGATCGGCGCCGACGGCTTCGGCATGGCCGAGCAAGACGGACACTGGATCAAGGTGCCCCAGGTCGGCAGGGTCGTGATCGGCGCGGACGTCGAAATCGGCGCCAACACGACCATCGACCGCGGCGCGTTGGGAGATACCGTGATCGAGGACGACGTCAAGCTCGACAACCAGATCCAGATCGGCCATAACTGCCGCATCGGCGCCCATACGGCCATCGCGGGATGCACCGGCATCGCCGGCAGCACCACCATCGGCCGCAACTGCAAGATCGGCGGCGCGGCGATGATCGTGGGCCACATCGATATCGTCGACGGGACCACGATTTCTGCAATGACAGGAGTGTCCGCGTCCATCGATACACCCGGCATCTATACTGCGGTGTTTCCGACGCTGCCGCATGGGGAATGGCGACGTGTCGCATCGGTATTACGCAATCTGCGGAAATTTGCCGAGACGATTCGGGCGCTGGAGCGTACGGTGGAAAACAAGATAGAAAATAAGACGAGCGGGAAGGGGGAGTGACATGGCGGAAATGGACATCAAGGAGATCATGGCTTGCCTGGCGCACCGGCCGCCGTTTCTTTTCGTCGACAAGGTCATCGAGTGCACGCCCGGCAAGCACATCAAAGCGGTCAAGAACGTCACCATCAACGAGCCGTTTTTCGTCGGGCATTTCCCGGGCTATCCGGTGATGCCCGGAGTGCTGATTATCGAAGCGCTGGCGCAGGTATCTGTGATCCTGGTCTATCAGACCCTGGGCCGAAGACCCGACGATAAGTCGCTCATCCTTTTCGCCGGCATCGATCACGCACGATTCAAGCGGCAAGTGTTTCCTGGCGATCAGCTGGTGCTCGAGGCGACCGAGCTGCGGCTGGTCCGCGGCGTCGGCAAGTTCGCCGTTCGGGCAAGCGTCGGCGACAAGCTGGTCGCCGAAGCGGAGCTTCTTGCCGCGCTGCGCGATTTCTGACGCATGCCCGGCGTTCATCCCACCGCGATCGTCGCCGCAGGCGCGAGCCTCGGCGCAGGCGTCGAGATCGGCCCCTACGCGGTGATCGGCGCAGGCGTGAGCGTGGGGGAGGGCACGAGCATCGGAGCACACGTCGTTGTCGCGGGCCAAACCACGATCGGCCGCAACAACCGCTTTTTCCCATTCTCGTCGATCGGAGATATTCCCCAGGACAGGAAGTACGATGGTGCGATGACGCGCACCACCATCGGTGACGATAATGTCATTCGCGAGTTCGTGTCCATCAACGCCGGCACGGCGCAGGATCGCGGAGTCACAACCATCGGCAACGGCAACTGGCTGCTGGCGTACTCGCACGTTGCGCACGACTGCGTGGTCGGCAACGGGACGACTTTTTCGAACAATGCGCAACTCGCAGGACACGTGGTCGTCGAGGACTATGTCGTGCTCGGCGGGTTCGTCGGCGTGCATCAGTTCTGCCGCGTCGGGACCCACGCAATGGTCGCCGCCGGGTCGATCGTGCTGCAGGACGTACCGCCTTTCGTGACGGCGTCGGGTTATCCGGCGAAACCGCGGGGCACGAACAGCGAGGGACTGCGTCGGCGCGGCTTTCCGGCCACCGACATCGCCGCCATCAAGCGCGCATACAAGACCTTGTATCGCAGCGAGCTCACGCTCAACGACGCGATCGAGCAGATTTCCGACGACGCACGGCAGGTTCCCGCGCTCGGCCCGCTCGCCGTATTCCTGGAGCGCCCGGGTCGCGGGATCATTCGTTGAAGGCAGACCGGTAATGGCGGCAGAGCGCTCGGTCGCGGCGGTGACCATCGGCATCGTCGCCGGCGAAGCTTCCGGCGATGCCCTCGGCGCGCAGCTGATTCACGCTGTGCGCGAGCGAATGCCCGGCGCGCGGTTTGCCGGTATCGGCGGTCCGCGCATGGAAAGCGCCGGTTGCGAGATCTGGCACCCAATGTCGAAGCTGGCGCTGCGCGGATACGTGGAAGTGCTGACTCATCTGCCGGAGCTTGTGCGGATCCGGCGGGATGTCTTTCGCCGCTTGCGCTCGATCAAGGCGCCGCTGTTCATCGGTGTCGATGCGCCGGACTTCAATCTCGGGCTGGAAGCGCGCCTCAAGGGCAGCGGCGTTCGTACGATTCACTACGTCAGCCCGTCGGTGTGGGCTTGGCGCCGCAAGCGAATTCACTCCATTGCACGCTCGGCCGATCGTCTGCTGGCACTGTTTCCGTTCGAGCCGCCCCTGTACGACGAGGCGGGGCTCGAGGTCACCTTCGTCGGCCATCCGCTCGCCGCGGACGCCGCTAGTGCGTCGACCCGACGCGAAACGCGCGACCTCCTGAAGCTTGAACACTCCCGCCCGGTTTTCGCGCTGCTTCCAGGCAGCCGTCGCTCCGAGCTCGAGATGCACACCGAGCTGCTTTTGAAGACGGCCGCGGAGATCGTCGAATCGCTTCCCGAGGCAAAGTTCGTCGTTCCCCTTGTCAGTCGGGAAACGCGCGAATATTTCGAAGGTGTCCAGTATCGGCTTCAGCTCGAGCGCCTGCCGATGAAGCTCCTGTACGGACACGCGGACGACGCGCTGCGCGCGGCGGACATCGGCATCGTGGCGTCGGGCACGGCAACGCTCGAGGCAGCGATGGCGCGCTGTCCGCACGTCTTGTTCTACCGCGTCAATCCGATTACCTTCGGCATCGTCATGCGCAAGCTGCTGATCCCTTACGTCGGATTGCCCAACGTGTTTGCCGGGCGTTTCGTCGTCGCCGAATTTCTCCAGGACGAGGCGACCGTAGCGAACCTCGCGCGTGCCGCGCTCAATCTCTACGACGACACCGTCACGCGGCACAGGCTCGAAGCGCTGTTCGCGGGCATGGCCGGTGAGCTGCGCGCGGACACCTCGACGATCGCCGCCGCCGCGGTCGCGGCCGAGTTGCGCGTCGCGGGGGTGACGTGCTGATCGCCGGTGTCGACGAGGCCGGCCGGGGGCCGCTGGCGGGACCGGTGGTAGCGGCCGCGGTCATTCTCGATCCGGTGCGTCGCGTGCGGGGCCTGCGCGATTCCAAGGAGCTCAGCGCTCCCGCGCGGGACCGCCTGGCGATCGAGATACGGACGCGCGCGGTCGCCTGGGCGGTCGCGGCAAGCGACGTCGGCGAGATCGACACCTTGAACATTCTGCAGGCGACGCTGCTCGCGATGCGGCGCGCGGTCGAGCAGCTCGCGACGCGGCCGGAAGTCGTGTGGATAGACGGCTTGCACTGCCCGCAGATCGAGTATCCGGCGCGCGCGATCGTCGGCGGCGACCGCGCGGTGGCCGCCATTGCCGCAGCATCGATCCTGGCCAAGACCACGCGCGACGCATTGCTGGTTGAGCTCGACCGCCTCTACCCTCTATACGGCTTCGCGCGCCACAAAGGCTATGGCACGCCCGAGCATCTGGAGGCGTTGGCGGCGCACGGTCCCTGTCCGGCGCATCGCCGCACCTTCGGTCCGGTCATGCAGATACGATTCGTTTTCTAGAGAACGCGAACAACCCATGGCGAAGCGACCCGAGGCACTGTTGTTCGATGTTTTCGGCACGGTCGTCGATTGGCGCGGGAGCCTCATTCGCGAGCTCGCGCGCGTGGGCCGCAGATGCGGCGTGAAGGGTGACTGGGCGGCATTTGCGGACGCGTGGCGCTCCGGCTACCGGCCGGCAATGGATCGCGTTCGCCACGGCGATTTGTCATGGCGGTCGATCGACCAATTGCATCTGGAAATACTGCGCCCATTGGTCAAGCGCGCCGGATTACGCCTCCGAGCGGCCGAGATACTCGACCTGAACGCTGCCTGGCACAGGCTCAAGCCCTGGCCCGATAGCGCTGCCGGGCTTGCGCGCCTCAAGCGCCACTTCGTCATAGGCACACTGTCCAACGGAAACATGTCGCTGCTGATCGATCTGGCGCGAGCCGGTAGCCTGCCATGGGATGTGATCCTCTCGGGCGAGCTCTTTCGCCACTACAAGCCGGATCCCCAGGTCTACGTGGGAGCCGCTGCCCTGCTCGGCTTGCCGCCGAAGGCGGTGATGCTGGTCGCCGCGCACAAAGACGATCTCGCGGCAGCGCGCCGCTGCGGCCTGCAGACCGCATATGTGCGCCGGCCGCTGGAACATGGCCGGGAGTCGGAGGCCGACGTCAGCGCCGACCGGCGCAGCGATTTCAACGCCGACGATTTTGTCGATCTTGCCCGGCAGTTGCGTAC
>OCZU010000520.1_pt1 | contig 26375 bp, 23 predicted proteins | sample 1539001 | NCBI WGS metagenome assembly OCZU01 (sample SAMEA3539306, study PRJEB22396) | soil metagenome | biome: tundra; feature: field; material: soil | place: USA | collected 2010-05 | depth 0.15 m | reverse complement strand
ACAGTTCATATGAGCGCCAAGGAATCACCAAACTACCGAGCGAATAGGAATACCTAGTCGGCGTGGTTTCCGAACCTGGCTGTGGCTGAATCCAGGACCGCAGGCTTCCTTGCAAACGGCTGGGCGGGCCAACGCTAACCATGTGACGGTGTGCATCATCATGCGCCTGCCAGCACGTGCGCCTTTCGGCAAATCCGGATGTTGAGGCACTTGGGTTTGATCGTTCAGACGGCTGCGGCTCAGGGCATGGTCGCGCTGGCGCCCGTGGCCGTGGCGGCGACCACGGGTGGTTGCGGTCGGCGGCGTTGGCGGGTCGGCGGCGGGACCTGCTCGCGACTGCGGCCGCGAGCGATGGCTGACGCAGGATGTCGGGCCCGACGCGGGCTTGGGCTGTGCGTGATGTGTCTGGTTGGGCTGACTGGCTCGGGGAGGGAAGCGGTTGGCTGGCCGCCAGCGTCGCGCTCGCTGGTTCGCCGCGCTGCACTGGCGGGCGGGATGCCGGCCATTCCGGAGCGGACCGGGGGCTGGCTGACGTTGCCCGGGCCAGTGACTAATAAAGGTGACAACGCAGGCAGACGACCACAGTCTGACTCCGACGGAGCCAGACGCCCCCGCCTGCCTGACCTGCCGGTGTCCGACGCAGGACGACGCAGCCAGACGGAATCGGCAGGCATGGCATGCAAGAGGTCCGGGGTTCGAATCCCCGTAGCTCCACGTTTCCGCAGGTCAAGGGCACGTTGCGTGTTCGAATTTTGTCTATTGACCCCTTGCATTGGTTACAAGCGGACTGGCTCTGAGCGGTCGCCCTCGGCCGGGATCCCTGCAGGTCAGACAGGTGCCGGGAGTTCCGAGCACGGCCGTTCCCGCTGCCGCGGTCCTGATGGGAGCCAAACTGGGAGCCAACGGCGCGCCCTGGGCACGGATGCTGAGCGACGTCTTGTGTCGGCGGTCATTGGGATCTGCCCGTTGGCGGTCATGAGACTCTGCCCGGAGACGGCCACGCCGATCACGAAATGTGACTGCGCATGGAGCTGTGGCTGCTCCTGATCCGCCGTTCGGTACGCCGATGGCTACGTCAGGCAGGCTGAATGTTTACGACGGGAAGGCAACCCGCTGGCCGTATCCTGCGTCCTTCTTACTGAAGGGCGGGGGCCAGGGGGCAATGGCCGGAGCCCGGGCGCTGGCAGATTCGGGTGCACCGCCGTATTAGGTGCGGTGGGCGGCGGGGGACCGGTTGATGGGGTATTTGCAGCGCGGCGCGCTTGCGCGGTGGCTTGCGGCGGCGGGTGCGGCAGTGCTTTGGTGCAGGGCTGTTTAGCTCACAGGCCGGCCTGCCGGCGGCGGCGGTGCGGGTGCCTGGGTCGATGTCGTGGTCGCAGGCACCCGCTGGCCTGCGGCATGCGGCCGGGCGGACGCTTGGCCCGTATCAGGACGCGGAGCTGACCGCCAGCGATGGCGCCAGCAGCCATTTCTTCGGCTGGTCGGTCGCGATGTCAGGAGCCGGCAGCGTGGCAGTAGTCCGGGGCGCCCTTTTATGACGCCGTGTACGTGTTCACCAGGCAGGGGCAGAGCTGGAGCCAGACGGCCGAACTGACCCCTCCGGCCGGCGGCTCGTTCGGCTTGTCGGTCGCGATCTCCGCACGCGGCGGCACCGTGGTGGTCGGGGCGCCCGGGCAGGACGGGAACACGGGGGCGGCGTACATGTTCGCCAGGTCGGGATCGGGCTGGCGGCAGGCGGGCGAGCTGACGGCCAGCGACGGGATCAGCGGCGACCAGTTCGGCGACTCGGTCGCGATCTCGGCGAATGGCGTCACCGTGCTGGTCGGGGCCCTTGCATGCATCGCAGGCTGGCGCGGCGTATGTCTTTGCCGGGTTCGGGCCCGTCTGGCGCCAGACGGCGGTGCTGCCCGGGCCTGCCAGCAACGACGCGCTCGGCTGGTCGGTCGCGATCTCGGCGGATGGACTCACGGCGGTGGCCGGAGCGATCGGGCAAGGCTCAGGAACTGGCGCGGTGTACGTGTTCACCAGGTCGGGACCGGGCTGGCTCCGGGCGGCTGAGCTGACCGCCAGTGACGCTGTCACCGGCGACGACTTCGGCTACTCGGTCGCGATCTCAGCTGGCAGCGTGCTCGTTGGGGCGAACCTGAAGAACTCTGTCAGGGGGGCGGCGTACGTGTTCACCGGGCACGGGCCTGCCTGGCACCAGGCGGCGGAGCTGACCGCCAGTGACGGCGCCATCGGCGACTTCTTCGGTAGCTCGGTGGCGATCTCGGCGGCCGGGCGCACGGCGCTGATCGGGGCGTACGGGCATGCCGCGGTCGCAGGGGCGGCGTACGTATTCGCTGGTCTGCCACCACGATGACGCTGGCTTACCAGACCGGAAACCTCGCCGCCACGATCGCCCGGGAGACCGGCGACCGGTACGGGCGCAAGATCATGGCACTGCCGGAAGCCGCCCAGAACGGCGGCAGTGTGCGCGCGCCACATCCATCGAAGATCGCCGCGCCGGTCATCGGCACGGTCACGTGCCAGGACCTCAAGACCGAGCACCTGCAGAAGATCGTCAACGCCGCCCCCACGCCCGGGGAAGGAGCGCGCGTCCGGGGGATGATCTCGGCCATGGTCAGCGCCGGCGTGGACGGCGGGTACCTGGCCAATCCGCGACTCGCGAGGGTGCACTGGCAGGCGAGGGACCGCCCCGGTGCCGGAGCCCAAGGTTTCCGTAGCCGGGGAATCGGCGCTATGGGTAGACCCGGCCGAGTTTCCCGCCCACCACGACGTCGCCGAACTCGGCCGGGCGCTGGCCGCAGGCCTGCACGGCGAGCGTCTGCAGGTCGTCAAGCCTTGCTGTTAGCAGGTTAGTAGCCGAGGCAGGCTCAGCAAAAGCCTCTTGGCCGTAGCTTGCGGGCGGACCACGCGCCTCTTTCTAACGAGCGTCCGGCACTGCGGCAAGGCAGGCTCGCGCCGCCGATTCACCACCAGTAAATTTAGCAGTGGTTTCGCACTCTTGTCACCTTTGGTACCTCTCGCGATCATGGCCTTATGGAGCCGATCATCATTTTCCGCTACCACGACTGTCGCAATGTTGTCAAGGAGCATGTTTCTCTATTGCGCCGGATCAACCCTGGCATGGCTATTCACGGCATGTTCGGCGGCCGTTCCTTGAAGCCGGAGCTGGCATACCTGTTCGATAGCAACTACTGCCCGAAGCTAGACGGACTCCTGGCCTGGAAGAATCTGGACATCGCGGTGCTCGAGTGGTACAGGAACCTGGGCAGGGAGCTGAATTACACCCATGCCTATGTCGTCGAATGGGATCTGATCTTCCTGCGGGCGATCACCGCTGTCATGCCGGTTCCCGCCCCGGGCGAGTCCCTCCTCACTGGCCTCACCGATCTCGCCGACATTGCTGACAAGTGGGTCTGGACCGCTGAAGGCAGCCGCCAGCCGAGTACTTACTGGCGCGCGCTGAAGCGGTTGGTCGAGGAAAGGTACTCGTTCACGGGCCCGTACCAGGCCTGCCGGGGCCCGGCTACCGTACTGTCCAGGCGGTTCTTCGAGGCCTACGACAAATTGCAGTTGCCGCCGTGGTGTCACGATGAGCTTCGGCTTCCCTTAATCCACGCCATAACGGGGCTAGCGGTCGGCGACACTGGCCTGTACCCGCGATCGTGGTTCAGCGCTGCGAGTTCCGAGCGGGAGAAGTACTTCAATACCGACCGGCTGGAGGTCACGCCCGAATCGCTTTATGCGGCGGCCAGCCAAGGTCTCGTAGCCTTCCATCCTGTCTACCAGCACCTCGACGAGGCGCGATGCGCCCTCCATGATCCGGAAGGCGCTTCCCCTTAAAGGGTCCGTGGCGCAGTACCAGGCATGTTCGTTCCGCGCCGTCAAGTGGAGAATTCCGCAGTTGAACCGAACGCGCTGTGCGGGCGATTGCCTGCCGTGGGCCTGTTTCGAACACCCATACGGTGATGTTCATTTTGCTGTTAGCGTACCGGTGAAATCCCGCGCCCACGGGAAGGATGGCAATTTTGGCAGAGACTGATGCCTCGCCGGCAGGCGAGCCCGTGGTCAGCATCATCGTCTCCTTGTTCGGCCGTCATCGTGGCATCGAGACCCTGCCCGCCGTGGCCAGGCTCTGGCTTGACCAGGACGTACCCTGCGAGGTCGTCGTCGGAGTCGCCGGAGATCTCCATGCCCACGTCGCCGAGCAGGTTGCCGGGATCGAAGGAGTGCGTCTTGTCCGGGCGGAGGTGACCGCGGGCACTCGTAGCTTGCTGTGCAATCTGGCGGCGCGGACGACCAGGTCGCGCATGGTCTACCTGTCTGACGCCGACATAGCCCCGATCGGGCGCGACTACCTGCGCAGGGCACTTGACCTGGCCGCTCAGTCGGGCCGCGCGATCATGCGGCCGTGGATGTACCGGCTGGTCGCCAGTTACGACTGGCGGGACGTTCGGGTCTGGGATGCTTCAGCCGGACGGGCCTGTTTCGTCGTCGTCGACGACGGCCTGCTCGTTCCTCTGCCTGGTGAGCGCTTGTTCATGTGGCGAGGGGCCGGCTCGGTTGTCGTGCCGCCCACCGCCAGGCGCCCAGAGGACCCGTGGCAGGCGGGGGTGTTGCCGCACTTCCACGCCGGAGGCGTTCTCCTGGAGCGCGAGCTGTTCGAGGAGATTGGCGGGTTCTGCGCCGGCTATCGGGGGTACGGCGGTGAGGATGACGATTTCCTGATCAAGCTGTCAAGTCGTCAGCAAGTGATGGTCGCCTGGCTCGAAGAGCCTGGCCTGGCATGTCTGCACTTCGAGCATCCGCGTCCATACGGCGGCAGCGACTCCGATCCCAACAGGGAATTGCTGGCCGCGCGGACGGCGATGGGAACGGCGGAGATGATCCGCGCGGACGTCGCCGCGGCAACTAACTGGGCTGCTGCGGAGGCAGAAGCCGGGAACGGTGCCCAGGACCGCGGTGACCGGTGAGCGACGCCTTCAGATCCCTGGCGCTCGCCCGGCCGGACGCTGTCGCGGTAATAGAAGAGTCCCGCGTCCTCACCCGTGAGCAGTTGGACCGGCTGGCAAGCGGGATGGCACTGGTGCTCGCATCGGTGGGAGTGACCGCGGGGGACCGGGTGGCGTGGATGATGCGGAACCGGGCCGAGGTGATCGTTGTCGTGCTGGCCGCCCAGCGCCTTGGCGCGGTGACGGTGCCGCTCAGCTACCGGTCCGTGCCTGACGAATTGCGGCGACTGCTCGCGGTGGCGAAGCCGCGTATCGTCGCTTGCGAGGCGGCGAACCGCGACGTCCTGACCGGAGTCACGGATGCTCAAGTACTCAACGTCGACGACCCGGCCATCGCGGCCACGTCGCGCGTCGAGGTGGAGCCGCCGGTCCATACTGCCGAGCACGTGGCTGAGCGTCTCGGCTCGGGCGCCTCGCTCCTGTTCACCTCGGGAACGACGGGCATGCCCAAGGGCGCGCTGCGGACTAAGGGTGACCCGCGCCTTGGCGCCTGCATCGCGGACGGATTCGGCTTCAGCGCAACGACGCGCTACCTGGCGGCCGGCCCCCTCTACCACTCAGGTCCTGGCACCTGCGCGCTCATGGCGCTGTCCCGCGGCGGCGTAGTTGGCCTGCGGCCGCGCTTTGAGCCAGCCGACTGGCTCGCTTTTGCCCGCAGCCAGGGAATCACTGCGAGTTTCCTGACGCCCACGCAGCTCAGGGCGCTGGTGACGGAGATCGAGCAAGGCGCGGAAGGGCCAGGTTCGCTAACGAATATCGTGGTCTCAGGCGAGCCTTTTCCTGCCGGGCTCAAACGACGCGCGGTCGCCGCGCTAGGCCCGTGCCTCATCGACTGCTACGGCTGCACCGAGCTTGGCCCGCTGGCGTGCATGTCGGCCCGCGACTTGCTGAGCCGCCCTGAGTCATGCGGACGCCCATTCCCAGGAGTCCAGATAGCGGCATTCGACGGCGAGCGCCAGCTGGGCCCGCGCGAGCGAGGAGTGCTGCGAGTACGCACCCCGCTGGCGTTCGAGGGCTACCTGGATCCCGGTGGTCACCTGGACCGGTGCGATGACTGGGCGTCGGTTGGTGACGTCGGCTACGTCGACGAGGACGGATACGTTCACCTGATCGACCGCGCCGACGATCTCATCATCAGCGGCGGAGTCAACATCTATCCGGCCGACATCGAGGCCGTACTTGACGACCATCCCGACATCAGGCAGTGCGCTGTGGTGGGGGTGCCTGACGGGCGCTGGGGACAGGTCGTCTGCGCCGTTGTGGTGACTGACCGGACGCTGACGACCGAAGGCGTACGAGCCTGGTTGCTCGGGCGTATCGCCGATGACAAGCGGCCGCGCCGCGTCTTCCGGGTCGCCGACTTGCCGGCTACAGGCACAGGGAAGGTCTCCCGCAGCAGGCTGCGCGGCATCCTCGCCGACGCTGAGGAGTTGCCGTCTCGCTGAGCGCGCGTCAGGCGCGCAGGGCGGCATCAGCCGCCTCAGGACGCTTCGCCGGATTCCCGATTATGTCGGTCGAGCTCATCGGCAAACTCTGACCAGGTGGCCGAGCAGCTTCGGGCGATCCTGATGATATCGAAGGTGCAGTGCGGTGGAATGCAGCCGACAATTTTCCGCCAGTCGGTCGGCTCGATCAGGCGCGGCGGGCTAAGCCAACGCAGGAAATGCCGACCAGTTTCGGTATATCGGATAGCGGGATCCGTTCGCAGGCGCTGAATAATCGCATGGTAATCGAGTGTTTCAGCCGCCTTCCTAGCATTAAGTCCGCTTACTTCACTAACGTGGCGGGAGTTGGCGGCCTGGTCTCTGGACAGGATCGGGTCGATGCCCTGGCGGACTCTATGGCGCACATCTCGTGCCGTACCGACGGAAATCCCGGCGTGTCTGGCGATTTGCCGCAGAGATGCCTCAGGATTCACGGCCAGAAGCTCTTGTGCGAGACGTCGGCCTTCTGTCGCATTAAGCGGCCGGACACGGCCGTCCCGGCCAAGCCTGCGGGTCGTATGAGGAAGCGGGTCGGGAGAGTTGCGGCGGATGGCGGCGACTGTCTTGGCGGCCAGTCCAGATAGTTCGGCGATCGAGCGGTCCGACGCCGCCGGGCGCTGGTCGATGATTCGCTCGGCGGCGGCGCGCCGGTCGGCCAGCGTCAGCGGGAGGCCATGTTTGATGTTCGCGGCCACGGCTACCAGGAACGCGTCGAACTCATCGCAGTCGACGAACTGAACCAGGATCTTCTCGTGTCCTCTGATCCGGGCGGCGCCCAGGCGGTGCATTCCGTCGATCACGCGCATAGTCGAGCGCTGGACCAGGATCGGCGGGAGTTCGCCCTCAACTTCGGCCAGCCTCTCGGCGTGCGCGGCGTCCAGGCCCTCAATTCGGGGCGAATCCGAGGACAGCAGCGAGTTTATAGGTAGCCAGGTAGAATTATCTTCGTCACCCGCCGGAACCTGCCCTAATTGCAGCGCGAGAAGAACGGCGCCGTTATCGCTATCGTCATCGGAATAGTTCTCGGAAGAACTGACAGGCAGGCGGTCGACCGACATTAAATCCTCCCTATAATGCTTCGCTTCCTGCTATCCGCGTTCCTACTCGTAACGCAAAGAGTCGGATGGCATAATCTGGAGTTCATGAGTCTTATGCGAGCCTCGCTGACGTGATTGCGATCTACGCCGCTGACCTGGGCATTCAAGGTGGCATGACCGGGAACGTGAGAGGTTTCGGCATAGCTGTCCAAGGGTTCAGATCGCGGGGTTCCTGTCGAGCAGCTAGGTGATCTCTAAGATCGATACCGGGCACATTATGTCCAGTAACAAGGGAAAGTGGCTAGCCAACATTATTCAGCCTCTTTCATCGTACGGCATCCCGCGTGTGCCCGGCTCCACGAGCATTGAAGCATTCCGTAATCCAGGGTGCAAGAATGCAAATAAACTAATCTGGGCCTGGCGTGGCCGCGCGCGTTCGGATCCGTTATCGCGGAGGGCCAGAGGCGGTGCGGGACCGGCCGGCGGAGGGCGTCTGCGCGCTGGCCCAGTGCTTGAGGGTGCTGTCGCTGACCTCTAGCTGTGTTCGCCGATCGGTTCCCGGCAGTTCGGTGACCAGGGCCGGAGGAAGGACGTCGGCCCGGGAGAGTCCGGGACCTATTCGCCGCGTGATGATCTCCCTGGCACCGAGTGCGGCCAGGCTCGCGGTGAGCTGATAGCTGCTGGCCGCCCGCATGATGACGCTGCGCACGCGGCTATCCGAGCGGGCCTCGATGGCGAGCAAGTGCAGGGGTGCCCGCTGCCTCATGCTCAGGTTCACCGTCTCGGTCAGCTCGCCGGCCAGTTCTCTTATCGTGTCGCGCTGAGATCGGCCAGCGATAGACTCCAGGCAGCGCAATACGGTGCCGCCTGATTCGAACGCATGGTAGAAGGCCGCGTCGCGCAGGCCGAGATCGGCAGCCGCCCTTTCCATTTCGCTGGTCAGATACGGATAGGCATCGAGCGCGCACGCCACGTAAGGCAGCCTGATGGCCACCCTGACGGGTTCCGGCTCGGTCAGCTTCCGGCCGCCGTGCCAGCTAGCGGCGTTAGCGCGACGGTCGAGGACACCGAGCAGGAACTCAGCCGCAGTGCCGGCGTGGATCGGCTCAATGGTGACCACATATCCGCTGACCGCTCGCACGGGCTCCGGCAGGCCGCCAGCGAGCCAGCGAGCCAGGAGCCCGAATGCCCCAGGTACCGACCCGGCGCCCGTGACCACGGCGACCGTCACCGGCTGCCCGCGAAGGGACTGTCCGATTCGCAGGTGCATGGCGTCGTCGCCGTTAGGGTCCAGGTAGGGCACCTGCGAGGCCAGGGCGGCAGACGCTATCCGTCCCCTGGTGCGGTACGCCGGTCCCAGGCAGTTGACCAGCAGCGCCGCCCCGTGCAGCAGTTCGCTCAGGCTGGCGGGGTTCCACAAGTCGACGGCGCGGACCTCATGTCCGGCCAGGGACGCCGCGGCCGCCCGCTCCGCAGCGGGGTCACGCACGCCTAGCCGCAGCCGCGCGAGGCCGGCCGCGGCGCAGGACGCCACGAACAGCTGCCCCACCGTTCCTGTTGCTCCAAGAACGGCGACGGTCGGCTTGTCGGCGCTGCCCACTGGCTGTCCTGTCCGGTTTGGCGACGGCCTGGTGCGGTCGGCCGCGATGATCGGCTTCCCAGGATGCCGGTCACGATTCAGGCACGCAACCGACGATCCAGCCATGCGGGCTCCCCCCCGGCCGTGGGTGCACCATAATTGAGCCAGGGGGAGAATTCGATTCAGGAGGGAGGCAGTCCTATGGTACAGATCACGGTCCGGCGTTTAAGCAAGCAATTCGGCCAGGTAACGGCGGTGCGCGAGCTGAGTTTCGACGTCAGGGCCGGCCGGATAACGGCATTCCTCGGGCCAAATGGGGCAGGTAAGACCACGACGCTCAGGATGATGCTTGGCCTCGTCCGCCCAACTGATGGCGAGGCGCTGGTCGACGGGCGGCGCTACACGGATCTGCCGCAACCGCGCAGGATGGTCGGGTCGGTGCTTGAATCGACGGGTTTTCATCCGGGCAGGCGCGGTCGCGATCACCTTCGGATCATCGCCGGCGGCGCGGGGATTCCCGCCGCCCGTATCGAGGAGGTCCTCGCTCAGGTCGAGCTGGCCCGCGACGCCAACCGGCGCGTCGGTACTTACTCCCTAGGCATGCGGCAGCGCCTCGGGCTCGCCGCCGCTCTGCTTGGTGATCCGCAGGTGCTGGTGCTCGACGAGCCAGGCAATGGCCTGGATCCGGCCGGGATGGCCTGGCTCCGCACGCTGTTGCGCAGGCTGGCAAGTGAGGGACGCACTGTGGTGATCTCCACTCATGTGCTGGCCGAGGTGGCGCAGACCGCCGACGACGTGGTGGTTGTCCACGAGGGGCGACTGCGATTCGCCGGCCCGCTCAGCGAGCTAGCCGAGCTAGCCGAACAGGCCGAGGGCGGTAATGAGTCCGCCAGGCTTGAGGCAGCTTTCCTGCGGCTGACACGGGGAGACGTGCCCTCGCTTGACGACGTGGCTTCGCCTGAGGACGTGCGATGACGACCCTGATCAGGAACGAGCTGCTCAAGCTGCGCACCACTCGCACTCCGTGGCTGCTGCTGGCCGCCGCACAGCTTATCGTCATCCTCGGAGTTGCCGGAATACTCCTTAACGATGGGTCTGGCGTCCCCGCCCCGGCCGCCGTCGCGACGGCGGTGGCGCACAGCGGGCTTGTGTCCCTGTTCGCTCTGATGGTCGGCATTACCGCCGTAGCGGGCGAGTACCGGCACAAGACCATCAGCGACACTTATCTGACAACACCGCGCCGCATCCAGGTCGTCGCGGCCAAGCTCATCACCTATACCGCGCTTGGCATCGGCTATGGCGTGGCCGCTGCGACCACGGCCCTGGTCACCAGCGCCATTTGCGTAGCGGTCCTGGGCGGCTCGCTCGACCTCGGTTATCCGGACCTGTGGAGGACGGTGATCGGCGGCATCGTATGGAATGCGGCCTTCGCCGCGATCGGCGTGGGCCTCGGCGCTCTGATCAGGAACCTGACGGTCGCCGTCGCCGTGGCACTGATGTGGCTGGTCATCATCGAGGAGGTCATCGCCCAGATCATCGGTACCAGCCTGGGACGGTGGCTGCCCTTTACCGCCGGGGAGTCCCTCGGCCGCCTGCCCGCTTTCGTGAACGCGCTGCCACAGTGGGGCGCCGCACTCCTGCTGATTGGCTACGCTGTCCTGTTCGCGGTCCTGGCCGCCTGGACGAGCGTCCGGCGCGACGTCACGTAGTGCCCTAAATGAACAAGTCAGGCCCTGGCCCTCCGCGGGTTCGTAGTAGATGCTTCCATTAAGTACTTGCAACTTAGTTGCAGCTAAGTTAGCGTTTCAGCAGACAGCATTCGTCGCATGTTGGTCGAAGGGTTCTATGTCTGACGGTCGTTGATCGCAAGCCTGGGCTCGGCGCGATGATGCACGAGTCATCGATGCGATGGCCTTCGCCGCAATTGGCGTGGGCCTCAACACGCTGTCACAGTGGGGTGCAGCGCTCCTGCTGATTGGCTGTGCTGTCCTGTTGGCGGGTCCTGGCCGTCTGGACGAGGGTCCGGCGGGGGACGTCACTTAGTGCCTAAATGATCAAGTCAGGCCTGGCCGTGACGGTGGCGGCCAGCTCGCCGCACCCGGTCGCCACTCGTTCTGCTAGGGCCTGGTCGATTTGGTCAGGCGCGTACTGCAGGACGGCCCGCAGGCCGTTGCCCTGGCGCTGGATGACGGTCAGTTCAAGATCGAAGCGGCTGGCCACCATGGGCGGCAGCACCTCGATCTCGATATCACCGACGACGGCCGCTGGCGGCAATCCTGGGAGCATCTGGAACACGAAGTCCTCGACCCGGCGCGCATCGGCTTGCCGCGTCTGTCCAGGCGGGAGGAAATAGGGGAATCCTTGATGCTCGAGCGCCTCGGCAACGGTGCAGCTGGCGCTCCGCAGAAGATCGGTAAACGTCGAGCCTGGGCGCACGCCCGTCCGCAGAATGAGCATGTTCACGAAGAAACCGACCGTGCGCATGACCTCGGTCCGCGTGCGGTTGGCAAAAGGCGAGCAAAGCGACAGATCTGTGTCCTGAGTCTCCCTGCGGATCAGCAGGTAGTAGATGCTCAGCAAGACCACGAACGGGGTGGTGTGCTCGGTCTTGGCGAGCTGCTGCAGGCCCTGCCAGGTCTTCGGGCTGATGTCGAACTCGATGGTGCTCTCGGCCGCCTGCCTGGCCGCACCTCGGGGTCCGGCCGGCCGGGGGGACACCGGCCGGAGAGCGGGCGGCTGGGCGCCGTCCAGACGGCGCTGCCAGTAGTCCCGGTCCGCCTTGAGCCGCTCGGCCGTCGCCTGGCGCTGCTGCCACTGCACGTAGTGCCGGTACTGCCATCCGAGTCGCGGCAGCGGCTGCGCCCCGGCCAGCAGCAGCAGCAACTCCTCGACCAGGATCCGGCACGACCAGGCGTCGGTGACCAGGTGATGCGCGTTGATGCACAAGACGTGCTCGACCGGACCGAGGGTCCACAACGTGATCCGAATGGAGCAGCGGGCCGGATCGATCGGCGTCGCGATCTCTTCGACGATGCGCTGGCGCAGGCCGGGCGCTGACCGGGGCTCGACGGCCACTGTGCTGATCGGGACCGGCTGCGGCTCGTGAACCAGTTGAGTAAGCAACCCCTGGCGCCGTGCGAACGTGGTGCGCAGAGTCTCGTGTCTGGCGACCAGCGTGTCAAGGGCCAGTTGCAGGTCAGTCCGGTCTACCGGGCCGCGCAATCTCAGCAGCAGCGGATAATTCAGCTGGCCGTGGCTGCCGCTGTACCGCTCGATGAGCCACAGCATGCGCTGGCCGACCGAGGCGGGCTCCTCGCGGGCGATCACGGCTGCGGCGGGTGATCAGGGGTGGCCTTCAGATGTTCCCCCGTGGGCGGCTCGCCAGGGACGCGGTCCCGGTATCTGGTCAGCCGGCCGGCGGCGATGAACAGGGTCTCGCCAGGCTCGTGCACGTCGCTGGTATGCCAGACCCCGACCGGGTTGATGACGGCTTGCCCTGGCAGCATCGGGATCGTACGGTACCCCGCGCCGATCTCCTGGACGATGTCGCAGCGGCCGGACAGCAGGAGCACCACTTCGTCGCCGCCGGCGTGGCACTCCCAGTGAGTCCATGTCCGCTTGATCGGGACAACGCCGACGAGCCGCCCTTCATCGCGGTCCTGCGCGAAGTCCCGCATGTAACGCAGAATGCTCTCCCGCGACCATGAGAAATCCGGCAGCGCTACGGCGGTCGATCCCAAGCCCAGGTGTACATAGGTCTTCGACAGGTCGAACGCGGCCTCATGCATAGGGCGATGCTAGCCGGGACGTGACGGACTGGAAACGGGCGCACAACGCACTGCTCAAGCACGCGAATAGCGGCGCTGATCGGGACCGAAATAACGCTCGCGCAAAGTGCGCTCCGCCGGGTCGTAAGCTTTGCGCTGCAGCCCTCGCCGCTGCAACTCAGGTACCAGCAGTTCGCAGAGGTCGCGGATTCCGCGCGTCGGCGGGCAGGGCATCAAGTTGAATCCGTCGATCCCGGTTCGCTCGATCCATTCCTCCATCCGATCGGCTACCTGGTCGGGGGTGCCGAAAAGCATAAGGCGCGTATACGGGTGCGGCCGTTGCGGCACGGCGACGTAATCTCGCAGATCGCCGATCGTGACGTCGCGGCGGCCGCCGGCCTGCTTGACGAATCCGGCGACCGAGTGCATATCCTCACCGCGCACGGCCGACAGCCGCACATCGTCTGGGTAGGCCGCGAGATCTACGCCTGACCAGCCGCACCACTTGGTGAGCAGGCCGCCCTGGCTGCTGAACCGCAGGTAGTCATCGGCCCTGGCCTGCGCCTCCGCCGCATCTTGCGCCACGATGAGGCACATGCCCTGCAGTATCTTGATCCTGGCCGGGTCCCTGCCGTGCGCCGCCGCCCGCCGGCGCAGATCGTTGACCAGTTCCTGGCCCTGACGGAACCCGCTGAGCGTGACGAACGCGACTTCGGCGTGCCGGGCGGCGAAGTCCAGGCCGCGATCAGAGGATCCCGCCTGGTAAAGCACGGGCGTGCGCTGGGGGGAAGGCTCGCATTGGTGCGGCGCCGCTACCTCGAACCAGCGGCCCTGATGCCGCACCTCGTGCACCCGCGCCGGGTCGGCGAAGGTATCCGACGCGGCATCCCGCACCACCGCATCGTCCTCCCAGCTGTCCTCCCAGAGCCTGACGACGAGGTCGACGAACTCGTCGGCCCGGTCGTACCGCTCGTCATGCGCGATCGGCGCGGACAGCCCGGTCCTCTTGGCCAGCTTGAGATCGGAGGTCACGATGTTCCAGCCGATGCGGCCGCCGGTCAGGTGATCGAGCGTGGAGAACACGCGGGCGCAATTGTAAGGTGCGTGGTAAGAAGTCGAGTACGTGACCGCGAAACCAAGGTTCCTGGTCATGGCCGCCGCCGCCGGGATGACCAGGACAGGGTCTATCGCCGGGATCTGCACGGAATGGCGGATGGCCGGGCCGATGGAATCCTGATAGACATCGTAAACGCCATGAATATCGGCGAAGAAGAGTGCGTCGATGCAGGATGCCTCCAGGCGCCTGGCCACGCCAATCCAGTAATCGGCTGAGCGATACCCGATCCCTGTGTCGTCTTCTGGGTGCCGCCACATTCCCTCGAACATCGGCGAAGGGATGCATTGCGAGAGAACGTTGAGGTGCATGACCTGATCCTTAGCCGTGCCTGGCAGTGGTGTCATTCATGTGTCTATAGTCGCCACGAACTGGCTAGCTCACAGAGAGTGTCACATGCACATGCGGATCAACTCTCACAGCGGACAATGGCAGACGGTGCCTGAGATCGTCCTCGCCTGCGCCAGGCATCGGCCGGACGTGACGGTGCTTGCCGGTCCCGCGGACGAGGAAATTACGGCGGCGACGCTGCTTGAGAGAACCCGCCAGGGCGCCGAGGCGCTGGCGGCCAAGGGACTTCGGCACGGCCAGTTCGCGGCCATCGACACGGTGTCGATGAACTGGAGCCAGGTGGCGGTCGCCTACCTTTCGACAGTCTGGCTGGGTGCCGTGGCCGTGCTGGTCATGAGCGAGGCGAGCGAGCGGGCCGCGGTCAGCCGGGTTGGCGTGACGGTGCTGATCTCCGCCACGGGCCGAACGCTGGCGAACGCCGAGCCCGTGTCCGTCGCGCAACTGCGCACCGGAGGTGGCGCCGACCTCCGCCCGGCCGCGCGACGAGGCGATCTGCTTGACATCGTGTTCACCTCGGGAACGACAGGTGAGGCCAAGCCGGTGGCCTCGACGCACGCCCAATGGGCGGGGCTGGTCCGGCCGGAGATCGTGGCCAGCCGCGCACGCCGGGTGGTCACGCACTCTGGCATCGCCATCGCCCTGTCTGGCGGTCTGCACGGGGTCATGCTCAGCCATCTCGCCAGAGGCGTCACGAGCGTCTGGGCGCCTACCGCCGCGGACATCCTCGATGCCGGCCGCCGCCGCCCGCCCGACGAGCTTCACCTGACCCCCTATTCGGCGCGGGCGCTCGCCGGCGCGATGGACAGCCAGGAAGACTGGGCGGAGCGGGTGATCGTCATCAGGATCGTGGGCGGCCCGGTGCCCGCGCCCGTGGCCGGGCAGCTAGCGCGGATCTTTCCCAGGGCCCGGATGATCTCGCTGTACGGGCTCACCGAGGGCGGGGCCGCGCTGTGCGTCAAGGTGGTGAACTCCGATGGGCACCAGGACTCGATCGGCCGCCCGGCTCACGGCACGGAACTGCGCGTGATCGACAGCCAGGGCCGTGAGCTCCCGCCCGGTGAGGTCGGCGAGATCGCCGTCCGCGTCATCGGGCAGGCGCCCCTGGCGTACTTCAAGGATGAGCCGCTGACCCGTGACTCCTTCCCGGACGGCTGGGCGCGGACCGGTGACCTGGGCTTCCTGGCTGGTGACGGCGATATCAGGCTGGTCGGGCGCCACCAGGAGATGATCTTCATGCGGGCCGGCCGGGTTCGGCCAGAATCGGTCGAGGAAGTCCTGTCCAGGCGGTTGCCGCCGGACGTTGAGTTCGTGGTGGCCGGACTCGCCACCGAGGGCAGCTGGGACCGGATCGCGGCCTTCGTGGCCGGTGACCCTGAGAGCCCCGCCGTCGCCGAGACCCGGCGGCAGCTGGCCGAGATGCGCGGCCCGTTCCGCCCGGCTTTGGTCAGGGTGGTGCCGCAGATCCCGCGCGGCCCGTTCGGCAAGCCGCTCAGGCGCTTGCTCATCGCTGACCTTACGCAGCCTGACGCGGAAATGACAAAATAATCGCATTCACTGGCGAAATGATCCGGTGCTAGTGAAAGAGCGGATGCGAATTGCCGCGACAATGGCAAAACCGAGGGGTAGTAAGAGGCGATGGCCCGGTCAGTCGAGCAGATAAAGACGCCAGCCGGCGACCCGGCCTGGCAGGTCCGCGGTTACGCGGAGGTCAGGTCCCTGCTGGCTGATCAGAGAGTGGGCCGGGGACATCCTGATCCGGCGCGGGCCGCGCGGTACTCGGACGTTGACCTGGCCGGCCGGCCAGCCAGCGGCAGCGAGTCCGAGTACACCGACCACGGGCAGTGGAGAAAGGCCATGAACAAGGTCTTCTCGCCGCAGAACCTCGAGCAACTGACCCCGACGGTGATGAGCATCGCCGAACGCCTGGCCAAGGACCTGGCCGGCCGTCAGCCGCCGGCTGACCTGAACGAGGCCTTCTCCACGCCGCTGACGTCGGAGGTGATGTGCGCGCTGCTCGGCGTGCCGACCGACGACATCGCGCTGTTCAGGCATTGGACAGCGGAGGGCGCGCAGAACTCCGATATGGAACGCTCGATGCGCGGCATCAGGGGCCTGATGTCGTATGTGACCAACCTGGTCAGCCGCTACCGTACCGACCCTGGCGACAACCCGGTGTCCATGCTCGTGCGAGCCGATCAGGACGGCTCGGGCAACAACCTGGGCAAGATCGTCAAGCTGGTCAGCGGCATGCTCGCGTTCGGTCGCGAGACCCCCGCCTCGGTGATCGACTGGGGCGTCATGCTCCTGCTCACCAATCCTGAGCAGCGCCGTCTGCTGCAGGAAGACCCGCAGCTGGCCCAGGGCGCGGCGGAGGAGGTACTGCGGAAGTTCAAGCCGCCGGCCGCCACGGACCGCGGCTTGATGCGGTACGCCTTCGCCGACCTCGAGGCTGGCGGGGAGCTCATCAAGGCCGGGGACATGGTGCTGCTCGACGTGATGGCCGCCAATCATGACCCCGAGGTGTTCCCTGACCCCGAGCGATTCGAGATCACCCGCACTCCGAACCCGCACCTGACGTTCGGCTACGGCTTCTACATGTGCAACTTCACCCGGCTGGCCAGGTCAGAGATCGCGGCCTCCCTGACGACCCTGCTCAGCCAGCTCCCTGGCCTCCGACTTGACGAGCCGCCCGACCAGCTCAAGATGAAGGATCACCTCCGCTCGGGCGGGCTCACCCGGCTGCCCGTCAGCTGGTAGCCGGGCCGGGCGGGTCCGGTCAGTAGATGACCCGCGACCGCGCGCTCAGCCGGTCCGCCCGCGACTTCCGCAGGTCGCGGGCGAGGTTGAGGCGGCGGAGCCAGCGATCGGTGCCATCGAAGCGGGCGCGGAACGCCTGGCGGCCGTGCACCGCCTGGTAGTTGTCGATGAAGCAGATGTCACCCGGTGCCAGCGCGACTGCCCGCGTGGCCGAGTCGAGCGCGGCGCCGATCTGGTCGAGCGCCGCGCGCCCGGCCGGTCCGAGCCGGTCCCGCGCGCCTTCCATGTAGGCGGGGTCGATCCGCAAGTAGGGAGCGTACGGGGAGCCGAAGAGCACGGCGACGGGTTCTGGTGAGGCGAGGCCCTGCTCCACCCGCTGCAGGCCGCGAGCGCGCAGCTCGCCAAGCCGGGCGTCTTCCTGGCCGGCCGCGGTCGCCTGGTTCCTCGGCCGGTGCGAATCGTCGGGAAGGATGTAGTACCGCTCCTGCGACAGGAGGTCACGCAGCTCCCCGGCAAGGTCAGCGTCGCCGATGTCAGCGAAGGTCGTTTCCACCCGGTCGGGGTTGCGCAGGCACATGAGGCCCAGATAATCCGCCCGCAGCGGGTGGAAGGCGTCCTCCGTGTGCCAGGTCAGTACCTCAGAGCTGCCCCAGCCGATCTGCTCGCCGGCGTGCTCCCTGATCGGGAAGACATCATGCATGATCCGGCCATCCTGCTGGGTCGCCCAGGCGACCGGCTCGCCGACCAGGCAAGCTATCAGGTAGAAGGCCAGGTCATAGGGGAGCGTCGGCCGGGCCGACGGCAGGCCGATCCAGTGCGCCGGCGTGGGCCCGAGCGTCGCGTCGTCCACCGGCAGGCCGGAGATCACCAGGACTGCCGGGGACTCGGCCAGCCTGAACTCGTTGAGTGCCCTTCGCAGGCCGCGCGGCAGCTCCTCCGCATACACCCGGCACTCGTTCTGGAACGACTCGTCCTCGACGCTGCCGTGCCGGCCGGACAGCTCGGCCGCCACGCCAGACAGAGCGGAGATGTCGTCGGCGCCGAGTTCTATCGTCCGCATGGCGCTCGGAGCCCGAGTCGGCTCGCGACGTCCTGGCAGGTGAGCGCGGGATCGCGACCGGCTACCCCGAGCACGTCAGCGCACTGGTCGAGTAGCTGGTTGACGTTGGCGTGACTGTAGAGCCGAGGGTCAAAGCTCGCCCAGATCGACACCCGGCGCCTGGCGTCCTCGGCGAAACCGAGCTCGATCGGCCAGGTCGCGAACGTCGCGAATTCGTTCCACTTGGCACCAGACGGCTTGACGTCAAGAACGTCATAATGGTGCATGTCGCGCTTCAGGTAGTGGACGCGCACCGGCGGCAGTGAGATCTCGCGCCCGAGCACCTCGGGCAGCCGCAGATAGGAAATGTCCTTGTGAGCGAGGCCGCCCAGCACCGTCTGCCGGCTGAGCGTCAGGATGTCGCCGAACGAGGGGTCGGGCGGGAGTACCGTTCGCAGCAGCAGGAGATTGCTGAAGTTTCCCTGGACGTCTGACCATTTCCTCGGACGGTTGCTCGCGATCGTGCTGAGGGTGATATCGCGTGCACCGCTCCGCACCGCCAGCACCAGGTTCATGAGCGCGGTAGCTCCCATGAAGCCCGACATCCGGTAGCGGGCGCAGACAGCGTGGAAGCACTCGCTGATGTCGTCGGTGAAGACCACGATCCGCTCGGCGGCGGCGTCGCCGCCAGGGTCGGGGCCATCGACCTGGATGTAATCCGGCTCGCTGAGGCCGCCGAGCTGAGCCGCCCAGTACTCGCGCAGCCGGTCAGGTACCACCTGCTCGCGCTGCTCGCGGGCATAGTCCGAGTAAGCCGCGGCGGGCGCGGCCAGTTCGTGCGGCCGGCCGGCCGCCACCGGCTCGAGCATGGCTTGAAGCTCGGTCTGCAGGCGTGCGGACGACCCGGCGTCGCTGATCATCTCGTTCAGGTCGACCCACAGCCACTGCTCCCCGTCAGGTCCGGGGGTCAGCCAGATCGTCACCAGGTCGGCGGGCGTCAGCTCGGTCTGGGCCGGGTCGGGGTGCACAGAGAAATCCGGCTCTTCCGCCTCGATGATCTCGTGCTCATACGCGGGCAGCAGTCGCCTGACCACGCCGTCGCCGACGGGCTGGAAACCCGTGCGGAAGATCTGATGCCGGCTCGTGAGCTCGCCGATGAGCCGGCGAGCCAAGTCAACGCCGCCGGGCTCGGGCAGCGTTACCTTGAATTCGAAAAGGCGGCTGAAGAACGTGAATTTATCGGCGACGAACTCCTGCCAGGCAGCCTCTTCGCTATACGAAATCGGCGCCAGGGAAGTGTCATTCTCGTGCACCACAGTCATGGTGGATCATCCTAAGGTTGGGGCGGATCCGGTCACCAGCGTCGCGCCGGCCGGCTGATGGGCGCGGGCGCCCTGGGTCAGGTCAAGACGACCGTACGTCCAGCGTGTGTGCAGGGGCAGGGTGCCGGCGCGGGCGGTCAGCGCCCGGCCGCGCAGGCCGCGGCGGGCCAGCGACATCAGGCGGGCGTCTGTGCCGGGGTCCGCGGTGTCCCAGCCCGCCCGCGCCGCCGCGGCGCGGAGCGGCGTACCGAGATCGCACTGCCGCAGCACTTCGCTCTCGGCCTCGGTCAGTTTCACCGGCCGAGCGGATCCTCCGGCGAGGACCACTGTCCCGGCCTCGGGGTCGTGCCTGATCACCCAGCCATCACGGATCTGCACGCACAGCTTGTCCGGCGTCGGGGGGAAGATCTTGAACGGCCCGATGTACAGGAAGCTCAGGTCGGTCGCGATGAAGCAGTCGATGGCGTCGGAGGGCGTCTCGACCAGCGGCATTCCGCGCAGGTTGAGCGACGTGTTCAGCACCAGCGGCACGCCGGTGAGCTCGGCGAAGCATTCGATGAGCGAACTGAACAGCGGGTCCGCCGCTCTCGACACCGATTGCAGCCGGCCCGTCCAGTCGACATGACAGACGGCCGGGATGCGCTCGCGCCACTCCGGCCGCACCGGCGCGCAGCGGAGCATGAACCTTACGTCGGCATCAGGCTCGACGCTAAAGACCTCGGTGACGTGATCAGCGAGCACACTGGGCGCGAAGGGCCGGAACGGCTCCCTGAACTTGACCTGGTGATTGATACGGTCCTTCATCTCCGGGCTGCGCGGATCGGCCAGGACGCTGCGGTGGCCGAGTGCCCTTGGCCCGTACTCACTCTCGCCCTGTACCCAGCCGATGATGCCACCGCGGCTGATCTCGCCGGCCGCGTCTTCGGCCAGGACGGTGTCATCCAGCCGCTGGTAGCGCAGGCCGATCAGGTCCAGGTACTTGCCGACTTCCTCATCGGGGTAGGACATCCCGCCGAACGCGTGCGCGGCCGGGCGCAGGCGGCGGCCGTGACCCAGCCGGAGATGGCCCTCGTAAGCCAGCCCGATCGACTGGCCGTTGTCGCCGGCGGCGGGCTGGAAGAAGACGTTCTCGAACCGGCTCTCGCGGCAGATACGGTCGTTGGCGACCGAATTGAGCGCGACGCCGCCCGCCAGGCAGAGGTTCCGCTCGCCGGTCCGCACCTGGAGCCAGCCGCACAGGGCGAGCACTGCGCGTTCAAGCTCATGCTGTGCCTTCCAGGCCAGGTCACGCGGGGAGCCGCCGATAGCTGACTCGTCGGCGATGAGCGAGACCTGGTTGTCGGTGCCGAGCAGGACGTCCAGGCCGCTGTCCCGCAGCCAGGCCCAGAACGGCCCGAAGTCCAGCCGGTGCCCGTCGACGGAGATCCAGTCCGCTTTCGTGGCCTCGCTCGCCCGGCCATATGCCGACAGGCCCATTGTCTTCCCGGCATCGGGCAGACCGGCCCGCGTGTTCCAGAATCCGAGCAAGCGGGAAACGTACTCATACATGTAACCGAGCCCCGGGTTGAGCCCAAGCCCTGGAATGGCCTCGTGCCGCCAGGGCTCATACCGGTTCTTGAATACCTCGGTGCATTCACCTGAGCGATCGAAGACGTATCCGGTTTCGGCCTCGAAGCCTTCGGTCGTCCACGTACCGTCGCCGTCCATGACCAAGACGGCCGCACGGTCAAACGGGCTCGCGAAGAAGGCCGAGAGAGCATGCACGTAATGGTGCGTGCCGCCCTTCGGGCGGTCGGCGATAATGATGCGCCCCGGATCACGCAGCGGGAGATTAAGGCAGGCCAGCGGCGCTAGATGATCATCAGGCAGGACGACGGCATCAAGGTCGTCAAGCCCGATTCCCGCCTTGGCCAGGCAGTACGCGGCCGATGCCCAGGGGAAATACCCGAAGCGATCGCCGAAGTCCTGCCACAGGTTCTCCAGAGAGCGCGAGACACCGTATTTGACGCGGTTAAGCCGCTCCTCTTCGATGACCGCGGCGATCTCGCCGTCTTTGACCAGGCAAGCGCCCAGGTCATGGCCGCCGGTGTAAATACCCAAACTCATCATAGACTGCGTCCCATTCCGCCTGTCGGACCGGGTTCAACTGCGGACTGTCCGCACTTGAACAACCTGAGTATCGGTTCCGGTAAATTGCCAGGCAGCGCCGCCGGTACTGACTGCTATATGATCACGGCAACGGGAGGTGGTACACACCATGCCGGAGAACGAATTGGACCTCGAGGCGCTGGCCGACCTCGAGACCCCGTGGTGCCTTCGGGTGGCGGCTACTCTCCGGGTGGCCGACCGCCTCGCGGCCGGGCCTTCGGACGTGACGGACCTGGCGGCCGCTGTCGGCTGCGACGCGAGGGCACTGCGCGAAGTACTCGGGCACCTCGCCGGGCGCGGTGTCTTCGCCGAGATCGAGCCGGGCCGGTTCGCGCTCAACGAGGCAGGCCGGGCGCTAGCGGACCCGGCCCTGCACATCGGCCTCGACCTCGATGGCATCGGCGGTCGTTTCGCCCACGTCTGGGGCACCCTGCTGACCTACGTGCGGACGGGCTCACCTGGCTATCAGGAGATCTACGGCGTGCCGTTCTGGGAGGACCTGGATTCGCACCCCGAGATCGCCGCGAGCTTCGACGCCCTCATCGGCCCTACGGGACACGGCCGCCCCGCCCTGTTCGAGATGACCGTGAGCTGGGACGCGATCAGCTGCGTGGTCGATGTCGGCGGCGGCACCGGCTCGATGCTCGCCGAGATCCTCCGCGCCCACGAGCACGTGCGGGGCACGCTGGTCGACTTGCCGAGAACGGTGGGCAGGTCCGCGGAGATCTTCGCGGCCACCGGCGTCTCCGGGCGGGTCACCGTGTCAGGGCAGAGCTTCTTCGACCCGCTGCCCGCCGGAGCGGACGTCTACGTGGTCAAGAACGTGCTGCATGACTGGCCTGACCAGCAGACCGGCATGATCCTGCGGCGCTGCGCGGAAGCGGCGCGGCCCGGCGGCCGGGTCGTGACCATCGGCGCGGCTACTCCCGACGCCAGCCCGCCTGGCCTGGACCTGGTGACCGTGCTGACCGGCGGCCGGGTCAATAGCCTGCCGGAATTCACCAGGCTCGCCGGCGACAACGGCCTGCGGGTCGTGGCCGCCCGCAGCCAGCCGCCCGGCTTCGTCGTCGAGTGCGTCCCCGCCTGACCGGGCCGCGAGCGAATGACTGACCAGTCCGACGCACGCAGGATCGCCCTCTCGCTGCCGGAGACCACGGAGGACGACGACCATTTCGGTTTCTCTGTGCGCACGACCAAAGGCGGCAAGCGCAAGGGCTTGCTCTGGGCCTGGAACGAGCAGGTCGAGCCAGGCGAGCCCAAGGTTCCGAATCCCAAGGTGATCGCGCTGAGGGTCGCGGGTCAGCACGGGAAGGACGAACTGCTCGCCGCCGACCCGGCCAAGTTCTTCACCGAGAAGCACTACAACGGCTTTCCCGCCGTGCTGCTCCGGCTGGACGCTGTCGATGCGGACGAGCTGGCCGAGCTGATCACCGATGCGTGGCGGGTCGTGGCCTGGCGGTCCCTGGTCAAGGAGTTCGACGCCGGGTCCGGGGCCAGCGGCTGATCCGGAAGTGCAACTGCGGACTGTCCTCACTTGGACGAAATCAGAAGCAGGGACCAGATGGACTTCGAGTTAGAGCCCGTCTCGGCGGCGGGCACGCGATTCGCTGAACTCGCTGAGAAGCACGCGCAGGAATTCGCGCTCACCGCGGGCCAGCATGACAGGGACGGCAGTTTCCCCGACGCCAACTGGGACTCGATGCGGCGTTCCGGATTCCTGTCAGGCACCGTGCCCGCCGAGCTCGGCGGGATGGGCGTGAGCGTCATCGAGGACCTCGTCGTCGCGGTCAGCCGGCTTGCCCGAGGTGACGGATCAACGGCCATCGGCGCCGCCATGCACGCCACCGCGTTCTGGTATCTCGCACGGCGGCTCGGGCCGGCGCCATCGGACGCCGATGATGAGCGGTTCGTCGCCGGCATCCGCCTGCTCCTGCGGCGCTGCGCCCGCGGCCGGGCGGTGGCGTGCGTGGCCATCTCGGAGCCAGGGACCTCGCTCGGGCACCCGCGTACGATCGCCGAGCCCGATGGGGAGCAGTACCGGCTGACCGGCCGCAAGGCGTTCTGCACGAACTCGCCGGCGGCGACGGTCTTCCTGAGCTCGGTGAGGATTCCCGGCGAGGGCGAGCTTGACCGGCTGGGGTTCGCCCTGATCCCGCGAGCCACGCCGGGCGTGAGCGTCGGAGCGGACTGGGACGCGCTCGGCATGCGCGCCTCGGGCAGCGGAACGGTCAGGTTCGATTCCTGCCTGGTCCCCGGCGGCCAGGTCATGCCGGTCGGCCCGATCGGCGTCCTCGCGGCCGGCCTGCTCCCGCTGACGATGACCGGGGCGCTGGTCCTGGCCGGAGCGTTCCTCGGCCTCGCCGAGCGAGCGGAGGAGATCGTCGCCGACGCGGTCAGTGCCCGCCGGCCGGGCGCGGCCGGCCGGGCGCCGGGCGAGCGGGCGGCCGTGCAGGAGATCATCGGGCACAACGAAGTGGACCTGGCCGTCAGCCGGGCCGTGCTCAGCCGTGCGGCCCGCCTGCTCGACGAGCGGCTCTTCACCGCGGCGGGAGCGGACCGGCCGTACCGGGAACTGGCCGACCTGATGAAGGAGGCCCAATGTGCCAGCATGGCGGTGAAACGAGCCGCCATATCGATCGTGGATCGCGCGCTCACCGCCTCTGGCGGTAGCGGCTTCCTGAGCTCTCACCCCCTTTCCCGGCTTTACAGAGACGTCCGGGCCGGACCGTTCATGCAGCCGTTCTCCGCTCTTGATGCATTCGAGTACATTGGCCAGGTCAGGCTCCGCTTGGACGCGGATTCCGATAGTCGGCAAGGCGTCTCACCATAGGAGCAAGTCGTGAGCGAGCCTCTCGAATACATTCGGGCGTGCGCGGTGTCAGACCTTCCCGATGATGGCGTGATCGGCATTGATATCAATGGCCAGCCGGTTGCCATCGTGCGGACGGAAGGCGAGGTCTTCGCGCTGGAAGACGTGTGCAGTCACGCCGATGAGTGCCTGTCAGAGGGCGACGTTAACGGTTATGACATTGAATGCGCGGCACACGGGTCGCGATTTGACGTGCGCACGGGAAAAGTCTGTCGCTTTCCCGCGAGGAAACCAGTGCGGATATATCCGGTCAGGATCGAGGGTCACGACGTGCTCGTCTCGCTCGCCCCGCGAACCTCGCTTATTACCCAGGAATAGCAGCCGATGACTGCCGAGGATGTGCGGAACGGCGCCGAACTGCTGGCCAGTCTCGAGAGCATCGGGATTCGCCTGTGGCTGGACGGCCCCCAGCTTCGATACCGGGCGCCAAGCGGGCTTATGACGCCTGAGCGGCTAGAGGCATTACGCGCCCGGCGGGACGAGATAACCACGATCCTGCGGTCGTCAGAATCTCCCGTACTCGCCCGGCCTGATCCGGCGGGCCGGTTCGAGCCATTTCCGCTGACCGACGTCCAGGCCGCTTATGTCGCCGGCCGGGGCCCCAACTTCCCGTTCGGCGGGGTCGGCTGCCACGGTTACGGTGAACTGCGCTTCGCGGAAGTCGAGCCCGAGCGGCTGGCCTCGGCGTGGCAGGCGCTCATCCGGCGGCACGACATGTTGCGCGCGGTCATTTTCGCCGACGGTACGCAGCAGGTCAGGCCTGTCGTTCCCGATTACCGCGTGACCGTGCGTGACCTGGGTCAGGTGACCGATGAGCAGTTCAGCGCCGCCGTCCAGGCGACGAGGGACACCATGGATCACCGGGTGTACGAGCCGGGCGAGTGGCCGCTGTTCGACCTGCGGCTCACCGTCGCCGAGGGCAGGTCCATCCTGCACTTTTCCATCGACTTCCTGATCGCTGACTTCGTGAGCCTGCAGATCCTGCTCGAGGAACTCGAGGCCGAGTACCAGAGTCCGGGCACGATCGCCGACGACCTGGGGATCACGTTCAGGGACCTGGAGCTGGCCAGCCGGGCCGCGAAGTCGGGGCCGATGGCCGAGCGGGACCTGGCCTACTGGCGTGACCGCCTCGACGAGCTGCCTGAGGCGCCCGAGCTGGCGGTCTCTGGCGGCGACTCGGCCACAGCCCCGGCCCGTTTCAGGCGGCTGCTCACCAGCCTTCCCGCAGCGGGCTGGCAGCGGTTCAGGGACCGTGCCAGGGCCGCCGGCCTGACACCGAGCAGCGCGGTGCTTGCCGCCTACGCCGAGGTGCTGCGGCGCTGGAGCCGCCGGCCGGATTTCACGCTCAACGTCACGATCCTGCGCCGGCCGCCGAGCCACCCCCAGGTCGGGCAGGTAGTAGGCGATTTCACCGCGGTCGAGCTGCTGGCCGTGCGGGCCGGCGAGCCGGTTCCGTTCCGCGATCGTGCCCGCGAGCTGCAGGCCGTCCTGTGGGACGGTCTCGATCACGGACTTTGCTCAGGCATCGAGGTGATGCGCGAGCTGCGCAAGCGCCGCGCCGACGGGCTGAAGATCTTCCCCGTGGTCTTCACCAGCAGCCTCGGGCTCCGCCAGGAGCGCACCGACAGCGGCGCGCTCGACCGGCTCGAGTACGGGATCAGCCAGACCCCGCAGGTATGGCTGGACTGCCAGGCCGCCGAGAGCGCGGAAGGGCTGGCGGTCAACTGGGACCTCAGAGAGGGGATCTTCGCCGACGGCGTGGCCGAGGTCATGTTCGAGGCGTTCGCCGACCTGCTGCGCCGTCTCGCGGCCGGCGACGAGGCCTGGGACTCGCTGAACCCGGTCGGGGCGCCCGCCGCTCAGCTCGCCCGGCGCCCGCCGCGGCCGGCC
>OCZU010000519.1_pt1 | contig 26397 bp, 23 predicted proteins | sample 1539001 | NCBI WGS metagenome assembly OCZU01 (sample SAMEA3539306, study PRJEB22396) | soil metagenome | biome: tundra; feature: field; material: soil | place: USA | collected 2010-05 | depth 0.15 m | reverse complement strand
CCGTTCACATCGATCACGCCGCTGACCGGGCCGCTGTGCACTCCCATTCGAAGTTTTATTTTCGCGTGTTCTTTAAGAGCGCGACTGATTTCGAGCGCGCATTCCACTGGCTCTTCCGGGCTCTTGTAAAAAACCAGCGCCATCCCGTCGCCGGTGGGGATCTTGATCAATCGGGCCGCGGCTTCAGCGTTTTGAAACTGCTCGGACGCGCGAACGGCTTGAGTCAGCTCAGCAATCGCCGCGCGCTGTTCGTTAATTGAAAGCTTCGAGTAGCCGACGATGTCGATGAACAAGACATGGGCGATCTCGAGTTGGATCTCTTTCTTGATCTCAGTGGACATGCGAGGGGAGAGTCCCCGATTGGCTCGGGCCAATTATCCCCTTTCGCTTCCGCAGGTCGAGGCGAAACGCGCCCGTGGTAGGGACGCCGCGCTGCGGCGCTCCGAGCCGGAGTGGCGGCGGACATCGCAGCGCGATGTCCCTACCTTTTGATCGATGACTTCCGCGCGCCGCGCAATTTTAACCTCAGCGCGTTCAAACGGATGAAACCGGTGGCGTCGCTCTGGTTATAGGCCACCTCGCCGCCTTCCATCGTGGCGATCTTGGGATCGTACAAACTCTTAGGACTCTTGCGCCCGGCGACAATGATGTTGCCTTTGTAAAGTTTGAGCCGCACGTCACCGGTGACATCGCGTTGTGTTTCCGTGACCAGCGCTTGAAGCGCTTCGCGTTCCGGCGAAAACCAAAAGCCGTTGTAAACCAGCGTGCTGTATTTTGGAATCAAGCTGTCGCGCAAATGCATGACCTCGCGATCCATGGTGAGCGTCTCCACCTGGCGATGCGCGAAATGCAGAATCGCGCCGCCTGGCGTTTCGTAAACACCGCGGCCTTTCATTCCGACGAAACGATTCTCGACAATATCGACACGCCCGATGCCATGTTTGCCGCCGAGTTTGTTGAGCGTTTGCATGACGCCAAGTGGCAACAGCGGTTTGCCATTCACCGCAACGCAATTGCCGTGCTGGAAAGCAAGATCGACGTGTTCCGGTTCGTCCGGCGCATCTTCTGGTGAAACGCTGAGCTTATACATGTCGCGCGCTTCCTTCGCGCTCGCGTCGAACCACGGATCCTCCAGCGCTCCGCCTTCAAAGCTGATGTGGAGCAGATTGCGATCGGACGAATACGGTTGCGCGCTACTGGCTGCGACCGGAATCGCATTCTTCTTCGCGAACGCAATCATCTCGGCGCGTCCGGGAAATTGTTCGCGAAACCGTTCGTGCCGCCACGGAGCGATCACGCGCAGTTCCGGCGCAAGGGCTGCGACGGCAAGCTCGAAACGAACCTGATCGTTCCCCTTCCCCGTTGCGCCATGCGCAAGCGCCTCCGCTTTCTCCTTCTGCGCGATCTCGACCATTCGTTTGGCGATGAGCGGACGGGCGATGCTGGTGCCAAGAAGATATTGTCCCTCGTAAATCGCGCCGGCCTGCATCATCGGAAAAATAAAATCCCGCGCAAATTCTTCCTGAAGATTGTCGATGTAACATTTGGAAGCGCCGGTCTTCTGCGCTTTTTCTTTCAAGCCATCGAGTTCTTCCTCCTGGCCGATATCGGCGCAAAAAGCGATGATCTCGGCCTCATAATTTTCTTTGAGCCAGCGGAGAATGACCGAGGTGTCGAGCCCGCCGGAATATGCCAGAACGATCTTCACGAGATTTTTGAAGTTCGATGTTTGATGTTCGATTTCCAGATCAAAGATCGACAATTGTCGGTTTCGGGAATTAATCGCCGAAGGAAATGTCGACGTCGCGGGCGGTCTCTACCATTTCTCCATTGGGTGGAACCAAGCGTAACCGATTCACTGCGTCGGCGATCGGGACGTGTTGCACCTGGTAGTTTTGGTAACTGACCATCGATCCGAAATGTCCTTCGTTTGCCAATTGCACTGCTTTCACGCCGAAACGCGTCCCGAGAATTCGATCGAGCGTGGTCGGCGCGCCGCCGCGTTGCAGATGCCCGAGCACACACAAGCGCGTTTCTTTGCCGGTGCGTTTGGCGATTTCTCGCGCGACCAGGTCCCCGATTCCGCCCAGCCGAAATTCACCGCCTTCCATGTCGCGCTTCACTTGTTGCCCATCTCGGGCGCGCGCGCCTTCCGCGACCACCACCAGTGAGCCGAGATTTCCCGCGGCATCGCGCGCCTTAATCGCCGCGGCAATCTTGTCGTAATCGAATGGAATTTCCGGAATCAAAATGATATCCGCGCCGCCGGCGATTCCGCCATGCAACGCGATCCAGCCCGCGTGACGCCCCATTACTTCAACCACCATGACGCGCTTGTGGCTGGTCGCGGTCGTGTGCAATCGATCGAGTGCGTCCATCACCATGGCAACAGCGGAATCAAATCCGAAGGTCATGGCGGTTGCTTCCAGGTCGTTATCGATCGTCTTGGGAACACCAATGCAATCGATGCCCGCTTCTTGCAATTGCAGCGCCGTAGTCATCGATCCGTCTCCGCCCACGATGATCAGCGCCTTTACTCCGAGTTTGGTTAAAACTTCGCGAGCCTGCTCGATGACCTTCGCGGGGACAACCGCGCGGTCGCCGCCGCCGATCTTTGCCACGAAGTGGCCACGATTTGTCGTGCCGATGATCGTGCCGCCGAGCGCCATGATTCCATTCGTCCCTTTGTGATCGAGAACGAGATAATCGCCGGGCGGAAGAAGCCCTTCAAAGCCATCGCGAAATCCGACGACTTCCCAGCCATGTTTTTCCGCGGCGAGGACAACGCCGCGCAACACCGCGTTTAGTCCCGGACAATCCCCGCCACTGGTCAGAACACCGATCCGTGGCTTCATTTCTTTGTCGCGGTTAGAGATTTTTCTTGGGATCGACCAGGCGACCCGCGGCGGCCCATTGATCGTAAAGCTGCCAACCGCGCTCGACTAGCCCAGCGCCTTCGGCAAAACGATTCGCGCTGCCGAGCAACACGACAATGATATGACGCGGATAGACCGTGGTCATGGGGCCTTGCTTCACAATTTCAGCTTCGCGGTTGGCGGAAAGAACCAGGCATTCACCCGCGTGCGCCGTGCGGCCCGTTTTCACACCGTCGATCCCGCGAGTGCCGACCAGCTCGTTCGTATTTCGCAGCAAATAACCCAGTTTGTGCGATCCGCGTTGGAAATTGATTTGCCGTGTCTTCTGCGAGACGTAAAAGCGAAACGCCGCCTTGTTCATGGCATAACAAGACAATCGCGCCATATCCTCGGCGGTGGAAAACGGGAGGGATTTCACGTTGTCGTCGATCCCATGCGGATTCACGAAATGCGTGCGGTCCATCTTCAATTGCTTGGCCAGCGCATTCATTTGGCTCACGAAAATATCGACCGGCGTAATTTTTGCGTCCGAGGCGGCCGGAGCGACCGAGGAAATGGTCGATCCCACATGATGGGCCAGGGCATAAGCTGCGATGTTGTCGGATTGAACAAGCGCGGCGTAGAGCAGATCGCGCAGCGAGATCGCGTCGCCCGGCTGGAATTTGATATTATTTTCGCCAGCTCCGACGAAGGCCTCGGGCGGAATCGTTACCGTTTGATTGAGATCGCCGCTCTTATGCTCGGCCCAGTCGAGGACAACAGAGGCGGTTGCGATCTTGGTCAAACTTCCAACCTGCCGCTTTTGTTTCGACTCCTGCTCCTGAAGAACATAGCCAGTCCGCGCATCAACAATGATGAACGCTTGAGCGGCAACTGCTGCGCGAAGCCCGCCCGCCCACATGGCGAGCGTGAGGATGACGGTGAAAAATCGGTACGAAATCATAAGGGCAGCGTTGGACGGCTGCACCTTATTCGGCGCCTTCGGGTTGGCAACACCAATCCCGCCGCGAACCGCCGTTGCGACGCGCAAAATTATTCCGGCAGACTGACGTTGGCGCGATCGCCGTAGCGATAAGGATTCGTGCTGAGAGTAAGATAGATTCGCTCGGCCGCATTATTCAGATCGAAATGCGTGGCCCTGCCAAGTCCGCTTGCGCGCACTGTCCCGAGCTTGCCTTGAAATCGGCTGCCACCCGACATATCGAATTCATAAACAACCACGCCTTTTACGACATCGGTAATCTTGACATGCAGTGCGAGCACCGAACGGCCCGCTCCAACGTTTCCGAGGAAAAACCGACCCAGCGGACTGCCGCCATCGATAAGATCAAATTGACCTTCCACCAGCCAGCCGACGCGCGGGGATTCGCTGTCCTTCAAAATGCGCGCAGGCGCTATCTTCTCGAGTTGCTCTTTCAGATCGCTGGCGAATTCGATCGGCGCCAGCGCCTTGCGAATCGGCATCTCGCCATCCGAGCCCGCCTCGTCGCCTTGAAATGTTGCGGTATCCACACAAAACGGGCGAATGTAAATCGCGCTCGGACCACTCGCGCCGACGCCGCAATTAGTGATCATATGGACGCCCTTTGAGCCCATGTCCTTGGCATCGATGGCTCCGGAACGGCCTTCACCCCCCGCGACCTGGGTTTTGGTGACATACATGTCCCCGCAGGAACAAAGGAAGACGCTAGAGATGATTGCGATCAAAGATTTCATAGTATGTAAATGCCGGCCTGCCATGTGCCTGATTGCCAGGCGATAGACAGATCGTGGCCGTTTTTGATGCAACTCTCGTGCCGTTTACGGTAGAAAAAGCGGCCCGGCTATTACGGTTGCAGTGACTTAATTGACCTGCCCCGCCGCGCGCGACCGGCTAACCAGCAGCCGCATCAAGAAATAGACGATGATCGCGGATGGAATGGCGAGAAAAAGAGAGCCAACCAATGCCGGCCAAACGAGACGCAAAAACACATCCCAGTTTAGATAATCATGTAAGCCGAAATGGAACCGGATTCGATGCGGCGGTGCCGGACGCTGCAAAGTCCAACAGCCAATTTTGTATTCCGCAAAATAAATGGCAGGCATCACGAAAATCAGGACGTCGTGCAAAGTGACTGCAACTGCGGCGGCGACTTTGTTGCAGCGGCAAATCCACGCCACGCCAATCGAAAGCAGCGTCTTCACACTCCACAGCGGTGTGAAACCGAAAAAAATGCCGATGGCCGAGCCGAGCGCAACCGAATGCGGCGTGTCCTCGATGGTCATAAGCGTCAGGTGATGTGCGGCCAGCCATCGTTTCAATCGCGCGAGCGGCGCCGGCAAACGAGGTCCATCGCTTGGTTCGGCGTCTAGTTGTCGATCTTGCACGCCAAATTCTAATCTAAAACAACGTTGGTGTCTGCGGCGGCGCACGAAAGACTTGATCAAGCGCTACCCGCAGCCGCGAAGCGGCGCGCGGCGCGTAATCGAGCGCATTATTGTTGAAAACCACGTGCACTTCATCCGCCTCTTCTCCAAGTTTGCCCGCCCGCTGCGCAACTTCTCCGATTTCTGCTTCGGAGTAATCGTAGTTAAAACGCGCCGCCACCGTTTTTCCGGTCAGATATGCCTTGGCGTCGCGGCCGTGTAATCGCAAGTACGCGATCTGTCGATTTGTGATTTCATTCAGCTCCGGCGGCATAATCATGAAATGATCCGCGGCCGGCGCATCCACATTCACAAAAGCGACTCGGTGTTTGCGCAGAAACGCGATCGTTAATCCAAGCTGCTCGCCGACAGCCCAATTGCGATTCCGAAATTCGATCGCCAGCAGATCGTCCCGCAACAACTCGATCAATTGATCGAGCTCGGTGAGTTGGTGCTTTCGTGGAGAAAAAGCCGGCGACAGTTGCAGCAGGAACGCACCCAGCTTTCGCTCGTTGCGCAAGATCGATATCGAACGAAGGAAAGTCTCGATCAGGGCTTTTTCCAAAATTGGCGTTAATCTCACCCGGCCTTTGCTGTCGATCTCCGCCAGTCGCCGCAACGCCGGCGGCAGAAATTTCGCCGAGGTAGAATGATGGGAGAGGAGCTGCGGTAGTTTTACATCGAATATAAAGTCTTTCGGCGTGCTGCGACACCAACGTTCCACCATTCGCAAATCGGGCACGGAGTAAAAAGTGGAATTGACTTCGACCATCTCGAAATGCTGCGCGTACCAGGCGAGCCGTTCGCCGGCGCCCATTCCTTTCGGATACCAACGCTCAACAAATCCGGGATCCGACCAACTGGCCGTGCCGACAATAATTTTGCCTGCTGGTTTGTTCGCGGAACGTTTCTGAGGCATTCTTCAACGAAGTCGCGCACGAGACGAACGCAAATGCGATTGCATTGCCACGCGCGAACCGGAAGGATCGAACGCCGTGAGCAAATTGTGGCCTTCGTTTCGCAGTTTTGTCCGCGCATGCGCGCGCCGGCTTTTCGCAAAAGAAACACTTTTGTGCGCGCTCGGTTTACTTTCGGGATCGATCTTCGTGATGGCAAGACTTCCGCCGCTGTGGCGGGATTACGACGGTCTGGGGCAAATCGCATCGCCGCCAGGAGACTTAACCCTGCTTGCTTCGCCGCATTTATATCCATTTCTTAGCCGGCTCCCTGTCTTGTTCGTTTCCGGATTGTGTAATATCGGACATCCGAGTTCATTCCATCTCGGCATCAACCGCTGGGTCGCGTTGAATGACGCTGGTCTTTTCCTGCTCATCGCAATCCAACAGCTGCTACTTGTCTTAGCCCTGGCTCTTCTCACCGTGACCTGCTCGAGGCGTCCCGTCATTCGATGCCTGATCGTTGTCTTGCTGCTCTGCCATCCTGTTCTTTTCGTTGGGGCGCAGTTTGTTTCTTCCGAAGCCCTCGGATCGACTTTCTTAATCTTCCTCATTGCCGTCGCGGTAGAACTTTCACGACGAGAATATCTCAACCGAAATTGTCTGCTTGCGCTTGGTTTTTGTCTTTATGCCGCCATCATGACGCGCCACATCGCTATGATTTATGCGGCTCTAATGCCGGTCACCTATCTGCTGGCAACAATTGCCCGCGTAAGAAATCCAGAAGACAGGCGAGCCCATTTTAGAAAATTCCTGGCAACATGCGGGATCGGCTTGATTGCGATCGTCGCCGCGAACCTAACCACGCGCGTTTTGTGTTTCGCACTTCGAGAACCGTACCGATCCGTTGTCGCGCGGACGGCCATTTATCGGTTCGATTTGATCGATCGAATGCCCGCTGAGGATAGAGATCGTTACTTGCAAGCGTTACAAGCCAGCGCGCCCGACCCAATCACCAAAGAAGCAATCCCAGCAGTCCTGGCTGCCAAGGAATATTGGGGCGGATCGATGCGCGTGATCGAAAAGCTGATCGAACGCGACAATGGCAAACTCAAGAGCGCAGAACTCCACGCGCGCGCGGATTATTACCTGAGTGAAATATGCCGGCTCTATTATCGTTCTCTTCCGCCGGTCGCTTTGGCGGACATACAAGACGCTATTGTTCGTTCGCTGATCCGAACGACCCCGGCAGAAGTGCTGAGCTTTCTCTACGGCGTCGCGGAAGAATCTCCGAATATTTACCGCTCAATTCCGAATTTCCGAAAAAGTACCGCGCATCTTAAAAGTTGTTCGCTCGAAGCGCAGTCGACGATCCGGCGAGCAAAGAGTATTTGGTGGTTGCGCGGAATGGGTAATAACATCCCATGCGGGATTACGCTCGGAGTCATTGTCGTGCTCGCAGTAATTTTGCGATGCTTTGGAGCATTCAAAGCGGAGTCGCTTCATCTGCTCCTTACTCTCGGAATCGTAAATGCGCTCACAATGATCAGCACATTCGCACTCACCCCCTATCTTCCGCGGTATGTCCTTCCCACATGCGTGATGATCGCAGCCGCGCTCGCTATTTTTGCGGGAGGAATCAACCAGCGCACTTTAAGTTTGCCTTCGCGCGCAAGACCGACATAGTAAGTTTCAAGACGCGGGGTGGAGCAGCCTGGTAGCTCGTCAGGCTCATAACCTGAAGGTCGCGGGTTCAAATCCCGCCCCCGCAACCAAATCCATTTCGCGATTTGGTTAATAGCCGATAGGCGAGTGTATTCGTCACTGATTTCCGAAGCTGAAGCAGAGCGCACTCTTGGTCACCAAGTCCAGTAAAGTGCGAAATACGAGAGCGTGTGTTCGTCGCCGGCAACATTGTGTCCCGCACTGAACAGCAGATTGAAATGCTCGTTGACTTTGTATAAGCCGCCGAAATTGAGCGCGGCAAATCCTTTGTCGGCAGCCGTGTCCTTTCCTTGAGCGAAAAGTTCGCCGCCGAGTGTGAGATGCTTTCCGAAATCGCGCTGGATAAGCCAGCCGCCGTAGGGATGATTGCGCTCGCCGGGCGCCGAATTTAAGACCTCGCCGCCACCGCCGTAAGTCGTCCAGGGGCCGAAACTCTTTTGCAACCACAACGGCAACTGGAACCAGGTCCGTCCGTTACCCAAACCGCGGCTGGCATCGCCGGTCGGCAGTTCTGCAAATGGAAAAACTCCGATTTGCGGCCAGCTGTTCGTTTCATGCACAAAGCGATATTTGATGCCAAACTCAGTATCACCCAAACCAGTGGCCGTTGGCCGGCCATCGCCAGACACGGTGGTCATCGGCACGATCAGATGCAGCTGCGTATCGGGCAGCACTCCGTAATTCACTTCCACCGCCGGGCCTTCGATGGTATAGCCGCCCGAATAGTCGCCCAGGGCGAACAAATATGCTTCCCAATGACGATAATCCACCGGCTCCGGGTCGTCGGTCAAAAACGGCGGGCCGGCGACGATGCGCGTCGCCAGCATCAAATTCAAGCAAACGGCCAGCGAGATGATTTTGTTCATAAAATATCCAGTGATTTTGCGCCAGTGCCGCATTGATTCGGTCCTTACGTTTCTCTGAACAATCTGATACTGGCACGGTTATTTCGGGAGTATTTGAGAACACGTCAGCACTTGCTTGCAATGCGATTTACGAGGGCTTGAGCAGGAAAGCACACGTCAGAATAAATGGGGAGAATTGCTCGTTACTCGTTTGTATCGTTCGCCTTCAACCAAACTACCACTTGCCGCGCGAAGTTGAGTGGGCAAAATATACGCCGCTCAATTGGCGAGCTTCAAAATCCAGCGTAGCTCAGTGGTAGAGCGGTCGGCTGTTAACCGATTGGTCGTAGGTTCGAATCCTACCGCTGGAGCCAATTAAGATTTGCTTGGAGCCAGCAACTCGTCGAGTTCCACCTTCGCCCATTTCGCGAAGCCTTTAAGAAAAAGTTTCGCGTTGGCGGACTGCAAAGCAAAACCTGGGATAAGACACCGTTGTTCGCGATTTGTTTTTCCGAGCATCCGTCGTTTGCGGCGGCGACGGGCGATCTCAGCAAAACGGCGATTGTAGGCGCGCATGAAACGAAAGATCGGGCCGGTCACCGTTTGTGAAAACGGCGGAACGAGCAGCGCTTTCTCTCCCGATCGAAACGGGCGGGACGCAACTCCAAAGTAATACAGGCCGAGATCGAAGATGAAAGCGGTGCTCATGAGATCGAATTCGCCCATGTATTCGTACTTATCTTTGTAGACAGCTTCGAACCAGCAGCGATGACTGCGCGCGAAATCGCGATTGTGCCGATCAACCAAATCATTCAGCGGCTCCCCTCTTCGCTGGGCCCCGATCAGCGCGGACGCGCGCGAGGTGGTGAATGAAATCCAATCCATCCCCGGGCTGTAGAATGGATCCATGAACGCGGCCGCATCTCCGACTAGAACAAAGCCGTCACCCGCGAAAGTGGTGCTGTAATAGGCGAGATTTTTTCGCCAATGCACATCTTCCTCATCGAATTCGGCATCGGCCAGAATTTCGCGCGCGACCGGATGCTTCATCAGAAACGTTTTCAGCCGATCACCAATTTTTCCTCCATCCTGCGGCCAATCGACCAGCCGCTGATCGAAGACAACACCGACGCTGACGTCGCCGCCTTTGAGTGGAATCCACCAGCTCCACCATCCGTCTCCGATGACGTGGTTGGTGGCGGTGTTGCGCGTCGCGTAAACGGCCGAGGACCATTGTGGAAATTTCTCGGCCAGTTCGCGGCTGTCCCAATCTTTCACGCCTTTCCATCTTGACCACGCCGCCGCGGTCGGGTGCTCGGTATTGGATACCCACCAGCCTCCCTTCCGGGCGAGTATTGCCGCAACGCCCGATGCATCGACAATCCAGCGCGCTCGAACCGTCTTCGTCCCGTCGCCATTGCGAAATGAAACCGTCTGCTCTTTCCCGGGCGAAAGCTGCACATCGGTGACCGACGCGGGACGGACAATGTGCGCACCGGCCACGCCGGCACGGCGGAGCACCTCTTCGTCAAATGCAGCGCGATCCAGTTGATACGACGGCACTCGAACTTGATAAAGCGGACCAAGCTCGCTCGCTTCGCCGAGCGTTTTTACTTCGTCGTTGGTGAACCAAAAACGCAGCCCCTGTTTGTTGAGATGCGATTCGTTGAGGTATTGGGTCATCCCCAACACTCGACCCATAAAGTAAGCACTTACTTCAACGGTCGCTTCGCCAACGCGTCGCGAGAGTTTCGCCGATTTTTCGAGAATCAATACCCGAATCCCTGGATTTTGCCGCAGCAGCAAATTCGCCGTCGCCCCGCCGGAAAGCGCGCCTCCTATGATCACGACGTCGTAGAAATCGGCGTCTTCAGTTGGAGGAGGATTCATCTGGGCTTCCATGTTACAAACGTATTAGTTGTTCCGCCCGGTCAGCGCCACGTCAAGCACGCACTGATTTCCTTTCGGAACTCGCTGCGCTGCGTAGCTCTTAACTTCGACTATTCAGCGCCGCTTTGGCATGTCGACAACCGTTTTTACCCGATCGCTAACCGAACGCGATAACCGCAATCGGTGTCCTCAGCTGCCAGGCGCCTAACTCACCGTCACGTTAACCGCGTCGCTCGGTTGACCGATTTCTTTGCCGTTGATGACGGCGCGGGCGGTGTAGGTGCGCTCCTCGGATTTTCCCGGCGAGGCCGGCGGCGTTGGATCTACGGCCGGTGTGCGGATGAAAAAATTGACGAGCTGCGGCGCGCTCTCGCCTTTGCGTTGACGGTAAAGATTGATCCCGGCGACCTCGCCACCGGCCTTGCGGAATGGAGCGATCACCGTGTTCGGTCCGGTCTGGCGCGCCTGGCCAAGCTCGGCTTTGTAATTCTTCGGATCGAATTTCCCGGCGACAATCTTAAGTTGCTTGCCGATCACATCAAACGTGAATGCCGATGAGGCTTTGATCCGTTCCACGCGCGCTTGCCGGCGAGTGTCGATGCCGGGCCGGACCGCAGGTGGCGCGCCGGACGTGCTCGGAAGGTCGACATAAGAACCTTGCGATTGACCTTCGAGCACAGCGAGCGCCGCGTGCGCGCGGTTGGACTCGATTTCCGGTCCGAGCGTTTTTAACAAATAAACGGCATACTTCGAATCGTTTACCGCCGACGTAATTTCTGCCGCGGTGAAGCCCAGAGTCGCGCCAACCTTTGGAAATTCAGCGGCAAAATTGTTGTGCCAATCGATTTGACCGGCCCGGTCCGTTGGAAAATAAGATTTGCTCATCGGTGAAACGCTCGTGCGGACCGGTGATAACCGATCGATTGGCATCGCGTCAATTCTCTTCGCACCGAACCGGATCATTCTCCTAAGGCGAGTGGCAGGCGCTTTGACAATGGAGAGCCGCGGCGCATAACGTGCGTTCTGCTGGAAACATCGTTTTCAGCTCCGCACGAGTGTTCCAAATCCGCAAAACGATTTGTTTTAAGTGAAGCGCGAAGCCACAAACGAGCCCGCGGGTTTGCGCTCCATGGTCCGCGCGTTTCGCCACAGAAACTTCCGGCTCTATTTCGGCGGACAAAGCATTTCGCTCGTCGGCACATGGGTGCAGCAGATCGCACTCGGCTGGACGATTTATCAGCTGACGCATTCGAGTTTGCTTCTTGGACTCGTGAGTTTTGCGGGGCAACTTCCACTCTTTCTCCTTACGCCATTCGCCGGTGTTCTGGTCGATCGCTGGAACCGGCATCGCACTCTGATTGTGACGCAAAGTTTGTCGATGCTGCAAGCGTTCGCGCTCGCGTTGGTTGTTTCTACGCACATGCTTCGGGTTTGGAATTTGATCGCGCTGAATATTCTCGCCGGAATCATCCTGGCTATCGATTTGCCCACGCGGCAGTCATTCATCGTCGACATGGTCGGCTCGGGTCGCGACTTGCCAAACGCGATCGCGCTCAACTCATTCGTCATCACTGGCGGGCGCATGCTCGGTCCCGCTATCGCCGGCTTGCTCCTAACGATTGTGACGCCGGCGGTTTGTTTTTCCATCAATGCAGTCAGCTACATGCCAGTCGTGGCCGCGTTGCTCGCCATGCGCGTCAAGAAAAGCGCTCCGATCACGGCGCACTCGTCCGCGCTCGACGACCTGACTGAAGGCGTGCGCTACGCGATGGGATTTCCGCCGATTCGCACCGTGCTGTTTCTGGTCGGGCTGGTGAGTTTGCTTGGAATGCCTTACGCCGTGTTGATGCCGATCTTTGCCGCGGAAATTTTGCACGGTGGCGCCCATACCCTTGGATTGTTGATGACCGCACCCGGCATCGGCGCGCTCTTTGGGACGATTTATCTCGCCTCGCGCAAAAGCATTCGCGGCGCGGGCATCCGCGTCGCGGCCGGAGCGCTTATCTTCGGTGGCGGGTTGATCGTGGCAGGCCTTGCTCATGGACTGATCGTCGCGCTCTTCGCCCTCTTTTTCGTAGGCCTGGGAATGATCGTGCAGTTGGCGATATCGAACACCCTGCTCCAGACGATCGTCGACGACGACAAACGCGGCCGGGTGATGAGCCTCTACACGATGGCGTTCATGGGCATGGCTCCGTTTGGAAGCATCCTGGGTGGCGTGCTGGCAAATCATGTCGGCGTGCAAACAACTTTTCTCATCGGCGGCATCGTCTGCGCCGGCGGCGCCATTCTTTTCGCGACAAAGATACGATCGATGCGGCCGATGTTGCTCCCGATTTATACGCGCAAAGGAATCATCCCAGAAATCGCCACCGGACTGGGAAATGCGTCCTCTTTGCTGAGAAGCGAGCGACGATGAAACGCAAAGTTTTTTTTGCACCCAATTCGCAAATTGATTGGTCGCGGGAAAATGAACGCTCTATCTTCGCGATCTGTGACTTCGCTCTCGTTCCGCATCCGTCATTTGATTCTGTTGGCTTGCCTCAGTGTCGCGGCCACATCGCTTCAGGCCGATGAAGGCATGTGGCTCTTCAATTCGCCGCCGCTCAAACAGTTGAAAGAAAAATATCAGTTCGAGCCGTCTTCGCAGTGGCTCGATCATCTGCAAAAATCGAGCGTGCGCTTTAACTCCGGCGGCAGCGGCTCGTTCATCTCGGCGACGGGACTCTGCATTACCAATCACCACGTCGGCGCGGATTCGCTGCAAAAGGCGTCGAGTGAGCAACACAATTATCTGAAGGATGGATTTTACGCGAAGACGAACGCGGAGGAAATCAAGTGCGCCGACCTTGAGCTCAATGTTCTGGTGTCGATGGAAGACGTAACCGCGCGCGTGAGCGGCGTCGTCAAAGCCGAAATGTCGCCCGAGCAGGCCAACGCGGCGCGTAGCAACGCGATTGCGGCGATTGAAAAGGAAAGCAAAGAGAAAACCGGCCTGCGCTCCGACGTGGTCACGCTTTATCAGGGCGGCGTTTACCATCTCTATCGTTACAAGCGTTATGACGATGTGCGGATTGTCTTCGCCCCCGAGCAGCAGGCGGCCTTCTACGGCGGCGATCCGGATAACTTCGAGTACCCGCGCTTCGATCTCGATATCTGCATCTTCCGCGTCTATGAAAATGGACAACCGGCCAAGATCGAGCACTTCCTAAAATGGAACTCGAAAGGCCCAAGCGAGGGCGAACTTACTTTTATAAGTGGGCATCCGGGGAAAACCGACCGGCAATTGACCAGCGACGAACTCGCGGAAATGCGCGATCACGATCTGCCGTATCTGCTCAGTGGGTTAAATCGGCGCGAAGTCTTCCTCACCGCTTTCGCCCAACGGAACTTCGAGAATGCGCGGCGCGTGCGCGAAGATCTCTTTGGAATTCAAAACAGCCGGAAAGCGTTTGAGGGCGTTCAGGCTGCGTTGCTCGATCCCGAAATCCTGGGCTCGATCTCCGCTCGGGAGAAGAAGCTGCGCGATGGGATCGCCAGTGATCCAAAATGGCAAATAGTGCTGGCTGCCTATGGAAAGATCAAACAAGCGCAGGAAGAGACCGCGAAAATTCTTTCGATCTATCATTACTTCGAGTCGTCCCGCGGCCGCGAGACGGGAAGTTACCGCGCGCCCCGCGCTTTCTACAGCACGCTTTTTAAATATGCGCGGCGGCTCTTGCGCGCAGGGGACGAGCGTCCGAAACCGAATGGCGAACGCTTCCCGGAATTCCGCGACAGCTATCGGGAATCGCTCGAGCTAGATCTTTTTTCGAGCGCGCCAATTTACGATGATGTCGAGCAAACGACACTGACCGATTCGCTGACCGATATGGCCGGGCGCTTCGGCTACGACGATCCGCTCGTGCGTCAGGTTCTCGCTGGCAAATCGCCCGCGGATCGAGCGGCAGAGTTGGTGAAAGGAACGAAGCTAAAGGATGTTGCCGTTCGCAAGCAGCTTTATGCCGGCGGCGCGGCTGCAGTAACCGCGGCGAACGATCCGATGATCGCGCTGGCCCGTCTGGTTGATGATCCGGCGCGCGATGCCCGCAAAGTCTTCGAAGCGCAAGACGAGACCAAGCAGCAGGCCTACGCGGAAATCGCCAAAGCGCGATTTGCGATTGAAGGCACGAGCACTTATCCGGATGCGACGTTCACCTTGCGGTTATCGTACGGATCCGTCCGCGGTTACGAAGAGAACGGCAAGCCAGTTGCTCCGCTGACGAATTTCGCGGGCCTTTATCAAAGAGCCGCCGAACACAACAACCAAACGCCGTTCGACCTGCCGAAGCGTTGGATCGATCGCAAATCGAAACTGAATTTGCAGACGCCCTTCAACTTTGTTTGCGACGCCGACATCATCGGCGGCAACAGCGGCAGCCCGGTCGTGAACAAAGCGAACGAATTCGTCGGCATCATTTTTGACGGCGACATTCAATCGCTTGTCCTCGACTGCATTTACTCCGACAAACAGGCCCGCGCCGTCAGCGTCGATTCCGCCGCCATTACCGAAGCGTTACGCAAAGTTTACGATGCGAAGGCGCTTGCTGATGAAATAGAAAACGCGAAATGATCGCGGACGCTGGTGTGATACCGCATTTATGTCCAAAAGGCTAAACGTTGGCTGCGGTCGAGACATCAAAGACGGGTGGGTAAACCTGGATCGGCATTCACTCCCGGGAGTGGATGTGGTGCATAACATCGAAGACCTCCCGCTGCCCTTTGCTGATGAAGAGTTTGACTACGTCTACTGCAAAGATGTTCTGGAGCATTGCGACTACATTCCCGTCCTCCGGGATCTGCACCGGATCCTAAAGAGCGGTGGACGGATTTTTATCAAAGTGCCGCATTTCACCGCGCGCAATAGCTTTGTGGATCCGACACACCGGCGATGCTTTTCTTACAAGACTTTTAACTTCTTTCTCAAAGACAACTCGTGGGGTCGTGACTATTACTTTGACTTCCATTTTGAAAGAATCAGTCATAACCGGATTATCTTCCAAAAGAGTCCCGCGCTGCCCTTCAACTACTTGCTAGAACCGCTGATCAACAGCGTTGTCTCTCTGAAGGATTTCTATGAAATCACCGGTCTTTCTCGGCTGTTTCCAGCCTACGACTTGGAAGTCGAACTGGTAAAATAACGACCCTGCGCGTCCGGGGGACACAGCGTCTCGTCCGGCCCCCTTTAGGGCAACTGTTTGAGCAAAATCTTCCAGCGCGCCCAGGCGTCGTCGCGCGCTTTCTTGTCTCCTTCGCGCACCTGAGGATCGCTCGGTTCGCCCGAGCGCATGAAACCATGGCCGGCGCCTTTGTAAATCACCGGCTCATATTTTTTGCCGGCGGCTTTCATTAGTTCCTCCCCTTTCGAAATGGTTGCGTTCACGCGCTCGTCATTCTCACCATAGAATCCGTAAACCGGACACGGAATGTTCGCGACTTTGGCGGCGTCATCTGGCGCCGTTCCATAAAATGAGTACGCGGCTTTCAGTTTCGGATTCATGTTCGCATAACTGAACGTCCATCCCCCGCCCCAGCAAAAACCGCAAACGGCCAGCGTTCCGTTGCAAGCCGGGATTTTTGTCAACGCATACGCGGAAGTCGCATCCAGATCCGCCTGCACTTGTTCTTTCGGCAGAGCCGAGATCGCTTTGCGCGCGCCATCGATATCTTCAAATTTTTGTCCGCTCAGCAGATCGGGGACAATGGCGATGACGCCGTTCTCGGCCAGTTCATCGCACAAACTGCGGGCCCAATCGGTCAGACCGAAGATTTCGTGAATGACTAGCACGACCGGCGCCTTGTCTTTCCGCTCCGGATAAACCACGAACGCTTTGATCGTGCGATCGCCCGATTTGAAATCGACCCATTCGCCGTGACGCGGCGAACTGTTCAAACGTTCCTTGCCGAAATCTTTTATTTCCTGCGCCGGGAGCGATTGGACGAGAAAAATTAGCGCGAATGCGACGACGATTCGTTTCATAGGAATCAAGATGTCGATCTTGCGCTCGTTAGGCAGTCGACGCACCGGGTTTGTGCCAGATTGCGTCGATGCTGCAGCAACCGGAGCCATAAAAGAAAATGAACAGGAATATCCAGCAATAAAGCACGGCTGCTTCGCCGTGGTTAACGATTGGGAAGAGGTTGCCGCTTTTCGCGTGCACCATAAAGAACGCCACCGCCATTTCACCGCTAGAGATGAAAGCGGCGACGCGGGTGAACAGCCCGACAGCGATGAGCAGCCCGCCCACCACTTCGATCCAGCCGCCCACCGTCATCATCGTGTCTAGCGAATGCGGAGGAGCGTTGGGCGGAGTGAACCAGCCAAGAACTTTTTGCGCGCCGTGACAGGCGAACATCAAACCCACGATCAAGCGCATTATGCAGTAAACCGGATCCGCGAAACGATTAAGCGATTTCATGGCCGCTCAAGCTGACGATGTCGATCTTGCCTGTCAAGCCAATCGCGCGCGGCTACAATGCCGTTACCTGCCGGCTAACGATCAAGAAATCCTGCTGATTCCAGTCGCGAGTCAGGTCGGCTTTTAGCTTTGCGAAATATTTTTGCGCGGAAACTTCATTGCCGGCCAGTACCCGCACAATTTCGATTCGATCACGAAACGTGTGTTCGCCAATTTTCCAAAGCCCTTCGTTTTCCTGACGAAAATGGGTGAGGCCGCCAAACTCATCGACCAGCCGCTTTTTCAAATCCTTCAGTTTCTCCGGATCGATCGGGCGCCCGTCGTTATGATGCAGCGGCAAGTAGAGCTCATACTCGAGCATGGCCGAAAGTGTAGAGGCGCGTGTCCTCATGCGCACATGAAAAGATTATTTGTAGGTAGGGACGGATCTCCGAGCCGTCCGTCGAATGCAGAGGAAATAGTCGGACGCCCCGGAGGTGCGTCCCTACCTAAACGACTATTGATCTTACGCTGCCGCTTCCAGCTCCGGCGGCGAGACGCCGCGCAGCTCGAAAAGACGCAACAAAGTTTCTTCGATCAAATTATTCGGGCAAGATGCGCCGGCCGTGATGCCGATGACGATCGGTCCACTCGGCAGCCAGTTCTGGGCGACGACCTCGCGCTTTTCGTGCAAGTTGTAATGCTTGATCTCGTCGCGCGACAACAAGCGCGAAGCGTTGAGCACGAAATAGGTCGGCAGTTTTTCCTCGCCCATTTCCGCGAGATGCGACGTGTTTGAGCTGTTGTAACCGCCGACGACGAGCAAAAGGTCCAGCTTCACGTTGAGCAGCTCACGCAACGCGTCCTGGCGTTCCTGGGTCGCGCCGCAAATCGTATCGAAGAATCGGAAATTGTTCGCGGCCAGTTCTGGTCCATCTCGATCGGCAATCGCCTGCCGAATTCTTCTCTGCACTTCTTCGGTCTCGCCACGAAGCATGGTGGTTTGGTTGGCGACGCCGACGGTTCGCAGATGCACGTCCGGATCGAAGCCGGCCGAATGCGCGCCGCGGAATTTTTCTAGAAACACATTCTTATCGCCGCCATGCCGGATGTAATCGCAAACGTAATCGGTGTCGGCGAGCGTGAGGACGACGAGATAATGTCCCTTGCCGTCGCCGAGTGCACGCGAGCTCGTCGCTTTCGTTTCCTCGTGTTCGGCTTTTCCGTGAATAATGGAAGTCGCCGATTCGCTGGCGTACTTGCGCACGCGCTTCCAAACGCTCATCACGTCGCCACAAGTGGTATCGACGATCTGGCAGCCGCGATCCTTGATCTGTTGCAAGATCGACAATTCGGTTCCGAAAGCGGGAACGATGACAACGTCGTCCGGTTGCAAATCCGAAATCTCCGCTTGCTTGTTCTTTCCCATCAGGTTCTTGATCCCTAACGAGGAAATTTGCTCGTTCACTTCCGGATTGTGGATGATCTCGCCGACGATGAAGAGCCGGCGGTCCTTGAAAACTTTGCGCGCGGCATAGGCGAGATCGATGGCGCGTTCGACGCCATAACAAAAACCAAATTGTTTAGCCAGCCGAACGGTCGTGTCTCCGACCTTAATGATCCCGCCTTCGCGGCGAACCTTGTCCACAATATCGCTGCGATAATGCGATTCGACCTGTTGCTGCACCGCCGCCATCACGTCGGGCGTGCGCAAGTTCACTTTTTCGCGCGCCGTCGTGCCGCTGGAGATGAGATTGGTGCTCACGATGTCTTGCGGCCGTTTGCCGCGCTCAGCCCTACTCTTCGAGCAACGGCCCGCTCGGTTTTGAAAATGCTGCGTCGGTAATCATCAGGTGCGGATCGGGATCGGGTACCCCGGAATCGTCCACTCGTCGCACCGTCGGGTCGAGCCTCGCGTCTTCGGGTTGCGTTGTCGCGATATTTACCGGCGTTCCGATTCGCACCAACGCGTAAAATTTCGCCGCGGCTTCCCCATGCAAGCGCAGGCAACCGTGGGTGTGTGGATTCGGATGAACGAAACCCTGATGAAATCCATAAGCCGGCGCGAACTCGCACCAGTAGCCCATCGGATAACCGACGTAGCGTCCCGGGCCGCCGCCGGTGGAAGGAACCACCCGATTGCCCTGAACACTGAATCCGTACGAGCCCGAGCGCTTGTGCTCGATCTTGCTGTAAATTTTGAAGCTGCCGTGCGGAGTTGGTTTATCCGCCTTGCCGACAGTAGTGGCCACTGCCATTAGGCAACGATCGCCTTCCATCACGTAAACGTTTTGCCTGGCGAGTGAAACTTTCACATGCACCGCCGAGAGATCATGCGGACGGTGCGCCGTGACATGATAATTCCCTCCCGAAATCCCCATCGGTCCAGTTTCGCAGCCGGTGAGGAAGACCGCGCCCGCTGCCGCTCCAACTAAAAATAAACGTGAAACAAGTCGCATAGGTTCCTTACTGGAAATCTTAACGCTGCTTTGTCAACCAACGGAGCGACGATGTCGATTTTATTATATTAAACGGACAGGTCTTCCGGCGTTTTTATCGCTTCGCGAACCAACGCGTCGAACTCTGGGGAAAACTGCGCGTAAAATGGATAAACGCGGTCCGGGCTGGCAGGAAGATAACGCCAATGTTTGTACATCCAGAGCCAGGGCGCCGGGTTCCTTCGAACGTACGGCTCGAACGAATTCCAGCACGCTTGCGCGATCTGCTGATGATTCATCCCAGCCGTGTTCTCGATCTTCGGATGAACGATAACCCGGTAACGTCCGCCCGGCAGCGGTTCGCAATGCGCTGGAACAATGGCCGTCCCGGTTTGCTCGTGCAGCCAGGCATGCGCCGAAGTCACACTCGTCTTCAGCCCAAAGCATTCGATGGCCACCGCGCCTTGTCTCGGCGGCACGGTAAGATCGACCAGCAAAGCCGTGCGTCCCTTTCGGCGGAGCGCTTTGTAAAGACGGATGATGCCGCGTTCACGCGGGATCGTCACATGTCCGGTTTGTTCCCGGATCTTCTTAAAAATTGCGTCCAGCGACGAGTTCTTGAATTCCTGCGTAATGACGGTGGTGAAAAATCCCAAGAAGCCGCCGACCAAACCGAGCCACTCGAAATTGCTGTAGTGGTAACACGCGATTATCACGTTTCGTTCCGGGCCGCCCGCCCGCTCGGTCTCGTCAAAGTTCTGCACCTCGATGTAGCGGGAAAAGTTTTCCGCGGTGAGCCGCGGACTCCACAAAAAGTCGAGCATCGTTCGCGCGAAATGTTGATAGGACTCCCGAACGATTCTCTTTCGCTGCAAGATCGACAACTGATCACCGAACGCAGTCTCGAGATTACTCAAAGCAACACGCCGGCCCTGTCGATCCAATATTGAGGTCAACGCGCCAAGAAACTGCGCCAGGCCAAAGCACACTTTTCGCGACAGCAGCGGGACGGATTTCGCCGCTGCGCTCAGCGCGAGCCATTCAATCTTGTAACGAAAGCGTTTCCAGCGAGAACGCACCGCGCAGTCTAAACACGCTTCATCGCGACCGCGAATTGCGGAGATTACTTCTACTTCGGTCGACGCGACTCAAACTCCGCGATCTTCCGCGGCCATCGCTTCGTGATTGAAGATCAAGCTGGTGCAGGTCACGCCGGCTTCGGCTTTTTGCAACTCAGACAAGTCGATCGTCTGCACGCGAAACCCTCGTTGCTCGAGCAAAGCACGGGTTTTGGGAAAAGAAGCAGGAATGATCACCACATCTTGAACGAGCAGGGCGTTCGCTGCGGCCGGTTCTTCATCAGGAACGTCAACTAATTCAAACCCGCGGAATCGTTCCGCATCGATCAACGATCGATTAACGAGAACGGTGTCGTTGCCAATGTATGAGCACGCGCTCTTCAGATGAAGACAGCCTCTCACCTCCACCGACTGGACCTGATAGTCGTAGACTCGAAACATGTCGCTCAACTGGGCGATGCCTTCCTGATTCGTCCGCTGCGATAAACCTACGAATATGAAACGCCCGGCGCGCAGCACGTCTCCGCCATCGAGAGTTGCCGGTTCGACGAGAAACTTGATCGGCCGGTAATGCGAGAGCGCTTCGGCCAGGCTACTCGCTTCGGGCCGCCGGCTCGGCGCTCCCATGATAGAGATGACCGCGACTTCATCCACCACCACCGCCGGATCCTCTACGAAGACCGCATCCGGAAGCTCTGGCTCGGCCGGTAGAGACACGATCCGGACACCCAGTCCGGCGAGACAATCTTCATACGCTTTGTGCTGTGCCATTGCTTTGGCCACGTCAATCGGCTGTCTTGCGTGAAACGACAGCTCGCAATTGTTGATGCTCGCGCTCACCTGACGAGTGATGGCGGTTACGGGGCGACGCATCTTTACTCTCACCACTCAACTATCAACCTTTACCATTGTTCGGATAAGGTGGTCGCCTCAATCGGAATTCTGACGATCTCGTCCTGGTAGCGAACTTCGACTACGCCGGCGTAATACGCGTTTCGTGACAGAACGAGCGTTGCGCCTCCAGGCAGGATCACGTTGCCGTAAGACATCTTTATCGGCACCGGCCGGGTGATGATGACAAAGTATTCCGGGGACGGTGCGCCATGCCTATTCCAGACTTGTGGACTTTCCACGAGGAAGAACACAAAAAATACCGCCAGCACAATCCCAAGAAACACGCCGACGCAAATCTTGCCGACGCTTATCCCGGCAGGAATTGGCGGCGGGGGAGGGTTCACAAGTAACCCTTTAACCAGGCGATCTTTTTTTGTCGAGCCTTTCGCCGTTGTCTCTCAGGCCGCCCCTTACGTCGCGTCCATCCAAGACGTTCCGTTGACTTGAGTTTGTTCGATTCTAGGTTGCTGTCGCGCTGCCGGCCGGCGCGCAATTTGTGAAAAACATTCTCTTTGTCTGTACCGGAAACATCTGCCGCAGTCCCATTGCGGAAGGGCTTTTCCGTGGCCTGATCGGCAATCGTAAGGACATCGAGGTGATATCGGCCGGCGTGCACGCGGTGCGCGGGCAGCCGCCGAGTTTGTATGCGGTCCAAGTGTGCGAAGAGGACGGGGTCGATATCAGCAATCTGCGCAGCCAGCCACTCACTGCCGAGTTGGTCGATGAAGCCACCCACATTTTTGGCATGACCGGCGCGCACCTGGAATCGATTCACATGCTCTTCCCTCATGGCGCCGATAAGGCTTTTCTGCTCCGTGAATTTGAAGAACCGGGTGCAACCGTCTGGCGCGACGTGCCGGATCCGATCGGCATGGGGCGCGACGTTTACGAAGTTTGCGCGCGCACGATCAAAAACGCTTTACCGAGCATCCTCGCCTTCGTAGAACAAAGCGAACTCGCGCCAACTCCACGCAGCGGCGGCGCTTCCTCTTATTTAATGGGCGATCTTCCACAAATTCGCCGCGGCTCCACCGGATCGACATCTTCTCCGGGCGGCGGTTTGCGCACGGTCGATCCGGAAATCTTCGACGCCATCAGCGCGGAAGAAAAACGGCAGCGAGAAAATATCGAACTGATCGCGTCGGAAAATTTCACCAGCCGCGCGGTGATGGAAGCACAAGGGAGCGTGCTCACGAACAAGTACGCCGAAGGTTATCCGAAAAAACGCTGGTACGGCGGCTGCGAAAATGTGGACACGGTCGAGCAACTCGCGATCGATCGCGCGAAACTGTTGTTCGGCGCCGAGCACGCGAATGTGCAGCCGCATAGCGGTACGCAGGCGAATATGACCGTTTATTTCGCCGCAATTAAACCGGGCGACAAAATTTTGACGATGAATCTCGCGCACGGCGGTCATCTCACCCACGGACATCCGGCAAATTTCTCCGGCAAACTTTATCAAGTCAGCCAGTACGGCGTGGACGAGAAGACCGAGCAGATCGATTACGATGCGCTCCAGAAACAAGCGGAAGAAGTTCGCCCCGCGATGATCACCGCCGGTGCGTCGGCTTATCCGCGCACGATCGATTTTCCGCGGATGCGCCAGATCGCCGATTCAGTCGGCGCGATTCTCTTCATCGACATGGCGCACATCGCGGGATTGGTCGCCGGCGGCCAGCATCCGAGTCCGATTCCGCACGCGCAATATGTCACGACGACGACGCACAAAAGTTTGCGCGGTCCGCGCGGCGGCATCGTCTTGTGCGAGCAAAAGTTCGCGAAAGAGATCGACTCGACCTTGTTTCCGGGAATTCAAGGCGGCCCGCTTATGCACGTCATCGCCGCGAAAGCGGTTTGCTTTCACGAAGCGCTCCAACCGCAGTTCCGCGATTATCAGCGGCAGGTGGTCGTGAATGCGAAAGCGCTCGCTGCCGGAATGAGTAAGCACGGATACCGCATCGTTTCCGGCGGCACCGACAATCACCTCATGCTGGTCGATCTTCGTCCGAAAGAGATTAACGGCCGAGAAGCGCAGGAAGTTCTCGATCGCGCCGGCATCACCGTGAACAAGAACGCAATCCCGTTCGACACTTACCCAATCTTTAAGCCCGGCGGCATTCGCATCGGCACACCCGCGATGACGACACGTGGAATGAAAGAAGAAGAAATGCTCGAAATCGCGGACTTGATTGCCGAGGCATTGAACAATCGCGCGGATGAAGCCGCGCTGGAACGCGTGCGCGCAAAAGTCCGCGAAATGACGCGGCGCTTCCCACTCCCTTCGTAGGTTGGCGCAGCAAACACATGTGCTGTCATCCCGAGGTCGCCGCGACCGAGGGACCTCGCACAGGATGATAGAACATTCCTAGACGCACCGTAATCCAAGCTGCGAGTGGAAGATCCCTCGCTTCGCTCGGGATGACAACGCCACGCGCGCTCTCCTTCTGTCATCCCGAACGGTAGTGAGGGACCTCGCACAGGATGATAAGACATTCCTGGACACACGATGATCCAAGCTTCGAGTGTGAGGTCCCTCGTTCCACTCGGGATGACAGCCTTTTACGCACGTGAACGTTCAAAATTTCCTGGCCTGATCCGATCTATGTTCTAAGTAATTTCGGCGGTCATCCACTTTCGCCAAGGCTACAGGGCGACAAGTAGACCGCCGCTACAGTTTCGGCTTACCAAATCTGCGAGAATCTGCGTAATCTGCGGTCAACCAAATGAGCCAGGCGAACGATCATCCAAACATCAATCCCTTGCGCGAAGGTTTATCAACGCGCGCCGTGCCGCAGCCATGCAGCGTCGTGATCTTCGGCGCGACCGGCGATCTCACCCATCGCAAACTCATTCCCGCTCTTTATAATCTCGCGGCCGACGGCGATCTGCCTCCCGCTGTCGCCGTCGTCGGCTTCGCCCGGCGTGAAAAAACCGACGGCGACTTTCGAAAAGAACTCGAGGAATCGACGCGAAAATTTTCGCGCCAACCGGTTCGCGACGAAATCTGGAATACTTTCGCGCAGGCGGTTTACTATCATCAAAGCGACTTCAGCGATGAAGCCGGCTACAAGAGTCTGGCTGAGCGCCTGGATAAAATCGACACCGAACGCGGCACACGCGGCAACCGGCTTTTCTATTTTGCCGTCGCGCCCGATCAATTCGAACCAATCGTGAAACATCTCAAAGCCGCCGGCTTGAACGAAGCATGCGAAGGCAGTTGGGCGCGCGTCATCGTCGAAAAACCTTTCGGCACCGATCTCGCCTCCGCGCGCGAACTCAACCGCGTGGTGCGCAGTTCATTTTCCGAGGAACAAACGTACCGGATCGACCACTTTCTCGGCAAAGAGACTGCGCAAAATATTCTCGTCTTGCGATTCGCTAATGCGATTTTCGAGCCGCTCTGGAACGCGCGCTACCTCGACCACGTCCAGATTACCGCATCGGAAACGCTCGGCGTGGAAGGACGCGCCGGTTACTACGAAGGCGCGGGCGCGCTGCGCGATATGGTGCAAAACCATTTACTTCAATTGCTTTGCCTCATCGCGATGGAACCGCCGACCGATCTGAGCGCCGACAGTATTCGCGACGAGAAAGTGAAAGTCGTGCGTTCGCTCCGGCGCATGACGAAAGAAGATGTCGCCATCAACGCCCTGCGCGGACAGTACGCGGAAGGCGCGATCAACGGTAAACCGGTCGTCGGTTATCGCGCTGAAAAAAATGTCGATCCAAAATCGATCACCGAAACATACGTCGCGTTGCGTCTCTTCATCGACAATTGGCGCTGGTCGGATGTGCCGATTTATTTGCGCGTCGGCAAACGGCTGCCGAAATCCGGGACCGAGATTTCCGTTCACTTCAAAAAAGCGCCGCTCGTTCTTTTCAATAAGGAAGCGACCACTCTCGATCAAAACGTCCTCGTCATTCGGATTCAACCCGATGAAGGAATCTCGTTGCGCATGCAGGCCAAAATGCCCGGCACCAGCTTCCGAATCGAGCCGGTGAAGATGGATTTTCATTATGGGACCTCGTTCGGCAAAGCGAGTCCGGAGGCGTACGAACGTTTGCTGCTCGATGCGATGAGCGGCGACGCCACCCTTTTCGCGCGCCGCGACGAAGTCGAGGAAGCTTGGTTATTTATCGATCCCATCGAACAAGCCTGGCATTCGGAAAAAGATGCGCCGCCGTTGTGCTTTTATCCGTCGGGTTCGTGGGGGCCGGAAGAAGCGGACGAACTGCTCGCGCGCGAGGGCCGGATATGGCGAAGGTTATGAAATTATCCGCTGCGGCTTCTCACTCACACCGCTGTCATCCCGAGCGGAGCGAGGGACCTCCCATAAATAGAATGCGTCACACTTCGATGAGAGATCCTTCGCTCCCGCTCAGGATGACCGCGCTTTTTCTTGAAAAGGATATGCAAGATCCAAAAGATTACTGATTCATGCCGGCAACCGCTGAAAATTATTCGCCCGGACTCTCGGTCGAGGTCGCCAAAATCGACAAGGAGCTGAAAAAACTTTGGGCGCAAAACGAAGGCGCTTTGACCCGCGCGTCGCTTATTAACCTCGCGGTTTATAGCGAAGCTCCGGGCTCGCTCGAGAAAAATACGCAACTCATCTCAAAGATCGCGCGAGATCACGCTTGCCGCGCCATCGTCATTGGCGCCGATCGAAATGCGACCGAGAATCGCGTCGAAGCCTGGATCAGCGCGCATTGCCACGTTAGTCGCGCCGGGACGAAACAAATTTGTTCCGAGCAACTTTCTTTTCTCCTCGAAGGACCGTGCGCCAATCTTCTGCCGAGCATTGTGTTTTCACATTTGGATTCCGATCTTCCATTGCATCTCTGGTGGCAGGGCGAATTTCACGATCCGATGGACCCGCAACTTTGGGCTTGGGTCGATCGCTTGATTTA
>OCZU010000516.1_pt1 | contig 26456 bp, 16 predicted proteins | sample 1539001 | NCBI WGS metagenome assembly OCZU01 (sample SAMEA3539306, study PRJEB22396) | soil metagenome | biome: tundra; feature: field; material: soil | place: USA | collected 2010-05 | depth 0.15 m | reverse complement strand
CTTTGCCCGCCTTGAAGCCGCGTTCGCGCAGCAAAAGCAATCCCCCGCCGACGCCGCGCGCGAACTGCGCACGCCCGTCAGCGTAATGCTCACCCACGCGCAGAACGGCCTGGCGGGTGGGTGTGCGAGCGACGAACACCGCGAAGCCTTCGAAGCCTGCCAGCGCGCCGCTCAACGAATGCGCCGCCTCATCGAATCGCTGCTTGAACTGGCGCGCCTCGACGGCGGACAGGAAGTGATCCTGCGCGAGCCCTTTGACCTCGCCCGCGTCGCCGCTGAATGCGTCGAACTGGTTCGCCCGCTCACCGCTGAACGCGGCATCAAAATTCATTGCGAACTTTCCCGGCTGGAATTTGCCGGCGATTCCGACCGGGTCGCCCAAGTCATCACCAACCTGCTCACCAACGCCATTCACCACAACAAGCCCGGCGGCGAAGTGCGAATCCACACGCAATCAAAAAATGGAGCAGCCCTGCTCACCGTGGGCGACACCGGCCTACGGAATTTCAGCGGAAAATTTGCCGCATATCTTCGAGCGATTTTATCGCGCGGACAAATCGCGCTCGACGACCGGCAAAGGACTCGGTCTCGCGATTTCCAAGGCGATCGTCGAGGCGCACGGCGGAAACATTGAAGTCCGCAGCGAGCCTGGACAGGGCAGCGAGTTTCAAATCATTCTTCGGCAGCTCGGCTCGTAGAAAAAAGCGGCCATTTCTCGTGTGGCGCGTTTTTGAAAACGCCGGCGACATGGCGGCGCTTTTACAAACGCGGCCGCACTTCAACTCCGGAAAAAGCGGGCGGCCAGATAATTCGCCGCGGCCCCAAACGCCAGCAGCACAGCGAGCGGCGTCAGCACCGCGCCCAGCCCGCTCCCGAAACTGATGAGTTGATGCAACGCTTGCAACGCCCAACCCGTCGGCGTGCAGAGAGCAATCGTCTTGAGCACCGGCGGCCCGATTTCCAACGGCCACCAGCAGCCGCCCAGCGCGGCCATGAGCAAACTCGCCAGCACGCAAATTCCAGTGACGCGGTCCTCAGCGGCACTCAGCGAACCGACCAGCACGCCAAGCGATCCAGCTACCCACGCAAAAATGAGCAACGTCAACGCCACTGCAGGAAGATTCGCGCCCAGGCTCACATGGAACAAAAATTTTCCAACCGCCAGGAAAAACAAAATCTGTACGACGCCGAGCAACATGAGGCCGTATATCTTTCCCATGACAATTTCTAAGCGCGTCACTGGATGAACCATGAGCCTTTTGATCACGCCGTTGCGCCGCTCCGCCGCGATGGTCGCGCCGCCGAAAATCAGCAGGTTCATCATCAGATACATCACCAGATTTCCGGGCAGCGAAAAATTGAAGCCGGACGGCACGGGTTTCCGGCCTGCGAATTTTGCAGTCAAACTAACGGGATTGGGCTTCGCCATGATTTCACGAAGTTGTTTTTCGGTAAATGGTCCGGACTCATTCGTCTGCGTTGCGGCTTCGAGCAGATGTCCGTTCATCGCGATCAACGCACTGACGAGCCGCACCTCGATCAACGCGGCGTCGGCTTCGCCCGAATTGTTCCGGTTGAGAAATTGCAGCTTGGTTTGCTTGAGCTGGAGCGCATTGTCCGTGAACCCGGCGGGGATCCGAACGACGCGCGCGGCAGTCTCGCGATTGGTCGGGCTAAGCAACCACATGTCTTTCGCGCTCATTTCGTCGAGAAAAATTCTTCCGAGAAAATTCGCGTCTTGATTTTCAATGAGCACAGGTGGCGTGCGGTTGTAAGGATTGCCCGGCCTGCGACTGGCGAAACCCATGAAATAGACAAACGCCAGCGGCACAAGGAACAACCAGACATACGCACTCTTGTGCTTGAGAAAAAGGCGCAGATCTGTATGGCCGATGTCGAGGATACGTTTCATGAGCGCAAACCGGTTTTGAATTTTTGCCGAAACAAAATCGCCGCCAGCGCGATCAGCAGCGCGCTCATGCCGGCAAGTTTCAGCGAGACAAAAATCCACGGTACGTTCGCGTCGCCAAACTCCAGACCGCGTGCAGTTTCGACGAACCAATTGCTTGGCATCAATGGCGTTATGTGATCGCGCAGAAACACCGGAAGATTTCGTGCTGGAAACGCGCAGCCACCAACCAAGCCCAACGCCATTCCCGCGATGTTGTTCAGCACGCCGGCGCGGCGTTCGTCCGGCACGAGCGCCACTAACACTGCGAATAAAGCCGCGACGAAACAATTGTAACCGAACGTCAGCATCACGAGCCGCCACGGCTGCTGCCAATGAATGCGAAAGATCAACCCGCCCACGCCGAGCATCACCGCGCTGCACAGCAGCAGAATGACGACCGCAAAAACGACCTTGCCGACAATGAATGGCCACAGCTCCTGATGCATCGTCTGATATCGCTCGAAGGTGCGCTTCCGCAATTCGCGGTGCAAATCGGTCATGGCGTTCTGGCCCAGAAACAGAAGAAACATCGCGGACAAACCGATCAGCAGAAAAGCGAACACGCTGTCGGTGGGGCCGCTCTTCGATTCCTTGCCCTTTGCGGATTTGCCATTGGACTCGCCTGCTTTTGCCGCAACTCCGTTCGTACTGCCGGTCTTGGAGCCGATCTTCGTCTCGACACCTTTCGCCTCGCCGCCGCTTTCTTCCTTCTCGTAACTGACGAGCGGCGGGTTGATGAATTTTTTCGCCGCTTTGAGCTTGTCTCCCGCGCGTTCGATCAGGAATGACACCTTGTGATAATCCTCCTTGCCTTCAAACACCGCCTGCCATTCGGGAAACTCGGATTGAAAATTTCGCGCGACCGCATTCATCACCGTCACGATCGCGCCGAGCAATTCCTCCAAGACCGCCGGATGAATGGACTCTGCCGGATTCTTGATCAACTCCAGGCTCACCTTGTCCCGGCCCAGAAAATAATTTCGCATGAAGTTCGTCGGGATGATGAGGACCGCGCTGATTCTGTTGGCGTTGATCTCGCGCAAAGCATCCTCACGCTCCATGAACACGGGTTCGAGATATTTGCCGCCTTCGCGTTGATTCGCCGCGCCGCGCAGAAAATCGGACAGCACCGATTTGTCCTCATCCACCACGGCGAACCGGATGCGGCCGAGCGCGCCGCCATCGGAATGTCCGCCGAACACCAAGCCGATCAGCGCGGTCATCGCCAGCGGCACGATGAGATTGATAAGCCACGGCAGCGGATTGCGCCAGGCGCGGCGCAGGTCTTTGGCGAGAAGCACGCGCAGCATAGTTAAACCAGTTGAACGAAAATTGACCGGGTTTTCATTTCGCGTCGTTTGCAGAGGGCGCTGCGGCAGAAGGAAAATCAGGCCAGCCACCGGCATCTTTGACCCATTTGATGATGTGACCGGTGCCTTCGCGCGCTTCGCGGACAATGCGTTCATCAACGGCATCGCGGCGTGGAAGCGTTGCGCCGACTTCTCTCAACACGTGCTCGAACGCGGTTTGGGCTGGCTCGGTCGTGACTGGCGGCGCGGGGAACGGTGCCGGCGAGCCAAAAGTTTTTCGGTCGTAACCCACCCCAAGCCAGTTGTCCTGGTTTACTTTGGCATTTCCGTCAAGAAGGTTGTCCGCCAGAAAGAGCGACGCCGGCATCACGACATCAACTCCGTCGTGAAAGAGTCGTTGTTCCTTTCTCGTGGAAGGCCCGGGCTTGAGATAGTTGCCGACGTAGTTGACACGGTCAAACTCTCCGCAACCTGCCGTGTCGCCCCAATCGTAAATGACATTGTTGCGGAAGTCGGCATCTACGAGGGTGCCAAAGCGCGGATTGCGGCCCTGGTTGTGCGCAATAAGGTTGTGGTGGAACGTCAACCGGCCTTGCCCAAGAATCAGCCCCAAACCGTGGTCAGCGAAATTAAGGCCTTCGCTCAGGATGCACCACTGCACCGTAATCAGGTCGGACATTTTATTAACGGTAAGGATTTTTGTCGTGGACCAACTCAATGAAAGATGATCCGCGATGCAGTTTTTTGAACCTTCGATGAAATAGAGCGCGTGTTCTCCCGCGCCGTCGTAATAGGCTTCTTTCGCTTGCGGGGTGTCCAGGTGAACAGTCTCATCCCCGACGCGCACCCGTAAATACCGCAACACCACGTCGTGCGCCTGCACCTCGATGCCGTAATTACGCACCATGATTCCGGGGCCGGGCGCGTTCTGACCGTCAATGGTGATAAATGGCTCATCTATGTGCAGCGTGGACTTCAGCGCGATGACGCCGCCAACCTCGAATGCGATTGTGCGCGAGCCGGGTGTCTCCACCGCCGCGCGCAGGCTGCCGGGCCCGGCGTCGTTGAGATTTGTCACGGTGATGATCTTGCCGCCGCGCCCGCCGGGCGTGAACGCGCCGAAGCCCTCGGCCCCAAGGAACGCTGGATCGCCGCTCGCCGGCACGAACGGTGAATAGAGCGGATAATCCACCCAGAGCGGCCTCGGAATCTCCGGCATCGGACGCACATGTGTCACGGGCGCATCGGCGGCGTACTCGCTCTTGTTTTTCAAAACAAGATCATACCCGCTCGCGCCGCCCTTATACGTCAGTTGCCAACGATAGGTATTTCGCTCGTAGTACACAGTGATTTCGCTGCCCTCCGGCAAATCATCAAACGTTCCCTTAATCGCCACGTGACCGGAGACGAGCGTGATGTCCTCGCGTGGCGGAATGGAGCTGATTACGATTTGGAGGCGGCAGTGACTCTTGGCGTCCTTAATGATCCGCAGGCCGTCATGTGTGGATTGAAGGGTGATTGGCGTGACACCGTGTTCGTCCAACGTAAACGAGAGCGTGGCCATCCCGGGCGTGCCGTCCGAGCCGACGTGAGCCGTAACATAAAAGTATTGGAGGACGTGAATGGCCGAGGCGCGCGAGCCTTCAACTGCAAGATACGATTGAGCACCCCAACCAGTGCCGAGGATGAGCGTGCGACCGAGATAACTGCCGCCCTGAATGATAAACGAACCTCTGGCCGCGCGACCGGGGACGCCCATGCCGCCCCCGATATAGGTATCCACGCAGTTATGAAGCGCGCCGTCCTTGAGAATGAGTTCGCCTTCGCTTCCGGTCAGACTGCCGACATCCAACGGATCCTGAAGCAGGACGATCTTACCGCCATCTACCTCGACCCGCGTGTGGTCGGTCTCATCTTTGCCGATCTGCAGGCTGGCGACGGGATACGCGCCGGGCGGAACGCGTAATGTGCCGCTGCCATGAATTTCCACTCGCTTAAACGGGTCCGGCAATCCCTCCGACCAGTGTGCAGTGTCGGTCCAGTTCCCCGAGCCTGACATCCATTTGGTGTAGTTTTCTGCGCCTGAAACAGCAATGTTCACCATGGCAACGAATACCGCTCCCAGGAGGTACAGAAGGCTCGATCGCAAAAAAGTTCTTCGCAATTCTCGGTAGAAGCCTCTCCCCGTTCTTGAGAGAGGGAAGCAGCAGTGTATGCCACTCTGTTTCCGCTTTCCGCTTTCTGGTTTTCCGCTTTGCATTTTATTCCCTTAGTTCGCGTCCCGTGAGTTGCAAAAAAACATCGTTCAAGCTGGGCCGCTTGAGCGTCACGTTCTGGACATGCACCGGCAAGCCGAGCAAATCTTTCAAGCACTCGGACGGTTCACGCGTTCCAATCGCTGCGACGACCAGTTGCTTTTCCGTTTTTTGAATCACCCGAAAGCGCTGATGGAATCCATCCCAAGCGTCCGGCGAAGAATTTTTGAAATCCGCTTCGAGCACGAACACGCGATCGCCGCCCAAGCGCTCCTGCAATTCGTTCAACGTCCCTTCCGCCAGCAAGCTCCCGTGATCAATGATGCCGATGCGCTGACACAGCGACTCCGCCTCTTCGAGATAATGCGTCGTGTAAAGAATCGCCGTGCCGGACGCGCGCAGGTTGCGAATGAATTCCAGAATGTTCAGCCGCGCCTGCGGATCAATGCCCACGGTCGGCTCGTCGAGCAGCAACAGCTTCGGACGATGCAGCAACGCGCAACCGAGATTGATGCGGCGCTTCATGCCGCCGGAATAAGTTTTCACCGCGTCCTTCGCGCGATCAGTGAGCGTGAGCGCTTCGAGCAATTCCGTCGCGCGGGATTTTGCGTCGCGCGAACTCAAGCCCGCCATGCGACCCCAGAATTCCAGGTTCTCGCGCCCGGTCAACTCCTCGTAAATCGCCAGCTCCTGCGGCACCACGCCCATGATGCGTTTGGCCTTTTGCGGATCGGACCAGAACGGCGTGCCCGCGACGAAAACTTCGCCCGCGTCGGGTTTGAGCAGGCCGGAAATCATCGAGATGGTGGTCGTCTTGCCCGCGCCATTGGGGCCGAGCAAGCCGTAAATTTCGCCGGGTTGCACCTCGAAGCTGACGGAATCCACGGCGCGAATTGTGCCGAACGTTTTAGACAGACGCTCAACCTTCAGCAAGCTCATGTCCGCGATGGTAATCAGACGGCAACGCGTGACAAGCAACGATTGAAAATAGCTGACGATGGATTTCGCACCGGCACATTGACAATTGCAACCGGGAATTACCGGACTTCAATTGCAGATTCCATTAGTTCGCAGTTGCACACGTTTCTGACACTGTGTAAAACCATTGCGAAGCCTTTTACGAGTAGAGTGAGAAAGCGATAATACCATGCAGCATCCATTCGATCCTGGCTATTCTGAGGAACCGTTCCGCACTTTGGTCCGTGGGTATCCGGAAGCGGACGTGTACCCATCCAATCAATTCCGCGTCGAGTGGGGGCCCATCTTCCACCGCGGGCGGTTGGATGGCTCGGCGCGGGTGCTGATCATTGGGCAGGATCCGGCGCAGCATGAGACAATTGTCCGGCGCATCCTGGTGGGAGAAGCGGGCCGGCGAGTCCAGGGTCTCCTGGCGAAGCTGGGCATCACGACCAGCTACGTGCTGATCAACACGTTCCTCTACAGCGTCTACGGCTCCGTCAAAGCCGCGACGAGGAGAAGCCCTCTGCTCGTGGGGTACCGCAACCAGTGGATCGATTCCCTCATGAACGGGGGCAAGGTTGAGGCGGTTCTCACGCTGGGCACCGCCGCCGCGGAGGCGTGGCAATTTTGGAAAGCGACGCCCGCGGGGCAGGCGTCAAACGTCGCCTTCGCGCCGGTCACCCACCCTACGCAGCCCGAGAGCTCTTCCAAAAATAACAAGATCAAGCTGGCGCTGGCCACGAAAAAGCTGCTCGCCAACTGGAACGTCGCGCTCCAGGCGTTGTCACCTGCGATCACGCATCCGGATGCGCCCGTGGCGCTCAAACTTTACGGTGACACATGGATTGACGGCGATCGTCTGTCCGTGTCCGAGAACGATTTTCCTGCCGGACTGCCGTCGTGGATGCATGAGCAGGATGGCTGGGCGAATCGCACGGGGAAAGACGATCTCGCGAAACGCCGGAATATCACCATGAACGTTCCGAAGGGAATCATTTCATGACGGAAGGGCGCACGTGGTTTCCATTGACAGGGCCGGTCAACCGCTCCCGCAGAGCGATGGTGGGGGCGCCCAAGAAGCAAGGACCGATTGATCCACTCTCCGGCCCAAAGCTCGCTCTGGCGGGGCGCGTGGTCACCATGGACGACGGGTTCTCGGTCAAAACCGACGCAGTCCTGTTTGTCGAGAACGGCTGCATCGTTTCGGTTCAGGATCGCGCCAAGCCCGCTCCGGCAGGCTTCGCAGGCGTCACGATCGTTGAAACCAGCGGGACAATTTTCCCAGGTCTGATCGAACTCCACAATCATCTCAGCTATAATGCACTCCCGCCATGGTCGCCGGTTCCCAAACGTTTCGAAAACCGCGGACAGTGGCCCAACCACAAGGATTATCGTCCGCTGGTCAGCGGTCCCATGACTGTTCTCGGCCAGTATAAGGACGCGCACGGTCAATTTCCGCTGCTGCCAGCGCTGGTCCGCTACGTCGAATGCAAATGCCTGCTGGGTGGCGTTACCACCAGTCAAGGCGTCAAGCTCGCCAGCAACGCCGGCATCCAGCGCTTCTACCGTGGGATCGTTCGCAATGTCGAGCAGACCGACGAGCCGGACTTGCCCGAAGCGCAGGGACGCATCCCCGACCTCGCGGCCAAGGACGCCGCTCATTTCCTGGCCCGGCTGAATGCGGAGGATAGTTGCTTTCTGTTGCACCTCAGCGAAGGCGTGACCGATCCAGCCCACCCTCTTTCCACGGCTCGGAAACATTTCCTCGCGCTCGAAATCGCTCCGCAAAAATGGGCGCTGAACAAAACGTTCACCGGCATCCACGCAGCCGGCCTCTTGCCGGCGGACTTCGATGTGCTCGCGAGTCACGGCAGTTCGATGGTCTGGTCGCCGCTCAGCAACCTGCTGTTGTACGGCGGGACCGCGCGGGTGGACGCGGCCAGAAACGCGGGCGTCATGATCGGGCTTGGCAGCGACTGGTCACCCACCGGCAGCAAAAATCTTCTCGGGGAAATGAAGGTGGCGTGGCTTTACAACCAGGAAAATCTCAACGGCCTGTTCAAAGCCCAGGATATCGTGACCATGGCCACACGTGATGCCGCGCGCATCTTGAAATGGGACAAGGTGGCAGGAACGATCAAGACGGGAAGTCGCGTCGACTTGCTCGTGATTGATGGCACGGCGGCAGATCCCTACACCGCTCGGTTGCATGCCCGGGAAACGGATATCCGGCTGGTAATGATCAACGGCATCGCCCGCTATGGCTGGCCCGAGATGATGACCCAACTGGCGCCAAACGACCAGACGGTCGGTGTCGGCGGGCAAACGCGGCGACTCTTCTTGAAACAGGCAACCGCTGACCCGGATGTTGCCCAGATGTCTTTGAGCAATGCCACTGACGCACTTCGCGATGCCCTCCATGACATCGCCAAGCTGGCGAAGGACACGGAGACGGCGAATCTCAGGGTTCCGGCGCGACGCCTGCTCGATGCAACGGCGCCCCCGGTCTGGTCCCTGGCGCTGGATGAGATTTCCTCCTGTGGCATGGATCTGGCACCGCGTCTTCCATTCGACGGGCCGCGTGACTTCACCGGTTCGGTGCGGACTCCGCGTGCGATCGCCAAGGCGTCTCCACCTCTCTCCGCCATCTTGAAGCCGGTCAAACTCGACCCGCTGACCGTCGCCGACGACGACAGTTTTCTAAACATGATGAAGAACCAACCAAACGTGCCGGGACCGATCAAGAACGGCTTGGGCGCGTTTTACTGAAATGCGCAAGCTGCGGGTAAAACCGCAAACAGGGTGAACGAGGCAGGCAAGAAGTTGCGCCGCCCGATGCGATGCGCGCTACAGCCACTTCCAATTTGTCAGAGGAATAATTCCGACTCTATCCAAGTTCGATTGCAAGCGGGCTTAATCGAGTCAAGGCGAACTGACACGATAGAAGCGTTCCGGGTTGGCCGCCCCCTGCAGGTCGGTGAATTGGAACTGGCCCGTTGAGACTTCCGTGACCCCGCCCAGCCAGGCCCAGTTGGTGAAGGGATCGGTCAGGTTCGTCGAGCCAAACACATTGAAGAGCGCGCCCGGGACGCTGGTGAAGGAGAATTGAAACGTTCCGTCCGGCAGCATGCCCAGATTGGTCGGGGTGATCGCCGTCACCGTTTGTCCGGGCAGTTTGAAGGCGTAAACCTTGTTGTCGTTGGCGACGTAGATGCGTCCCCGCGCCGCGATGCCGGTGTTGAAACGTCTTGTGCCAGCCATCAACTCGCTCGCGCCGCCCCCGGTGAAAATGTTCGTGCCGGTATCACCATCGAAGCCGTGGAGCCGCTGGTCGCTCTCGGAACCGATGCCCCAGACGATCACATTGTTCGTGCCGTCCGTGGAGGTGACGAAAGGCGAGCCGCGACCATTCTCGGACACCGTCCATACGTTCGTGATGGTTGGCGGGTTGCTGGCACCGATACGCAGGGCGTAGAGATTATTGGCGTTGGCAAAAACAACATAAGTGCCCTTCGCGGTTCGATAGGTGGCCGCCGCCTGAATGATGGCACCGCTGGCCACATGCACTTTCGCCAGCGGCGCGCTGATCCCGCCCAGGTTGGTGCGGTTGAGCAGATAGGCATATTGATCCTTGCCGAGCGCAACCACCAGCTTCGAGGGTGTGGCTCCGGGCACGTCCACGAGCAACGGGCCCGAGCCGCCGATATCGAGATCCTGGGAATCCAAGGTGGGCCAGTTGGTCGCGGCCCAGTAGTTCGTCATCCCATTGGCGTTAGTCAGCACCAGGTTGGGCTGGAGATGTATGATCGCCTCGCCGCCGCCCCATGAACTCACGCCGAATGTGTTGCCGGTGGCAACGAATGGATCCACCCCATCGCTGGCCACGCCGCCGACGGCCCAAATGCCGCCTCCTTGGGCCGTGGTGGCCCACACCATCACATTGGAGGGATTGTTTAGCGGCACACCCACCACCCAGCCGAAATAAGGCAGACAATCACCGGCGAGACCGCCGTAAGGCACGTAAAGGTTGGTGCCGATGACCGCCAGCGCGCCGCGTTCGCCATGGGTGCGCGGGTTGAACACCGAGGCTCCGAATACGATGTTGGTGGACACTAACACCGGCCAGCCCGGATTGACGGTTCCGGTGTCCACGTTCAGGGAAAAGATGAGATTATCCGCCAAGCGGGTGACGCGATTCGTGGTCACCGCATTAAAAAAGAGTGCCCGCGAAGGCAAATCCACGACGGGCGTGCCCGTGATGCCAAAAGGGGAGATGTTGCCGCACGAGAAGGCGGTGGCCGGCGCGGGCGGAGCCACGTTCGTCCGCCAGACGACGCTGCCGTTCACGGCGTCGAGCGCAAAGACATAGTTGGACTCGGTCACGGCGATGACTATCGCCCGGCCCCTCGGTCCGCCTTCAATGTAAAGCGGCTGGGCATAGACATCGCCAATAATGGTACCATTAAACCCCGTGTCGCGCACTAGACCGGTGGCGTTCGCCGGCGTAAACGCGGGATCAATGTAGAGACCATCGCGCGAAAGATGGTTGTGATGCTGGGTGACGTTGACTTGAGCATTCGCCGAAAAAACTTCGCTCAAAACAACCAGGCAGCAGCAGCCTACAACGATTGGCCATTGTGGAACCACACGTTTCAAACACAAAGATCCCGTAATACGACGGCTGAGTTTGAGAGCTGACGCATCAGCCAGGAATATATTCTTAAAAGATCGATTCATGATTTGCGCTTTCACGGCTCGTTCACCTGGTGGACGGCTTTTGGTTTCAAAGATAGTCGCGCTCCTCGAATCAAGAGTCAAATCGTGCCGAACGTTTTGGGCACGAGCTCAACCTTCACCGAGCTTCAGGCGGCGATCGGAAGCAGCGGCGCGCCGTCAAAAACCAATTGCTCTGCTGGTGTCGGCGAGTTCTTGGTTGCGGCGGTGGAAGCAATCGTCGAAGAGTTTCCCGGCGGCAGCGGTGGCAGCGCGCCCCAGCCATGTCCGTCAGCACAGTTGCAGGCCGCGATATGAATTCGTATCTTCGCGCCATGAACCTGGATCGAAGTCATGAGCGACCGAACTGAAACCCGCAAGGATCATCCTCGCTCCTCGCATCACCGTTATCGCGGCTTCGTTCGAGACTACAAACGAGGGACGCTCGACGACTCGGAGGACGGGAAGGACCAGAAACCACACAATGGCTCGGCGAAAGCAGTCGAGGACGCATCGGGGTTAAAATCCAAACCCGAGCGTAAGGCCAAACGGCGTCAGTACGTGCGCGAGTACCTGCGCTGGCTCAAGCCGCATCGTTACGCCGTGGGCGCGCTGTTCGCTCTCGCGTTGCTGGCAGCGGCGCTTGAAATGGTCGAGCCGCTGTTCATGCGGTTCATCATTGACAAGGTGCTTTTGATTGCCGGATTGGACACAGCGACGCGGTTGGCGCGGCTCCATCTCGCGGGCGCGCTGTTCGTCGGTCTGGTCGTCGCCTCCAAGTTGATCGGCGTGCTCAAGGATTATCGTCAGCGCCTCGTGAACGTGCGCGTCATGCTCTCGCTCCGGCGGTCCCTCTTCGAACGATTGCTGCATCTGCCGTTGCCAAAATTGTGGGACATGAAGACCGGCGGCATTCTGTCCCGTCTGACGGGCGACGTGGACACGACGACCGGCCTTTTGCAGATGGCCATCATGTCTCCAGCCATCTCGATCATCCGTTTGCTCATCGCGATAGTGCTGCTGCTGACGCTGAACTGGCGGCTGGCATTGACCGCGTTGGCTATCATTCCCGGCGTCATGTTGATGAGTTTCACTTTCTCGAAACGCATCCGGCCCATCTACCGCACGCTGCGCAAGGATGTCGAACGAATTGACGGTCGCGTGGGCGAAACCTTTTCGGGCATTCGCGTCGTGCGGGCCTTCGGCCGCGAAATGCGGGAATCACTCGAGTACATGCTTGGGCGGCACACCGTATTGCGCAAGGAGATGTTCGCGCAGCGTCGCGAAATGATCCTGTGGACTTCCTGGGGCCTGCTGCTGGGAGCCGTCAATGTCGTGATCGTCTGGTACGGCGGATATTTGAACATCGCTGGCCGGGCCTCGATTGGCGACATCATGGCGTTTCAGTGGTACACATTTCTGCTGCTGAATCCGGTATGGAACATCGTCAACACCTTCTCCGAACTTCAACGTTCGCTCGCGGCGATGGAACGCGTGTTCGAAGTGCTCGCGATGGCCGACGACAAACCAGACAAGCCTGATGCTCTCGATGCACCGCAACTGGTGCGGGAAATTCAGTTCGACAACGTCCAGTTCGAATATCGCGAGGGCCAGCCGGTGGTGCGCGACTTCAATGTCATCGTGCCCGGTGGATCAGTGGTCGCCTTGGTCGGTCGGAGCGGTGCCGGAAAGACGACGGTGACGGATCTGGTCGCGCGTTTTCATGACCCCACGCATGGACGCATCCTGCTCAACGGCTCCGACATTCGCGACTTTCGCCTGCGCACCTATCGCGATCTGCTTGCCCTTGTTCAACAAGACGTGTTCCTGTTCGACGGCTCGGTGCGCGACAACATCGCCTACGGCCGGCGCGACGCCACGGACGCCGAAGTCGAAGACGCCGCCCGGCGCGCCAATGCGCACGAATTCATCATCAAACTTCCCGATCAGTACGAAACGTTCGTGGGCGAGCGCGGCGTCAAACTCTCCGGCGGGCAGCAACAACGGCTCGCCATCGCCCGGGCGGTTCTCGCGTCGCCTCAAATCCTGATCCTCGACGAAGCCACCAGCAACCTCGACACGGAAAGCGAGCAACTCATCCAGGCTTCGATGGCCGATTTGCTCGCCGGACGAACCACCTTTGTGATTGCGCATCGCCTCTCCACCATCCGCCGCGCCGACCTGATCCTCCTCATGGAACACGGACGCGTGATGGAACGCGGCAACCACGAACAACTCATGAACGCGCGCGGGGAATATTACCGCATGGTCCAGCGTCAGATGGCATCTCACGGCCAGGACGGAGACGAAGTGTTGAGCGAATGAACGGCCCGGGCTGATGGAGCGCGACTGTGTCCGCAGGATCAGTCGCAGCAGCTTCGCAGTAAAAGGGAGTTTGCTATAATCCGACGCCTCCAAAAATGTGGACGTGCTGCGGCTGGGCTTCGCCACAGCCGCGCTCCAAGATCGAATGAGACTTGTGACCTCGGCTTCTACAAACCGAGGATGTGGTGAGATGATCATCGCGGGAATCCGTGACTCTAGGGAAACGGAACATTGTCGCCCCGTACGATCGCGTCTTCAAGGCTGACGGAAAGCCTACTGACGTCGCTGATTCTGCCGTTGACGGTCACCGAATCATCAAGACGAAGCGCATAGAGGTCTCGGACCGTACTGGCCGCTACGAGAGGGCCGGAGCCAACCTCGCTGAATATGCAAAACCAGCCCCCTCCGGAAAGTTTTTTGAGCAAATCGTGCACTATGGCCTGCCAGCCAGGCTCTCGCGTCCAGCGTCCAAGATACAGATGCTCGACTGATTCACGGAACCGGGAGGGCGTGAGTTCCTTCAGATGGCCAAGGATTTCCGCAGCTGACTTCTCGCGAATAGTAGCTCGTTGGGGTATGACTGCAGGTGTGGCCCTATCGGAGGTCAAGTCAGACGTTGGACGATGGTATTCGCCACCAAGATGAACACCTGCTTCAGAGCGACCGAATGCGCTTTGCTCGTCCGCGATCACGCGATCGCCCAAGGCAGGAACCGGAGGCGCCGGATTTCCGCCACGCGGTCGAACCTCACCAACGCGCTCAAGGATCAGTGTGGAAACTTCCTGTGGCGGGCGACTGCCAATTTTCACATAGCCATCAATCGAAAGCACGCCGGTGATTGGTGCGTCATCGAATCGGAAGGGCATGATGCGATGTCCCTCGACGTTGAAGAGGATGTCGCGCATCTGCCGCCATTCGAGTTTGCACCACTTCTTCCGTTCGTAGTCGGCACAGTAGAACGGTACGAGGAGGTCGGATTGCTCGCGATAAAGCGCACCGAGGTAGAGGTCCAAATCCGGTCGCGCGAGTTCGGCAGTCAGGTAATCGTCGTAAAGGACAGAGTCTTTGCCCAAGGCTGTTACAAGGGAGTCGGCGACTTGCCTAATGAAATCGCGTTTCTCGCCCGGGAAGGAGAGAGCAACACGAAATCGTTTCTTTGAGACAGCCAATGTATTCGCCTTACCGACCTCTGCTGAACGAACCGAGCCTGCCGCATTTGGAAAAGGAAAGCAATCCCGCAGCAGCAAGCCAAACGCATCTTAAATTGAATCACGCCCGAAAGCGGTGCTGAAGTCACCGCAGTCCAAACGCTCCGCGAATGTCAGGCGTTTCCGAACCGCGCGAAGCGCCTGGACTGCGGCTTGTCCACCGCCGCTTTTTTCCGGAGCGCGGCTGTGGCAAAGCCCAGCCGCAACACGTCCGTGTTCCATGCAGGGTGGATTCGCGCGGCGGCCAACTCGTAGTGAAGTTGCTGCGCAATAAATATAATGCGCAACAAATTTGTTGCCTATTGTGTTTTGAGGGAAGCAAAAGGCCGCTCCAATTTCCCGAAGCGGCTTTGTTGCAGCGTCGAGCCTACGGCTCGAAAAGTTCGGCCTCAGGCCGAACGCTACATTTTTATTTCTTCTTCGTGTAGCGTCGCTCTGTGAGCGACAGAATTGTGCGGCAGACGCAATTGTGCGGCGGTCACAGACGCGCCGCTACACATCTATTTCACTGAATCCAGTTTTGTGGAGATCACCTGGTGCATGACTGTGGTAATCGTCAGCGGCTTGGCTGCCGGACCCTGTCGCGCAGCCGCCGGCATCGGCACCGTGACTGTCATCCTCATGTCCTGGCTGGCGGAGGTGTCAATGATCGCTCCAATTTCCGGGTCGAACCACGTCACACCCGTGGAGTTGCCGTCCTGAACCGCGATGGTCATCCCGCCGGGATTCGAGTTGTCCATGGGCTTGTTTTTTATGGTGCCGGTGAATTCAAGGCGGGCGCAGGTGCGTTTGCCATGTTTTTCCCAATTCGTAAAGTTAAAAGTATTTTCCATATCCATCGCGCCTAGTTTTCCCAGCGAGACGTCCAGTTTCACCGGCCAGGTGTCGCCCGGTTGCACCGGGTTGGGCGGCAGGTTGCGACTGTAACCGAGCATCTGCCTGAAATACGGTTCCGTGAACATGGCATCGAGGGGGTTCGCCGCGCCGGGCTTCGCGTCCGTGGCGAAACGGTTTTGGATTTCATCCACGCCTTCCACTTTCTGAACCACGTTGCTCGCGTCGAGGAAGAATTTGAGTTTGGCGCCGATCAATTTTGTAAGCGACACCGCCAGGGGATTTCCGGCGTCGGTCGGAGATTTATTGGCGGTATCAAAAACCGCGCCTTTGCCCGCGTTCGTCATGGCCCCCCGGGCGCTGAGAAATTCCATCTCAATTTCGCGTCCACCCGCTCCGTCGTCCTTCAAGACGGTGAGCGCATATTGCTGGCCAAAGGTGACATCTTGTTTCATCGGTGCGGGCGTGTTCGGCAAGGTGATCTCGGAGGTCTGCCGGACCTCGAGGCTTTGCAATACACGCTCGCCCAGCGGCCATTTGAGTTTCAATTCCACCGGGCCGGCCGGAATCGTGAACTTGGAGGTCTCGGCCAATTTGCCGGACTTGTTGCAGCCCACCCACGCAAGACTCAACGCAAGAGTGACAATGATTATTGAAGCATTCCTTTTCATAAATTTTTTTGGCGACGATGGGATGAGGCTAACGTCAAATTCCCGGGGCGCAAACTACAAAGTGATGTCCCGATTATAACAGCGCGTAACCTGACACAAGCACCGAACGGAAACTCCCTCTCCCCGCCCAAGCGGGGAGAGGGTTGGGGTGAGGGGATTCGAGTTTGAAAACCTTGGCCTCCTCACCCCGGCCCCGTGGTAACTTATTTTCCACCGAGGCTTCGCCCGCAGCTCCCTCGAGGGAGAAGAGGGAGTCCGGCGCGTCCAATTCTACCGATCATTGCCAGTGTTTGGTATTAGTCGCGCAAAAACCGCTCCAGTTTTCACGAGCGGTTTTGCAATTCTTGCGAAGACGCTGCGCTGCGGCGTCCGGTCAGCGCAGCGCCGGCCCTGCTTATTTCTTCTTCGCCGATTTCTTCGCGGCTTTCGGCTGGCGCTTCTGTTCGATGGCGGCTTGCGCGGCGGCGAGGCGTGCGACGGGCACGCGAAAGGGCGAGCAGCTCACGTAGTTCAGGCCAATGCGGTGGCAGAACTTCACGGAGTCGGGGTCACCGCCGTGTTCACCACAGATGCCGAGCTTGATGCCGGGCCGTGTCTTGTTGCCTTTTTCGGCCGCCATCTTCATGAGCTGGCCGACGCCAACCTGGTCGAGGGTGGCAAACGGGTTCTTCTTGAAGATTTCATTCTCAATGTAAGGCATGAGGAACGAGCCCATGTCGTCGCGGCTGATGCCGAGGGCCATCTGGGTGAGGTCGTTGGTGCCGAAACTGAAGAACTCGGCGGTCTGCGCGATCTCATCAGCGGTGAGCGCACCGCGCGGGACTTCAATCATCGTGCCAACCAGGTAGGGGAATTTCACTTTTTTCTCGGCCATGACTTCCTTGGCCACGCGATGAACGATTTCGACTTGCAGGTCGAGTTCCTTCTTGAAGCCGACGAGCGGGATCATGATCTCGGGTTTCACCTTGATCTTCTGCTTGAGCACATCCGCCGCCGCTTCGAACACGGCGCGGGACTGCATCTCGGTGATCTCCGGATACGCGATGCCGAGGCGGCAACCGCGATGACCGAGCATGGGATTGAACTCGTGCAACTGCTCAACGCGCCGCGCGATCTTCTCGGCAGACACGCCGAGCTTGGCCGCGAGAGCTTCCTGCGCCTTGCCTTCGTGCGGGACGAATTCGTGCAATGGCGGGTCGAGGAAACGAATCGTTGCCGGGAAACCTTTGAGGGCTTTGAAGATGCCGGTAAAGTCATCGCGCTGATACGGGAGCAACTTTGCCAGCGCCTTCTTCCGATCCACGACGTTTTCGGCGAGAATCATTTCGCGCATGGCGTCAATGCGGTCGCCCTCGAAGAACATGTGTTCGGTGCGGGTGAGGCCGATGCCCGTCGCGCCGAACGCGATCGCGTTCTCGGTCTGCTCCGGCGTGTCGGCGTTGGTGCGGACTTGCATCCGGGAAACCTTGGAGCACCATTTCATCAATTGAAGGAAGTTCTTGAACTTCTCCGTGGCTTGCGCAGCTTGGTCGCCGTGCAACAGGCCGGAGATGATCTCGGACGGCGCGGTTTTGATGGACCCGCCATAGACGATTCCGCTGGTGCCATCAATCGAAAGGAAGTCGCCTTCGTTGAACGTCTGGCCCGACGCCTTGACAGTCTTGGCCGCGTAATCAATGTCCAGTGCGCTCGCACCGCAGATGCAGACCTTGCCCATCTGGCGAGCCACGAGCGCTGCGTGCGAACTGACGCCGCCTTTCGCGGTGAGAATGCCTTCGGCGGCGATCATGCCGCGCAAATCCTCAGGTGAAGTTTCGTTGCGGACGAGCAGAACCTTCTCGCCCTTTTCAGCGGCGGCTACCGCGCGATCAGCATTCAGATAAACCTTGCCGGAAGCCGCGCCCGGGCCAGCGGGCAAACCGGTCGCAATCGCCGTCGCCTTCTTGACCTCGGCGAGGTCGAATACGGGCGCTAGCAACTGGTCGAGCTGGTCGGCGGGGTTGCGAAGAATTGCCGTTTCCCAGTCAATGAGTTTCTCCTTGACCATGTCCATCGAGAACTTGAGCGCGGCCATGGCGGTGCGCTTGCCGTTGCGCGTCTGGAGCATGAACAGCTTGCCCTCCTGGATCGTGAATTCAATGTCCTGCACGTCCTTGAAATGCTTCTCGAGCGTCTTGCGCACATTCATCAATTCCGCGTAGGACTGGGGCATCTGGTCCTTGAGCTTGAGCACGGGCTCGGGTGTGCGCACGCCGGCGACGACGTCCTCGCCCTGGGCGTTGATAAGAAATTCGCCATAGAACTCGTTTGTGCCGTTGGCTGGATTGCGCGTGAACGCCACGCCGGAGCCAGACGTGTCACCGGTGTTGCCATAGACCATCGCTTGAACGTTGACGGCCGTTCCCCATTCGGCGGGGATGTTGTATTTGCGACGATAAACAATCGCGCGATCGTTCATCCAGGAACCGAACACGGCGCCGGCGGCACCGCGAAGCTGGTCCCACGGATCGTTCGGAAACGCCTTGCCGGTGCGATCCTTGATGAGGGCCTTAAAGCGCTTGACGAGTTCCTGCTGGTCCTCGGCGGTCAGCTTGGAGTCTTCGACCTCCGCGTGATATTTCTCATGCTTGAACGTGTGAATCACGACTTCAAATGGCTCGTGATCCTCGCCTTCCTTCTTCTGCACACCCATCACGACGTCGCCATACATCTGGATGAATCGGCGATAACAATCCCAGGCGAAACGTTCGTTCTTCGTGGCGAGGACGAGCGCGAGCACGGTTTCGTCGTTGAGGCCGAGATTCAAGATCGTGTCCATCATGCCGGGCATCGAATCGCGCGCGCCGGAACGGACGGAGACGAGCAGCGGCATGGCCGACTTGTCGCCGAACCCGGTGCCCATGATCTTTTCCATGTTGGCCATGCCGGCATTCATCTGCGCCTGAAGTTCCTTCGGGTAGGTTTTCTTGTGGGCGTAAAAGTAGGTGCAGACCTCGGTGGTGATCGTGAACCCGGGAGGCACGGGCAGACCGATGCGCGTCATCTCGGCAAGGTTTGCGCCCTTGCCGCCGAGCAGAGGTTTCATTGAGCCATCGCCGTCGGCCTTTTTGTTGCCGAAGACGTAAACGTATTTGTGTGATTTAGCCATAAAATGATTTCGGTGTAATTGATTGAATTCGAACAACCGCAAAAACGAGCCGCGAAAATAGCAGACGAAGCCAAAGAGTCAACGAACGAACCTCGGAAAAACAATTGGTGCCAAGCGAAAGCCAAAAAACGGGCGAAACCGCACAAATCTTAGGAGGAAGCAAGGTTCCAAAATATTTCGGGAGCAAAAAAAGAACATTACCGTCCAACAATTCAATACGCACGCCGGTCTATGTTGACTTGGCGTTGAATCCATTTAGGTTTGCTTGTATTCCTTATGAAGCCGACTTACGACATCCGATGTTGGAAGAAGTTCTCGCTTGGACTTGGCCTATTCCTTGCGGCCACCTTTGCCAGCGCCGAAGACAACTGGACGGTTCACGAATGGGGCACTTTAACTTCGTTGCAAAACGAGTCAGGCGAAGCCATCGGCGGCATCAATACCGACGATGAGCCGGTGCCGGAGTTTGTCCACCGACTGTCGAACTTCTATCTCTTGCTGCCGAGTGAAATTCCTCCGGCATTTGACAAAGGCGCGCCCAGTTGCCATCCGGATGTGACCATGCGCCTGGAAACACCAGTGATTTATTTTCATCCGCCCGCGTCACAAACAAAGGCCGAAAGTGTGAACGTGGCCGTGAAATTCCATGGCGGCTGGTTGACGGAATATTATCCCTACGCGGAAGCCTTTGCGCCAGACTTGAGGCCGCAAGGCTACAATTTGACAAACTTCGTGAGCTTCTTACATCCATTTGGCCCGTTGCATTCGGACACCGAAAGCAAACTGGAATGGAACGCGCTAAAAATTGGCGGCAACTGGCCGTTGACCAATGCCACCGCGCATGTCTGGACTTCGCCGCGTGCCGTGCGAGCTGAGTCGGTGCGGACGACAAATGGTGAAAGTGAAAAATTCTTGTTCTATCGCGGCGTCGCTCACATCAATGCGCCATTCAAAATTTCCCGGGACACGAATTCGGGCGAATTGTTGTTCCGCAGCCAGTTGGAAAAATTGCCGACGGACAAACCTTTGGTGATTCGTTCAATGTGGCTCCTTGACATCAGACCGGATGGAAAGATCGCGTTTCGTTCACTGCCGCAGGTTGCGCTTGATCACCATTCCAAAAAAATTCTGACCCATACACCTGCGGAATTTTCGTCGGGTGATTTCAGTTCCGGCAATCTGGAGAAGCTAAAAGCAGTTCTGCAAGCGGCCTTGGTTTCCGACGGACTTTTCGCCGACGAAGCGCAAGCGTTGCTCAACACGTGGGAATTGTCCTATTTCAAAAGCGCCGGTCTGCGTGTCTTTTTTCTCGTGCCGCGCGCTTGGACGGATTTTTATCTGCCGCTGGAAATCTCGCTCCCTGCCGACATCAATCGCGTGATGGTGGGCCGCATTGAGTTGATCACGCCCGATCAGCGACTCAGTTTGCAGAAGATCGCTCGATACTCAGCGAGCGAAATCACTGGACAAGCCGGCCAGTTCAACACAAATTTCATCAACCATTACAACGCAATAATTCAAGAATGGAACCAGTTGGTCGCGGGGAAGAAATCGCTGTCCTCTTTCGTTTCCGTTCCGAGCAGCTATCAAACCTATCTGGATTTGGGCCGCTTCCGAAACGCATTGATCCTCGACGAAGCAAAGCATCACGCCACCGCAGGTTTGACCAATTTCATTACGATGTATCGGTTGCATGCCTATCAACCGGTGGTCGCTTTCAGCGCGCCTGCAACGACCCACTGATATTTTTCCAAAGGGGAACGGATTGATCTTTTATTGGCAGCCGCCCCGTCTCACCTGAGACAAGAGTGCGCATAGACGTGCTGAAAACTTTTTCAAGATTTCACTTGCAGCATCTGGATTACTCTTGTAATCGTATGTAACATTACAAATGTAATCAATCACCGGCCATGAACAAAACGCCGTGCATCTCCGAAACCGAATGGGAATTGATGAAGGTTTGCTGGGCCAGATCGCCGATCACCGCCCGGGAAATCATTGGCGCGCTTGGCGCGCAGGACGACTGGCATCCCAAGACCGTCAAGACACTGCTCAACCGGCTCATCAAGAAACGCGCCCTCGGTTTCAAGAAGGAAGGCCGCGCTTATCTCTACCGGCCGCTGGTGACGGAGAAGGACTGTGTCGCGGCGGAAAGCGAATCGTTTTTGGACCGCGTTTTCGGCGGTTCCCTCAAGCCGATGTTCGCCCATTTTGCTGAAAGCCGGAAACTTTCGCCGGACGAAATCGCCGAGCTCAAACGTCTGCTCAGGAAAACGGAGGGAAAATGAATCCGCATTCCGCCCTGGAAAAATCCGTCAACTGGCTGCTCAACAATTCGCTGCAGGCCGGCGTGCTGGTGCTGTTGGTGCTGCTCGTGCAATGGATCTTCCGCCGCCAACTCACCAGCCGCTGGCGTTTCACACTCTGGTGGGTGGTTATCGTGCGGCTGTTGCTGCCGTTCGGCCCCGAGAGTGCCGTCAGTGTATTCAACTTCTTTCGGCCAGCGATCGCGCTCGCAGGGCCGCGAAAATATGCGCCAGTTCAACCAGCGGCTCCGGCGGAAAAAACCGTCACACAAATCTCTCCGGGTCCCGCGGCGCGCGTCGAAAATAGCTTGCCGTCGCCCTCGGAGCCGCGAGCGCCGGCGTCTGGCGAGCCTGATTCATTTCAACACGCCGGCAGGACACCAGCGCTCCCAGGAACGATCCCCCGACATGCCCTGAGCTTCGATGAATTTCTCATTCCCGGACTCACCGGGTTGTGGCTCGCGGGAGTCTTGACTTTGAGCGGTTGTGTCCTAGCTCAGTTGCTTCGCTTCAGAAAACAATTGTCACGCGCCGTTGCGCCGCCTGCCGGCCCAAACAACGCCCGCGCAGAGCGCGGACAGCCTTGTCCGCGCGAAGGCAGGCAAGACGCCGCTGAAACCCGCGGACAAGGCTGTCCGCGCTCCTCCCCTGCTCTGCTCGAACTGCTCGACGATTGCCGGCGCGAACTTGGCGTGGCAAGACGGGTTGAATTGCTGGAAACGGATGCAGTCACCAGCCCGGCGTTGTTCGGCTTTTTTGAACTGCGTCTCCTGTTGCCGCGCGGGTTGGCGGAAAAATTCACGCCGCGCGAATTGCGTTACATCTTCCTGCACGAACTCGCGCACGTGAAACGTGGCGACCCCTGGATCAACTGGCTCGTCACCATTCTGCAAATCGTCCATTGGTTCAACCCGCTCGTCTGGCTCGGCTTTGCGCGGCTGCGCGCTGACCGCGAACTCGCATGCGACGAACTCGCGCTGCTGCGCGCCGGAGAAAAAGCGGGAACTTCTTACGGAGAAACCATCATCAAACTACTCGAAGGTCTGAGCCGTCCGAGGGCGATTCCCGGTCTGGTCGGGATTCTCGAAGACAAAAAGCAGATGCGCCGCCGCATTTCGATGATCGCGAACTTCCACAAACCAAGCCGCTGGTCTGCGCTCGCGGTGGTTTTGCTTCTAGCATTGGCGGCGGCCGCGTTGACCGACGCGCAGACTGAGAAGCCTTCGACCTCTCGTAGCAGCCGACGTGAGGAGGCTCAAACTTCCCGGTCTTCCAAGTCAACGGACGGAGAAAGTCAGAGCCTCCTCACGTCGGCTGCTACGGTTCAAAAAGATTCCGAAACCAATTCCGTCGCCGATACGTCGCGACCGGATTTGAAAGGGGCGGTTCAGGCCAAAGGCGGTGCTGCGCTGCCCGCCTCGGTTTTCATTGCCACCGCCGCGCCGAAAACCGGCACGAGTACTTTCTGTCCGTCGTGCTATGCCGATTGCCGCAAGAGCGCGAAGGCGGACGCCAAGGGAGATTTCCAAATCGAATCGCTTGACCCGCAGCTCACCTTCCATGTTCTTGCCGTGGCGAAAGGCTACAAACCAAAATTCGTCTCCAAAGTGGACCCCGCCAAAGGGCCGGTAAATATAGAACTGGAGCCCATCGAGTCGAGCGATGCGACGCCCGAGCACAGCCTGCGCGGGCGCGTGGTGGACGCAAAAGGTGAGCCGATTGAAGGCGCGGTCGTGGAAATGGAAGGTGTACGCACGAAAGACGGCGGCGGTGGTTGGGGCGCGATTCCCGGCGTTGACCCGCTCGCGGTGACGGACGGGCGCGGCGAATTTCTCATCACCGCAAAAGACCCGTTTGACATGATGGACGTGAAGGTCGCGGCGCGGACTTTCGCGGACAAAGGTTTCATCAAACTTCCCAGCGGCGACAAACGGAACGAACTGGTGATGACCGAAGGCGCGGCGCTCAAGGGCCGGGTGCTGCTTGATGGAAAGCCGTTGAAGGGCGTTTCCATCGGCGTATCTGGCGTGGACAGGTCTGCGGGAGAATACATCGGCCACTTTGAAGTCGGGACAGACACGAACGGCGGGTTCATGTTGGTGAATCTCCCGCCAGACGCGGACTATTTCATCTACGGGCTGATGAGCACGATGAAGCAATCCGGCGCGATTCCGATCCAAAAAATTCATTCGGCCAAGGATGGTGGAACGACTGACGCCGGCAACCTTCTGGTTGGCCCGGCGCATCGTCTCGCTGGCCGGGTCGTTTTGTCGGACGGCGAACCGGTGCCGGCGAAAACGCGATTGCTCGTCAGCCGTGAGCAGGCTTGGGACTCGATGCAACTCACACTCGACCAGGACGGAAATTTTGACGCGGCCGGGGTTCCGCTCGAAACCATTTCCTTGAGCGTCCGCCTCAAGGACTATCATGTGTCGGGCCAGAACATAAGCGTTGACCAGTTGAACCCCTTTCAACTCATCGGGCGCGTGGATCACGACATCACCAACCTGGTTTTCATGCTGGAGAAAGGCCCTGATCCGCAGCCGGATTACAGCCATGTTGATCCTGACTACGGGCAATCGCGCCAGCGTTCGTTGCGCGGCGCGGAAGGTGTGCCGGACCATTCGCGCGAGTGGATCGTTTCCGGGCGCGTGCTGGACAGCGAGACGAAACAGCCAGTCCAGAATTTCCGAGTCACACCGGGGCAGCCGGACAATTTCAACCGGACCGCTTGGAACACGTTGCGCGCGGTGGCGGGCAGCAACGGCAATTATTTCACCTATGTCAGCAAGCGCGTTGCCGAACCGTTGCTCAAAGTGGAGGCCGAAGGTTATCTGCCGGAAAGCGCGGCGCTCCTGCCGCACGACGCGACGAACGTGGATTTCGTTTTGAAGAAGGGCTCCGGCCCGGCGGGATTCGTCGTCACGCCGGACGGCAAGCCGGCCGTGGAGGCAACCGTTGTTTTGCTTGGCGATGATTACAATCAGGCGGGTTTCAATTCAAAGGGCGAGCTGACCGCGTATATGAACAAGTCGGCTTTGCGCACGGCGGACACGAGTGGAAATTTCGTCTTCAAGCCGGTCTGGGGAATGAAGTCCGTGGCGGCAGCGTCGTCGAACGGATTTGCCGTCGTCAGCCTGGAATCGCTCGCCATCAATTCAAGGATTACGCTCGAACCCTTTGGAAAAATCACTGGCACGCTCAAACGCGCTTCCGGTCCCGGCACAAATGAGGACTTGGATTTATCTTTCAGCGACAGACCTTCGAGCGGCATTCCGCGAATCAATTTGAGCCATCATGCCGTGACAGATTCGCAGGGCCGGTTCGTCTTCGACCGCGTCCCGCCGGGAGGTTTGCGGATTTCTTACCGCGACGAGCTGGCAGGTGCGAACCGCGGCAGTTGGTCCAGCAACCCGCTTCGAGACGTCGAATTGAAACCCGGCCAGAATCTGGAAGTGAACATCGAAACCACCGACCGGCCTGGGCCGGACAAAACGAGTTCCTTCCAATCCTACCAACCGCCGCAGCCAAAGCGGATTGCTGGAGCGGAAATCAAAGGCGTCGTACTGCTGCCGGACGGCAAGCCCGCCGATGCCGTGGATGTGGCGTTGCAGATCGAAGGAAAATATCTCGCCGTCGGCAAAGGAGCTTTCAGCGCTGGCAGTGGGCGATCCGAAGGCTGGCTCGTGAGCGCGGGAGCCGATGGGAGTTTTACCTTGCCCACATACGAGGGCGCTCAATCAGTCATCGCGCTGAACGAGGAAGGCATCGCGCAAGTTTCACTTGAGCAGTTAAAGGCGTCACCGCAAATCAAATTGCAGAAGTGGGGGCGAGTTGAAGGCACGTTGCGCATCGGACGTCATCCCGGCACGAACGAACAGGTGCTGTTGTCGGATCAGCGACCCGGAGCGTCACAGATTCGCCTTCGCAAACCAGGCCAGCAAACCAACGATCTCGCCACCACCAATGCCGGCCCGATCGCGCTCAATCTGCCGATCTACGACTTCAACGCTTTCAAAACCAGGACCGACGATCAGGGACATTTCGTCATGACGTTCGTTCCGCCCGGCAAGCACACCATCGCCCGACTCGTCGCCAGCGGGGACAACTCGTGGTCGCATCACCCGCTTGGCCCGGTGGAAGTGAAACCTGGCGAAACGGCTCAAGTCAGTTTTGGGGGAAATGGCCGCAGCGTCATCGCCAAGCTGAAGTTCGGCAAGGATTCAGGCCAGATTGATCTCAAAAACGCGCAGGCCTCCATCCGTTCGCCCGTGTCGAAAATCTTAAAGCAACTTCAGCAACTGAAGACCGACGAAGATCAAAAAGCATTTTACCAAACCAATATGCTCGCCAAAGCGATGGCGGATTATCGCGACTACCCCGCGACTCTTTTGCCCGACGGCTCATTCCGCGCCGAAGATGTGCCGCCTGGCAAATATGAATTAGGCGTCCAGCTAAACAATCCGAACGAAGTTCTATCAGGTCCGATGCGGCAGACCTCGTTCACTGTTTTCAGTTCGCCTGCGGATATCGTCATCGCTGAAACTGAGGATAAAAGCGACGATTCGCCTGTGGATTTGGGAACGGTCGAGTTGGAAAAACTTACCATTCCCCTGCCTGGACAAGAACGCAGCGCGAAGTAATCTTCTCAGAGCGCAGAAGATTCTGTCGAGTGTTGCGTTCCGCGAACCAGGTCTATTTCACATTGAATCGTCCCGCCCCGGTGTCTTGCAAAACCCCGAGGTTGAAGCTGGTGACAAAGTAGGTGCCGTTCG
>OCZU010000514.1_pt1 | contig 26502 bp, 24 predicted proteins | sample 1539001 | NCBI WGS metagenome assembly OCZU01 (sample SAMEA3539306, study PRJEB22396) | soil metagenome | biome: tundra; feature: field; material: soil | place: USA | collected 2010-05 | depth 0.15 m | reverse complement strand
GAAAGTCGTAGATGAAAAGGCCGCTGCCAACACCGAGATTAAAGCAGGGCGTGGGCTCGGTCGGAGTACCGCCGTACACCACGACACTGCATTCCGACATCGAACCTGTGAAGTTGTTCTGGAAGACATAAAGCCCTCCGGAGCTTGAGTCAATCAGTGTTCCCATGCCGTCCCAAGCGACATCAAAGATCGATGCACCCAGAAGCGCACCGGAATCGATGAGGATGCCGTAACGCCAGGAAAAAGTTTCCGTGCTATGCACCACCAGCGTCACGGTTCCTCCCGCCGTAATGTGGAAAAGAGCATTGACGTGGTTGGCCTCATTGATGGCTGCCTCGCACGCCGCCGAGAAACTGCAAATATTCAAGAGTGGCCCTGGAGTGAAACGGTTATTGCTGAGCGCCCAGCTGTCCCCGGTGTTCGTCAGATTAAAGAGATGATGGTACGCCCACATCGTGGAGTTGGAGATCTTCACGTCCCCCGACCCGCCTCCAGCCGTTGTCGTCATGCCATCGTAGGCATTGATGATCACTATGTTATTGATGACGCCGTGGTTAAATCCCTTGCCCCTGCCACCGTCGCTGAACAACGGTGGATAAGGCGTCCTGCCCGTCGCCTGATTCGGCCAATAAAAGTTGATGCCGGAAATCTGCCAGCCGGTTTCGAGTTGAAAAGGCGGCACAGTTTCGCTGGTCAGCAGAATGGTAGTACCGTAGTCTCCGCTATTGTCCCCAGCTGGAGCTCCCACGCCCATCATGGCGCAGTGCTTGAGCACGACGGTCGCGGCGCCAGTCAAAAGAATTTTTCCAGCTGGAAGCACGAGCCTCGTCCCGGCCGCGTCACACGCCGCGGCTGCTTTCGCAAGGGCGACATCGTCGGAGGTAACGCCGTCGGCGGCAAGACTTGGGTGAATGTACTTATCGCTGTCGAGAGAACCGGACGCGCTGGCGATATGAGCCGAAATGACAACCAAAGACAAAGCGGCTACATTGATCAGAGCACAGTGCCTGACAGCTATCTTGTTCACAGTTTTCTCCCGCAGGTAAACAGCAGATCGTTCATCAGCGGCGAAAAAACCGCATCGCCAATGATGTACACCTACTCTTTTGATTGTTGAGAGACAGCGGGTCTAGCACTCAATGCTCATCGAGAGCAGAAACGCGCCCTCCGGCTAGAACCCAGAGTTCATTGGAGAGTTGCGCCGCCACGTCAATCGTACGCAGTCCCCCTAGATTCTCCTCCCTAGAAATAGCCGTGCATTTTCGCAGGTGAGCATCCTGTTTCATCCCCCAAAACTATGACCCAGATCCTGATCGGCTAATTATTTCGCTAGGATGAAAATCCCCTGTCTTCGCGACTTTGGCGCGAACTGTGTGTTTTTGCCAATGGAGGTAACGTGCATGTCAGCAAAGCTGCACCATGCTGTTCCGCTTCTCATTGTGCAATTTCTTGCCTCCCTGGCCGAAACAGTCTGCGGCTCATATCAGCAATGTTTTCGAGACCAATTCCGGGCCAGTAGGAATTCACGTGGTTGACGCCGGAAACAGCGTGACGGACTGGAGTCTTCTTGACTCCTGGGTTGCGAACTCAGGCCAGTCCGCGATCTAGCTGGGCAACGCTGCCGGCTGGACGGTGCGCGGCAATCACGTCTATGGCGTCCAGCAGCACGCCATCTATGCCAATGGCTGTGGAGACTAATTCCATCATGGACGAAAAACTCGTCTGTCGCCGCCCAGATGACTAACGCAAGAACGCAAGATCGGAAGCGGGCAAGCTCGCGTTCCGCGATGCGGTGAAATCTCGCAGGTGCCGAGGAACGCTGCTCAAAATGTAAGCCACAGCCCACAGCCTTTCCCGGGTAAATGCTTGACCGGACATCTTGGAAGCATCTCGCTCCACAGCTCCACAACACAAGCCGTTAGATATCGGAAGGAGTTGAAGGAAGTTTTAGCCACGCACGGACATCGCAATTCACCAGGGCACAATCGTCAATTTCCCAGTTTCCATGAAGCCGACACCCAATCGCTCTTCTAAGCTCATGGGAATTCAGGTTACGACAGATAAGAACACACTCGTGACCATCAAATGGAAGTCTGTCTCTCACCGAGACCCACGATAAGGCGACCGTTCTCTCTGCAACTAGCATCTGACATCTCCTTCATCTTTCATGCTTCTGATCTCTGACGATCAAAGCCTCGTTGACTCGTTGACTGTAGTGACGACCTACGTTCTATTTCTCGAGAATCGGAGTCACACTCACGGCGGTAAGAAGCTGCCACACTCCGAACGACATTCCTTTAATCGAGATGTGATCAACCCACAAGCCGGGCGCATCCGTTGTGATCCGAACCGGGCGATCCGTGGTTTCAGTTTGCGCATTCTGTAGAGGAGCAGGAACGCGAACAGCGCAATCAGCAGCCCGAAAGAAACACTAATTGCGCTCATCAACGTGCTCCTTTCTAGGCAATCACCGATCCGAATCCCACGAAACTCGAACACTCGAATTAGGAACAGGCGGCAGAGCCGATCAATGAAAAATCGGAACCTTGCGGCCTAAGGGAAACCAGAGGCGTCGGGCGCATCAAGGGATCTGCGCGAAGACAGTCATTGACAAACCTAGAATCGAAGCGACTCATAAGACTGCCTGTAGCGAATAGGGGGACGGGTTCCATGAGTGAACCCTCATTTCTATCGGTTGCGCAGTAGACCGTCAGGAAGGATTACGTGCCCGGAAGTGCGACGGAGAGATGCGAAAGGGACTCCTTAAGGCTAGTCCCAGGCGTCAGCAAAAGCAATGAGATTCGGAAACGAACCCATCCAGCCCCTGCTTTTACGGATGCAACTATTTGCAGATGCAACTATTTGCAGATTGACAAGGCAGCAGACTCCGAACATAATTTTTCCGCACGTTTTGGACGCCCTGACGCTCTCCGAGTTGCGCGGAACCTGATTTTTCGTTCTGGATTTTTACTTAGAATTCCTATCAGAGGAACATCGCAACCCGAGGGAGACGACCGCATCATTCTGTTAACGGCCACATCAACCCAAATTTTCTTCGACTGCACGGCAACGCTTCCTTGCGTTGCCAAGACCTACAAGGGGAGATCACACAAATGCCCACCACCCAAGAATTGACTGTTCACCTAGGGGACAGGCCGGGAACTCTAGGAAAGATCTGCCGCGCCCTGGCTGACCGCAAAGTGAACATTGTCGCGTTCCAGTCATTTGCTTCGGAGGGAAACAGCCTGGTTCGCTTCGTCGTGGACCAGCCGGAGGCTAGCAAAGTGGCCTTGGACAATGAAGGCCTGAGCTACATAGAAGCCGAAGTCGCTCAAGTCAGACTGCCACATCGACCGGGCGAGTTGGCACGGGCGGCACTGCGACTCGGCGACGCCGACATTAACATCAACTACGCCTACTGCGGAGTAGATCCACATACGAACATGGCTGTGGCTATTTTTGGTGTCGCCGAAGCCGGACTTGCCGCGATGATTCTAGACCGGAGTGCCGCCGCTGCGTAGCCCGTCCGCTCTTTCCAGACCTATGTCCGTCTAGCAGGCATAGGCTCACGTACTCGGCGTGTCTCGGAATCGGGATGTTGGAATTGGGGGCGTTCGAGGTCCTCAACGGAAAGTCTCGCGACAATCGGCGAATTCGAAGCCCCAACATCTGCCAATAGCCGGGTAGGAGCATCCGCGGAACGAGTGTCTCGAGCTCCACCTTCGGTGTCACCCGGCTGGCCAAGGCTGGAAGGAACCGGGCCAAACTGGAGAAAATCTTTTGCTTTCTTTTGCCGCGATAAACCCGATGAGATCCATAAGGCAAACTCGGCAAAGAACGGGACAGGGTCCAGCAGGCTAAAAGTGGCTGACGTGAATTTGCCACGATAGAGCGCCTCCAGCAGTCTCTTGACTTCAGCCATCGGATTGCGTGATTTAGCAATCGCGAACAAGTCGGTGATCTCCCGGATCCACGCTGCTCTTTGGTGTGTCTCGACGGGAGTGACGGGCAGCCCGACGGCCTGCCGCCAGAGTAAATATGGAAAATCGATCCCGGCAGCTTGGCCCAATGTGTGCCAGCCCCAGGGCCTCAGATTGACGTCGAGAATCTTGTGCTTTCCATCCCTGGGATCGAACTTGAACTCGACTTCGGCCATTCCATCAAAACCAACACTTTCCAGGAACCGCCGTCCGGCCGCCTCCACGACCGGTTGGATCGTGGTCTCTACGAATGTGCTGGCGTTGCCGAACTCTACTGGATATTGTCTTCTGCGCTGAGCCACAAGCGAGGCGTAAGCGCGCCCGTCTTTGCATACCGCACAGAAGGAAAACTGATTCTCTCCTCCTCCGGGAATGCGCTCCTGAACAAGGATTTCACTGGCCGGAATGTACTTGGTCATTTGAGCGAACGCCCGTTGCAACTCGGACGGATTCTCAACCGGCAAGGCTTTGATATTGGTCTGCGGAAAGAAATGATGATTGATGGCGGGCTTCAGAATTACGGGATAAGGAATACTTGCTGCTTCCAATTCGGCGAGAGAGTTGCCGACCCACGTCCAGGGAGTCTCGATTCCCAACTCATCTGCCCTGCCATAAGTAAGCCGCTTGTCCAGGGCAAATCGTGTGACGTCGAGTGGCGGCGTAGTTACCCGGTAGATTGAACTCAAAGATTGATGGTTGGCTGCCAGGACTTCGACGTAGTCGTCGACGACTGGAAATAAGACCCATCCGTTAAGCCGATGCTTCCGTCCCTCATCAAGAAGCACATCAGCAATGGCTTCTTGGGTTTCGATGAATCGGGTTGTATATCTGGAAAACTGTGCGATCGATTTTGACCGGTCGGCATCAAATACCCACGTCGGGATGCCACGCGCGCCCAGGCTTCTCACAATTCCCAAGCCGACAAAATTTCCGCCCAGAACAATCGCCCCTGGTCGATTCTTCTCAGTATTACTCATGGGCTCCATTTCTTTTTGCTTGCCGAGTGATCAATTGGAAGGAAGACGCTTGCCGGCGATCCCTGCCGCTAACCGCGGTCCAGCATTCGAGGTTCCAGTTACAAACCTCAATGTCGGCCCCAGGATCTTTTCTCCGACGACTCCAGCCATGTAGAGCCCGGTGACAGATGTTTGCAGGCTCGTATCCAGCACCGGGTAACCGTCTGGCGTTTTCTGAATGCGCTGTCTCAGCGAACTATCTAGAATGTTGTATCTGGAAACATCGATCCTGTACCCAGTCGCCAGCACCACCGAATCCACTTGGTCGGTGGTGCCATCACTCAGTGCCAGCTTCAATCCTGTTCCCGACATCGCGACATTAGCCACACTAACGCTGGTTCGCACCTGTACATCTTCCAGCCTCGGCTCCAGCCAGTAAGCTCCAATGGGCCGGGCACAAGCTCTTAAGAGCTGCTCCTGAACTTCTGCGGTTTGCCGGCGAAATAGTTCTGGGATCGCCATTTTCCTCGCCGTCCACACATCCCCCAGATCTGTCGGAGGAATGATTCGGTGGGAGAGGCCGAGCAGAGGTCCGGACGTCAGCAACCTGAAGATGTGTTTACGCCAGGCAAACGGACGAAATATCAGCGCTGGATCGCGGGTGATGATCTGAACCTCGGCCCGGTTCTCATGCAGAAGTGCGGCGCATTCTAGTGCGCTTTGACCCCTTCCGATCACTGCCACCCGTTTTCCTCGAAATCGGGAGAAATCGCTCAAATCTGAGGAGTGCGGAGCAAGTTCTCGAGGTATGCCGGCGAATTGTTCGGGCCGTTGAGAGAAGAGCCCGATGCCGAGCGCTAGAACAACAGACTTGGCTTGCAGTCTTTCACCGTCATCCAACGTAAGTGCAAAAGCGCTTCCGTTATGCGAAACGTTCTGAACGTGACGGGTATCTAGGTTTGGCACCACTTGTTTCTGGAACCAATCTCCGTACGCAATGAAATCCTCGATGGGCACAGGGTCGAATATTTTGCGTCCGATGGCCTTCTCATATCCAGAGATCGAGAGGTGCTTTTGTGGAGCGGCAATATTGGAGGCTTCACTTTTCGAGCGCAGGAGCATACCGCCCGGCATATTTTTTTTCCAGAATGCCATCGACTGCCCGATGACGTAGGGCTCTACACCTGCGTCCTGTAGATAGGCCGCCGCACTGAGTCCATAAGGACCTGCTCCGATGACAACAACCTCTTGGGTTTGGACTGGTCGCCCCACGGACTCGCTTGGGGCGGCCATTACAATTGAGGTGGACAAGGCTCTCTCCTAGGCTGCGAAGGACACACTTCGCGAAACATGATGGCTACTTGGTTTGGGGTTTGATTTCGAGGGAGACCTCAATCGTGCCCTGTTTTGGGGCGCCTGTCAAGTTACCCTTGTACACGGCGTTGCATACAGATAAATCCTTTAGAACCATAATGATAGATGCCTAAGAAGGGCGCGCCAAAGAGCCCTTAGGCGATATGCCCGAGGCATCCGGCGCCTAGGAACTGCCGAGGGTGGATGTTCCTATCCTCAAGTCGAATTGGGGTTGTTGCCGTCATCGCCAGCGCCGTACAATTAGCCTCCCTGCGGCGCCGTAACCCCTATGGCGAGTTGAAAGAATAGAGTTGTCCAAACACATGAATGGTGCAGAAAGTCTGGTTCGTTCCTTGGTCGCAGGCGGGGTTGAAACCTGTTTTACGAACCCTGGCACCTCGGAAATCCATCTTGTCGCTGCGCTTGACCGAACACCGGAAATACGCTGCGTGCTCGGTCTCTTCGAAGGTGTCATCACCGGAGCGGCTGACGGGTATGCGCGCATGGCGGAGAAGCCGGCGTGCACCCTCTTGCATCTCGGCCCCGGCTTCGCCAATGGACTTGCGAATCTGCACAATGCCAGCCGGGCACGCGTTCCCATGGTCAACCTCATCGGCCAGCACGCCACTTATCATCTGCGCCACGATACGCCGCTGGCGTCCGACATCGAGGCCATCGCGCGGCCCTATTCCAAATGGTTGCGAACGTCGGCTTCTTCGGCCGGGGTGGGCAAGGATACGGCCGAAGCAATCATCGCCGCGCGTACTGCACCGGGCCAAATCGCGACTCTGATCGTGCCCGCCGACGTTGCTTGGAGCGAGGGCGGAGCAGTCGCTGCTCTCCCCGGGTTACCCAAGCCTTCCTTGCCCGCAACCGCATCTGTCGATCGCGCAGCAGCTATGCTCCGATCAGGATTGCGAACCGCGATCCTGATAGCCGGGAATGCACTCTACGGCGACGGGCTCGTTGCCGCCGGGCGCATCGCTGCAGCAACGGGTGCCAAGCTGCTGGCTCCTTATTCCATCACTCGTTTGCAACGCGGCGCGGGGCTTCCACGGGTCGAGCGTGTTCAGTACGTCCTCGAACAAGGCATCGAGCAGTTTAAGGAGTTTTGTCAACTGATTCTGGTAGGCGCTCAGGCTCCTATGGCGTATTTCGCCTATCAAGGAAAGAGTAGTGAATTCACTTCACCAGAGTGCGAGATCCACACGCTGGCAAGCCCTGGCGAAGATTACGTCGCCGCGCTCGACGCCCTGGCGGCAGCCTTGTCGGTACACGGCACTGACCTACCGGCGGAAAGGGCGGAGCGGCCGTCGATGCCCGGTGGGGAAATCACTTTGCAGGGACTCGCTGCGGCAGTGGGAGCGCTTCTGCCTGAAAACGGAATCGTGGTGGACGAATCGATGACCTCAGGCCGTGGGCTGATGCCGGCCACAAAGGGAGCTCCGCCGCACGACTGGCTGGGCAACACTGGAGGTTCGATTGGGATCGCCTTGCCTCTGGGAGTGGGTGCCGCAGTGGCCTGCCCCAGTCGGAAGGTTTTGTGCCTGACTGCCGATGGCAGCGGCATGTACACACTGCAGGCGTTGTGGACCATGGCGCGCGAAGGCCTCAACGTCACGACGGTGGTCTTCGCCAACCGTGACTATGCGGTTCTCAAGCGCGAGTTTTCTTATCTGGGAGTAGGCAATCCGGGAGCTCGGGCCTTGGACATGTTCGAGATCGGACGTCCCGACCTCGATTGGGTGCAGTTGGCGAAGGGAATGGGAGTGCCCGGCACCCGGGTTAGTTCGCTGGATGCGTTCGGGACGGCGTTAAGGGCGGGATTTGAAGGGGAAGGACCGACTTTGATTGAAGTACCGTTGTAAGAGCGCGCTCGTGTTTTCTTTGTTACATCCAGGCGTCAAACCCTTGCTCACTCCTGCGCGCCAGATGCGGTTGTCCTATTCCGAAACTCGTGCATAATCGCTTCCACGATCCGGCCGGCGGCCTTGCCGTCCCATTTCTCGGGGATCTGGGTTTGTTTGCGCGGCTTCATCTGTTCCGTCACAGCTCTCCGAATGTTTTCTTTCCTAGTGCCGGCAATAGTATTGGTGCCGGAGGTCACAGTCACTGGCCTCTCGGTGTTCTCCCGGACGGTGACGCACGGCACCATGAGGCACGTGGTCTCTTCCTGAATTCCGCCCGAATCCGTAACCACTAGAGCAGCGTGCTTCATCAGGCACAGGAAATCAAGATATCCGAGAGGCTCGAGGAGACGAATTCCCGTTTCGGCCCCTCCTTGAAAGAAACGCTCTAAGCGGAATTCCGCGATCCGCTTCCGCGTCCTTGGATGGGCAGAAAAAAGAATGGGACAGGAACTCGACAATTCCTCCAGCCCCTGCAGAATGCTCAGAAGAGTGTCTTGATTGTCCACGTTCGATGGCCGGTGCAGAGTCAGAAGCGCGTAACGGCGTATACCGCTCGGGGATCCGTCGGAACCACTGCGGAGACCGAGCTGATCGAGGATGGCAGACTTTTCGGCGCTTTCCATCGAAGCCAGAAGCGAATCAATCATCGTGTTGCCCACGAAGTGAATCTTTTCATCCCCAATCCCCTCACGATGCAGGTTCTGGATTCCGCTTTCCTCAGTTACAAACAGCAGATCGGAAAGATGATCGGTGACGACGCGATTAATCTCTTCGGGCATCGAGGAGTCGAAGGAGCGCAGTCCCGCCTCAACGTGTGCGATCAGGGGACGTCTTCCGCTGGAATCCAGCGAGATTTTGGAGGCTACAAGAGCACACGCGACAGTGGAGTTTACGTCTCCGAACACGATAACGACGTCAGGTTTTTCTTCGAGGAGGACCCCCTCGAAGCGCTCCATGATCTTTGCGGTCTGCACCGCGTGTGAACCGGAGCCGACCCCAAGATGAACATCCGGTTTGGGTAGCCCGAGATCCGAAAAGAACAGACCCGACATCGCTTCGTCGTAATGTTGTCCTGTGTGGACAAGCACAAGCTGTATTTTCTCCCCAGCATCACTCCGGGATTCCGATGACCTTGCCACAACTCTGGCATTGTGATCTTGGATTGCCCTGAAGACTGGGGCAGCTTTCATGAAATTTGGCCTGGCCCCCACCACCGCCGTCATCTTCATGGCTAATTAAACCACGGTCTGCCAACCGCGACCGCGCCAGATTGCTTTGCCGCGTTGGCCAAGGATGGTTGAAGCGGCCGTGGCAGCACAGGCGTATAGCAACGAGCCTAATTCACTCACGGTTCTAGGTTCTAGGGTGGGACGCAGACGAAGGAATAGGAGTGCCGGGCAGCCTGGGTAGTTCCCTGGATGCGTTCGGGAAGGTGTTACAGGCAGGCTTTTACTGGGAAGGACCGACGCTGATTGAAGGCAGTTGTAGAGCCTGGCGGCTCGGCGTCGTTAGCGTGTGTGGGCGAACTGGGCCAGCTTGGTGAGCTCGCCCTTGACAACTTTTCCGGTCGGAGTGAGCGGCATTGAAGGAACAAACAGAATTTGCGACGGCCGCTTGTAGGGGGCAAGATGCTGGGCGGCGTGCTGTGCCAGTTCAGACTCCGAAGTTGGCGAAGACGGCACGAGTTGCACGAAGGCGACGACTTCCTCACCGCCTTCGGTTCCCTCAACCGATCTCCCAATGACGGCCGAACGCACGACGGCGGGATGCGCGTTCAACACCGCCTCGACCTCCGCCGGGTAGACATTCTCCCCAAATCGCACGATCAACTCCTTGGTTCGGCCAACGATAAAAAGATAACCATTCTCCAGGCGGGCAAGGTCGCGGGTATTGAACCACCCCTCCGGATTGATGGCCGCAGCCGTTTCCTCCGGCGCGTGATAGTATCCTTTCATGACGTTGGGACCGTGCACCCACAATTCGCCGACCTCGCCATCCGCCACCGGCCTCTGATCAGATCCGACTAGCTGGACTTCCACTCCCGGCAGAACCCGGCCTACGGAAGTATCGGTGCGGTACTCTCCCACCTTCGCCTGGGAAATGTTAGGCGAGCATTCCGTGACGCCATATCCGTTGTGGAGGACCATGCCAAACAGGCTCTCCACCTGCGTTTTCACCGTGGGCTGAAGCGGCGCGCCAGAAGATGAAATGATGCGAAGGCTGGGAAACTTGAGCGACTTCAATCCCTTTAATTTCGCATATTCCGCCAGCAGCGAGAACATTCCGGGAGCACCCAACACAACCGTCAAGCGTTCTTTCTCCAGCGTGGCAAGAGCTGCCACCGGGTCGAAGCGCCACGCCAAGTACAACGTAGCGCCACTCAGCAACGAACCCAGGAGGACCACGGAAAGTCCGACCGCGTGCGACATCGGCAAGACACCATAGAGACGGTCGTCGGGAGTCAGAGACCGGATCTTGGCGGACACCGCCGCGACGAACAACAGATTCCGGTGCGTCAGCATGACGCCCTTAGGGAGCCCTGTAGTGCCAGACGTATAGATCAAAGCAGCAACCCGTTGCGCAATTTCGGTGTCGACTGCTTCCGGTTTGACACTTTCGTTCAGCGGCCCGATCGCGATGGGACCTAAGCTCGCGACCTCCTGGATGACGGCTCCATGCCGCTTGACGTGCTCACGGGCATGGGGCGAAACGCTGGTGGTGTAGATCACACGCCGGGCGCCACAGTGGTCCCGGATCTCATCGACCTCGCGCGCTGAGAGACGCGCATTGACCAACGCCGGCCACGCATCCAGACCGCCCAGCGCCAACAGAATCGCAACGAATGCCCGACAGTTCTCGCACACAACCATCACCCGGTCGCCCGGGCGCACACCGGAATCGAGAAGCCAGCCCTGAGCGTCGGACACAGCAGATGCGAGTTGCCGGTAGGTCCAGGCGCCTGATGCCTCAACCAGAGCTGGCCGCTCCGGCGAATGCTCGGACCAAGGTTTGATAACGTCGCTGATGCGCTCAGGCAGGCTTGTCAACAGTTCAGCGACGCTATGGTGAGTATTCTCGGGCATGGATCGTAATGCGATGAGCGTTTCTGGTTACACCGAAGAGCGAATGACGCTAAGCGATTTCGGATTGATCGCCATCTGCTGAGGCGGCCGATACCCGGCGAAGCCAAATCTCCCGCCAGTAGGCGAATTCGCCGCGCGGACATCCGCCGAAGGCTACGCATGAGCACCCGCAGTAAGAGCCTTCCAGGAACACGGTGTTGCGGAGCTGCCGCATCTCGCCTGTACCATCCACGATAATTTTCTCGGGCTTGCGCTCTACCCGATACTTCTCGCCACACGAGCGTCCCATGGCCGGAGTAAAGGACAGGCCGCGGTTATGCCCGTTCTGATTTAAGGTCTCTGCGATACTCGCTACAGGTTTGATTTCGATCCACTCTCCGGACCGCAGATCCAGGCTTTCCACCGGGGTTGATTTCTGGTTTCCACGGGCGTACACGCCGAAAAATACCTTGCGGATTCTCCAGAACAGCCAAGTGCCGACGCTCTGCGCCATTTCCAAAACGCCACTGTTGCCCGCGCGAACATCGCTGAAGCACTTGGCGAAGCGTTCCCAATGGGAAAGCCCGCTGGTGGCATTCAGTATTTCGCTGGCCTGGCAAAAGTAGGTTTTTGCATCGGTCGAAGTCTTGAGCCGGGCTCGCAACCACTTGCTACCTTCCGGATCCCCACTCGCTGGAATCGTACTGGGCTCCTCGACTTTGCGCAGCCACGCTTCGCGCCAGAAAATGTTGCAAGCTTTCTGACAACCGTCATGCGCGTCGCCCGAACAACGCAACCCTTCGAGGAGAACGACATCCTCCGCCGGAAATTTCCGCATGCCCGAGCCTAGCCCGTAGTAGCAGGTTTTCACCACGCGCTTCGAGACCCTGAATCTTTTCCCGCAGACATCTACCATCTCCGGCATGAATGGCAGCTTGTCCAACGCGCCATCTGCGTCGAGGGTCTGCAGGATTTCACCTGGAGACTTTACGTCCACAAAGTCGCCAGGGCTAAGGCTCGCGGGTACGCGCTTCATGCTGTTTTGTTATTTCCCACTGAGAATTCGGAGCGTAGCATTTAGGCTAGTGGACCATTGAAGCTTTGTCGGCTGCACGGGCTTTCTCCCTTACCCGGTCCATCGGCTCCGTGATACTGGATGTCCGGGCGATCATCCAGATAATCATCCGGTTGAGCACAGAGATAGGAAAGAAGAGCGGCCGCAAGAAATCGACAAACAACACGACACGATATGAATCACAGTCGTTCCAGACTTCGTGCGGATGGCTGTCGTCAAAAATCAGGCTTTTGCCCTCTTTCCAGCTACGCACGTCGTCGCCCACCCGAATCCTGCAACTGCCTTCCGGCCCCGGAACGATCAATCCAAGGTGGTAGCGCAGCACGCCTTTATACATTCCGCGATGCTCGGGAATATGCTTTCGGGGCGCCAGAATCGAGAACATCGCGGACTTCATCCCCGGAATACGCTGCAAGAGGCGGACCGTCTCCGGGCATCGCGCGCAGTTCTCCTCGGCCTTCTCTCCGTAGGCATAAAACCAGAAGGTCTTCCACTGTTCGCCCTCAGTCAGAACCTTCTGTGCGTCGGAGATATCCTGGAAATTCGGGATCTCCTCCCGTCGTGCCATAACAGCTTCTAATTCCTTGCGAACCGCAGTCCAGTCGGCCTCGACGTCAGGCACCCAGGGAAATGACTCAGGCTCGAAAAATGTCTTCTCCCCATCGCGAAAAAACATCATTGCTTCCACGAGCCTTCGCACCACTCCATGCTGGAAGTCTTTTTCCGTAGGGGCAGCCGCAGCGGCGTTCGCTTTCATACTGTCTGAATTCATCGATTTATTCCTTTCTCCGGATCACCGAAGCATCCACAGCGTGCCCATCGCAACCGCGAGCATCAACGGCGACTTGCTGGCCAGCCCCACAATACGGAGCAGCTTGTGCCACGCCTTCAGGCAGAGTCCCAAGGGGCGCCCCATGCTTTCCCGAAGAACCCCAACCTTTCGGAGATGCTCCGTGATGCGCCACGTGCAGGAGGTCCCCGCCGGGAAGAATCCCATATCTCCCGGGCCAAACCGGCGCTCCTCACCCTTCTCGTTGACCATGAAGGCCTCGCCGGAGATTATGACGATGGTCTCATCCATGCCGTAATGCCACTTGAAGCTGCCCGGCGTGCAGTCCCAGACCACAATGTGCGACGTCCGGTCATGGCTTCTCACAACTTTCTTGCATCGTGCCTGAGGCGAGCCGCTCACCACCCAGCCGGGAGGGAACGGTTCGGGCTCAAGCTCAACCTCAGCCGGGGTGATCGTTACGATCGATTCGGGCACCGCCGTCTCCAGACGGCGATCCACCGAATTCTCCTTCTGAACCATCGGTAGCACGGACGAAACTCCTTTTGACACGGGGACTCCTCTCCCTAGCGCACAGCTGAGCGTTTTCGCGACGTTGGATGATAGACAGCAGCCATGGCCGGAAATGCTGCCAAGTCCGCCTTTTTGGTCACCACATACTGCAGCCAGTTCCGATAGATACTCATGGCGGAGGAGCGCCACGTGTTCTGCAGACTGCCAATCACGGCGACTTCGGGAAAACTCTCCATAAGTTCTTCCCGTCGATCGGACAGGACAACATCTCGGAATTCATTCACGAGCCTCGTGGCTGCCGCATCAAAATAACCCTTCGGCATGGAGGGATACGTCTCTCTTTCGCCTCTGAGAAATCTCTTGATATCTCTCCGGTATTCCTTCAGCAGAGTCTGGGCGCCATACTCAGGGTGGCCCTGGAAATGTACAAACAGGCTCTGCTTTCTCTTCTTCATGAACGAGTCGACTCCACCCTCTACCGACTGTGTGAGCACAAGATAACCGGCCGCAGTCAGTGCCTCCGCCTGCACTTCGTTCCATCGAGAATGCGGGAAGCGCACCCGTTCCCCGGTACCACCGGTGAGCGGATGGTTGCCAACTTTCGCAAAGTCGAAGACGCCGAACTGCTTGTCACTCAGAGGATGACGTTCGATGCCATCGCTATAGAGGACGCCCGCATGTGCCGCCAAGCAGGACAATATCGTCGAGACCGTGTTGCCTTCTGCCCAATCCAGAACGCTGGTCAAGGAAGACCAGTAGGGTTCATTTCGCAGGTTCGGTTGCCGCGGCTCGGTTCCGGTCATGATCACACCGTCAAACCGGCTGTTCAATAAATCGTCCGTACCGAAGTAGAAGCTGTTCAGATGCTGCTGTCCCCGTTCTCCACGCGGAACTCCGGTCAGCGAGTGAAGCTTGAGGCGCACTGGGATGTCGCCAGACGCAGCATCGAGGAGGTCGAAGAACTGGATTTCGGTATCTTCCAATGCCGCGTCCGGCATATTGTTGATGAAGGCAATTCGGACGCATTCCGCCCCTCTAGAGCTCTCGACTCCCGCCGGGCGCAAGCTGTTTTTCTCGGCCCAACGGGGAAGAACCCGGCCGCCCTCGATGATCAATGGCATGTCTCTCCCCCCAAATCGATGCGCGCGATCTTTTCCACCTTCATGCTCTGGCCTTGTCCAACGCCTGACCCAAGTCCTCGAGTATGTCGTCGATATGCTCGATCCCCACACTAAGACGAATCATCTCTGGTGTGACTCCTACTTTCGCTTGTTCCTCCGGCGTCAGTTGTCGGTGCGTAGTCGACGCCGGGTGACACGACAGCGATTTGGCGTCGCCCATGTTAACCATGCGCTTGAACAGACGGAAGGCGTTGAAGCACTTCCTCCCTCCCTCATAGCCGCCCTTCACCCCAAAGGTGAGCAGCGAGCAGAAGTTGGAGCCCAAATATCGATGCGCCATCGGATACAGCGGATTATCCGGAAATCCGACGTAGTTAACCCATTCCACCATCGGATGAGCGCGCAGGAATTCCGCTACCTTGCGTGCGTTCTGAACGTGGCGTTCAACGCGGAGGGAAAGCGTCTGAATCCCTTGCAAAAACAAAAAGCCGTTAAACGGCGACAGAGTTGCACCGGTATTGCGTTGACACACAGTCCGGCAGCGCGCGACAAATGCGGCATCTCCGTAGTGATCCACATACACAACACCGTGATAGGCAATCTCCGGCCGATTAAACATGTAGAATTTCTCCGGATACTTTCGCCACGGGAACTTGCCTCCATCCACAATCATCCCGCCGATGCTGGTACCGCCCCCTCCGATGAATTTCGTCATCGAGTGCACCACCACATCGGCGCCATACTCGATGGGTCGCAACAAAACTGGCGTAGCGACCGTGTTGTCGACCACCAGCGGCACTCCATGCTTGTGTGCCACTCGAGCTAATCCTTCGATGTCCGCCACGTTTCCCGCGGGATTGCCTACGCTCTCGCAGTAAACCGCGCGGGTATTTTCGTCGATCAGCTTCTCTACATCTTCAGGCCGATCGCTCGCGGCAAACCGTGAACTGATTCCCCGCTTCGGAAAGATGTGCGCGAGCAGCGTGTAAGTGGCGCCATACAACTGGGGGAGAGAGACGATGTTATTGCCAGCTTCCGCAATATTGATAAGCGAATACTCAATCGCGGCCATGCCCGAGCTCACACTCAGTCCATCGACTCCCCCTTCGAGCGCGGCCACGCGTTTTTCTAAAACCGTGTTTGTCGGATTGCCGATCCGGGTGTAAATGTTTCCTTCCACTTCCAGATTAAACAGAGCGGCTCCATGCTCGGCGCTATCAAACTCAAATGCGACCGTCTGATAGATCGGCACAGCCACGGCCTTGGTGGTGGGATCGCCGTCGTAACCTGTATGGATTGCGATGGTCTCCAGCTTCATGCGTCCATCAGCCTTTCCAATCGATCGACTCCACTTACTTTGCGGTGGTCGCTATACTGCGAACCGCAACTGGCGCCGGACTATGTGCCAGTGCCTTCTCCATGGTTTCGGCGAGACGTCGAGCCGCAAAGCCAGCGCCGTAGGCGAACCGCATCACCGGCCCGAAACTGTTTGCGGCCGCGAGCCCGGCGAAATAAACGCCAGGCACCGAGGACTCGAAAGTCGACGAGAGCACCGGCGCGCCCTTCGCCGTCTTGATCTTTGAACGAATGTCGGCACTCAGGAAGGCCAATCGTCCCAAATCCACCTTGTAGCCGGTCGCCGCAATCACGTGTTCCGTGAGAACGTCGCGTTCCGTGCCATCTGCCGCGCGTAGATGCAGATGAACCTTGCCGTTCCGTACCTCGGCACCGTGCGGCGTGTATCCCAGCAAACAGGGCACCTGCGCCATTTTGTCCTTGACGAACCATCCGGCCGAGGGACCAAGGGTTCTTTCCACCAACTCCAGGCGGATACGCTCCGGCAAGTAGTGAAACAACATCGGTGCATCGGAAAAGAAACGCGACCGTAATCCCGGCCCGAGGCCCGACTGCGGATGTCGAATCTGCTGCCACCGCGAGCGAGGTTTGCCGGTCGGCGTGCTGTGAAACTTCAACGCCGATTGACGGGCGACCAGTTGCACATCGGCACCGGCCTCATGCAACACGGCCGCCAGATCAATGGCCGAAGCACCACCACCGATCACAACCACGCTCCGTCCCCTGAAGCGTTCAGGGTCTGCGTGACCAAAGCTGTGCGATAGGAACTCCGCAGGCAAGTGAGCCAAGTTTTCAGGGATATGCTCAAAGTGAGTAATCCCGATCGCGAGCACGACACGGCGTGCTGTGACTGTCTCGCCGCTATCGAGCCGGAGAACAAAGCCCTCTGTCGCGCGATCGAGACTGACGACCTGCTTGTCGTCAAGTTCGGGGAGCATTCGTTCCCGGAACGCCAGCCCGTAAGCAGAAAAGGTCTCGAGCCGCACCGGAATGCCGGCATCGGAGTACTCGATCCCCCGCTCGTTGCAAAACTGTTTTAGAGTGAACTCACTGCCCGGATCGTAGATATTTGACGCGAACCCGTCCGACTTCAGCATCATGCCCTTGGGCATGTGATTCAGCCAGCTATCCATTGGACGGCCAAAAATGCGGAATGGGATTCCACTGCGCCGGAAGTGTGCAGCGATAGACAGTCCGTACGGACCAGCTCCAATAATCGCAATCTCTAGCATGCCTTGAAAAAGACTCCTCTGAAGGTTTGTAGTCGCCGGTGACAAAGTACGGGGAGGTGCTGGTGAAACCAAGGGGGGAATTTGGGGTTGATAGTCATTATACCACGGGCGTTCGCGCCTAGCCCCCAGAGCGCCCTGATAACTATTGTAGTATCAAAGACATACGAAAACCCTCTTGACCTATTGCCGTTGAAGGTTCCCTGCCCTTGACTCGCCGAATTTCCTAACCCTCAAGCCGCGCTGACAAGCCTTTCGGGGGCTTCGTCCAAGCAGACCGGCTTGGCTTCGAAGAATCGCTTTAGCCTGAGGAATGGCTTTTCCAGAAGATTCCAGGACACGGCTGCCATCGCGTAGGTCGCCGCGGTTGCAATCGGCAGGGCCAGAAGCGGGTGCTTGTCCAGATGGAACGTCTTCGCGGCATCCAGCGGGATCTTTTGCAGTAGATAGATCCCGTAGCTGATCGTTCCTGTGTAAACCAGGAATCGGTCGGTCAAGACCGCCCGCAACCATTTCTGCGTCGAGAAGAGCGCGACGTAGATGAATGAAACCGAGGCCAGAGCGACCAAAGAGAAGCCGATCCATCTCGCATGAAAGGCTTCGATAATTAGAGCGAGCGGGGCCGAGACAAGAAATGTGATCCAGGCTCGCTTCACTAGCTTAGACGGAACAAAGCTTCTCGAACACATGACAAGAGCCAGGAGTGCCCCAGCCATCAAGCCATCGAGACGGCAGAATGTGTTTGAGTAGATATTGACCTGATGCCGCGACAAATAAAAGCGCAGCACCGGAGAAAGACAAATCACCGTAATGGCAATCTTGCGAAGCTGGGCCTCGCTGCAAAATCGCACAACCAGAGGCCACACCAGGTAGAACTGTTCCTCGACTGCCAGCGACCACGTGACGCCCAGCAGTCCAGTGGCCGAGGTTGGAATCGGAACCAGAAAGTTCTGAAGAAAAAGCGGAAAGGACCACCAGGGCGAAGATCGTGCCTCGAACACGGTGTGAGCTTCGGATGGACGAAGGAACGGGACAATTACGAACATGAACAGCAGCAGCGAATAATACAGCGGCCAGATCCGAAGACAGCGCCGGGCATAGAAATTCTTGAAATACCCCTCTGATTGCTTCGTGTCGAGCAGAATCCCGGTGATCAGGAGTCCGGACAAGACAAAGAAAAGATCCACCCCCATCCAACCGTTGCCCGAGATCAACCGCAAATGGAGCGACGGATACACATCAGTGTTGTGCAGCAACACCAAGAGCACTGCCAGGCCACGAACTGCATCCAGTTGGGGAATCCTCTTCATGATTTCGTCGGCTGGTAAGAAGTGGAGCGTATCAAGAGTTGATCGACCAGGGAAAGCTCTAGTGCCTTTTGAGCAGACACACGCCCGTCCAAGGATAGTTCCCAGGCGTTCCTTTGGGCTCGGGCAAAAGCGAAAGCAGTTCGACAGGCGCGCGCTTGAACTGAGCCGCAGTCTTTAACATTCCCTGCACGTCGTTCGGCTCCCAGCCGTGCGGCGTGAAAAAGTTGGCGCCCTCCGCTGGCCCAAACTTGAAAGCCGCCCCTGCCTCGCTGAGTTGCTTGCCGGTTGAGCGCTGCATCAATTTCAACTGTCCCGGCGAGGCCAGATCAATCACCCAGCTCCGAAAGTGCGGAGCCGCCGCAAGATCCCGGGCGAGGGAAGCCACGTCTTCAGCCGTGAAATAGATCAGGAGGCCTTCACTCGCGACCACGATCCTGTTCGCCCTGCCGTCTAGATCCGCGAAGAGTTTACGTCGGGCCGGCCCGTCAGAAAGATCCAGGCTGACTCGCTCCAGATGGCATTTCGGTTTCTCGTTCGCAAGGATATCTTCCTTATACGAGATGATCTCTGGAAGGTCCACTTCCACCCATTGAAGCGTGGGCGGAAGTTGCATGCGGTAAGGACGTGCATCCAGTCCGGCAGCGAGATTGATAACAAGGTCAGCGCCATCTTTGATTTCGCGGGCGAGAAACTGATCAAACAGATAAGTCCGCGCCATCCACGCCCACTCGTGCTTGTTTCCGTCGGGCAGAGTGTTCGCAAGATGGAATCCATGCTCACCGGCCAGGCGTTCGGCAAAAGGATCCCGAAATAGCGCATCGGGCCGCCGCGTTTCCAGCGCGCGAAAATATGCTACCCAGAGTGCAGTATCGGAAATATTTCGGACGCTCGAGCCCGGCTGGTTCATCTTTGGGAGTCTACGGATCGGCTAGCGAGGGTTTGGTGCGTGGGTTGGCTTAGCAAAAGGCCTGTGCTTGCCAACAGGCGCTGGACAGCGTGAAGTCTGAACCCCATCACGCCGAGAGCAGTCCCGAGCGTGTTGGTAATAAGATCCGTCATGCCCGAGTCCCGGGTCGGAAGAAATGCTTGCGAGATTTCGATAGTCAGACTGGCAGCAAATCCCAGAGCGATGGTGATCGCTGCAGGCTGCTCCGCCTTTCTCATGAGAGAGAAATAGGCATAGAAGAAGAAGCCGAGCGGGATGAAGCCGGCAATATTGATGCCGACGTCCTTCCAGAAATTCCAGTCCTGGCGGAATTCATCCCAGGGTCGTTCAAGAAACGGCTCATGTAATAGGAAGAAGCGTTCGGGAATGCGCAGGTCGGTCGCCGAATCTATCTGGTTGTGGACAACGTTCCCGTTCCCTTCGTTGAAGAGATAAAGCGCAACAGCACCATCGCTTCCGACGACGCCAGGGTGTCCTTTGTTTGTCCAGCTCGCAAAATGCTGTGATACTTGGTCGGCCGTCAAGTCGCGGTCGTAGACGGCAAGTCCTCTCACGAGCCCCGACCAATCGTCGGTCGTTACCGGGGAGTTGCCAACAATGAATTGCCCCGTGAAGTCACGACTTGAAAGTCTGAACTTCGCGAACGTCTTTACGAACGCGCCATCCGCATAGACGCTTGTGCCTGCTTGACTTGAGCTGATCGTCACCAGCACCGGCTTCTCTTGGCCGAGTACATCGTCGGCGTAAATCTTGACCCTCTTGGCATGTGGCTGGTCCTGCCTCGGATGCTGGAGTTCTAGATCGCCGAGAGATTGGCGCAGGGCGAATGGTACGACTCGACTCTCCGGCGAGTAAAACGCGAGAATCGTACCTGAGGACTCGACTCGCCTCGGCTCCAGCCAAACCTCGAGGCTGCAGGGACCGTCGGCCTGCAGTGAGTTGGCCTTGAACGGACCCGCACTCACGAGGCTGCCGTACTTGCCGAGGAGAAGGCCGTTTCCGCGACTCAACCAACGGACTGCATTCCTCGGAGCATGAAATGGCCACAGCCCAGCCACAAGGATACCCAGCAGAACGAAGACGCAGATTACTCGCAAGAGCCATCTTTGGGTCCCCGCGCTTTGGACGCCTCGGAGACTCAATCCACTTCCGACGATCGGCGCGCCAGAAAGCTCGGCATCATGAGACTCGACCAAACTCACTTCCAGGTTCTCATCTTTGATCGAGACCAAGCCTATTCAGCCAGCACCATCAAGCTGTATCCGCCAAGAACACGCACGGTTAAATCCGGAGTCATGGCAAAGGAAAGTTTTCGAGGAATCCTTGCAAACTTCTGGACAAGAAGGTCGCCAAGCTCAATGCAGCGAGGGGTGTAGAAAGAATCTACGATCGTGTATCCAACGTCGGTCAGGGTGCGCAGGGCAGTTTCCTTGGTGAAGTAGTGGAGATGCGCATGATGATCGCGCCGAAGAAGGAGACCGTTCTTGCGAAGAACTGCCTGAACCGAAAGATCCAGTGGAATATGAAATAGTTTCTGCTTTGCTTTGGACCGGACGGCCCTCACCAGTCCCATATAGTCCTCAACATGCTCGAAGACATCGAGCATTAGAAGCAGATCGAAGAAGGTGTCGCACTTGTCCTTTCGGATGTCGCACAAGCAAAAACGAAGATTCTCGTTGCCGCGGCTGGCGCACATGGCAAGAGCGTCGGGAGAAACATCGTAGCCCCAGCAAACACAATCCGAAGGAAAATGCGGTTGTAGTTCCTCAAGCACCAGACCTGCGCCACACCCTACGTCACAGACGGTTCTCGGCGCCAGGCTTTGCTGCCTGATCATTCTGCAGATTTGCCTCACCTTAAAAGGTGATTCCTCGATGTGCCAGGAGGGATTGTTCTCCAGGTAGCGGCCGTTTCGATAGATCGCGCTTTCCGAGTCAATGCTGACCAGCCGACCAGGAATCGCGGCGGTATCTCGACGAAGGGGGAGGGCAGTCATGTCAAAAACTCCTTATCAAACGCATGGTTGAGCTGGATGCCAGTCGGGGAGGTCAGTTCCTGATCCGCACAACTTAGGCGCGCACTTCCCCGTCACCCACCGCCTGTGCAGCGTTGGGTGAGTCAAAAACCTCTCTTGATTGCCAAATACGGAATGAGGGCGACTTCGGCCATACCAGGGATGGGGTCCGTGGGGCTGAAAACTGCTTCTACATTGCAGTTTCTAATCGAACGGAGATAGCCCTTCAAATCGGTATCACCGCTGAGAATCGCCAGCATTGCGGCAGGAATGTCCGTTATCGTGCGCACCCAAGAGACTCCAGGACGTCCTCTGCGGACCGACACGGGCAGACCTACTTGATCCGAGTACAGCATGTAGCTGAAATCGACACCGGCTTGCGCTCCGAGGCTGTGATAACCCCAGGTTCTGGCATTCACGTCGAGCAGCTTGTATTGGGAATCCCGCGGATCGAGCTTATACTCCAGCTCGACCAGCCCGTAGTAATCGATCGCACGCAGGAATCGCTCGGAGAGTTCCTCCAGAATTGAGATGTCCATCGTCTCGACATAAGTGCTGGCTCTTCCAAACTCAAGCGGGTGTTGACGCCTGCGCCGGACAACCATCTTACCCACTGCTTCCCCGTCACGGAAAAACGCACAGTATGAGAACTGCTGGCTGCCACCGCCTGGAATCAGCTCTTGGACCATGATCTCATTATCACCAGCGAGGCCAGACGCTTTTTGAAACAGAGTTCTCAGTTCAGGGTGGCTGTTCGCCCGCCAGGCCTTCGCCTTGGTAGCATAAAAGAAGTGTTCCTTGATCGCCGGCTTGATTGCGAAGGGAGGCGCGATGCCATTGAGCTCGGCTAACTGTTCAACGTTTTCGGGATAGTGGGTAACGGGAATCGGAATATCAAGTTGCTGAGCAAGTTGGTAAGTGTTCCTCTTGTCCCACGCCCACTTCACGCTCTCCCAATCCGGTGTAGGAACTCGGAATACTTTACTGAGTTCTGAACGGTGGCGCGACAAGGCGGCAACGAGCTCCTCACGCGTCGGGTAAAGAATCCAACCCTCTAACCCGAGCCGCTTCCCGAGTTCGAGCAGGCTGTCGACCGCAGAACGCTCATGGTGCAGATTTGCAAGCTTTACGAACTTCGTGCAATAACGCGAATACCGCGAAATGGAAAGTTCGTCATCCACCACGCAGACCGGTACACCCTGCCGACCGAGGCTACGAACGATTCCCAGCCCCTGATAGTCGCCGCCGATCACCACTGCTCCGACAGTTCGGTCTATCTGCGCAGTGCTGAGAGTTCGGACGGGTTGGCTTAGGACACCCATGGCGTCAGTTGCTTCCGTTACTCCGAGTTATGGAGCGAACCAATTCAGTCGATGCGAACTCCGCTCCCGAAACAAAACCGAGAAGCGGACCAAAACTCCACGCTGCAGGTTTACCCACGAAATGTAATCCAGAAATCGAAGACTCGAGCCCGCGCTTGAGCACGGGAAAACCCTGCACTGTTTTCAGTTGCTTCGACAATGACGGAGACAGAAACGGATACCGTGAAACGTCAACCCGGAATCCCGTCGCCAGAAGCGCGTGATCAACGAGACGCTCCGTCCCATCGTCCAGTCGAAGACGAAGTTGGCTGCCTGCGGCTGCGGCGGAGATCACTTTTCGCCCCAACGTGATGGGGACTCCGGCAATTCGAGGTTGCAGCCAGCCCGCGCCGGCGGGCCGGATCGCCCGGTAGGCAGTGCGATCCTGGAAACCTCGGGGAAAACGGCGGAACAGATGTGGCATTGCAACGAGCCGGCTAATCCCAGCCGGGCCAACGTCGCGCGTCGAATACAGCATTTTGGAAATCACGCCCAGATGATGCAGTCTTGGATGTAACCCTACCCAGTTGAGCGACTTCCTGCGAGCGATCACTTCGACCGGAATGCCGGCTTCTTTCAACAGCGCAGCGGACTCCAGTGCGCTCTGGCCGGCGCCGATGACGACCACCCGCTGGCCTTTGAACTCCCGGAGATTCTTGTGCTCGCTCGTATGCGACGCCAGCGCACAGGGAATACCAGCGAACTCTGCAGGCCGAGTCGCAAACGGACTGATTCCAGCTGCTACCACCACGCGCCGCGATGTGAATTCCTCGCCATCCGCCATAACAATCTTGAACCCGCGCGCGTCGAGATCAATGTTGAGGACGTTACGTCTCTCAAGATCTCGCACAGCCTGGCTTTGATACCAGCGACCGTAATCAACGAAGCGCTCGAGCGGAATCGGCTTCGATATGTGATTGCCATTCTGGCGGCAATAGGCGTCTAAAGTTAGTTCCTGTTTAGGATCGGCAATGTGCGAGGCGCCCCAATTTGACCGCAAACACATGCCCGCGGGCATCTGGTTCTCCCAGAATGCCATCGGCTCGCCAAAAACACGCGCCTCCACCCCCGCCGCGCGCAAGTATGCCGCCGAGGAAAGTCCATAGGGACCTGCCCCGATGACGGTCACCTTGCAATCCGATGATTTGCTGCTCACGAATCTTGCCTTAACAAGAGACCAAAGACTGTCAAACGAATGCCCGTCTCTGCTAAATCTCTGTAGTCCATAATTCCGAGGGTCTAGCTCGGCGCGCCTTCAACCCCTTGCCGCTTGGTGTTTTTTCGCCGTTGCTTGGTCCGCGACGATAGACGATGGATCATCCAGCCGGACCGCCACGCTGCCGACTTTCTCCGTGAGAGGATCGCCACTTGGCTGCATTTCGGTCTGCCGCTGCGTCGCCGGCTCCAAGCTGAGAGATGGTTGGACATCATCGAAGGGCTCAGTCGAAAGAGAATCGATCAGATCCAGATATTCCTTCTTTTTCCGGTCCCAGCTATTGAGTTCGACGTACTCGTAGCCGCGGGCAACCAGGGATTCACGCAAGTTCCTGTCGTTGATGACGTCAAGCATTGCCTTCGCCATATCCTGGCTGTCACCAGATTGAAAGAAATGAACCACTCCTTTCTCAAAGTAAAAGGTATCAATCTTGGTGCGTGAAACCACGACAGGCACGCCTTGCGACATGAATTCCATAATCTTTGTGCTGTAGGCTTCGTTTCCGAAGGAGTCAGCTCGCTTGGGAACGACACCGAGATCAGCGTTGGCGATCACTTGCGCCATCTGGTCGAGAGAAACGCCACCCTTAAATAGGACGCTCTCTTCAAGACCAAGCTGTTGCACAAGCTTTTTTAACTCCTCTTGCCTGTCGCCGCCTGCTCCGCAGTAAATATGGAACTCCGCGTTTGGCACTTTCGTCTTGACCTCAGCAAAGGCATTGATCGCAATGTCGAGTCCCTGATGCCATTGGAGACTTCCTGGGAACAATACAACGAATTTCCCGTCCGTTCTTGTTCTTGCATGCCGGGAAAACATCTCGGGGTCAACATGATTGATAAAGACCGAGCACTTTCCTTCTGGGGCCGAGCGCGCAACTACTGTTTCATGCCACAGGTGGTTCGACACAATCACGTGATCGACAAATCTCGCCGAGACCTTTTCAAGCGCTGTCAACAACCCGACATAGGCCGACTTGAAGCTCGTACGAAACTTGTTCGCGAACAATTCCGGGACCACATCGTGAATGTCGAGAATCAGTTTCGCCCCAGTCAACTTTGGATACCAGGCAGCAAACACCAGGAAATCCGGCATGTTGTGAACGTGAATCACGTCATACCGATTCCGCTTATGCAGTCTGGTGACCATCGCTGAGGATCTGACCAGGAACCACAACAAGCGCCATGCATAGGTCCATTTACTACGCTCGTTGTGCTCGCGATGTTGGACTCGATAGACGTTGACCCCGTTGATCTCCTTCTCTGGTTCACCGAAATCCGCTCCGCTTATGGCCACTACATCCACCTGATCGCCGCGTTTTACCAGCGTTTCCGCATAGCGCCGGACACGATTGTCAGCCTCGTATGGCGTATAGCCCACCATGCAGATTTTCCTGCGGGTATTCCGTAAAGGAAGCGGAACTCGGTCCCGGTAGTACTGGGCAACTTCTCTTGGTAGCGCCGCCCAATACGAGCCTTCATACTTCTCGCGCATATAGCGAAGAAGTTCTTCATAGTTCGAAACCGGAGATTCATCCCGCGCTGGCTTACCGTTAAAGCACATGTAATCCGGGTGGGTGTTTAGCAACACCATACCGCCATGCTCGGCGACCCAATCAACCTTGCGCTTCCAAATTTCTATATTCCGTTCGCGAAGAACTTCAAAAAGAGTGAGGTCCTGCACCAGTGTGTACGGAAGCTCGACGAAGCCGCTCCCGTTCGGACCCGGGACCCAGAATGGAAAGATCGTACCCATCCCGTCCGGCTCAGGTTCAAACGGATCAGTATCGAACGTGGAAGAGTCATACTCAACGTTCAATGCGTGCAGCCATTGCAAGTTGTGCTGCATCAAAGGCGAACGAAACCCAGAGACATTCCACTGCCGCTTATATTCCCTGATCCGAGAGGCCTTCGCGGCGAACCCTGCTTTAGAGCTGTAAAGCTTCCCATCATGTTCCAAACCGTGGATCCCGACTTCGAATCCGGCGTGATTCAGCATCTCTCGCACAGCATCCGGCACACGGTATTCGCCCTCCGGGACAAAGTTAAAGCACGAATGGAAGCCGTGCTTCAGTTCCAGGTTCATCAACCGCTCCACTCGTGACAATCCCTTGGTTCCCTCAACGTCATGGGTAAGGACTAGGGCGAATCGTTTGCCGTCCGGCCAACCCGGCCATCGGGGTGGAGTGGTGCTCGCTTTCTGGTCGATGGGCCAGACGTCGGCAAAGGCTCGACGCCGGCGGTTGGCCCGCCAACGCCGCAACGCCAGGCGCAAGCGCCAGGGCATGATCGGCTTCAAGAGGTAATACGTTCT